>FWPU01001787.1_pt1 | contig 62502 bp, 49 predicted proteins | sample 2228361 | NCBI WGS metagenome assembly FWPU01 (sample SAMEA103939777, study PRJEB20133) | metagenome
CCACTCGCGCACTCCTTGCCAGGCGATAATACTATGCCACTGCTACCTCAACGGGAAGAATTCTGTATGGTGGCCCCGGAATTCCACATATAGCAATTCCAATCGGGCGTATTCTACGAGCTCTGCATACCATTGATAATGATTGAGGCCTCCCCCCTCAGCCTCCCACAGGGGGAGGCTGACCTTGGGAAAAAATTCACCCCCTCAAGAGGAGGAGCCCTCATGCGCTTCTACCCCACCCACCACCAAGTGTATTGTGGGATCGCCTTGCATGCCCCAAGCATGTCCATCTGGATCGTGAGCCACGACGGGGAACTACTCCTACACCGTCCTCTGAAAGCCGCTCCGGAACCCTTCCTCAAGGCCATCTCTCATTATCGGGATGGTCTGGTGGTGGCTGGTGAGGGTCTCTTCACCTGGTATTGGCTCGCTGACCTCTGGGCTCACGAAGGCATGCCCTTCGGCCTCGGTCCGGCCCTCTCTATGAAAGCCATCCACGGGGGGAAAGCCAAAAACGACAAGATCGATTCCCCCACGATGGCCGCCCTGCTCCCACCGGCCTCTGGCTATCCGGCCCAGATGCGTGCCGCCCGGGACCTCGTGCGGCGCCGCACGCACCTGATGCGCAACCAGGCTGACCTCTTGGCCCATGTGCACAAGACGAACTCGCAATACACCAGGCCTGAGATCGGCAAAAAAAATCGCGTATAAAGCCAATCGTGCCACCGTTGCCGAGCGCTGTGCTGATCCCGCCGGGCCAAAGAACATCGCGGTCGACCTGGCCCTGATCACTTAGTCTGATCAGCTGCGGAGTGCCTTGGAGCTCTTTATCACCCAGACGGCCAAGCCACCCGATACCACTCCCCTATATCTACTCCAACCGGTACCCGGCATTGGCAAAATCCTCCACCTCGGGCTGCTCTCCGAAATCCATGACATCCGCCCTTTTCCCCGCGGCCAGGACTGCGTCTCCTATTGTCGCCTGGTCAAGTGTGCGAAAGCATCCGCAGGCACACGGGTGGGCACCGCCGGCAACACCATCGGGACCGCCCATCTCACGGGGGCCTTTTCTGAAGCTGCTGCTCTCTTCCTGCGCCACACGCTGGCGGGACAAAAATATCTCGCCAGCGTGGAGAAAAACCAGGAGCAAGGCAACGCGCTGACCATCCTGGCTCATAAACTAGCACGGGCAGTTTCTTACCTGCTCAAGCGCAAAACGGCCTTTGATATGCACCTGTTCCGTCATACCGCAGGAAGCAGAGTGGGCGCGCCTGGGGGCTCACTGGACACCCAAGGGCATGAGCCTGAAGCGAGCGGGCTGTGAGGTCTTTTTCCCTGCGTCTGTGAACGCCAAGGCACGCCTAGGCCCTCTCCCTTCACGGGAGCAGTTTGTCTCTTGACAAGAGAAGGCCTCATACGGGTTAGGCGGCATGTCGGTTAAATCCATCTACGCACTTTCTGGGCATAGGATAGGTATTCGTCACTGAACGCATCCCGCAACCGTGATTCCTCGTACGGGATGAACACGGTAGACATGAATACGAAAAACCCAACGGGAGCAATCAGCATCGGAAACGAACCGACCCAAGCGGCAACGCCCAGCAGCATCATGACGATTCCGAGATACATGGGATTTCTTGAGAATCGGAATGGCCCCGAGCGAACCAGCACCGCCGCGCGCTCGGTCGGCTGAATTGGCGTGCCGACCCTGCGAAAGAGAGCCCAAGCCCACGTCATCACGCCAAAGCCAGCGCCTATGCCAACAGCACCACAAGCCCAACAACCGAAGTGCCCGCGATACTCCGTCGGGAGAAGAAAGTGCAGACCAGCGCTCAGGCCCAGAAGAACCCACGCGATCTGCACAATGACCTGTGGAGCCCTGCACTGTCATAGAGAGTGCAGCGAAGCAATCTCTGGAGAGACACAATACCACTAAACTGAGACAGATACCTTGGGAGAATGGAGAGATCTGTGCTTTACTGGACTTCTCTCGTGACACTTTCTCTGATGAGTCTAAGCAGAGGAGGTTGGGGCGAGGAAACGAGACCCAACAGGCAAAGACCGCTGAGCAAAATCATGCTGTTAACGATTATGTAATGGAAGAAACACTGACCAGCAAGCTGGTGCGAGTACCTTCCGAGAAAGATGTGTCCCAAGAATTGGCGCAGGCCGCACTCAGGCTAGGTGAAGACGAGGTGACCATTGCGCTGGAGAGAGTACAGATTGCCAAAGTCATGGACCATAGGCCGATAGAGCCCCTCCTCCCTCATCGCGGTTCAATCCGGCTACCATCTTTCATCTGGCCAGAAGGATGGAGAATTACCATTTCTCCTGGCTGGAGCCCTTCTATGACCTCTGCTTCCAAACTGTTACGGTGATCGATTTTGATCTGACGCCGGAAGGCTTTGCCCTCTTTTATTACAAAGACACACCAGTCCTGTTCGCAGCGAAACAGGGCGCTCAACGGGACTTTGAGCACCTCTTTCCCTTCCCATACAACAATGCGGGCCTCTACCCGATAGCCATCTCCGAGCGGAACGGAGGAATTCACAAAATCTGCCAGTATATTGACGCGTTGTTCCTCGACCCCCAAAGCAGAAATTTTCGTAAAAGCGGATGGTTCAACCAGCCTGACCGTTGCCTGAAGTACCTCCTCTCCTCCCCAATGCTCAACAAGCAAGAGGTCTCCTGGTTTTACCTTGACAGCGTCCGTGGAGAGCACATCGACTACCAGTTCGATATCGGAGAGATCACCCAATTCGAGGAGAGGAGTGCCAGAGGATACTACACGCTCGTGCTCTTCAAAGACCCGGAGCACATGGCCACGTACCGGTGAGTAGATGACCGTACGGACAGCCTGATCCCTTATTCTGGCCAGCTCTGCTTCGACCTGGGCAATCTGGGCATCGTAGACGTCTAACAGATAATCGGGATCTCTCTGTTCCGCTTCCAAACGCGCAAGCTCAGCCGCGGCGGCTCGGGTTTCCGATTCCGCTCGTTGTGCAGCACGGGTAGCTATCTCCAGCTCCTTCGCACGGGTAATCATGGCCAGTTCGGCATTTTCGCGCTCTTCCCGTGAAATTGTCCCCTTTGTCTCTAGCTGTGCAGCACGCTGGTAGTGACGCTGTGCCTGGGTGAGCGCCGCTTGCGCTTGTTCGACCCGCGCTTGCGCTTCCTGCTGAGCAGCCCGAGCTGCGCGGATACGAGCCCGAGCCTGTACCAGTTGCTCCGGTTTCGGTCGCTGGGTATCCACTCCAGCACGCTGGGCACGTAGCTCGGCAAGGCGTGCTTTTGCTTCTTGCACGGCGGTATCCAGAGGGAGCGGGTCAATACGGGCAATAATCATTTCGCGTTCTACTGGATCTCCCGCCTCGAGCTCGATACGCGCTAAACGCCCATCCACTGGAGCGGAAATGATATAGCGCTGTCGGACCCGTGTCTTTCCTTCCGCATCTATGGTAACCCGCAACAGACCGCGTTCTACCCGTCCCAGATCCACCCGAACAGGGGAAGGACGAAAAGCCAGCACGACAAGCACCAGCATACCAAGTGCGGCGATGAGAAACATGATCTTCCGTGACCAGAATTTCCTCATTTCTTTATTCCTTTGTCTTGAGTACAGCGACAAGATCAAGATGATCTAACCGACGGCGCACAACAAGTCCAGAACAGAGAGCGGCGATAGCCACCACCATAAAGGCAAAGGCATAGGTCGCTCTGGTCACCACTAGCGGGATACGATAGAGCTCCGAATCAAAAGCCAGCGGCATCAAAGCACAAAGTCCATACCCCAGGGCAAACCCGAGCGGAATGGCAAGCAGCGTAATTATGGCCTGCTCGCCGAGCAGAATTATCGAAATCTCGGCCCGGGTAAAGCCCATAACCCGGAGACTGGCCAGCTCTCGTCCACGTTCAGATAATGCAATACGTGCTGCATTATACACTACCCCGAAGGTAATGATACAGGCAAAGACAACGAGGACAGTGGTAAAAATCCGTATACTCTCGGCTATGGTCTCCGTAAAACTGCGTAGCACCGCTTGACGGAGTGCTACCCCACTCACCGCTGGCATCCGTTTGAGAAGAGTGTACAGGTGTTGCTCCTGCAGAGGATCAATGGCCAGATAGGCTCCGGAAATGGTATGCCCTTCCTGCATGAGCCGGTTGAGGGCAGAGAGATCCAGGTAGGCAGAGACCCCAACCAATTCATCGACCAGTCCAACCATCGGAATGGTACGTATCGGTCGATTTCCCTCCAGGACTTCTACGGTGAGAGTTTCGCCCGGCTTGATCCCCAGGATCTCGGCGAGCTTGGTGGTAAGCACTACGCCATCAGGAGGGAGTGGTACCGTATATAGTTCTCGATTCACCAGACGTCGAAGTTCTCCATACGGTGTAATTCCGATCAAACCACTCAGATGAGTGCGATGCTCAAAGCGGAGACGGGCAGCAACAATGCGAAACGGTTCCGCACGGAGGACACCAGGAAGATGCATGACCTCATAACGGGCACGAGCTGGACGTGGTTCATTGAAATAGATGGCTACATCTTCTCGCTGCACATTACGAAACTGCACTTCAATGATATGCTGAATCGCATCTTCGAAATACCGTCCCACAATAAGAATCCCCACCGCCATAGCAATCCCCAGCATGGAGAGAAACGCCTGTACCGGTTTCCGTTCCAGGTTCCGTAAGATCATTCGCCCTGCCGGGGAGAAGAATCGTTGCAACCCGACTCGTTCGATAACCGTTGGTCGAAAATGGGCCGGGGGCTCAGGTCGCATCGCTTCTGCAGGCGGGAGAGCCAGAGCCCGGTACACGGCCATAAGTGCTCCGAGGAGAGCGGCACCACTACTGACCAGGATAGCTGTAGCGACTACCCTGGCACTCATCTCATACTGGAGAATAGGGAAATGGAAGAAACGAGCATAATTCGCCGTTACAGCACTCCCAAACCAGAAGCCAATAGTAGTGCCGATGATTGTGCCGATAAACACCATGACAAGCACAAATTGTATGTAGTGCAAACCAATGGACAGATTACTGTAACCAAAAGCTTTGAGAACAGCGATCTGATCACGTTGCGTGCTTACCAGTCGTGAGAGCACAATATGCAAGAGAAAAGCGGCAATCCACAAAAAGATAATAGGAACAATGGTGGCATTGACTTTGAGTTGGGTCATTTCATCAGCTAGAAAGCGGTGTGAGGTCTGGTAATACCGACTATAAGCTCCTAAACCTCCATATGGTTCGAGGAGGCGATCCAAACGGGTTATCACTTCTTGCTCTATAGAGCCAGGCATAAGCCTGAGCGCAACATCATTAAATGCTCCATCCATATCAAAGGCAGTGCCCAGCGCTTCGCGGCCCATCCAGAGTACTCCAAAACGCTTATTATCCGGGAAGAGATCACCGGCTCCACGAATCTCATAGATATACTCAGGCGATAGTGCAATACCGACGATCCGCAAGCGTTCCCAGCGTCCATTGATCACCGCTCCGAGGGTATCTCCCAGAGCGAGTTTATTAGCCTCGGCAAAAGCTTCGCTTACCAGAACTTCATCCCGACGATTTGGTTCAATATACCGTCCACGACGGAGAAAGAGGTCGTTGAGGATGGGGGTATGGCGTTCGGGAATCGACACCAGCCGTCCAGTGGCTGGTTCATTCAGACCGGGCACATCCAGGATGACATTCACCACTACGCGGGTCCGCACCTGAGCCACTCCAGGAATTTCAGCTATCCGGTTTGCCAGATAGTTTGGGGCTCGTTTTAATTGAACAAAGACATCGGCAAAACGATAGCGGTCATAGTAGGCTTCCTGAGAAAGTTGGAGTGACTCGTAAGCGCTTCGGGAGGTAACAAAGCTGGCGATACCACACGCCACTACCAGAGCCACAGCCAGGCCCTGTCCACGTAAACCCCAGAGGTCTCGCCACAGCTTCCGATCCAGCGCCTTCATCATTCCCCTTACCATTCTAACTCTGCAGGCGAAACCTTGGTTTCATTCCGAGACACAGTCATGATTTCACCACTGCGCAAAGTAATAACTCGATCGGCCATTGCGGCGATTCCAGCATTATGAGTGATCACCACCGTGGTCGTTCCTAACTCTTGATTCACCCGCTCGATTACCTCCAGGACCAGTTTTCCGGTTTGATAATCCAGCGCGCCAGTTGGTTCATCACAGAGGAGAACTTCCGGACGTTTTGCTACTGCGCGAGCAATGGCCACCCGTTGCTGTTCACCTCCAGACAATTGGGCGGGGAAGTGATCCATCCGGTCCCTGAGTCCTACAAGTTCTAAGGCTTCCTCAGGAGACATCGGATGGGGAGCAATCTCGGTCACCAGAGCGACATTCTCGCGTGCCGTGAGACTGGGGATGAGGTTGTAAAACTGGAACACAAAACCTACATACTCCCGTCGAAACCTGGTGAGTTCCTGGTCTCCAGCAGCAGTCAGGTCCCAATCCCGAAAGAACACCTGACCGCTGGTAGGGACATCCAGTCCACCCAGGATATTGAGTAAAGTCGATTTCCCGCTACCAGAAGGACCAAGGAGGACCACAAACTCGCTTTCATAGAGATCGAGAGCTATCGACCGGAGGGCATGCACTTCTACCTCACCCATATGATAAATTTTGCTGACCTGCCGTACTCGAAAAACGTACCCGGTTTGGGTAAGCGTGAAGGAATTATGGGTTTGTAAATCCTGTGCATCTTTCCTCACCGATTCATTCTTTCTCTTTTCGCAGGACTATGGTCATATGTCCTCCCCAATAAGTATTCAGAGGGAAAGGAAGGTTTTGGAATTTCAGGTCACTCTGAGAGACAGTGACCTGACATAATCTGCAGGAATAACGGCGAAAGGTCTGGAGAATTTGTTGCACTGTTTTGAGCTCGACATGCAGGAAATTATATTTTTTATTCATCGCCTGTACCGTTGCTGCCGGAAGCACAGAAAAGCTTGCATGTTCCATATTTAATTCCTTACACAGGTTCGCAAATTCCCGGGATAACCACCAGCGTTTCCCTTTCCGGTAAAGGGTTAACAAAAATTTATACAGGAACCGTTTAAGGGTATGTTTTAGCGTATACGACGAGAGAGGGAAGAGAGAGGAGTTTTCCGAAGCTCGCTCTATTTCCTCGGCCATAGCCGTGAGAATATTTACCGGATTGGGGGTGCGTATGACCACATAGCCTCCCGGCTTGAGTACACGCTCTACTTCCTGGACAAACAGATCAAACTCTTTAGGAGTGAGATGTTCCACTATATCCGCCGCGATGATCTTATCAAAATATCCATTTGCAAAGGGAAGAGCGCACACAGAACCCTGAAGCAGCGGCAAATGTTCTGTTCTCAGGATCCAGCGTCCCAGTGACTTTGCGACGGTCAGCGCGGTGAGTGCATAGTCAATACCAATCACCTCAGCTCCCCGTTTACGCCCCTCGATGGTAAACGTACCCATTCCACAGCCTGCATCGAGGATGCGTTCTCCTGGTTGTGGGCGGAGAGCACGAAGAACAGAGCGAATACGGCTCCAGCTCCAGGTATCATTCAGGAGATAGCGCCAGGCCAGGAATTCATAATATTCGAGGGTATAAGCCTCGGGTAGAATTGGTTCCATGAGGATATTATCCCTCATCCGTAACGTAGTAAGTAAGCATCTGAGTCAGTTCTGCCTTCTTCATCTGTCGCCAGGCTTTAGACTTTAAAGCCAGTAAAATAAAAACACGCTATCATTATACAGAATATGAAAGCACGAACAAAGGGCAGATTAGACATTACATGCAGAGCTTTGCCATCAGGTTTTGGGCTACACACAAGAATGGGCGGGATCCTGTACCAGTATAGAAAGTGGATTGTTTTGTCGAGGGAAGGTCTTTACCCTCTCCCGGCGGTGTCCCTATCGCTTCTGACAGTGCGTAACCGAAAGGCTCTGGGAGTACATAACCGATCCTAAACTCCTGAACCTCTTGTGTCATAACCCTGTTTTCCCTGCAAGCAGGAGAAATGAGGGGTACAGCTAAAGCTGGGGTAGTATAAACTCAGCCAGGACCGGCGCATGATCTGATTCTGGATATAATTTATCAGTAGCAAAGGCGATAGATTCGTCATGCAATAGCTCGTTGTGAATCTCCGATCCCCTATAGCAGGCAAGAAGGTTGCGGGAAGCGAGTACATGGTCGATCATCCTCCCCTTGCCCTATTGCAGCAGGGAAAAACGAGAGGATTCAGGGACAGTGCGCTCACAGGGTACCAGGACACGCTTGGACAGCTTGGTATTTCCGGTATTCTCCACGTCACCACGAATAGCCTCCACCGGCACTTCATCAGCCTCAGCATTAAAATCGCCACAGACAACGATCAGGGTATTCTCCTCTTCATCAAAGAGTTTGTCGATGAGTATCCGCGTTTCTAAAGCCTGACCTACCCGTTTCATCGAGGAAAGGAAAAATCCTTCCGCCCAGCCGGAGGGGGTTTTCCAGGTGTAATTACCCGCTTTCAGCGATGGAGGAAGGGGGACGAGATTTTAAGTGCAGGTTAATCACATGAAGTACTGTACTAACATCTAGTTGAGTTTGTGCGTAGAGAATCGGGCGTTCCCAGGTGACTTCTTTTGCCTCATTCTCGGACGGTTGGGCGGTGACCTTCCGGTACAGTGGGGCAAGGGCATAGGTATGCTTATATTGATGATGGGTGATAATCTCAAATTGGCTGAGGATGACGAGATTCCGTTCATCATAAACCTGCTTCCTGTCTATGGTCATGGTAGAGACTTGATGATAATCGGCATAGGGAGTATCTCCCAGGAGTTTCGCCAGCGCGAGTAGACGGCGAGGCTGCCCGGATATTTCCTGCCCATTGACCTCTTGGAGGCAGAGGATATCGGCGTTAAGTCTGATAAGCTGAGGTCGCATCAAAGCAATGCGTTCCTCTAACGTTGGCTTTTCCCCCGATTTATCATCGAGGTTTTCCAGGTTAAAGGTAGCGATACGGAGCTTAAGTGTCATGGAATTTCTCCTTTAGTGGGCGAGCCATTTCTGGGATCATCAACATCTGGACCAGTTCGTTGGTAATCATAGTATAGACCTGCTCTATCGTTGAAGGACGGGAGCTAAGAGAACGTTCGCCTATTCATTCTTCACTCTCTTACTCGGAGGGACATCTGATGGTCTAGGAGTAGAGGGAAATAATCTCTCCGCGATGACTTCAATTTCTTTCGGTGGTTTGGGTGGATTGCCCTTCGGATAGGTACCATACGGGCGTGCTGTGTACTTATACACGGCAAAATTTTTCTTAATATCGCGCAGAACTGGTCCCTCAATGCCTACTATTCCTTTGTTTGTCTTATTTGCCTCAAAGGTCATAGCCACAATATTGCCTTCCGAATAATTCGGAGGACCGCCAAAAATATCAGCCACTAAATGTCCTAAGTGCACATATTTTATGCCATCCAGCCCCATTTCTTTCTTTTGTTTCTCCGTGGCAAAGGCATTTCTTCTTGTTGACGAAAGATTCGCTAAATCGATGATAACTTGACCGCCTTCCCCCGGTCCGCCAAAGGCATGAAAGGAGATGAAAGATGGTTTCTCTTCCTTTAATCTTTCCCACTCTTTTTCGTAGGTCGCGTATAGGAGGAAGATCTTGGTATATGTCACATCCCTGGGACCTGCTCCTGGTTGGGCTGCCATGGCATATAGACCAGACTCAAAAACAGGAGGGCCACCCATCCTTCCTGAGAATTGCGCTTGCACGTCAACCTCATCGACACGCAGGATATGCGGCCCTTTCACTCCAAAATAATCCAGGTGGTAAACCACATAATCATTTTTGGTGAGGCTTCGAGCTTCTGCTGGCACGGCTAACGACGATATACGCGCCGGCAAATCTCCCACCAGGTCTTCCACTCCATAACGATCTCCATAGATTTGAAGCTGTTCGGCCAGGGCATCAAAACCGGGGACACGCGTATGCACTATCCCTTCGGGACCAATGCCCAGCGCACGCGCCGCTTCTTCGACCTCAACAGCGATACTCCGAATACGTTTGAGATCCTCGAGGCGGCGTCCTAACTGCTCGCGGATGTACTCGGGATACTTAGCCTGATCGTCCTTCTTCCTGCTGAGTTCACTGAGAGCGACATCGATTTTTTTGAACAGATCGGTCGGGGTTGTGGCTATCTTGAGAGAGACGTCTGCCAGGGGTCCACCCAGTTCGATGATCAAGCGGTGAGGCTCTCCGGACATCAAGAATGCCGTCGTTAACGTCTCTCTTGGAATCTCCGGTTTTTCTGCTTCTTCTGGTTTAGGTAATTCTTTCACTACCTGCACTTGTTCAAATTCTTCTTCTGCAAAACTGACTGTGACTGGTCGCCCCTCTTTGCGAGGACGTTTTCCTTCTACCGCATTCCATATAAACCGGTCTGGGTTGAAGGCAGTTTTTTCCAGGGAAAACTTCGGAAACGTTCCTGAACCGAGTGTGTGATCAAAATGTAAGGTAATATTGAAACCCCCAAAGGGGTAGGTTCGTTTTCCGAATTCGATCTCCTTACTCAATGAACCAATGGCAAACTTTGCCTCACCGGCCATTTTTAGAACAACTTCTCCACCCAGATCAAGGTTGCCGGCAAAGAAATATTCCGGCAGCTTTTCATCGGAGCCTTTAGCAGACGATTCACGGATACCGATCATTGGTTCTGCTACCAGGTAAGCGGTAAGTATACCCTCCGCTTTTATCTTTAGTACAGCTTCCGCTACTTTCTTTTTAATACCTAGTTTTTCAATTAACAGTGGCGCTATATAAGCTTCGATACCACCGCCAGCTTCAATGCCGGCTGTCGCAATTGCGGAGACATTGAATTTGGCTTTTACAGCTAACTCACTCAGGATATCTGGATGGTTAGAGAAGACCCCATCAATGACGAGGTCATATAAGATGACATCCCCTAACTTCAAGCTGCCAAAAAGATTGAGCCAGGCTCTGACATAGAACTTAAATGCCCAGTCATAGACCTCCGTAGGAATCCACCAGCTTTCGTCGATAATTGGTTTGACAAATTCAATTGGTTTCTTACGTTCAATGAGTATTATTCCCTTGGCCGGAACTCCGAGCGCACGCAGGGTCCCTCGAGTGGTAAGATACCCTTCCGGATCAACAATGAAGGCGATTTTTCCTTGAATTTTATCCTCCCACATAATGAAATCTAAAGCCCCCCAACCGGTCAGCGCCAACTTCCGGGGTTGGCCACCGGGAGCAGCTTCAGCGCGCTGCGCAAGCGAAGGAGGGACATCGACAGGCAAATTGGTGAGGGCGGCGGCCCAGGCCTTGCTTTCATCCGTGGCAAACAGGGTCAATTCGCCATTGATGCGCTTTGACTTGTAGGTTACCGTGCCCATGATATTCACCGAACCGTCTTCAAAAGTGCCGGTCAACGTCCCCTGCAATCTGCCTCGCTGCCAACTCGTGCCCAAATCTTTCCGTATTCCGGAAAGGAGGCCATTCCTGGCGCGGTCAATTTCTATCTCTTCGTCCTGCAGTCCCTGAACATCTGTGGACAAGGAAGCCTTCCATGCCGTCAATTCATTCCACAGGACAAAGGCGCCCATAATGGGCTGATCACCCTCAGTCTTCAGGGTGAAAACAAGTTCGTAGCGTAAGAAACCGTCTCGCAGAGCGTTCTTATAACGGATCTTGTGCAGATTTTCTCCCCCCTCCCGATAGGATCTGCCGAAGATAATTGGGAAAAGTGCTTCTTCGTCGAAGGCCGGCTGTTGGAGTATAGTAGGTCTGCTACCAGGGGCAGAGATCATGGGTTGGGCAGGTATATCGTCTATCACACCAATCTCACCCCGGATGAAGTTGTTATCACCGGAGATAGTAACTCTTAACCCTAGCTTTTTCCCTGCTTCATCGACCACCATATCCGGATGCTCCATGGGCAGTATTTGGGGTGGCGCAGAGTAAAAATCTTGCACCTGCACCTCAAACGGCGGAAGGATTAAACGGCGTGCTGGTATTATTACATCCCAGGGGGATGGACTCCGGATCTCTAGCCTTGTACTTTGACCTCGCCAGTAAATTTGGATCAGGCCTGAGGCCAGATTCCCATAGCGTACATGAATGCCCACCGGTTCACCTTTTTGACCAAATAACCTAATATATTCGGCCAACAACGGATCCGGTTCGAAACTCGGCTGACCCTTAAGCTCTACGACCGTTGTCCTGCCATGCTCAAGAACTTTTTCTCTTCTTTCTTTTAAGAGCGACTCATATAGATCTAAGAAAGATGTAGTGATCAACGGTGTAAAAGGTGTCGTAATCAGGTCGCGCTGGAGAGAAGCACTCGTCTGTGGGCTGAGCGAGAATACCGGTTGGGTCACCTGAGGAGTCGCTTTCGCCGGCACTGCCCTTTGCTGCACAACATGGGTCAGTTCGTGAGCCACAAGGTGTTGTCCTGCTGCAGTGTATGGCTGGAACTTGTCAGCACCAAAAAAGATGTCGCGTCCCTGGGTAAACGCCTGGGCATTCAGTGCACGGGCGGCACTGGCGGTCTGGGAGTCGGTATGCACACGTACCGTGCTAAAATCCTGGCCGAAATAAATTTCGTAGAAGTTACGGAGGGCAGTGGGCAGTGACTGGCCTTCTCCCTTACTTGCATTGATATGTGTTTCCACATCCAGATCCACTTCCTCTTCTGCAAGCCCCCTTTGGACCAAAGGGATAACTTCATCGGATAACAGCTTCGCTTGAATCGCTTCTTCTTTTCTCTTTTCTTCCGGTCGCTGAACCTGAAGCACTGGTGTCCGCATTACCTGCTCTGCCACCTTCTCCGCCTCCTGCTCGTATGGGTCATCTGGCTGTCCTATTTTGAGCTTAGCCTGGATAGCCCCCGAGCGCAGCAAACGCAAGACAGCCTGGTTACCTATGATTTGCTGGAGTTGGAGGAGCGGGTGCTCCACAGCACGGGATTGTAACCCCGTGTTTGGCGATGCTTGCTTATGTTTCTGAGGAGTGGTCTTGACTACCCTTTGTTGCTCAATAGACATTGCCTTCGTTGCTCCTACTTTTAGTGCACATCCAAGAGAGCTCTTTGGTATTACTCTAGACGATGAGGAAATACGGATATCCTGGGAGCGCGGGCCTCTGGCCCGCAGCGGGCGGGACGCCCGTGCTCCCAGCGTAGGCGCTTTCCTAAAGAGGTCTCCTGATAATGCATCAGGGTTGTACCAGGGTAAACCTTCCTCTAGGGTCACGTCGGATGATGCCTTCAGCTACCAGTTGATTGAGTTCCGGTTGTAATATGGCTCGCTCTATTGCCAATCCCTCAGTGAGTCTAGCGAGCGTGATGTTAGGATTGTCTCTGATAAAATCGATAATCCTATCTCGTATTATGGGGAGAGCTTTCACCGGCTGCGCACCAGCGATCACCCAGTAGATCATAAGGATCTTCTGGCCGCTAAGCTGTGGAGCAAAACCATGAATCTCAAAGGTTTTGTTATACGGTTGTGGGACAAACGCTACAAAGAGACGCTGAAAGTCAATGGCTGAGCCAAAGATAAAGTGTGCCCCGAGTTGAGGCTTTAGATGGGGCAGAAATGCCGGTGGAAACTTTTCTGGGGGAAGCTGAGGAGCCAGCATAACTGCAAAAGGCTCCTCCTCTTTCAGTTCATCCACCATCAAAAGCATCGGGATCAGATTTCCATTACTATCAAATGCTACTTCTACTTCGCCGGTAAATATTCGTGCCGCAGCACCGGTAGCGGCAATGATAAGCTGATTTGCTTGTGCTCCTGAAGTGATCGTGACATTTGTTCCGGCGGTCAAGAGAAAGTCTCCATTCGCATTCGGCCCTCTCCCATTAATGCGCAAATCATGGACATGATCTTCCCGAGCAAAGTTTTGAGAAGTGCCTACGACTTTAACCGGACCCACACTGGTCACAGTCTTTGCTGGTGTGGTACTGATGGTGATCGTTTTGTTCGTAGCATTGGGAGTAATGGTAATAGTCCCATCGGAATCAAGCAGGTTTTCGATTACATCCGCATTGAGATGCTCGCGTTCTACCACGTCACTAGACAGATCATGGACATGATCTTCGCGGGCAAAATTTTGAGAGGTACCCACGACTTTTGCCGGCCCCACACTGGTGACCGTCTGGGCTGGAGTAGTGCTGAGGTTGATCGTTTTGTTCGTTGGATCCGGCTCAATAGTGACCGTCCCATCCGAACCAAGCAAGTTATTGATCACGTCCGCATTGAGATGCTTACGTTCTACCGCATCATCGGCAAGCTTGAGATCAATTTTTTGATTGTCGTCTAGTGGATCGGGAGTGATCCCAATGGTATTATCATTGGAGACGAGGTCGATATTACTCACATAGGACTGTCCGCCGACATTCCCCACACTGTTGATGCTTTGCAGCGCCTCAATCTGTTCGGCCGTGGTAGAGTGCGGATTGTTAAAATCCGTCAGGTGGTCGCATAACAGATCGTGTAACAGAGGGTTGTTGTACACAATCGCACGATACTGCTCGGTCGCACTCTGATCGATACTGGGATCGCCTTCCCCTTCCGGGGGAATATCGATCACCGCCAAGAGCACTTTGGAATCCTCACACTCTGGACAGACTTGCAGATGTTCCGCATAATATTGCTGTGTGAGTGCATTACAGAGAGAGGCCGCTTCCGGTTTTTCTGTTGCTGGCTGGAGCATAAAGTCCACCGTAGCAGTGTCACCGACAAGCACGTTCTGTCCGGTTTCCGTGTGTGTTTGAAATCCACTGGCCGAAGCACGCAGATCGTACTGCCCAGCCAAGACAGTGAGCGTATACGCCCCAGTCTCATCGGTAAAGGTCGTGGCTTGGACTCTCCCCTTCTGGAGCGCTTCTACTTTCGCTCCCCAGATCGGTTTCGGCCCGGGCTGGTTGACAGTGCCCGCAAAGGTGGCATTGGTTACGACTGGGGGATCAGGACTCACCAGCACCTTATAGGTCTCCTGGATGCGGCTATAACAGCAGGTTTCCTCACAGGTAGAGGCATTGGCTAAAACGGGTACCGATTCCTTCTGACACTCGGCATATTTGAGATACAGGTAGTTTTTTTGGCCTTCCTGGTAGGTTCCTTTGGCTTCCACCCGAGTGCTCCGACTGACCACGATCTCCTGGCCACAGCAGTCCAGTGCCACCCCTTCGGTCAGAGTGATCTTCAGGGCGCTGTCTTCCAGTTCCACCTCCTCGACTTGCAAACCATAGACAATCCCTACACCATGGATTAGACGATTGATGAGCCGATCCTTGGCCATAAAGTAGCGCTGTTCTGCTTCAAAATCCCGGGTGGTCAGCAGCTTGCCATAGAAATAGCGGTTGCGTTCCAAAGCATGGAGCTGGCAGTTTGTTTCTGTAATTTGCGTTCCATTGTTTGCCATGAGAAAGCCTCCTTCTTTCGTGATTACGTAAGGGTAGTATCGAGCCCCACTCGTGCTCGTCGTTCGATCTGCCCTGCTTCAGGAGTATCGGTTAACACCGTATCGCGTGACATGACTGCACCAGCATCCAGGCGAGGAGATGGCGCGGAGAGATACGTGTTGACATCCAGATAGGTGTGCATATCCAGATAGATCCAGGGTTGCAATACCTGCACCCCGGCACAGGTATGCGCTGGTTTTTCTTGATCCACAATGCGTCGCACTGTGGCCCATTCCTCTGTAGTTTTGACCGAAGAGGGTTTCAGGAGAACACAGAAGCAATAGGGATCTGCGCCGTACAGCTTGGCGAGCAGCTCCTTGACCGCTGGTGTCTGCGCACATTGTAGTTGAAACTGCTCCACAATAAATGGACTGTCTCCGGTGCATATTTCGATGATCTCCGCGATACCTGCGCGAGTGCCGCGCTTCTTATAGAGGGTCGGCACCCTTTTGATCAGCACCCGCAATTTCTCTTCTGACCAGCTTTCCTCTTGACTGATAGCTAACCAGGAGGCCAGCCAGCGCAGGAAGTCACCAGAAACCGCATCAGCATCGAGGTAGCGACTGAGGTGCGCTATTTGCCACTCCAGACCGGCAAAAAAGGTTTCAAAGAGCGAGAGGAACCGTTCCAGAAAATCCCGACTCCGTTCATCCTCCTGATACACAGCCGGTAAGTAGCGCAGATAAGAGAGACGGGGGAAATAGACGCGTATGCTTTGCACCGCAGGGGCAAGCTGCTCACTGCCGATAAGTTCTACCTTTAACCAGAGATAGCGTCCAGCAGGACTCTGAATCAGGGCATCTTGGGGGTTTATCAGGGGGGAAGACCAGGCAAGCTGATTCAGGCGGCTTACTTTGTCCGGTGCTGCTATATCTTCTCTCTGGAGAAACAGATCCAAATCTTCCACACCATCCAGGAGAAACTTCTTCTTTTCTGCGATAAGATAAGATACACGGATCTGGGTATTTGCCGGAATCACTCTTTCCAGCACGATTTTATGCCACTGTGTTCCTGATTCAGTGCTATCGAAGGCTTGAGAGAAGTAGTAGCCGGTAGGTGGTGGAGTAAATCCCGGAGGTAAAAATGTTTGCTCCAGCTGTAAGATAACGATCTTCTCTTCTTCTCCATTATAGAGGTAAATCCGGTCCGCAGCATCGATTACTAATTTCTCGACTGCCCCTCGATAGGCAGAGATTTCACCCAGATATGCTCCGGATGAGTTAAATTTACGAAGGAAACGATCGTCTTCCTCGTCTTCCGCTATTCCCCTCCCATCACCAACATAGAGTTGCCCTTGACTGTCCACCGCCAGTCCAGCCGGCGCGATGGTAAAGGGGAGTGTGGAAAAGGTAATCAATGTGTCGTTAAGTAACTGGCCATCCGTGGAGAATTCCAATACCTTCTGGTCTTGCTGATCCAGCACATAGAGAAACCCCTCTGGCGAGTATGCCATAGCCACTGGTGTTTTCCCAGCCAATGCCTCCTGCCCAAAGATTGTAATCAAACGTCCTGCCCGATCAAATTTTGCTATGACCAGATTACTCTGATCCAGTGCGAACAGATTGCTCTCTTTATCAACGGCCAGATCAATCGGCATAAAGAGGTTTTCCAGACCGAATGCTTGCCCGGTAGCATCCTGGGAAGCATTGACAGCCCAGCGCATCTGCCAGTTGATGGTCGCCAGTGCAAAGAGCCGCTGCTCTGCCTGGTCATCGGCTACATAGAGCGTGCCGGGAGTAAAGGTGATGGCGGTGGGATGGGTGAACAACGCGTCGATGCAGGCAATGGACTCAAAACGCATTTGATGAGGATCATAGAGCCAGACCAGACGCGAAGTGGCATCGAGGATATAGAACAGACCACACTGACCAGGGGCAAAATCGGTCACTTCCAGAGCAGCAGGAAGTCCTGTTTGCTCGATAATTCTTTCGGTGGCATACTCCAGGCTTGTACGGAGAGTGATCCCGGTATCCGCCGTGAGTAGACCAACCGCCAGCCCTTGATCCCAATCGGCCTTAGTATTAAGCACCAAAAAGCGAAACTCTTCACGGTCTCTATTTGTTACCATATCACTCCTTTCTCTCGGAAAACCCAGGGTGTTCAAGCGCAGCGAGAACCCCGGGTGTTTTCTTACTCTTACTTCCACACACCCGGGGTCCTGACACCCGGGGTCCTGCGGACACCGGGGGTGTAATGGGAAACCCCTAACCCCGGGTGTCAGAGCACAGCGAAGACCCCGGGGGTTTGAGAGATTGCCAGCGCTAACACACCCGGGGTCCTGCGGACACCCGGGGTGTCAGCGGGAATGACATTCCTGCGCTGGAGTAATGATTTCAATCTGATGGGTCCCCGCATAGACCAGACTCTGCGGTGGGATAGCTATATTCCCCTCGGTATCTCGGCTAATACCCACCCCACTGGCAGTGAGCACCAGATTCGTCACGCAATCCACTCCTTCCACATTTTCGAGCTGTTGATAGACTTCTGATTTATAGACCGTGCGCCCAAAAGGCCAACCGGTGCCTTCCGGTCCTCCGTCCAGCGGATGCAAAAAGGCATTGAGCGCTTCGATAACTCTCTGGTGCACGCCGGTGCTCTGAAATCCGGCTTGCAGCCGTACTGTGGCTTGCACAGCCACCTGAACATAGTCTGGCCCGACAATATGCAGTCTGGTGGTAATCAACCGGTGCTTATCCAGATGCCGGCACACGGTCTGCAAAAACCCCTGGCTGGGAGTAGGCCTGGGTGAGAGGCTATACGGCACGACCACGATGGTGACGGTAGCGGGCGCTTGCACTTCTGGATATCCTCCCAAACCCGGTGCAAACAGCGGAATGGCCCTGGCACGAGCAACACGCAGACCAGGGGTAGTCAGAGTTAACAATTCAAAGTCTGCCGAAGTCACCGCCCGGAATCGGGTTCTTAAATCTCTACGCGCCCGGGCCTGAGCCGCCTCCAGGGTCTCGGGGGCAGCACCACCGGAGGCTGGCCGGCGATTCGTCAAAGTCAAAGCGGACAACCCATGCAGTGGCTCCACAAATTGCGTAATGGTGTCAGCCAGCACATTACCGCTCTCTCCACCACCAACTTGATAGCCGATCACCCGGATGTTTTTGCTTTGCTCATCGTCTGGTACTGCCGGGATGTCTCCGTATACTCCATCTCCAAAGCGCACCTCTCCAGTCTCCGGGTTCAGCAGGTAATGCGGATCACCGGGCCTGGAAGCGTCAAAATCATCCACCCGTATCCAGTCACGCCAGCGTATTTCTTTCCCAGCACCCACTGACACGGTTTCAGCCACTTGCAGCATCAGACTCTCCCCAATGACCGGTGTTTGCTCCAGAAAGAAGGTTTGATGTGGTAATCCATTGCTGCGACCCAGCAAGAGCCGTGGTGCAAATGTGGGGAGAGCGGAAATGAGTCTGACATTCTCCGCTTCCACCGGTGGAATCTCCGCCGCAAAGGTGATCGCGACTCTCCCGGTTGCTTCCTCTGGTGTGAGAGTGTACTGCTCCCAATCCTTCCAGCGCTCATCCTCCTGACGCACCTGGAGAATGCTCTGGCCAGTCAGTGCCAGGTAGCTGGCCTCTTCGATGATCTGCGTGGGTTGTCCGTTGCTGGAGAAGGTCTGCACGGTACTTAGGGTGTCTCTTTGTATCGCTGGTACCGTATTGAGTAAAATCGTATCCAGCCGCGGAGGCAGTTCGTACCCCTCCTGTTGCACGGTAGCACGCAGCCAGTACAGCTCTTCCGGAAAAGGATGGATGGTACGGGTTTGCATATCGCTTGGTGCAGTAAAAAAGAGTCGCCCGCTCTGGGAGAGCATCAGCGTCTCATCTTCCTGCACCACCAGCGGAACCCAGGACTGCGCGGTATGGTAATATTCCCAGAGCAGGTGTGCGGATGGAATCACCTCCACGGGTTCATCACCATGACTGCCCTGCGCTACCGGGTACTCTTCGGAGAGATTGAAGGTGATGCTGAAGCGCTTCCCAGTTGGAAAAGGTTGATCAAATCCCAGATACAAACGGCTGCTCTCCTCTGCGTCCGCGCCAAACGCCGCAAAAAACAGCCCTTCGGTGCGATTGGCTTCAGTGTTATCTTGCACTCCGGCACTGGAAGAGCTCAGCACCTTGGTCAGTGGCACGGGTACGACCAGCAGCGATTGCGCTGTTTCAAACACCGGGTTTGCGGCGCTGAGCTTTGTCCCTGGAGGCACCAGCACGCTCTCTGTCGCACCAGAGGGCAAGGAAAAGGTAACGTCAGCGCTGGCCGCAGTAGCCTCTTTGGGTCTGATGCCAAGCAGTTTTAAAAATTTGCGGTAGTGCTCATCCCGGATCTGATTCAGGTAATACTGCTCCATTTCGGTGAGCCAGGCCAATAACTCGATGAAGGTGATGCCCGGGTCATGCCGGTTATGATCGGTCCACTGTTTGGTCTGGCGTGGGATGCTCTTTATTGCTTCCTCGACCAGTGTTGCAAATGTCTTATCGTCCAGATTGGGGAGTGGTAAGGCCATAAATTTACCTCAAGGTTTTTACGGTAAGCGTGTGCTGACCACTGTAAATCAATATGTACTCTGGGGCGCGGATATCCAGTGGCTGATCTTCGGTGACCGATTGTGGTTCGCCCACCGGCGCACCAGTTGTCGTTACCGGCTGAAGAATCATAGAGAGATTTTCCACATGATCCACACTTGCTATTCCTTCGAGTAAAGCATAGAAGTCAGACAGACAGGGGAGCCGACCAAATTCCCACCCCCTGCCCTCATAGCCACCGGTAAGCGGATGGAGAAATTGGGCGAGCTGGTTCAGGGCTTCGGTCTCGACTGATGAGGCCAGATCGATGGTCAGTGGAAAGAGATCAGCGGTCACGTTGACTTCGATATAAGTCGGACCAGTAACCTGAATGTGTGTGGGGAACACCGTCACATTAGCGGAGCGTTCACGCAGATACTGTTCCATACGGGTACGGAGTTGCGGGGAAGGCATGGGCCGGGTTTCGCTGCTTTCCGGAACAACGATCACCGTTACCCAGTTGGTTTCAAATGTCCCTTGATCATTGAAGGTGGGTAAACACTTTACCCGCGCAATGGCCTGTGACGCCTCTCTGGTTAACCACTCAAAGTCCTCCGCAGTGACCGCCCGACCACGGTTTTTGATCATCTGAGGACCACGCTCTAATACGCTCTCCACCGCTTCCGTGTCCGAACCACCACCGGCTGGCTCCGGATTGTTGATGCTCTCCACAAACGGGATGGTGGTGCGGAGTCCGGTGATTTGCGATGCTCCGACATTACCCTGCGCCCCACCCCCCGCACGGTAGGTAGCCGTAATATTATCACGACCAATAGGCGGAACCACGCCCTGCACACCGTCACCGAATTGGATCTGGCCAAAGGTGCGATCAATGGTGTACACGCGATCGGTCTCCTTGGCCTCGGTGAGGTCGTCCACCGGTAACCAGCGAATCCAGAAGGCGATCACATTCCCCTCGGCATCCTGCACCTCTTCTTTGTCGATCTCGGTATTTTCGGTCAGGGTCTTTCTTTCACTTTCCGTAAGCGTGCCAAATTCATTCACCCAAATTTCTTCTTCGATCACCGGAAACTTGGCCAGGGTGAAAGTCTGGTCAGCAATGCCCGTGCTGGAACCAAGGATTTCGTCCTGAATCGTCTCTGCCTGGATGGCCCAGGCGGTGTTTAGATACAGTCCCTTGACCTGGGGAGCTGGAGCTGTGTCACGGTCTACGCGGGAGAAGGAAGGATGAAAGAGTTCCAGTCGTTCCGAGCAGGGTAGAAGCTTTGCGCTGGCTGGGGAGGGTGAGGGAGATTCCCTAAGGGGCGCTTGTGTTGTTGAGGTTGATGGCGTCTGTGGCTGAAATGTATCCTCCACATCCACGGCCCGAATCCAGTAGAGTGGTTGACCGAAGCGTGTAAGCAGAGCGAAATCAGATGGACCGATAAATTCAACGGTACCACTTTCGGTGAGATTGTTTGTGCCGTCAGTCACTGCTAACCGTGTCCACTCCCCCTCCTCTTCTTCTGTGCGTTGCCGGAAATACTCCCATATAATGCGCGGTCTATTCTCCTCGGTGTACTCCTGCTCTTCGAGGGAGAAGAAGATACTGATTGGCCCTTTTAACGGCGCCTGATCAAATCCCAAATAGAGAGCCTGGTGCTCATCATCCATTGCTAAGAAAGGTTTGAATCGTTTTAAATCGGTCTTGCTTGACTCAGTTTGGTCTGCGTATTCCTGATTGTTAAAGGTCAAACAGTGGTCGAGAAATGCCGCCGCTGGCTCATAGTGTATAGCGAGAGTAATCAAGGGTGAGGTGAATTGAGGATTACTGGTAACTTCCCCAGTCTCTCGATTAACGAAAAATACTTCTCGCCCATAATCTTCATTAATCAGGCGCACACGGATCCAGTAGTTTTCCTGTCCGTTTATTTCTACTGTTTCCATCTGTTCGGGAACAGTAAATGTAATAGTGTTTTGACCTGGGTTTAAAAACCGATTAGTGGAATCGGTGGTTAAGCGTAATGCTTGCCAGCCCTTTCCATCCCAATATTCCCAGGACAGAGTAGGCTCTGGTTCTTGCTTAGCAGGTTGTCTGCTGTTATTAACATGCAAGGTAATAGGTGCTCCCTTTTTGGAAAAGGCTTCCTGACTGGCCAGGTAGAAGGTATCAAATAGTCGGGGGCGCTGGCCAAAGGGATAGAAAGACTTGAGTTCCTGCAGTGTGCCAAAGTCAATCGACACATCGTTGTGAAAAGCGGCATCAGGAAGCACGCCCACCACTGGGATTTTCTCTGCGGGAAGGGGGATCACTTTTACCTGGATTTTATCTAGCTCTATGTCTTGAACAGTTTGGATCTGGGTTGGAGGAACCCTGCAGCGAATCCAGCGGCTTTGCATGCTCTGTATTTCCACCGGCATGATCTCATCTAGATTATCCTTTTTGAGTCCTAGCACTAGCCCTGATTTTTCTTGTTTGATGCTTACCAGGTCAAGCTTGCCCCAGTCAGGGATCTTGACTTTTTTTCCATCATGCGTTTCTTCTTTTTCTCCTCGATAATATTCCCAGGTGAGTAGACGGAATTTTTTCTCCAGGGTGTTGATAAAGGGTGAGATTAAGAGTTCGATATGCACCGGACTTTTGACATTGAACAAATCTTTATGCCCGAGATAAAGACTATGCTCCTGCCGGTTCTTTCCGGCATCGGCGAAGAGCTCGGCGGTAGCACTCCCGAGCAAATCGGTACTGTGGTCAAAGAGGTGATCCTGGGCGGGTATGACGCTAAAGACCGCTGTTAATTTGGCTGGGGTCGCCAGGATAGCCTTTTCGGTCTCAAAAATAAGTGGGTCACCTCCTTCCGCAGAAGTGGCGGTTCCTTGTGTTCTGGCCGGAATCTCCACCGGTTCTTTGGCCCCGCTACTCAAGAAAAAGGTAAGCGGGGCGCGTGCTGGTTGGGCCGGTAACAGCTTGAGACCGAGCATATCCAGAAAAGCGAGGAACTGCTTCTGCGGGACGTCATTGAGTCGCCGGATCAGTCCTTCGTACAGCTTGGCGAAGATGTGGAGTAGTGCTGCACCGGCCCCGGTTTCTTCGGTTGCCGCCCATTCCGGCGTGTAGAAGGGCGCAAGCGCGCGAGCTTCTTTTAAGATCGCTTCGATATCCCGGTGATCAATGGTTGGTGCTGGGAAAGCCATCTAGGTTAACTCCTCTAGATAAAAAGGGAAGACGAGATTCGATCGCGTGTTGGTGGCACGCACACGATAGTCAATGTTGATGAGCAGTTTCCCGATCTCACCATGCTCCGGAGCCACATCCACGCTGAGCACGCGAATACGCGGCTCCCATTTGATCAGGGCATCACGAATGGTGGCTTGTAACGACCCGATCGTGGTGGTGTTCATGGTAGCAAAAACGAAATCGTGTAGCCCAGCCCCAAACTCTGGTCGCATCACGCGTTCCCCTTTGGCGGTCAGGAGAATGATTCGCATCGATTCTCTGATGTCTTCCTCGTATTCGGACAAAATGATCTGACCGGTCTGATCAACCTCGACCGGAAACTTCCATCCTCGGCCTAAAAATTCTTTGGTCATCGCTTCACCCTATCATCACCGTAGTGCATCCCAGAGTAATGGTATTCGGTGGCCCACTTTCCACCAGTGTATCACCCTGTCTGGCTGCCGGTAGGCCATTGATCTTAACGGTTACACTGCCCACACTCACTACACCGCCTACGTGGGGAACTACACCGGTCACCAGGGGGCACGCATGAAAGTCTGCAGTAGCTCTCCAGGCCGGTGCCCCGCCAATAAAGACATTGAAGCTTCCCGGGCCTGGGCCGAGTGGTGTGCCATGACTGGTCATATCGCCGATTCGTGCTGCGGGTTGTCCCATCTGTTTTGCTCCTTATCCCTTATATCCCGGGTGTCCGTAGGCCCCCGGGGGTGTGAATCAATGCTTACCTTGCACATCTATATGATCCCCTTCAAACACCCGGGGTCCTCGCTACGCTCGAACACCCGGGGTTTTCCCCCTTTCTACACCCTGGGTGTCCGCAGGACCCCGGGTGTGGAGCTCTATCCACCTTGTCAAAACACCCGGGGGCGTCGCTCTGCTCTGACACCCGGGGTTTTTCGGGGTTTTTCCATCGCCTAATCTTCCTTAAAAAGATATGGCGCTAAGCCTTCTTCAGCATATCGAGATGTTATATAGCTCTCATAATCTCCAGGGGAGTGAAAATAGGTATAAAAGAAATCTCTATCCCACAACTCTCCCTGACGCTTGCCAATGAATTCCAAATAATTAGAAAAAGGCCATTGCTCCAATGTTTGAACCAGGTTAGCCTTCAGCGGGTTGAGATGAATGTAACAACAGACTCTGGTCAAGTAACTTTCATCATCAATCCATTTTCCCTGAAAACGATTTTGAAAATATCGACCTGTCTCCTTCCTGGAGGTGTTTAAGGATTTCAAATACCGGGTAAATAGATAGCTAATCTTTTTCGGAAATAAAACCGCATCAGTGATCTGGACTAAGTAATGATAATGATTGGGCATTAAGCAATAGGCGATTAAGCGGCAGCAGGCTGAGAAATTGACTTCTTTCCAGAGCCGTAGATAAAAAAGATAATTGTCATTCACATAAAAGAGCTTACGACCTTCCACAACGCGATTGTAAATATGATAGAAATAGCCATTCACTAAAGGCACACTTCTGATCGGCATAAGAACCTCTCTAGTACTTGCAAACCTCCTATCCACACCCCGGGTGTCCTGTGGACCCCGGGTGTGTAACCATTCTAAAACACCCGGGGGCGTCGCTCTGCTCCGACACCCGGGGTTTCCCCCACCCCGGGTGTCCGCAGGTCCCTGGATTTGTGTTCTTCAGAGTCTAATAACTCGCAGTTATCACATAACATACACCCCGGGTGTCCGTAGGACCCCGGGTGTGTGAGCCTTCCAAACACCCGGGGTCCTCGCTGTGCTCGAACACCCGGGGTTTGTCATAGATTAGTTGATATTCACCATGGATCCTTTAATATTCAATTGCGCACTCGATTGCAGATCCATGTTCTGGCTCGACTGGATTTTGACCCCTGCTTGCGACGTCATCTCAATACCATTGCCGCTCAGAGTGAGTTTCCCACTACTTGCTCGGATAGTAATATCCGCACTGGCACTGATGGTAATGGTGTTGTCAGCCGTGCTAATGATGATACTGTTGTCCCCGCTGCTGTCGATGATCTCGATCTTCTCCCCACCGCTGGTATCATCCAGGCGGATAATGTGGCCGCTACGTGACTTAATCAGCCGCAGATTGTTCTCTCCATCCGCATTGTCTTGCGGTGGCGTATCCACACCATTCCAGAGCGCACCAAGAACATAAGGAAACCGGATATCACCATGCTCAAAGGCCACCAGCACCTCATCATTTACTTCCGGGAGAAAGAAACTGCCGCGATCTGGCCCGGCCATTAACGTAGCCACCCGTGCCCAATGACTCTCATCGCTTTCCGAAAGCCAGGGAAAGCGTACTTTCACCCTCCCCAGATTTTCCGGGTCCTGGTTATTGGTCACTACACCAATGACTACTCCATACATTTTTCCGGTGTGCACAGTGTATTCTGTTTGATCTGTCAGTATATCGAAGATACTCACGTGGCATTCCTTTCAACGGTAAATTTGGTAGTGTAGCCGGTTTGATCCACCGTATGCGTGGAAGAGGTGACATAGTACAGGCCACTGAAACGCTGACCGAGCTTGGTCAACTCAATGACCTCACCGGCACGAATATCCGTGTTACCAGTGGCCAGGCCCTCGCCGATGATAAACTCCACGGCCATGTCATTGAATTTACCACGGGCAATCTGGAGGGCTTCACCCTCGGAGTAGATTGGGGTATCCACGATGAACGTCTGGGTTTGGAAGAAAGCCTGTTCGCTGATAGTGATACCCAATTTTTTCCCACTCATTTTCGATACTTCATCCCCTTGTCTGGCCCGGCCTACAATGGTCTCTTTGGTTTTGGGGTTCCAGCCCTGGACAATCACCTCGCTGACCTGCTGCATGGTGCTTAAGCGTGGATAGAAAGCGCGTAGAGTAAAACCGTACTCTATGGTTATCACTTGGCTCTTGTTATTTGCCACCTTGCGGAAATGGAGGGTCTTGTCCTGGACGACTACTTCGTAACGAATGCGCCGGGCACGTTCCAGCAAAAAGTCGATATCGGTTTGGTTGTGTTGCAGGATATAGTCATGCACCACCTGGGTATCTTCTACTTGCGCACGCAGGTTCAACTCACTGGCAATCTGGCTGGCAATATCGCTATCCTTCATGTTAGTGAAGGAATGGGTTTTGCGACCCCGCCGGAAACGGTGCAGGAGGTCATACCCATGAATCTTCATGGTCAGTGCTTCCCCTTCGTTGAACTCCGGTTCAAGGCTGGTCACCTCACCGACGATCATCGTTTGCAAGCTATCCACATAGCCGAGCTTAACTTCCACTGCTGTCCCTTCACTGAACAGATCTTCATCAATCCACTTCAATTCCTGACTTTCGGAGTCCCGGATATTCACTGTCAGCATGAACATGCTGGCGCCTTCTACATAATCGGACACCTCTACGGCGATGACATCCAGGGCAGCTTCGATTGGTAACTCACTTCCCTCCACCAGCACCTTAAATCCTGGAGTATCCCTGGTTTGTTCAAAGGCTGGTTCAGCCACGACGTAACTCCTTCTTTTCCCCTCTCCCTTGATGGGTTCAGAGGTGGACACCTTTCCTTTTTCCCTGAGAGAGGTGAGGTTGTAAGCTCTGAAGCAGACACCCGGGGTCTCTGGACCCCTTCCAGCGCTCAACCCCGGAGTCGAATGGACAACCCTCCGCTACGCTCCGGGGGGGTCTGAGCGCAGCGAAGACCCCGGGTGTTTCGCTGAAAATCTGCAGTGAGCTACCCTGTCCGCCCCTGAACCCTTGATAGGAGAAGGTTAGGGTGAGGATGAAAAGTATTCGCACCTTACCGCCTCTTTACTCAATCGATGGCACAGCCAGCACCTGCCCTGGTTCGAGTATTCGAGGATTGACAATGCGATTCTCCATGGCAAGCATTCGCCACAAACCCGGGTCTTTCCATAATCTCCCGGCAATAGCGCTCAAGGTCTCTCCCGCCTTCACCGTATACGTTTGGGCGGGAAAAGAGCCAGATTGGGGATGCTCCTGCTCCTGTTCGGTTGGGGTGATAAACTCCTTAAAACTCACACTCAGCTTAGCGCGCACCGGTGTACCGTTGCTCAGGAAGAGGACAAATTGCTGTCGCACACTCTCCAGCACTCCGACAAACGGGAAATCCGCATTTCCTGGATCCTGTGGTCCCCAACTGAGTTCACATCGCGGGGGGCGTTTGCCATTGCTTTCGTCAATATCAGCCACCAGCAATCGGGCGATTTTTCCGGTGTAGTTGCGGACATCTTCCTTCCGCTCGTAGGTATCAAAGAATAGTTCCATGGAGAGTTTTTTTAACGATTGACTGGTAAATTGCAATTCTGGCTTATTTCGTTCTCGTTTCTGCTCCTCCCAGGTATTGCTCTCCTCGATAGAGTATTCGGTGGGATTGAAGAGCACTTCGAACTCTTCAACCGGTTCTTTGTCCAGATTTTTGATCTTTAATTTTTCCAGGGACATTCCAGACTTCCTCCTCAACGGATTCCCAGTCGTTCTTTTTCTGTGCGTAACCGTCTGGCCAGTGCAGCATAAACGTTATCCGTAATACGGGCGTAATCGGTACGCGAGAAATGCTTTACCACAAAACCAGCAGACAGATAGGATTGCATCTCCTTGTGCACTAATTTGATCACCTCTTTTTCTTGTACTCTGGTAATCACCTCTGCTTCCTGGGTTATCGGACGACGTGGTTGTGCAAACGTGTAGGGCAATGGTGGAAGCTTCAGGGGTTCCTCTCTACGGATAACCGTGAATTGCTGAAGGTCATTGGTTACACCAGGAGCAACGACAGACCCTGTTTCGCCCATGGCATCTTCTACCAGGCGCTGGTTAATCAGCGGTACCAGCCATTGCTTTGTCATTGGCGGCAACGCTCCTGAGCAGTATCTTCTCTCCGGAGTTTGTTCAGTACCCTCCTTCTCTGGCGCAAAGGTGTGGGGGAGGATAGAGGTATCTACAAACCTCGCCCCTGACTGTACTCTCTGATCGAGGAGCTCTCTAGGAGCGTTCACCGTATCACTATAGGATCTGGCAATGACGTCCCGTAACCAATTGTTCTGCGCAAATACCCTGGAGAGCAGTGGTTGGATGTGCGTAATATTGACCACTTGCCGCTGCTGTAGCCATTGCCCAAAATGCGCCAATGGTATTGCTCCAGTAAAAGCACTATTCAACTTTTTCTCTGGCACTGGTGTGATTGGCTGCAGGTGTTCCGCGGGAGGAGTTTGGAGATACACTCGCGATGCATCGCTCCAGGGAACAATATCGCTTTTGCCACTCCTTAAGCTCTTTTCCATGAATGATCTCTGTACGAATGGAAACGGCTCTCTGGTCATACCAGGTAATTGCTTCACTGTGCGCAGATTGACCACTTTGCTCAAGAGAACTGGTTCCAGCCCCATAGCTTTTAGACTTTCTTTGATGACCTCGGTTCTCTCCATTGGAGAATACCAGAGAGCAAGAGGCTTCAGCTCCACTGTTTGGGCAAACGTGAGAGAAAGAGGAACAGTGATTGCAGGGTTCAGATAAATTTCCGAAGAAGCGCCACCGGGTATGTTGTAGATCATCTGGCTATCGGAGAGTCGACCCATTGCTCCTGCCGGTGCATACTTTGCCCAGATTTCATCGCCTAGAGAGCAGAAAGGCGCTACAGGACCTCTTGCACCAGGAAGCCTGCGGACAAACCCGTAGGGATTAGCTCCCAGAAGCCGAGTATGCTGGTGAGCAATGCTACCATCGAGCATAGTAAGCCTCCTGGTCTGTTGCGTGGAGTGCATTAGTGTTGCTTTTCTGGGTATCATAGAAGTCATTTCTTCTCTCGTTTCGTATCGGTAGTATCTCAAAATATCTCCGGCCACGCTGCCTTATTGCCGCTCTTGACTCGACTATTCGCTGCAGGCACCATAGGAGCATATGGACTATCGCTGTACGCGGATTGTACCTCGCCGCCAACCGTATCCAGGTTATCATTGAGAGCTTTCTTACACTTGGCCATAGCATCAGCTTTAGTGTCTGCTTCGATTAACGAGTCATCAGCATACGGGCTGGTAAGCGCGAAGTGTCTACTGACCGGCGGCTCCTTATTCATCCCCATTGCTTTAAAAACCGGTGTAATATCGGCGGATTGGGAAGAAGGCATCTTATCGTGATTGGATCGGGTCATATTCATACAGATCCCCTTAGATCGGTCGTATGTGGTTATCCGGTGCGAGCTGCCGAACAACCAATCTCGATTCCCGGTAGCTCTTTCTTTAAACACGACATTCTTGATCCTTTGCATGATGTCGTCCTGCGGTTGGTGGTCGGCTGTCATCAAATTACCTGTATCGGATATAGTACGGTTGTATTCTTCGTTGACTCTTGATAGATCGGAGTGGGTCCCGACTTCAAGTTCCTGGCTTTGTCCAGTGATAAACATCAAATCAACGAGCTGGTGGGTATCACCGAAGGCTTGAAGAGCGTTAGCAAGAGTATCCTTCTTTTTCGTCATTTGTTCTTTGAATACATCGAACTGGACGCTTCCATCTGTAGCCACTATCAGGTCTTTATCTATACCAAGAATCCTCACCTTCCCAAGCCAGGCATTTTTTAGCCCTGCATTTCCAGGGTTTTTTTTCAAATTATCTGCCATGTTGAACGCGTCATTCCAAGCTTTCGCCTGTATATCGAAGTCATTCAACGTGGTATCGATGGTGGTTTTTTTCTCGCGGTAAAGTCTGTTTTGAACTTCAGACTTTCTCTGGCGTCGCGTATCTTCTTCACCAGTGAGGCTTCGCCAGGGCTACTCATGTAAAGTTCTCCACCTTCTCCTCCCGCTCTGACGCTAAGGGTATGGGGAGTGCCATTCATGCTGAAGGCCGAGCTATCACCAAAGAGCAGCCGTACAATCCCGCCTGCAACGGCTGTGACACCCCTTTTGAGTCCATCCAGGAATGCCTTACCAACTGTTATGGCCTTATCAATCACCCAATCAATCCCCTGGTTCACCCGCTCCCGCACCGCTTCGACCATCTCCTGGATGCGATTCCCCAAACTCCCCAACCCGATCTGATTAACCAGGAAGCCGATGGCAATGGGCAAAGACTGAGCCAGTGACTTCTCCAGGAATCCCGCCGCTTGCTCAATGACGCCTTTGGCGATACTCCCGATCCCTTTGAGGACCGACTGCACAATTTCCAGCATCTCGCGAAGATACTGGACGAACGACTCAATCGCTTTATAAATGGCAATGCAACTGTTGATTACCGCCATGATGCCGCTCGGATCGAGGAAACTCAAGAGCTTGACCGTGGCCTGGGCAATGATGGTTTGATTGATCCAGCCGATCACGCTCGTGAGCACCTGACTCCACAGGTCACTCAGCTTTTCCTTCAACTGCTCCCACAAGGCTCCCGGACCTTCCTTCACCAGGAGTGAGACCCATTCCCACGCGCCAGTCAGCACATTGATGGACTGGCGGAGGAGATCGACCTTCTCCTTGCCGGTCTTCTTCTCCAAACGCAGGAAGATATTCTCTATAGTGATACCGAGAATCTGGAGGACAAAGTCCAGGATAGAGCGAAAGCTCAAGTCCGCCGGTGGGGTGATACCGGCGCTCTGTAACTGACCAAAGAGCCAGCCGATCACCCCATTGAGCAGGTGGGTGCCAATGTTGCTGAAGAACCGGACAAACCCCTCCTTCACTGCGCGTAACAGATTGAGCAGGAAACCGACTGGGTTGCTCAAGATGTCGCTTAACGCACTGGCTGCCCTGCTCAGAATACCGGTGACCAACTCTGGGGGGAGACCGATCAAATTGAGGAGAGCGCTGAAGTAGGTCCACAGTGCCCCGGCCAGGTTGCCATCCAGAAAGATCTGACTGAGAATGCGCATGGCAGTGGCCTGGACACGGGCCCAGATATCCGGGATCGCCAATAGCTGACTGAAAATCGGGATACGGCTCAGGATCTGGGTGAGGATAAATTCCTTAATGGGATTACGGATACAGGCGGGCATGATCCACCACACCGGCCCCATAATCAGGTCTGGCAGTTTACCGACCAGATTGCCAAGGACTTCCACGATCTTCTGGAGCACAGTCAGTATAGGCTCCACAAAGCTGGAGAGAAAGACCAGCCCATCACCGACCAAGGTATACACGCCGATGACACTTGACCGCACCCACTTGCCAAGCTCTGTGACCCGGTCTTGTAGCCACTGCATCGCCCCACTGACCCCACTGAGGAGGGGAATACTGCTCAAGCTGGTCATAAAGCCCAGCACAGTGACCACCAGCATATCAATCTGATCCGAGATCCAGAACCCGGTTTCGATAATGCCCAGACGGAGTGACTGGATGGTGCGCAGGACCGCCGGTAAGATCTCATCGCGTAAACTGGCCTGCTCTTCGGTGACCCCATCGGGCTGATTCATCGCATCCGCCATAGCGCTGACATTATCCAGCCAGCCGGTCACCGTTTCCCGCAGGTTCACGATGGCCTCAAGCGGGAGAATAGCCTGGATCTTCTGCACGACCGCCTGGATCGGCTCGATGATCGGTTGTAACTGTTCCTTGATAGCCTCCCAGGCTTCACTGGCTTTGTCCTGGATCCATTGGATCAGTCCACCTTCATCGTCTCCTTCACTCTCGCCGAGCCCCAGTTGATCCTTGACCCAATCCCACGCGCTGCTGAGAGTATCCCGTACCGGCTGCGTCCAGCTCCAGATCTCCGCCCCCAGATCCTGGATAAATTGCCAGACTTCACCCGCGGTCTCACTCAACCAGTCCATCACCGGCGCACCCAAGGATTGCCAGAGGTTAGAGAAGAAATCACCAAGAGGCTGGAAGAACTCCGTAATGGCATTCCAGGCATCACCGGCCATCTGCTGCACGATTTCTTTGAGCTGGTTAAGGGCAGCAAAGAGCGGCTCACAGTCCCCACTGGCCAGAGCTCCCAGCATCTCTCCAGCCCTGGCCACCAGCCCACGGAACATCTCGATCAGACCAGCCAGTACACCGCTGTTATCTCCTAGCCGATCAAAGATATGATTCAGGGCAGTGCTGAGCTTTTCTTGCAGGTATCCGATAATCCCTTTGTCCGCAATCTCGCGCAGGATCGGTACCAGGCTGGGAGCAACACTCTCCAGCACACTCCAGAACGCATCAGCTCCCATCTCCACGGCACTGGTGAGATCGTCCAGGATTCCGCGCTGCACCATAACCGGTTCGGTACTCTCGCTGCGCTGCACGGCAGCGCTGGATGATACGCCTGATGAGGAAGCTCCCCCTTGTTGCACCACATGGGTGGCTTCGTGGGCCATGAGTGGCAGATCATGGGGTGATGCACCTTGCCCGAGCCAGATATCGCGCTGATGCGTAAAAGCTAGGGCGTTGAGCACAGTAGCGGCGGCTTGGGCTGCGCTGTCGGTGTGCATGCGAACCCCACTAAAATCCACTCCCATACGAGATTCCAGTGTGCTCTGTGTGCTAGAAGGCAGAGGGGAGCCAGCACCTTTCTGGTGAATGGCCTGGGCAGCCATGGCACTCATGGATGGGGTGCCCGTAGCCTTATGCCCCTGGGATGTCCCCATTTGCACAGTGTGCGGTTCTGCTTTTTGCTCTGGGGAAACGGGAGTGAGACCGCTGGGTGGGATGCGAGAGATCGGCGAGATTGGTTGTCCAATAGTGACCTGGTGACTGATGGTTTCCGCTTCGCGTTCATAGGGATCATCTGCCTGACCAATAATTACCTGCGACTGCACCGCGGTATCAGCGTGGGTAATAGTGGGAGCAGTGCTTGTTGGAGTCTGGTTTGATTCATCAATAGTCTCTAGTGCATGAACAGATGAGTGCATCTGCTGCATTTGCACCAGATTCATGACGCGCTGCACATAGGCATTACCATAGAGCTGCTGGAGATCGGTCAGCACGACGGTTTTAGGAGCAGTGTTCGCTGGGAGGGCGTACTGGGCACTGCCCAGGAGGGAGGCCATTCCTTCCGGTGGGGGCTCCTGTGCACCATTCTCATTGGTAGCACTCCCAAGACGGGCAGACACACCACCCGGTTCGGAGACGCCAGACAGGCTTTGGGTTTGAATCAGGGTAGCCTCTTCCGGTGTGGTCTCCTCAACCGGTGTTAGTTGTTCGGTAGTTTGTGCGGTCTCTAGTGCTGGCATCTTATACTCTCACAGTTTTAAACCCCGGGTGTCGGAGCGCAGCGACGACCCCGGGTGTTTTATCTTCTACTTCTACACACCCGGGGTCCCACGGACACCCGGGGTGTAGGGAAACCCCGGGTGTTTTATCTCTATACACCCGGGGTGGGGCTTCCATTCTCATCGCTTCCATTTGTACTTGCCTGCTGAAAAATGCTTTCCAACTCCGGATTGATAACCTTTTGCGCAAAGTCTAACCAGATACGCTTATCCTGGCGGCAGTCGTAGGCTCGGCAAACGACAGGGCGGTTTTCGTAGATGCTGCAACGGCACGTGTTGTGCGCAAAATGATAGCAATACCCCTCAGCATCCTGACGGATCATGTAGGGATGACCTAAATCCCATTTGACCTTCCCTTCTTCCACATCCTGGACTGAGAGCGCAAATCGGAGCCGGCAGCAGGCGGCCTTACACAGATGCACACGGTTCTCGCAATCGATGCTTACCGCTCTTTGATAAGTGTATTTATCCTGCTCCTCTTTGGTCAGGGCGACACCCATCCCTTTTTCCACAAACTTCTCCACCAAACGTTGCCCCACGATTTTCTTTCGTGCATCCAGCTCTTCAATGGAGAGAAGGCCCCGTTCTGAGAGCAATTCAATGAGCGCATAGGCGAAGGAGGCGATCTCCAGCGTTTTACTGGTATTGGCGTTTGCTCGACTGTGCAAATAGAGCAGCCCCTTTGCCAGCTCGTCACGGAGTTTCTCTGTCGAAGAAACCTCTCCCTGGTTTGCGCCATTTTGGCTTTGAGTGTCTGATTCTGGAATCTTATGTACACCATTGGTAATGCCATGGATTTGAATCAATTCTTGCATTGTGTTATTTCTCCTTCCCTTCTACATATCTGGGATGTCGCTAAACCCCGGGTGCCGGAGCAGCGCGACGACTCCGGGTGTTTTATCTTCTTTTACCGCAACACACCTGGGGTCCGGCGGACACCCGGGGTGTTGCTAAACTTGGGTGTTCTTATACCGGCCACACACCCGGGGTCCGGCGGACACTCGGGGTGTGGATAGGGGATTTGCATCATTTTCCTCCTCCTTACCTCATCCCTCACTCGATTCACCGGATGCACCGGATTGCATAAATTGAAAGACCACAACATACGTAAAACTCCCTTGGGTCAGGGTAACCTGAATCTTCGGCAAAGCGACCATGTGCAGCGTGACCGAGATAGTCACTGCCCTTGCCCCTGTGCCCCCAGGATCATGGATGCGATAGTCACTGGTGCCGAGGTCTGTTAAGGGAATGATCGAGACCGCCACTCCTGACGGTATGGCTAAGGTCAGGGGAAGAAAATCCGCACCGGTAACGAGATTATAGAGATACGCTATCGAAAAACGTCCTGCCGCATTGATGGTGCCACTCACTGGCATGGGGGTAATCTCTATGGCGTGACGATGAATCGATGGGGTTTCCTCTCTCTCCTGTCGCTGAATCGCGGGGACACCGGGGTGGCTTCTTATATGCGGACGCTGACCGGATAAGACTGCTTCCGCAGCCTGATCCGCTTCCGATTCAAATACCTCGAAGTCCTGTTCCTCCACTTTGGCTTGTGGACTGGTTGTCTGTCCCTGCTGCTGCACAACATGGGTGAGTTCGTGCGCCAATAATTCCTTTCCAGAGCGTGTCGCGGGGTTATATTCTCCTTGTCCAAAATAGATGTCTTGCCCATGCGTGAACGCTCGTGCACCGAGTGTTTCAGCCGCTTCGTGCGCTTTGTGATCCGTGTGAATGCGTACAGCATCAAAATCTGTTTCAAAGGTTGACCCCATTGCCGATTTGGTCTCTGCGTCGAGGTGCTGTCCGCCTCCACCAGGCAAGGCTACGCCGGAGGGTGAGGCCTGCACTGCGGAGAGCAGTCGTTGCACGAAAGTGTTTCCATAGCTTTGTTGTAATTGGGCAATCATCTCGGCCAGCGTTTCCGCTCGATCTTTGCTCTTTGGCCCTGGAGCTTTCTTTGGCTGTGGTTTTGACAGCAATTCGGCTTTCTTTTTGTCCTCTTTCATTGCTCGTCCTCTACCCAGGAGAAATACTGTTCAAAGTCCGCTTTCACACACAGGCGACCCATTTTCTGAAACTCTCGCTTGGTGGAGCGGATAAGGTGTTCCATACCGATGATACTGGAATTGGCAGCAGCGAGAAAAGCGGCATTCAGCACAATATTGCGGATATGGCCACCGGTGATCTTGAGCTTCCTGGACAGAAAGTCAAAATCGATGTCTGCACTGAGAGGAGTATTTACCGGGAATATACGCTGCCAAATCCGATGGCGATACCCCTCATCAGGAAACGGAAACTCTACGATAAAGCGCAGGCGACGGGTGAATGCGTCATCAATATTCTTCTGGAAATTGCTCGCCAAAATGACCATCCCTTCATGCTCTTCCATCTTCTGCAGGAGATAGTTGATCTCGATATTGGCATAACGATCGTGGGAATCTTTGACCTCAGAGCGTTTACCAAAAATGGCATCCGCTTCGTCAAAAAAGAGTATGACGTTACTCTGTTCCGCCTCCTGAAAGATTTTGCTCAGATTCTTTTCGGTTTCACCGATGTATTTGCTCACTATACAGGAAAGATCAATCTTGTATAGATCCAGACCGAGTTCAGTCGCCATGATTTCCGCGGCCATGGTTTTGCCGGTACCGGATGGTCCTACAAACAAAATGCTGAGTCCTTTGCCCAGGGACATCTTGCGGCTGAAACCCCACTGACTAAAGACCTGTTGTCGGTACTTGGCATGGCTACAAATTTCTTTTAAATGCTCCAATCGATCTTTTGGGAGAACGATGTCCTCCCAGGTGTAAATTGGGGTGATCTTTCGGGCCAGAGTGGTGAGCTTCGGGCTCGATTGTGCCCGGCAAGCCTGATAGAGGTCATCCGCAGTAATGGCAGCATCGCATGGTCGCATCTGGGCGAGATGACTGGCTTCTGAGAGCACCTGACGAATTTGCCCAGCAGTGAAATGGAACTTATCCGCGAGATCACCGAGGCGAACTTCCTGGGAAAGGGTATATCCTTCAGCATGCACAAGTTGTTCCCAGAGTTGCTCGCGTAAGGTATAATCTGGAGCAGGAAACTCTACCTTGCACCATCCAGTGGTTTGGGTATGGACATCCCAGGGCTGTGCGCTGCCCAGGAACACAATTTCTGGAATGTCCTCCCAGGCCTTGCGTAACATGCTCAGCACATACCCTGCTTTTTCGTTTTCAGCCAGAAGTAGTTCGGCATGATCTAAATAGACGGCGGCTGATTGGAGTCTCGCTTCTCGAAGTAGCCGGGATGTCCATGCGCCATTGACTGAACCATTGGACAGGATCTGCGTAAGATCGGCTATCAGGAGCTTCCGGCCCACGGATTGACACAGAGCCTCTGCCGTATATTTCTTTCCTACTCCTGCCGGACCGTGAAAGAGGAATACCAGTGCCTCACTCTGCGCAGTGCCTTCTGGCAAGCGGAGCTGGGCGTGGAAGAGACGTGCTAAACGTTCTTTGAATATGGCAGGAAGTAGCAAGTCTGCGAGTGAAGCTCGTGGCAGAATTACTCTGGTGAAAGGACGTAGTGGCTCATCCAGGGTATCCACATCGAGGAGATAATGCAGGATACGATCATCGATTTTTACGGAACGGGAGAGCAAGCTGAAGTGTGCATTGTGTCCATCGTTAGGATAAGTGAGCAGATGATATTTTCGGAGCGGTGCTTCCTCGAGCAGGCGGATTCGCCCCTGCAGTTTCTCTGCCAGCGACTGACAGCAGAGATTCAAAATCAAGTCCACGCTTGGTTTTTTGCGTGTCACATCATTCTGCAAATAGGCGTAGAGTTTTTCATATTTGAGATCTAATTCCGGCGCCAGACAGATGAGTATGGCATCCACATCGAATACGGTCAGATGAAAACATTGTGCCAGACGTACCAGGGAGAGGTGTACACCGTCCTTTATCGCTGTAACAATCTTTTGGGTGATCTGGTCTTGGAGCTGAGTAATGGTGGACAAGAGGGCCTGTACTTCCAAGGCATCTTTATCAGGCTCGTCTGCGGGTTTTTGCTGTTTTTTACCGACAAGGAGATCAATCTCTTCCTTGGAAATAAACAATCCACGGAATTCATTGAAGTTCGTGTACATCGGATCACGCTGTTGTCGCATAATGTGGATATTGAGCAGCACATCGAGTCGTTGTAGCTCAGCAAACAGATGTTCCTGACTGTTACGATAGCCTTGCATCTGGCCCCTTTCATCGTCTAGAGAGTTGGGAGTAGCAGTTCTCTTTTTCGGTCACGCGCCGGATCGGTGTCTCCATGAGGGAATCTACCATGACGATCCGGACCGCATAACACACCGAAAGCCGATACGGCTGATTGAGAGCGCTCCAGAGGCGTGTTAACTCCTCAATATTAAATTGACATAAATCAATTTTTAATTCTTCGCTGGTATGTTCTAATGTGCCTCTGAGTAATGGTGCCGTAATAATAGCGTGATCGTAGAAGACCCGCATTGCCTCACCCAGCACGCGATGTTCGTCGAGTTTGTCTTCAGCAAAGGGTGTCAGTAAATAAAACAGATCCAGGGTAAGTGGTGGTTTGTGTAGCTCCTCGGTTCCCACGGAGCGCCAGGGTTGATTTTTGGCAAACGAATTTTCTACTACACGGTAGAGGAACAAATTGACCTTGGGCTTGATGGACTCCACCGTCTCTTCGGCAGGCGAGCGCAGGGAGATATTGAACAACTCTAAAGGTTGCTGCTGGTCTCGTAGCAACTCTTCTAACGTTTGGGTCACATCACCAATTACCGTAGAAGCACTCATGCGCCTTTACCCTTTCTGAATCCCTTCATGTGTAATCTCCAGCGTCTCAATGGCGATTTCACTGCTGCTTGCTTTGAGATCCGGACCAATCCACTTCACCGGAAACGCATTAATAAGGTTCCAGCGTTTCACATCTTCGCCTTTTTCATCCATCAAAATGATGGCAATGTTAGTCTTCTGAGTGCGTGGGTTGATATCGAATGTGCCGCTCACGATATCAAGCTGCCAATCGATTAACTCGTTCGCATTGGTCACACCCCGCTTCAAGGTGATGTTCCCGTAGGTTGAAGTCTCAGGAAACTTCAATGCCGTCTCATTTCTTCCCCCTTCTTTATACTCAAACACTTTGGTTTCCATCTGTAAGCCGGTACACTCCGCAAATCCCGCTACCTGGATGTTATTGAGCTCCAGGCGGAATTGAAAATTCGTGTATGGATCGTTGTCTCTACGCGGCATCTGTTACTCCTTCAGTATTCGAGCACCCGGGGTTTCTTTACACCCCGGGTGTGTAAAATCAGGCAAACACCCAAGGGCATCGCTGTGCTCCGAACTCCGGGGTTTCTTTACACCCCGGGTGTCCAGAGGACCCCGGGTGTGTGAAGTCCGTCACCCACCCGGGGGTTGCCCTGTCTCCTACTCACTCACTGAAATCGCTTCACTGGTGCGTTTAATGGTTATCAGAATGAACTCTGCCGGTCGAGCCGGGGCAAAACCGACTTGAGTAATAACCTCTCCGCGATCGATTACATCCGGAGGATTGGTCTCCTCATCACATTGCACAAAGAAAGCCTCCTCGGGCTTGGTTCCAGCCAAGGCGCCACTTTGAAACAGATCACGGAGAAAGAGGGTCAGCGTGGCCATGATCTTATCCCGCAACCGCCGATCATTCGGCTCAAAGACAGTCCACTGCAGGCTGGTAGTGATATGTTTGATAATCGCCAGACACACTCGACGCATATTGACGTAGCGCCACAAAGAATCCAGGCTGAGCGTACGGGCTCCCCATACGCGAATCCCTCGTCCAGGAAAACTGCGCAGGCAATTGATCCCTTTCGGATTGAGGAGGCTTTGGGCTGCCTCACTCACCCCCAACTCCAGCGCCACGACCCCTTGGATCACTTCATTTGCCGGAGCCTTCCCAATTCCCCGTTCTCGCTCGGTACGGCTATAGATGCCAGCCAGATGACCGCTGGGCGGTATAAACAACTCCCGTCCACCAAAATCGGCGGTCTTCTCCTTGATCCAGGGATAGTACAAAGCCCCGTATTTGGCCTGAGATAATAACTGAAAATGTGTGGGCCAATCCTCGATCTTATTTTTCCCCTTACCGGTTTCTGCTCCTGGTGGCGCATCTAACAGAGCAAATCGGTCACCCATCTTCTCGCAATGTTTGAGCATAGCAAGTTGACCGGTTTTCAGATGCTCAAGCGTCAGCAGTGCACTCGGCACTGTCTCAAAGACGATCCCCTCTCTGGGTATCTGCGTCCCGGGAGTCTCCGCATAATATGTGTGCAAATCCGGGAGGATCAAATCGGGGATAACAAGTAACCCGATGTCACTTACCGCTTCGAAAGCAGACAGCCCAAATAACTTTTCCGCAATGACTTTGCGGGTCTCCTCATCTGCATCTGGTGGCACGGGACGGAAGTAGGTGTCATTCTCATAGCCGGTGTAGTACCGTGCCTCCAGCGTCTGTGGTCCATCATCTCCCTGCGCTAAATTGGCTTCGACACTTTCTGGACGTGCACACACACTCGCATTGCTCTGACATCGGTCTTCCACTCGAATCAGAATGGAGTGCCCATTGCGCCGGCGTCTGACATAGTCTGGCTCCTCTGGATCGCCATTGATCACATGGACAAAATAACGCTCATGTGTTTCGTCCATGGCGAGGTTGTCAAAGACTTCTTCCTGCACCACTTTTCCATCCGGCTGATAGCGCACGGTAAGGGTAAACCCTTTCCCCAGCACACTGCTGCCAGCGGGAAATCTTTGACTGACTCCAGCAGCAAACGTCACGCTGTTTGTGGTGAAATCCACCTGGGCTATGGTGAGCTGTTCTGTATTTCCCTGGTGAATCAGGGTAATGACATCCCCTTGCGGGGCAAGGCCAGCCACTGATTGAAATGTTACGCTGTTTTGGCCGACCTCGATATCGCTGTCGAGTGTGGTGAGAAGCAGATCCCCGGTGGACTGCTCTGTAACACTCACTGTAATGGCATTTGCCCAGGCACCCTCGTTGATAGCTTTTATTCTGATTGCGGGTTCATTCTTTTTGTCTAGGAGATCCAGCATCGCCTTCTTGGCTGTCTCATGTGCCACCCGAATGATATAGCAGCGCTCGCCACCATTCAGGAAGAAGCCAAAGACCACATAGGCTAAATAGCTGAAGCCGACAAAATCGCCAAAGAGATCCTGAAATTGTCCCCAACTGGTAAGAGGTTGCGGATAGTGCAGAGGTCCCCGCTCTGCTTGCCCAACAAAGCCGGTAATATCCAGACGCAGACGTGCTGGCGGAGTGACTTCTACTTCTTGGATATAGATTCCTGGAGTTTTGAATTCTATCATGGCTGCTCCATATGAACACCCCGGGTGTCCGCAGGACCCCAGGGGTGTGGAGGTTAGTTAGAACCGGTAAAACACCCGGGGTCGTCGCTACGTTCCGACACCCGGGGGTTCCTTACTCCTGAACACCCCGGGTGTCCGCAGGACCCCGGGGGTGTGAAGTCCGTCAACCTCCCGGGGACTTCGCTGCGCTCCGACACCCGGGGTTTAGCGACGACACTGGTCACCTGTTATTCCTTTGTCGCTTCATTGATCTCCTGATTAATGCGTGAAATCTCCTTAACCCACTGGTGACGTTCCCGGTGGGACATCTCCAGCACCTCTTCTTTGGACCAGTGGAAGTGATAGGCGATATACGCTACCTCCTGGGTCAGTTGTTCCAGGGGGTAGCGTACTACCCCTCCAGGCCCTGCCCTCCATTGAGGAGAGACTCGTCAACCACAAACTCATGCTCACATTCTGGACACATAATCTGCACCTGCGAATGCCCATTCGCATTAATCCGCCGATAAAAGTCCTGCAGGTAAGCAAGATCCGCAGAGAAAAGGTTTTCAATATGGGCAGGATTAATCTCCTTAAGATCCCCTAGCTTGGTGATGACCCGCGAGAGCAGGATAATTACCAGATACGCCTTGTTGCGCTGCACCCGTGGGTCTTGCAAAGGTGCAATCTCATCTTTAGCATTGGCCAGACGCATGATCCCTTGCCGGTGCAGGTTTCCATCCTTGTCTACATAGCCTTTAGGCAATGTGAATTCAAACTCGGTTTGCAACATTATTGTCTCTCCACTCCTTCATGACAAATTTCGATGGACTCGATGGCAATCTCGCTGGCATTTGCTTTCATATCCGGCCCCACCCATTTGCAAGGCCAGGCATTGATTAAATTCCACCGTACCACTTCATTCCGTGCCTCATCCAGGAGCACCACCGACATGCTCTCATCACGGAGGATATCTCCATCGATCACTGTCTTGGCCCAGGTGAACAATTCTGGATCCGTGGTGACCCCGCGTTTGAGTGTAATATTCCCGTATTTGTTGAGTCCATGGAGCTTGCGTGGGGTGATACTCTCATGGCCCTCACGATATTCGATGACGGCTGATTCCCAGTTCAGCCCGGTGCATTCTTGGAAACCGGCTTTGGTGATGCCATCGATCTCCAGTAAAAAATTAAATGATGCAAAGGGATCAATATCTCTTCTGGGCATATGTTTCCTCCTTAGAATTGCTTATTTAATCATCCACACACCCGGGATGTCCCTAAACCCCGGGGGTCTGAACGCAGTGAAGACCCCGGGTGTTTAACTGACCAAACATCGGTCAGCTTCTCCCCTCTCCTACTCTGCAACACTCGAACCACCACGAGACTGGCTGATTCTGAAGATGACAAACTCGGCCGGTTTAGATGGGGCCACACCGATAAGCGTAATCACTCGCCCCAAATCCACCGATTCCGGTGGATTGGTCTCCTCATCACATTTGACAAAGAACGCTTCTTCAGGTTTATTGCCGACAAGCTTCCCTTCGAGCCACTGAATACGCAGGAACGCACTGATATTGCGAACGATGCGCTTCCACAACACCGGATCATTGGGTTCAAATACTACCCATTGGGTGCCCTCTTCAATCGATTCTTCCAGGAAAAGGAAGAGCCGACGTACATTGATATAACGCCACTCCGGATCGGCAGAAGTCGTGCGTGCTCCCCAGATGACAATACCCAGACCGGGAAAGGAGCGAATCACATTGACTCCTTGAGGATTTAGCAGATCATGTTCCCCTTTGGTTACAATCTTCTCAATACCAACTGCTGAGTTGAGAAAACCATCCTCTATACCCGCAGGCGCCTTGTGTACCCCTCGCTTAATATCAGTCGCTGCATAGCTACCGATAACTGCCCCTGAAGGCGGGACTGCTATTGGCTTACCGGTCAGTGGATCCTGCATGCGGATCCAAGGCCAATAGAGCGCTCCATACTTTGAATTGAACGCTTGTTCTCCGGCAAAAGAACCGGTTGCTCTCTTGAAATCGAGCACATCTGTGACTGTGAGAGCTGAGGGGGGTAACTCTCCCACAAAAAAACAGTCCTTCCGATTCTCACAGTAAGTCATTCCAGCCAGCATGACTGAACGAATGGTCGTGCCCGGAGAAGCCAGGATATTGATATCATCTATAGAATCAAAGGCATAGAAACCGGTTTGCGCTGCTTCGTCCCCAATATAGTCATTTGCTACATCGACCTCTCCATCGCTACCACCAGTAAGGAATTGCGGGGTCAGCGTGGAAGCAGGTCGTTGATTACTGGTGATTCCCGGGACATCGCTTACTCTGATATACCGAGATCTCGTACTCCCCTGATTGATACGATTCTCCACAAAGTCAGTAATATTTGTATTCTCCATGGACAGATGCTCAAAAGTCTCCACCACCACCTCTCCATCGTTTATGGTTAAGGTAAAATCCTGTGCGGAAACGATGGCTCCATCGGGAATGGCGACATCTGGATTCAGCCCATCAGCAAAAAAGATCCGATTTCCCGCTATCCGGGTGACCACCACCTGGGAAAGAATCGTTTCTGGAGCTGCCACATCAGCAAACTCGAGAATGGAGCCAACTTCAACCCCTTCCACACTGAGCAGGTTTGCTTCAGTCGCCCCGGCAGATAATGCCCCATCCAGGATGGTAGAATATTTACTGGAATGAGTGACTGTTACATTGAGGTTATTCCCCCATACCCCTTCATGAATCGCTAAGATCTTTAACACATTATTGCCATTAGCATCCTGTAAGGTAGTCGTTGCTCTTGTTGCTGTGACAGTGCTCGGATCTGTAATATCGGTGAAGTGGGCTGTTCTTGCCACGTAACACCGGGTTCCCCCCTCGGTAAAGAACTGCCGGACAGTGTAAGCTAAAAACTCGCCACCTACAAAATTGCCAAAGTTGCGGCTGAAGTCTCCGAAACTGGTAATCAAGACCGGTCGGCCTGGCCCATCCTCATACTGAGCACCAGCAATGGGACCTTTCTCGGCAATACCAATGAAAGCTCCGGTAGATGTGCCTGCTCCCTCAATCGGTTTAATACCACTGGGCACTTCCTCGACGTAAACTGCGGGTGATAAATATTCTGGCATTCTTGTTCTCCTCTCCTTCGAGATTTAGTCTGTAGGAGTCAGGGGGTTTCTGGCTTTTCCAACACAACGAGGTGGCCTCGCCTCTGATGAAAGCTCATCTCTGGACACTGGAGCTCTGTTTCCTCCACTTCTGCAGTCTCTCTGGCTCGAATTTTGAGGGATCTTCCCCGAGGAAGATTCACATAGATCGGTTGACTCGACGTGTTCTTGACCATCTTCTTTGTCATACTACTCCCTCCTCTTGGTCTGTTCTCATGCTCTGCTCATTGGTATGGTGAATGCCGTTTATACCAGTGGCTATGGCGTCTTTGCCTTTCTTCCCACCAGAATCTCAATAAAAGCGATTTGGTCGAGCTCATTCGAGAAGATCAGGGTCTGAGGAGCTGCTCTTAGTAGTCCTACTGCACCCTCACCCACGAGCAAGTGTAATCGATCCAGTAGAATGACATCAGCCGTGTTATCATTGACCTGGTAGGTTAGCTTGGCCTCATCAGGTACAGCGTACACCGAGGACTTGATCAGCAGGAATTGCACCTGGCCTGCATCACCGGGCTGGACTTCCACCGTAGACGTACCCGGTGTCGTTCCGTCTCCGGCTGGAACATCCACTGTGATTTTGTCGTACGCATCAAACGTTTCAGTACGGGAGGTGGAAATCTTTGGTCCCTCTGTAACCTGGACGTTCAGGGTCCAACTAATCTGTTCAGACATGATCCTTTTCTCCTTTGTACCTTTGCTCGATCTACCATCTTGTAGAGAGGACAACAAGGTTGCCCCGGTTCATGGACTAAAGTTTTTCTAAGCAAACATCCGGGGGCGTCGCTGCGCTCCGACACCCGGGATTTAGGGCACTCCGGCTGTCCAGGGGATGGCCGGCGTGTGTAATCCTCTTCACCCATGCTCCTATATGCTGAGAAGCGAAAAATCGATTTTGTTTCGTTGACCAACCTGAACAGCCTCTGTTTTGGTCACTGGTTGATACCCGGCTAAGGTCACCTCTAAGGTCATCGTTTCCAGAAAATCCTTTTCGATGAAATAGAGGTTGTAGTCCCCTTGCTGATTGGTCAGCGTCGTGATATCCTTCTCCGCCCCCAGAATGATCTGTATCCCGTTCAGTTCCACCGTAGCGATATTTGCGCCTGAAACTATATTCAACACGACATTGACACCATTTACCGCAATCAAACGTACCTGCGCTCCGGAGAGCGGGATCTCCGGAGTGTCTTGGTGTATGACTGTGCCCACGATACGTGTATGGGCTAAAGGGAGAGAAGCGTACGGACTGAATGGCAGACGAATGGAATGGTCGCGGATAATCCGCATAATAGATCCGGCAGTGAGCTCGCCGCTCATGTTCTCTACCCTGGCTTCCATGACCTTGCCTATATCCAGCGGAGCAGCCAGCGTAGCGGAAAAGCCTGCAGCGAATACAGACGCTCCTGCTCTGATCTCTTTGCGCAGAATTAGCGGATCAAAAGAAATCTTTTTTCCCCCATTACCCCCATTACTGATATCAGTGATCGTTTTCGCAATGACGAATAACTCGTTCTCTCCTGGCAGATCCAGTAAAAGATCTGGGAGTGGAATAGTCACCAGGTATTCGAGCGTTTGAAACTGTTCGCCAGAGATATGCAAGGTATACTCTCCGGAGGGCGAATCAGTAAAGACGAAGAAACCATCCGGTTTGTATTGGGGAAATTGATGCATATCGAGCAACTCGGCGGTAAATCGACCTTGACGAAGTGGTTCACAGGTGACATCTTCGACTACCTGTCCGGCCAACGATACGTTCTGGATAAAGATTTCGCTCACAGTCGTTTCCATGACCTCACGTATTGCGTCTGCTAATCTTCTTCCTCTGGAATCACCCCAAAGGTCTGTTCATACTGGGAGATAGTCTCCTGCAGAAGTGCAAACAGAACCTTTGCGCAGACGGGATTGGTGATAATGCGGGTGTGGAACAGTAGCACCTCACTCTCCGGGTAGAACTGGCCAAAATCGAGCAGAATCTCAAGAGCATTATGACCAATCTGGAAGTAGTTGGCATAGCGGCCTTCCAGCGGATGGTTACTTTGAGTATCTTCGTGGATGTGATCCATGAGCACCATAGTGAAGCATAGTTTCTAATGACGTTGCACTACCAGAATTCTATAGTGGCAATACAAATTTTCTGTGCAGAGATACGATGATTAAAGAGTGCAAGAGGAATGCCAGCGGTTGCTCTGAAGGATCTTATCTGTCTATTTATCGATAAATAAAGAGGTTTTCCTTTTACAACAGTCTGTATAATCTCTGCTCTGAGGACGGCAGTGTAACAGGGGGTGTTACACTATCCTGGAATGTGGATAGCTAGAAGGAGATGGAAAAAGGGAAAGGGAAAATAGAGGAACCAGGAAACTCCACACCACCCAACGGTTTATCGATATGGCGGTTTTGTATTGCAAGAGAATCTGGTCTGTCACATCCTTCTGCCACAGGAGTGTAACATGCAAGGAGAAGATGGGACAGTTTTGGGAATACGGCTGGTAAACCCGGATGACGAAAGGACTTTCCTGCGCTTCGTTCCCAAAGCAGAGTGAAGGGAAGTCCTTTCGTCATCCAGGAGTTTTCCCTGAACAACATACAGGAGTCAGGATGACAAAGAGAAGGTATTCGGTATGCGTTCCGGAGTTACACGGTCAGTTCCAACGTCCACCGGTTGAACTTGCCGATATCCAGACTGGCGAGATCTTTCACTCGTAGTTCCCAGTTTCCCTGAATCGGCTGACCGATCAAGGCTGCCAGGGCTGGACTGGTAATCGAATCGTAGCTGCGAATCAGGTTGTCTTCACTGCCCCCCGATCGGTCATGCAGAACAGCCTGCTGACCGGCAGGTGTCACCAATTCGATACGCAGATCGCCGATCCAGGTGTGGGTGATATCGACGCTGACCTTAATTCCCTGAGCTATTCCTGATGGCGTGATGGCGATACTGCTGCTGACTCCGGTGGAGTTGTTATCCGGGATGGCCAGCGCTGGCACCACTTCCTTCTGTATGATCTGCGTGGTGGGCTCCAAATCGAGCTCCAGACTCCAGCGACGCAATTTGCCAACATCCAACCTGGCTAAATCAGCCACCTGCAGGGTCCAGTCACCTTGAGTCTGGTCTCCCAATAAATCGGCCAGAGCCAGGATATCCTCGCTGCGATAGGAGGCGATCAGGTTATCCTGGTTTCCTCCGCTCCGGTCATGCAGGAGGATGGTTTTGCCGGATGGAGTCGTAAGCCTGACCTGGAGGTCACCGACCCAGGTGTGGGCAATATCCACAGAAACTGTCAGCCGTTTGAGGCGGCCTGCCTGGGAGACAACCAGCCGATCGATTATTCCCGCTGGCTGGTTGTCCGGAATATCGAGGTTTGGCGTGGCTTCGACCTTTACCCCTGGCGTCGGAGGAGGAGATGGCGCAGGAGCTGAGACATTGAAATCAGCCACAATACCAGACAACGAAGCACCATTGGAACGCGCATTTGGGCCCATCCCAAACTTAGCAAAGGCCAACCAGATTCCAGTTCGTGCAGTGTCAAACTCGCTAGTACTCAGTTTGCCTGCCTGAAGCATGTCATCCAGTGCAGCCAGGATGGCATCGCGGGCATCGAGAAAGCTCGGATTAGCTGGAGTCAGCTTGAGGGCATCCACGACCAGTTGCAGTCCCAGATTCGCACCGATGTTCCGGTTCATCTCCAGCAGTGTGGCACACCAGATCTCTCCGATATTGTGTTCCTCGGTGTAACGGCCAGTACCCAGTTTTCCAAAATGATCGGGGAAGTTGCTATCATAAGGGAAACCGCGGATACCACCCGGATCATTGACTACCCAATCGCCTACAACAACGCTCTGATTGATCGTGCAGGCGATGTAATCGCTCCAGCCCTCACCCATGCCACTGCTCTGTGGAGCATCCAATGCACGATCATTGGCCGGACCACCGACCAGCCGGTTGGTCACACCATGGGTAAACTCATGGAAAACAACGCTGGAATCAAAGGCGGTATGCCGATTGGTAGAGCGCACCAGCCCCATGTTCATAACCGGACTGAAACCGTCGATCGGTGTGGCCATGTTCGCAGTGCCAAAGACTGGTCCTGGATGGGCCCGTGCATCTACCCGGTCAGATGCACTACCACCACGCCCCAGGTTACTCTGCTGGAAATTACCGTCCTGCTCGCGGAAACCGAGCAGGTAGAAGAAGTCGTGCATGTAGCAGTTGTAATAGAAAATGTTCAGTACCTTTTGATCGTCCCCGGTAGCACTGGCCGGATCAAAGACCACCACGCCACCTTGCAGTGTACCCTGGCTCGAAGGCCCGGTGTTGCCCAGGTGGGCAAGGACACTATTACCAACGGTGCGGTCACTATCCACCCACGGATCAGGGAATCCGGATGGCAAATCTCCGGGAACCGACAAGCCGTACTCTGTCAACGCTCTGGGAAAATCGGTCATCTGCCGTGACAGACCACCATGCACCCGGAAGACATTTCCACGCGCGGAGGCAGATTGGACCAGTTGCCGACAATACAGGATCTCACCAGTCTCGGCATCGACCAGGGTACGATACTGTCCAGCATAATCCGGCATGGTCAGGATCACCTCCCAGGTCAAGCGCAGAGCATCACCCAGTGGAAACCAGACCAGGCTAGCTTTGATATGGTCCCCAAAAGGGCCGCTGTCGAGAACGGTCAGCTTTTCTGGTCTCTCTGGAAAAGCAGCGATAACCCGGGGCTCGAAACCTTCCAGGTTTACGCTTGGCAAGTGCAGAGGTTCGCCAAACGGGTCTTTGGCACCCTGCTCATCCTCATGTGGAACTGCCACATGCTGGGCAGCCTTCAACACCGCCTCCTGAACAGTCAGAGTGGGCGCCACCGCTACCTCTTCGGACACGGTGACACTACTACCTACCGTCTCTTTAATGGCGCCGTTGGGCTCGAAGCGAACAGTTTCTGCTGCCTGAAAGATCGGGATACCTTTGTAACACTGTTGTAAATGGACTGCAACTGCTCCGGTGCTGGTCGTTTGATAATTTGGATCGGCTACGAATTCTGCTGGTTGAGTAGCGGTGAGACCCAATGCCCGGCTGATGTTTCGCACATGATCAAGCGCGCGTTGCACATAATTCCCTTCTTCCGCCGGTGCCGCTTCTGAGGTAATTGCGGCAGGATTTCCTGTGGCGTCGTCAAATCGCGTGATACGGATGCGATGGGCACCGGGCAGGCGATCGGACAAGGCGGAAGCTAATGACCTTAATTCCACTTCGCGATTTGGAATGATCCTTCTCTCAGTGTAATCACGGCGATCAATTTCTCTGCTCATAGACTACCTCCATGAAGTTGGTTGGTGCTCAGTGTCCACTGGTGAGTTTTTCTGAACACCTCACACTAAACACTCAACACGCAAAATGGTGTTGTGTTTATCAGCACCAGAAACTGGAGAGGCCATTTATACGATTATTCTGATAAATCCTGGCACATGCACCATTTCCCGGCTGAAGTTTCCCGTTGTGTTTGACTTATTTCCTTCGGAAGTTTGAATCACTGTACTTCCAGGAGTGTATCCTCTGACAATACCGATGTGATCGAGTTGGGAATCACCGTCAAACCATTCGAAAACAAGGATATCCCCTCGTTGCGGAGTGATACTCCTCCGGGGATGCCAGTATCCCTTCTTTTGTGCCCAGTACTTCCAAGATTCTACCAAAGCCATAGTGGCCCAAAACCCTTCTGGAATATTGGGAATCTCGATACTCACTTCTCGACAACACCAGGCAACGAATGCAGCACACCAGTTGTAGAATACCGGTTCAGAGCCGAGGTGACCCAGCTCTTGCATTGGCTTACGAAAGGGCTTCAGGTACTTCTCCGCCTCACTATTCGGACCAGTCCAGCTCAGGCCTTTCGCCCCTTCTTTTTGGGCCAGATCAGCAAGTTTGGCGAGAACCCCACGTTCTGGTCGCTCCACCTGGAACTCCCCATGCAATTCTCCCCACGTTTCTGGACCAACCTTCCCATCGACAGTGACACCAGCTTGTCTCTGGAACGCTTTGACCGCAGCTTCTGTCCGTGGTCCAAAATCTCCATCCTCTGATCCAGCATGGAACCCCAGGGCATTCAGCACCTTTTGCAGGGCCTGAACATCCTCTCCTTTACTGCCGTGACGCAGTATACGGGTTAAGGGGGGTAAGGGAGGAATTTCTGAACCACCAACCGGTATGACTGGTCTGTCCTCGTAAGTTAAATTCCAGGCTTCTCCACGCTCACCCACATGAGGAAGACGCCAGATAGAGGATCCCGGAAAACGATGCAGATAGTGCTGCAGTTCGCTCGCTGACACAGGTTTTGTGACATCTCCTTCGGAACTCCAGATGGGGAGAATCGGTTTCGTAAGCCCCATCTGCCTATGAGCGTTGAGGCACTCCTGGACCTCTTCCTCATTGGTGGATTTAAAACTGAACTTTTCAAAATAGATTTGCGGAAACGCGAGATCACACCCCTCATCCAGGATTTTCCAGGGCACTTCTGGATGGAAACCGGGATGGCCAAAACTGGTGTACCCGAGTGTGCCAGGTTTGACGAGTGGCCGAAGCTTGGCAAGCAGTGCTTTTACCTGTGGATGGGTATTCGGATTCTTTACTTCAGATTCGACATCCAGGATATACCCATCCAGCCCACAGTCAAGCGCTTGTTTTACCGATGCTACCTGGGCATCTATATCCGGAGTTCCATAGTGATACCCCCATCCATAGACCGTCATTCCACGCGAGTGGAATTCCTGCACAATTGCTGGAGAACATTGGAAATTCCAGAACATCGGGTGACTTTTCCCATCAAAGACTTTGAGGTAGACCCGCTTCACTTTGCGTTCTCCAAGTGCATGTAAATAATCGGTGCGAAGTTTTGCGAGACGCCAAATCCATACTCCATGAGGATGTTCAGACATATACGCCTCCCGTATACTCTCAGATCTGAGATTTCAAATGCTTATAGCCGTACCTGTACCTATCATTTTTGAATCAGCTCAATACCGACGACACCCCAGGGGGCCGCAGAACCTGGGTGTGGTATCGGTAATCAAAACACCCGGGGTCTTCGCTACGCTCAGACACCCGGGGAGTGAAGGGAAACCCCGGAGTGGAATGGACAACCCTCCGCTCCGCTCCGGGGGTGTCTGAGCCTTCATCTTCAAGTCACTTTGGAGAAAACCTCCCCCGGTGCGGTCACATCGGAAGGACAGAGGTGGCAACAATTTTCTCTCCATTTTTTGTCAGGTCATTCTCTCTTTTCTATCCTCTCTCTCAATCTGATATTTGATCATCTTACGATACAGAGTCATACGCGACCAGTGAAGTTTCTGTGCCGCCTTGCTCCGATTCCATTTTGTTGAGAATAACGAAGCAATTATTCGATCACGTTCACTGTGAGGAAGCGCTTCCGTCTCTTGCAACCGCTGGCGAAAGAGGGGTGGGAGATCCATGAAGGAGATCCGCTGCGAGGAGAGCGTAATGAAGCTTGCTTCTATCACATTCTTCAACTCTCGGATGTTTCCTGGCCAATCATAACGAAACAAGCATTCTAAAGCCTCTTCGGTAAAGCTTTCCACCTGCCGTCTGCACCGACTGTTCCATTCTCGGATGTAGTGGTCACACAGGAGAGGAATATCTTCTTTACGGTCTCGGAGTGGCGGGAGATGGATATGGGCGACATTTAATCGGAAGTAGAGGTCTTTGCGGAATTTTTCTTCGGTTATTAACTGTTCCAGATCCTGATTGGTCGCAGCAATGACCCGGAGGTTTACCGGAATATTCCCCATGCCTCCAAGGCTTTGGAGCTCTCCGCTATCCACTGTGCGCAAGATCTTAGCCTGGGCGTAGGGACTCATCTCCCCAATCTCGTCAAAGAAGACCGTTCCACCGTCAACGTACTTGAGTTTACCCTCCTTGGAAGAGTTTGCTCCAGTAAAGGCTCCCCTTGCATAACCAAATAGCTCACTTTCGAGTAAACTATCCGGAATAGCAGCGCAGTTGATGGATATCAGAGGCTTCTGGTATCGTGAGCTATTCTTGTGGATCAACTCAGCAACCAGTTCCTTGCCAGTCCCGGTCTCTCCGGTGATCAGGACGGTACTGTCCGTCACCGCAACCTGCTGGATGTACGCTTTGACCGCCTGGATTGCTCGACTTTTCCCAATCATACACTGTCCATCGATAAGCGCAGCAAAGGATTCCGGAGATACTGTGGAGGAGAAAAAGGGGAAGAAATCTGGCAGACAGCGCTGGATACTGGTAATCAGTTCGTCACCTGTAAAAGGGGATATGAAATAGTCATTGACTCCAGCTTTGAGCGCAGCAATAGCTAACGCTTCCGAGCTCTGTTCTGCCACCATGATCAAAGGGATGCGCTTATCCTTCTGTCGGATCTGCCGGGCAATTTTGACACTATCCCAGCCTGGATTCTGCGTAGAGCCCAGAACCAGGAGATCAGGATTTTGACTATAAAAGGAGTGGAGAGCGGTAGCGGTACTGGTTGATTCGATAACTACCCAGTGTTGACGAAGGCACAGATCTTTCCAGTGTTGCCGTACAGACGCACATCTTTCCAGAATCAGGACTGAAGGCTTTCTCATAAGCTATCCTTCCCTTGCAAAGTCTGCAGGATAATCACGTTGAAACTTCTTGCTTACAACGTGTTTGGTAGGAGAGAGCTCCTATCTCTCCTACCAGCAGTACGGCAGGAAACAGGAAGTGCGGGTGCAGTCGAGAAACCGATCGTAAGATAACGCAGATGAGGCCTGTAGAATTCTCAGAACAATACTTTTTTATTTAATATTATCACCTCTCAAACGTTTTGTCTTCTTTATCACATCATATTTACGAACCAGTTACCGTGATACAGGTCACAATAGGCAGCCCTTTTATGAACAGAGGCAATTGTCATGTCAAATCTTTCATTTTGTTCAGGTTAAATTCCCCATTATTTCACCTCGTCTGAAATGCTGAAATAGAAAACCCCTTCTGGACTCTTTCAGCAAAGAGGTGTGCTGTCAATAACAATCTGGTCTCTAACCGAAAGAATCCTTGATTTTCCATAGCCACCGGTATAGCATAAGGTATTAACGGAACATGGTGGAGGTTTTTGGAAACAGAAGCCAGATAATTGCAAGGAATTGAAACCATGCAATGCCCTCAGTGTCAGGCTGACAATCGGGAGGGACGCCGCTTCTGCGCGGAGTGTGGAGCACCATTAGCGCTCTTGTGCCCCTCCTGTGGATTCGCCAATGAACCCGGTGAAAAATTCTGTGGAGGATGTGGTCTCCTTCTTACTCCAGCTTCTCAAACTCCTGAATCACGGTTTAGTTCCCCCCAGTCCTATACGCCCAGACATCTCGCGAAGAAGATTCTCACCTCCCGTACAGCCATCGAAGGGGAGCGTAAGCAAGTCACGGTGCTCTTCTGTGACATTGTGAATTCCACAGCCTTAGCCGAACGTCTCGGTCCTGAGGCCATGCACACCCTCCTGAACCAGTTCTTTGAGTTGGCTCTGGCCGAGGTGCATCACTATGAGGGGACGATCAATCAATTCCTGGGTGACGGGTTTATGGCCCTGTTTGGTGCTCCCATTGCTCATGAGGATCATGCGAAACGGGCAGTACTCGCTGCACTTGGGATGCAACAGGCACTGCGGCAACACAAGGAGGGGATTTCTGCGTCTCTCCAGATCCGCATAGGTTTGAATACCGGCCTCGTAGTGGTGGGTGCTATTGGAGATAATCTCCGCATGGACTATACCGCAGTCGGCGATACCACTAATCTGGCGGCCCGTCTTCAACAGGTGGCCGATCCGGGACAGGTTGTCATCTCTGAAACAACGCAGCGTCTGGTAGCGGGGTACTGTCATACCCGCCCTCTGGGTAAGCTCTCTCTCAAAGGAAAGAGTGTACCAATCCAGACCTGGGAGGTGATTTCTCCCCGTGAAGCGCGTACTCGGCTGGAAATAGAGGCGGAGCGAGGGTTAACACCATTTGTGGGCCGTGAGCGGGAGTTACGGATCCTTCAGGAGTGTTTTGACCAAGTCCGAGCTGGGCACGGACAGATAGTCTCTATTGTCGGGGATCCAGGGATCGGGAAGTCCCGGCTTCTGCTGGAGTTTCGGCGACGCCTGGGTGACGAAGCTACGTGGGTGGAAGGCCACTCGATGTCCTTTGGACGATCGATAGCGTTCCATCCCCTGATTGACCTGCTTAAACGAAACTTCCGAATCGAAGAAGGGGATGCTGAAAATATAACCATTGAGAAGATTGAACAGGGTATTATGGGGCTTGGAGAGGATTTACGTCCGCTACTCCCTTATCTACGGTATCTACTAGCCATAGATCCGGGTGATCCTGCCGTACGCACCATGGATTCACGGTTGCGCCGGACGGAGATTTTCGATGCACTGCGACGGTTGATCTTGCGCGCCGCAGAGATACATCCCCAGGTTATAGTCTTTGAAGATTTGCACTGGATGGATCAAGCCACAGAGACCTTTCTCGGTTTTCTGACCGATAGCCTCCCCACGAGCCGTGTCCTCTGTCTCTTGACCTATCGTCCGGGATACCCTCCACCGTTTGGAGAACGAACTTACCACACCCGGCTGGCCTTACATACGCTGTCCACGCAGGATAGTGTGCAGATGGCTCAGGCTCTGCTTGCCACTGCCCATCTCCCGGCAGAGTTGCAAACCTTGATCGTTCAGAAGGCAGAAGGGAATCCCTTCTTTGTGGAAGAGGTGGTCAAGTCTCTGCGTGAGGGAGGTACAATTCGGCAGGTGGGAGAGCAGTACGTGCTGGCGAGACCCCTTGACGAGATCGTTATTCCAGACACGATCCAGGATGTGATTATGGCCCGGATCGACCGGTTGGAAGAGACCCCAAAGAAGATTCTGCAACTGGCTGCGGTCATTGGTCGGGAGTTTACCTACCACCTTTTGGACAGAATCACCAACACCCAAGATCCGATTGGGATGTATCTCCAAGAGTTGAAAGCTCTCGAGTTAATCTATGAAAAGCATCTCTTTCCAGAGTTAGCCTACACATTCAAGCATATCCTTACCCAAGAAGTGGCGTACAATTCCTTGTTAGTGCAGCGTCGAAAAGAGTTACATCGTCTCATTGGTCAAGCTATCGAGGAGCTGTATGCAGAGCGGCTTGCAGAGTACTACGAGGTGCTCGCCCACCACTTTGTAAAGGGAGAGGAGTGGGCCAAGGCCCTCACCTATCTCCTCAAAGTAGCGGAGAAGACAGCTCAAACTTTTGCCAGTCGAGAGGCGATTGCTCTCTATGATCAAGCGCTGGAAGTGACAGATTATCTTGGCGAGGCGGTAGACTGCCAAATCCTGATGAAGATTCATCAGGCTAAGATGACCCTCTACTCTGTTTTGAGTGACTTTGAGCGTTCTTATGCAGCAGGTGAACGTCTCCTAACTCTCGCCCGCCAAGAAAAGGATCCGGTAACCGAGGCCACGGCTCTAGCCCAGTTGGGTTGGGTGTCACAAAGAGCTCACGATCTTGATCGAGCGCTTTTCTATGCTCGCCAAGCTATAGAAGTGGGCAAAAATACTGGTGCCAAGTCAGTCATAGCTGCGGGGCACTTTATCACTGGATTCGCCCATGCTGCCGCTGCTCAACTCGATCAGGCCATGGCACAGGTCAATCAGACTCTTATAGTAAGTCAGTCAATAAATGATCCCCTTCATCAGTCACTTGCACTTTATCTCACTGGATTCCTGAAAAACTGGGAAGGAAACTACCCTGAAGCGGCACATCTTCAATCAGAAGGTCTGCGAATCGCTCGGGAATATAACCTATTATTACCAATTCTTCACAGCTTCTTTGGATATGGAATTACCCTCACCGGTAAGGGAGACTACGAAGAGGCCCTCGCAGTATTCGAGGAAGGGCTTATCTTCTCTGAGAAAGTAGGAGATGATATCTATCGCTATCGTCTTCTCAATTCCCTGGGCTGGTTGCACATTGAACTTGGCAATTTGGATCATGCTCTCAACCTGAATCGTCAGGGAGTTGAAGAGATGCAAAAAAGGAAGGTCCCCGATGTGATTGCCCACTCTGAGCTCAACCTCGGTGATATCTATCTAGCCAAGGGTGATCTCACCTTGGCTCAGGAGTCCCTCGATCGGGTCTACCGCTTGGTGAACGATCCAGCAACGAGCAATTGGATGAAATGGCGCTATTCGATGCACCTCTTTGCCAGTCTGGGAGAACTCTGGCTGGCTCGTGGGAATCCGGCCAAAGTACGGGAATTTGCTGGCCGATGTCTAGAAATCGCTACACGTACCAACTCCCGGAAGTATCTGGTCAAAGGCTATCGACTGCAGGGAGAAATTGCTCTTACCCGCAGGCAGTGGGAAGAAGCGGAAGCTTTACTTCAGCAAGCCTTGACTATCGCCCAGTCTATTGGGAACCCGACCCAGCTCTGGAAGACCCATCTCGCCATCGGCCGGCTCCACACCGAGGCCCGAAGGCGAGAAAAAGCTCAGCAAGCCTATCAGGCTGTTTGTGCAGTAATCGATCGGGTCAAGGCAAGCTTGCAACACCCAGAGCTGCGTGCTAGCCTGGAGAATTCCCCCCTGATCCGGCAGATCTATGATTTAAGTAAATCCAACTAAACCGGAATGTTTCTACACCCCTCTTATCCGAGCATAGCCCAGCGAATGGACAACCTTTCTCTGGGCTCCCACAACAGAGGAGGGAAATCCTATTGTCATCCGGGGTGATGAAAAGATTTCCCTCTGCTTCGCTCCGGGAAGGAACCGAAGTCACACCCTTGCTCGCTACAGGGTGGTACACACGGGAGTATAGAGAGGATAAGATCTTCTGTTGAAATTTCAAAACACCTAACAGAGAGGGTTGACGTTCTTTCCGCTTTGGGTTACAGTGGTAAAAAAATACCCGAATTCCATTGGAGGAAAGTGAGCAAGTTTTGGTTAAAGAGAGAGTTCTGATATGGAGCAGAAAGAAAAAAGCGAGCTTTTACGAGCGCTTCCTTCTGTAGACGAACTTCTCCGCCTGGTAGAAGCGGAAGATGGGATGACTCCGCGCTGGCTCTGGCTGGATGCGGTCCGATCTGTGCTCGAAGAGAAACGAAAGGGCATTTTACAGGGCACCCTGCATACCCTCTCGGTATCCACTATAGATTGGCTTTCCGAGGTCAAAGCAGCCCTGTCCCGACGTAAACTCTTCAACCTGCGTCGAGTGATTAATGCGACTGGGGTAGTCCTGCATACCAATCTGGGCCGGGCTCTGCTTTGCCAGGAGGCGCTGGAGAATCTGATGGCTATTGCTGGCCACTATTCAAATCTCGAATTTGATCTGGCCACCGGACGCCGTGGCTCTCGCTATGCTCCTGTTGTGGAGCTGCTCTGTCGCCTTACCGGAGCTGAATCGGCTCTGGTGGTAAATAACAACGCGGCGGCAGTCTTTCTGGCACTCCAGACATTGGCCCAGGGACGAGAAGTGGTCGTCTCACGAGGCCAACTTGTGGAGATCGGTGGTTCATTTCGGATTCCGGATATCATGCAGAGTAGTGGAGCGATCTTGCGCGAAGTGGGAACCACCAACAAGACGCATCCAGCAGACTATCGGAGAGCCATCAACGAGCGAACCGCTCTGCTTCTGAAAGTGCATACCAGTAATTATCGTATCGTTGGCTTTACCGAAGAGGTCCCGCTGGCCGAACTGGTACGGATCGGACATGAACATCAGCTTCCGGTAATGGAGGATCTGGGGAGTGGAAATTTTCTGGATCTTTCCCGTTACGGTCTTACTGCAGAACCGACTGTCCCCGAGGTGATAAAAACGGGAGTCGATGTGGTGACCTTTAGTGGAGATAAATTGCTGGGGGGGCCACAGGCGGGTATTATTGTGGGGAAGAAGGTCTATCTGGACAGAATTCGGACCAACCCACTCAACCGAGCTCTCCGCATAGATAAGATGACCATCGCCGCACTGGAAGCTACCCTCCGTCTTTTTTTAGACGAAGCACACGTGGTACAACAGAATCCCACCCTCCGTATGCTGACCATGCCTCTTGAGGAGATCATCAGACGCGCCGAACACCTTCGACGCCGGATGGAGGAGGTGAAAGGACCTGAAGATACGCTCGCAGTTTTGGAAGATAGTTCTCAGGTGGGAGGAGGGGCCATGCCTCTGCAAATGCTCCCCACCAGAGTGGTAGCGATTACCTCGAGGACTCTTTCCGCAAATGAGCTCGAAGAAAAATTCCGGGCTCATCAGCCCCCGATCATCGGTCGTGTCCACCGTGAGCAATTCCTCCTGGATGTGCGGACAATCCAGGAGGAAGAAATGGAAGAGGTGGTCCAGGCATGGCGGGCGATGAGTGCAAGATCCACAACCTGAGGAAAGTGCAGTGTCATGAAACAGATTATTTTAGGGACCGCTGGACATATTGATCATGGAAAGACTTCTCTCATTAAAGCCCTCACCGGTATTGATACAGACAGATTGAAAGAAGAGAAGGAACGCGGCATTACGATCGATTTGGGCTTTGCCTCCCTCCAAATAGATGAAAATACCACTCTCGGAATTATCGATGTGCCTGGGCATGAACGTTTTGTCAAGAATATGCTCGCTGGAGTGGCTGGTATTGACTTTGTGCTGCTGATTATCGCTGCCGATGAAGGGGTCATGCCTCAAACCCGGGAACATCTCGCCATCTGTGAGCTCCTGAAAATCAAGGATGGCATCGTGGTTCTCACCAAGAAAGATATGGTGGAAGAAGAGTGGTTAGCTCTAGTTAAAGAAGATACTCGCCAGTTTCTGCAAGGAACTTTTCTGGCTGAAAAACCGATTGTGGCTGTCTCTTCCCGAACCGGTGAGGGATTGGATGAACTCCTCGCTACTATAAAACAGGTAGTGTATTCTATAGAACCAAAGAGAGTGGAAGGGAAATTTCGGCTCCCTATCGATCGAGTGTTCACGATCCGCGGGTTTGGGACAGTGGTCACAGGTACCCTCTTTTCCGGAAAGGTGAGCCTGGAAGATCGGGTAATGATCTATCCGAAAGGCTTGACGGCCCGGGTGCGTGGCATTCAGGTGCACAATCGCCCGGTGACCGAAGCTGTAGCGGGTCAACGGACAGCGCTCAATCTGCAGGGAGTGGAAAAGGAGCTCATTGAGCGAGGAGATGTGCTGGCCCATCCCCAGCACCTGCGACCAACTTTCATGCTGGATGCTACGCTGACCTATCTCCCTGAGGCCGCTCGCCCCCTCAAGAACCGGTCCCGGATCCGTTTTCATATCGGTACAAGTGAGATTATGGGCCGGGTGGTTTTGCTTGATCGAGAAGAACTCCTCCCCGGTGAAGCATGCTATGTGCAGTATCGTCTGGAAGAACAGGCCCTGGCTCTCCCCCGGGACCGATATGTCATCCGCAGTTATTCGCCGATTATCACCATCGGCGGTGGAGAGATCCTGGATGTCGCTCCAGGGAAACGGCATCGTTTGCGAGCAGGGAGTAAGGCACATTTTGATATTCTGGCCCATAGTTCTGAGGAAGACATCTTTTTGTATCATCTGCAAGAGGCTAAACTCGAAGGGATTCGGCTTCTCGACTATCTCTTTCGCACCCCACTCGATGAAAAACAATTGCAACGCCTGTTGAACGCTCTGGCGGAAAGCGGGAAGGTGGTGTATATCGAAAAAGAAAACTTCTGGGTGTTGCATCCGGAGATATTCGAGCATCTCAAGGCGACCATGCTCGCACAGGTAACAGAGTATCACACCAAATTTCCCCTCAAACCGGCTCTGGCTCTGGAAGAACTCCGCAGTCAGCTTCCCAAAATGCCAGAGAAAGTCTTTCTGGTGGCTTTAAATGCTTTACAACAGGAAGCCAAATTGCTCGTCGAACGAGACAGAGTCCGCTCGGTCAGTCATCAGATTACCCTGGGAGCAGACCAGGAAGCCTTGCTGGAGCGTATCGAGCAGGAATTTCGACAGGCTGGTTTTCAACCGCCACGTCCAGAGGAAATCTTTGCAAAATTATCTTTACAGCATGCTCAGGAGAAAGAATTGTTGCAGGTGCTGGTAGATCGAGGAGTAGTGGTGCGTATAAAAGATCAGCTTTTCTTACACCGAGAGCATCTGCAAAGGGTGGAAGAGATGTTGAAACATTTTCTCCAAGAGCATAAAGAAATCTCCGCTGGACAATTTCGTGACCTCCTCAACATTTCACGCAAATTTGCGATCCCTTTTCTGGAATATTTTGATAATCAACGTATAACCATGCGGGTCGGAGATAATCGTGTCTTGCGCAGTAAATGAGTGAAGAGTGTTCAGTGTTGAGTAACTGAATACTGAACACTAAAAAAGGGGATATAGACCCAGGAGAAGTGTTAGGTATGAAAACCTTGATGACCAGGCCAGACGTTCAGGAAGGGTTACGACAGTTGGAAGAGGCTGTAGAGCAGGTGTTACAAGAAGCGATCCGTATTTGCGAGATTCCGGCACCCACCTTCGCAGAAGCAGAGCGTGGGAAATATGTAGCACAGCGGATGCAGATGCTTGGCCTTCAGGAGGTGACCACGGATACGGTGGGAAATGTCAGAGGTATTCTTCCGGGAAGTCCTGCTTTACCCACTATCCTGGTAATGGCTCATCTGGATACGGTGTTTGGGGCAGAAATTCCGATCAGGGTGCGCCGGGATGAAACGTATATCTATGGACCAGGGATTGCCGATAACAGCTTGGCCATAGCGGCCATGTTACAGATCGCCCACACTATGCAACACCTTGTAGCTCAGGAACGAGGAACGGTTATCTTTGTGGCCAATGTTGGAGAAGAAGGACTGGGAGATCTGCGAGGAGCCAAGCATCTCTGGCAGACCGATGGGGATCGAGTAGATGTGTGGGTCGCTTTGGAAGGGGGCATGTTCGGTGAAGCCGAGGTGCAAGGGGTAGGATCACGACGGCTCAAAATTTCTTATCATACTGAAAGTGGTCATAGTTGGGGAAATTTTGGGATACCGAGTGCCATTCATGCGCTGGGCAAACTGATTTACCATATCACCTCATTACAGGTCCCTTCGACTCCAAAGACAACCTTTAATGTGGGTCTTATCTCCGGTGGTATTTCGGTGAATACCATTGCGCCTGAAGCGGAAATGGTTCTCGATATGCGTTCTGAAAGTGCAAAAGCGTTACATGATCTGGAAAACCAAGTGCGAGACCATATTGCAGCAGTCGCTCGAGAGGAGAGGGTCGAAGCAAAGATTATGGTAGTAGGAGATCGTCCGGCAGGCGCATTACCAACCGATCACTGGCTAGTGCGCCTGGCTGAAGAAGCAGCAAAAGCCCTGAATTTTTCGCTGACCTGGAAAACTGGCAGTACCGATATCAATTATGCCCTGGGACAGGGAAAACCCGCTATCTGTCTGGGAATCAGTCGTGGTCACAAGATCCATAATGTGGAGGAACATGTCGAGATTGCTCCGGCCCTCCTCGGCCTCAAGCATAGCTTTTTAGTCTTAACCGGTCTCGCCTCTGGCATGAATAAGAGCTAAGAGACGCTCTTCACTCCCTACGGAGCCTCTCCCAGATACTGAAAGAGCAGATCTTTCCAGGTAGGGGCAGCAATCTTGGCCAGGAGTACTCGGTTGATCGGTTCACGTAAGGGACTCCCCTGTGGAAGTGCAATCCCGTACTCCTGACGTTCAAATGTTTGTGGTAAGACCTCTATAACTCCCTGCAGTTCGGTGTTTGCCAGATACCGGAGGAGAGGAGCCCTTTCAGGATGCCAAGCCATCTTCGCATACCTTGCGGCGCCACCGCGATACCAAAACCGGTGGTATAGAAGGAGTGGGTAAAATCAAAGGACTTCTCTCGCTCCGTGGTAATGGTCAGCGCAGCCACTGCTGCATCCAGAGATTTATTCCGAACCCCTTCGAGTAACCCCTTCAGATCAAACTCGCGGAATTCGTACTCAAGCTGGAGTTCATCCGCAATCGCTTTCCATAACTCGATACTGATACCACTCCAGGTGCCATCTGCATTTTTTAATGCAAAAGGGGGCGCCTCTTTCGTTCCCACAACCAGTTTCCGCTCTCCTGGAGACGAAACCTGGCCTTCAGCTCTTGCCGTCATAACCACTATCAAACCCACAAAGAGTATTGTTATTCGTCCAAACCAACCCATTCTCCCTCCATCAGTTATGTTCATTACCTCTCCTGGTAAAGTGAATACGCAGCGTCAGGTAATCCTGCGCAGAATGTTTTAAAGCTCTCTCCTGGATATGCACTGGCCATGTTGACACAGGTTCATACCCTATCCTCCACCAGTATACTAGAAGTATGATGCGCTGAAAGCAAGGTCATTACAGTGGAAAAGATTGCCGGAGCTTTCTGCCCAGTAAAAAATAGGCCAATTTGACAGGAAGGGCTAACTCTTTTACAATTTTACAATATAGAGATTCTTAAGTAAGTATGACTAAGCATTTTTCACAAAAGCCAGGGGTAGGGTGGGCTGTGCCCACCAACACAACCATGATTCTTCTTGGTGGGCACA
>FWPU01001788.1_pt1 | contig 62498 bp, 55 predicted proteins | sample 2228361 | NCBI WGS metagenome assembly FWPU01 (sample SAMEA103939777, study PRJEB20133) | metagenome
TTGAATATGGGCGCTTGGAATTGCCATGCACGTTAGAGACTTGGTTCGAGCAGGCGCTGAGCTACCCCGGTGTCCAGCTCTTGGCGCTGACCCCAGAGATCGCGATCGAGTCGACGCGGCTGCCCGGTGAATTTCACCGAGACCCCGCCGACCAGATCATCGTGGCCACCGCGCGAGTGTATGGATGTTCGCTGGTGACATTAGATGACAAGATTCTAAACTATTCGCACATGGCAACGATACGATAGACACTACACGAGACACAAACCATGAGCAGCCATCCCCTTGGATGGCCCCAGCCAGGACAGGAGACAGACCCGCAGGCTGCGAGCGGCGACACCCTTCCCGCCGGCTTCCGCCTGACCGAGCTCGGCCCTTTGCCGGAGGCGTGGGGCGGGTTGATCACCTTGCGTCCTGCCCGGTCGGCCGACCTGCCTGCCGTCGTGGCCCTCGACCACGAGGCCTTCGCGCCCTACGGCACGGCCGAGGCGCCAGAGGTCTTCGCGCAGCGGCTGGCCGTCTTTCCCGCCGGCTTCATCGTGGCCGAGGACGCGGGCGAGGTCGTGGCCTACGGCTGCAGCGAGAAGTGGCGCGACCTGCGCGCGCCGGCCATGAACGAGGACCCGGCGACCAGCCACCACCCCGACGGCGCGGCCTTCTGCATCACCGGTGTGGCCGTGCGCCGCAGCCACCGCGGTCGCGGGTTGGGGCTGGCGGTCGGCGAGCGGCTGCTGGCGATCGCGCAGGCGCAGGGCTGCCGGACGGTCGTGCTGGAGACCACCCACGCGCAGGGCCTGTGGGAACGTCTCGGCTTCCATCGCGCCGGCGAGCGCACGCAGAACGGCGTCACGTTGACGATCATGCAACGCGATCTGGACTGAAGTTCATGCCACGCAACGAAGCTGATACCCGCGTGCAACTGATTGACCCTCAGCTCGAGGCGGCCGGCTGGGCGGCCACCCAGATCGGCCGGGAACACTTCTATCGCCGCGATGTGCAGTACACCGACGGCCGCATCGTGCTGCGCGGGGAGCGAGCACACCACCGTGAGGCACGCAAGGTTGACTACGTGCTGCGCTACACCGAGGGGTTTCCCATCGCCGTGGTGGAGGCCAAGGCCGAGAGCGAGGAGCCTGAGGCTGGCCTGGAGCAGGCGAAGGGCTATGCAACCGACCTGGCCGTGCCCTTTGCCTACGCCGCCAACGGCCGGCGCATCCTGGAGTATGACCATTTCACGCGAATCAGCCGCGAGTTGAGCGCCTTCCCCACGCCTGACGAGCTGTGGCGCCGCTGGCTGGACAACACCGGCCTGGTTGAACGACCCAGTCTTGCCATGTTGGCCGAGGGACGTCCGGTTTGGGATCCCGACCTGGCCGCGGCCCGGCGGCTGAATCCGCTGTTGCACCCGTTTTGCCCCGAAAGTGAAACCGGCAAAACCCCGCGCTACTTCCAGGAACTGGAGCAGGCAACCTGGAAGGCCTGCGGGACATCTGGACCGACCGTGAGCGTCGCCGCCGTCTCCTGACCGATCTGCAGGCGGCATCCGTGTATGTGGACGTGTTGGCAGAGATGCTGGGGCAGGGTGACGCCGACCCGTACGACCTGCTGGCGCACCTGGCCTTCGCCGCGCCGATCCGCACCCGCCGCGAGCGGGCCGAAGCCTTCATCAACCGCGAGAGCCGCTTCCTGAACAGCCACAGGCTGCCTGCCCGCGAGGTGATCCTGGCGCTGGTGGACAAATACCGCGCCGCCGGCATCGAAGAGATCGCGGACGCCCGCGTCTTCCGCCTGCCGCCGTTCCTGGAGATGGGCCAGGCGCCCGGCGTGGTGCGGCGCTTCGGCTCGATCGAGCGGCTGCAGGAGTGCCTGCGCAAAATGCAGCAACGAATCTACCTGGAATAGGGCTGAATAACCCTCCCCGCCTTGACATCCGCCAGGAATGACGGTAGAATTCCGTAAGATTCCCACAACTCTTACGGAGACCGAGATGCCCGGACAAGTTTTGAACAGCGAAGAGGCCCGTACCCGTTGGCGAGACATCCTGGACGCAGCCGCCACGGGACAGGATGTGGTGATTGCCCGCTACGGCAAGCCCATGGCCGCAGTGATCCCCATCGCCGATTACGAGGCGCTGCGGGAGGAGCTGGAGGAGTTGCGGTCGGCCCGCCGCGCCCAGGCAGCGCTCGAGGCGTGGCGAGAGGACGCCGGCCGCGGCCGGCCGTATGCTGCCGTGCGCGAAGAGCTCATCGCCGAAGGGCTATTGGAACGTGAGTGAGCTCCCGCGGCGCTATACGGTGATCGTCGAGCGCCAGGCCGAGAAGGCGCTCCGGCGATTGCCCAAAGATGTGTTGGCGCGCGTTGACCGGCTGCTCCTCAGCCTGGCCGATGAGCCGCGGCCTGCCGGCTGTAAGAAGCTGCGGGGTTACGAAAACCTGTACCGGCTGCGCGTGGGCGACCGACGGCTGATCTACGCGATCGAAGAGGAGGTCCTCGTGGTGCTGGTGATCGAGATCGCGCCGCGCGGCGAAGCGTATCGAGATCTGTAGGATGACTGCAACGATGGCTGTGCCCAATGCCCAAACCCGCGACACCCTCGCCGCCGACATGAGGAGCGCCCCATGCGCATCGCCCGTCTGACACGCGTCCCGCTGCGCGAAATCTGGGCGCGCGAAGCCAGAGACCCGGGGTTCGAGCGGGCGAGCGCAGAGAGCGCAGCAGAGACAGTTCAAAGCATTAGTATCCCCCTCCCACCTCTCCCCGAACAACGCGCCATCGCCGAAGTGCTGTCGGACATGGACGCGGCCATTGCGGCGCTGGAGCGGCAGCGGGCCAAGGTGCAGGCGCTCAAGCAGGGGATGATGGCTGAACTGCTCACGGGTCGGGTGCGGCTGCCGGTGCAGCAAGACGGGCAACAGATGGTTGATCGCGGAGGGCAACATGCTCACCAAACTGACCGTTCGTAATTTCAAGCGGTTCGAAGAAGTGGAGATCGAACTGGGCAGCGCAGTCGTCTTCATCGGCCCGAACAACTCAGGCAAGACAGCGGCGTTGCAGGCCCTGGCATTGTGGGACATTGGCATCAAGCGTTGGACCGAGAAGCGCGGGGCCGGCGAAGAGATTCCAAAGAGCCGCCCCGGCGTGACGATCAACCGCCGTGACATCATCTCCGTCCCCGTGCCCGACGCCAATCTGTTGTGGCGCAACCTCCATGTGCGCGATGTGCAGCGGGTGGACGGCAAGCTGCGCACCCAGAACGTGCGTATCGAGATCGTGGTCGAAGGCGTGACCCGTGATCGCGCCTGGTCTTGTGGCATGGAGTTCGACTACGCCAACGAGGAGTCCATCTACTGTCGGCCACTGCGCCTGACACAAGACCCCAACCCTGAGCGCATGCCGGTCCCTCCCGAGGCTGCCGAGGTGCAGGTTGCTTACCTGCCTCCCATGTCGGGCCTGGCTGCGAACGAACTTCGCCTGGATCGCGGCGCCGTCAATGTTCGCATCGGTGAAGGGCGCACGGCCGAGGTCCTGCGGAACCTGTGTTACCGCCTGGTGCAGGAACAGGCTGCACGCGACCGCTGGCACGCGTTGGTAGAGCATATCAAGGCCCTTTTCGGTGTGACGTTGGAGGAACCGCAGTACATCGCCGAGCGCGGCGAGATTACGATGGCCTATCAGGACCTCTCCGGCGTCCGTCTCGACCTTTCCTCCTCAGGCCGAGGCCTGCAACAAGTGCTGCTGTTGCTGGCCTATCTCTACGCCAACCCGGCTGCAATCCTGCTCCTCGATGAGCCGGACGCCCATCTGGAGATCTTGCGTCAGCGGCAGATCTACCACCTGCTCACCGAGACGGCTCAAAGCCAGAATGGCCAGATCATCGCAGCCAGCCATTCCGAAGTGGTGCTCAACGAAGCCGCCGATCGCGACATCGTGATCGCTTTCGTGGGCCGGCCGCACCGTATTGATGACCGGGGCAGCCAGCTCCTCAAGTCGCTCCGCGAGATCGGCTACGATCAGTACTACCAGGCTGAACAGACCGGTTGGGTGCTTTACCTGGAGGGTTCCACCGATCTGGCGATCCTCAAGGCTTTCGCCGAAACCCTGAGACACCCTGCAGCGCAACACCTGGAACGTCCCTTTGTCCATTATGTGTTCAATCAACCCCTCAGGGCAAGAAGTCATTTTCACGGCTTGCGGGAGGCGCAACCAGACCTGATTGGCGTTGCCGTTTTCGATCAACTAGCACAATCGTTGCAAGAAGATGCGCCCCTGCGGGAGCTGATGTGGCAACGTCGCGAGATCGAGAATTATCTCTGTCATCCGCAGGTGCTGCTGGCTTATGCCGAGGCAGTGGCGGCAGAGGAGGTGGGCGGCCCGTTGTTTGCGCTTGGTGAGCGAGACCGACGGCGACGCATCATGGAGGAACGCATTCGCGACCTCGTTCCTCCAGTGGCCCTGCGCAATCCGGACGACCGCTGGTGGCGGGAAGTCAAAGCCAGCGATGACTTCCTTGACCGGGTTTTTGAAAGCTATTTCGCCGAGCTTGGCCTTCCCAACCTCATGCGCAAGACCGATTATCACCAGCTTGCCCGGCTGGTGCCACCGGAATTGATCGCGGATGAGGTGAAAGAAAAGCTGGACGTGATCGCGCAGGTAGCCGAACTTGCCCAACAACGGCGCAGGAGCAACCTATGACAACCGTCGGCCAGCGCGAACGCCTCGTACAGGATCGGGTCATCCGCCTGCTGCGCGACCAGCTCGGCTGCGAGTATCTCTGGGCGACTGGCGCGACCGGCCCGACAACCGCAACATCGAGCCGGAGCTGGCGCAGCGCTGGCTGGAACGGCGCGGCCACGACAAGGGAACGCTTGACCGCGCGCTGCATCAGGTGCAGCAGGCCGCCGCGCTGGCCGCACAGCACGGCGCCGACTTTGCGCCGGCTGCGTTCTCAGTCAAGGGGCGGACGCGGCAACACATCGCCCCCAGCCCGGAGGGCATGATCACACCGGCGCAGATCCCGGGCGCCGACTTGTGGGTCGAGGCCAACCAGAGCGCGCAGACGGTGGTGCGCGTGATCGGGAAGCTGCTGGCGGCGCTGGGCCACGAGGCGAGCGATCTCCACATCACCTGTTGAAAGCCACAGGGCGCACGGCGGTGCGCCCCTACCCCACCCACCAGGTGCTGGCCATCTTGCACACCGACCGGGCTGAAGTCGCCCTGGCCTGCGAGGATACGGCGGCCGCGCAGCGTGAACTGCGGCGCGCCTTGCCGCATGCCCACCAGCACGTACGTCGGCTGCGCTTCTGGCTGGTCACCCTGGCCGGCCTGTTGCTGGCCGAGATCGATGAGCCGGCGCAGCATGCCGCGACGATGCGCTTCACTTATGGGCCTGGCGATTCTCAAACCAGACGACTGCGATGATGGCCCGCAAACGGTTGTATTCCTCACAGTTGGCGATCAAGTCGAGATCCACGTCGCCGTCTATGTCGCGGGCCAGGATTTGGTCCCACTTCTCGCCGTTGAAGCGGCCCAGTCCAACGAACCCGTCGCCCCACTTGATGACATGTGTGCGCCAGCCGGCCTCCGACTGCTCCATCCAGAAGACGGCCGCCCGGTCGCGGGGCAGCCAGCCGTTGCGGTGGATCAGTGCGCCGACGATATCTGGTCGGCCGTCGCCGTTGAGGTCGGCCACGGCAAGGGAGCGTCCCGGCCAGCGGGCTGCAGGGTGCTTGGGGATGGGGATCCACTCGAACGCGATCCCCGGCGTGCCGTCGGCCGGTGGGCCGTGGTTCCTGAACCAGTAGATCGCCGCTTCGGTCTGAATCAGGATGTCGTTGCGGCCGTCGCAGTCGAGGTCGGCGACGATGGCTTGCTCCTTGCCGTAAAACTCCCCGCTGCGGTAGATCTCGTGCGCCGGCCATGGCTCCGCAACGCCGGCGGGGCCTGGGTTCTCGTACCAGACGACGTTCTCCGCCGCGTCCGGCGTGTCCCAGTCGGCGTTGCCGTTGACGATGTCCAGGTCGCCGTCGCCGTCCACATCGCCGAACTCGAAGCCGTGGCCGCTGGGGGTCGTGGCGTCAATGTCATGGCGGAGCCACCCGCTCAGCAGCCGTGCCTCCTGCCCGGGGTTCTCGTACCATCGCAGCCCCGCCCAGCGCAGATCGGCTCCGGCCAGCCCCTCGCGACGGCCGCCGGCCATGCGCGAGGCCCGGCCGCCGGCGACGATGTCGAGGTCGCCATCGCCGTCGAGGTCGGCGGCTCTTACTGTCAGCCAGTGCCCCAGGCCGAGGCTGGCGGGGAGGTCGCCGCCGTCAGCCCAGGCCGGGCCAGGCTCCCCCCACAGGACGCGGATGCCGGCGGGCCGGTCGGTGTGTTCGACGCCGTGCGCCACGATGATGTCGGGCCGGCCGTCACCGCCCAGGTCGCCGAAGGCGGCGTGTTCGGCGTTGGGGACGCGGCCGGCATCCAGCGCGAGCCAGGGCCCCGCCAACCCCTCCGGGCCGGGATCGAACGCCACCCGGAGGCGGCCGGCGAACTCGTAGTTCGTCAGGTAGTCGTCCCGGCCGTCGCCGTTCACATCGGCGGCATCCAGGCCGTTGGGCAACCAGTCGCCGGGGTTGTCCACCGGGTGCATCGGCCATTCGGCGTCGAGATCGAGATACTTGGGGTGCGGGGCGGTCTGGCGGGCGTAGGGCCTGTTGATCCCGATGCAGGCGTCCCAGCCGTAGAGCGCCAGGGCGACCAGCAGGGGACCGCCCAAGGCAACCGCCAGGATGATGAAGACGATCTTTGCGGCTCGATTCATGCGCACCGCCTTCCGACAGCGCCGATCACAACATACCCCGCAGGCTTCATGCCGGTCCCGGCAAGCGGCCAAGAAAGGCGGGGATGAGTCGGATGATATTCAAAGGTGACTGCCCTGAAAGACGTCTCTGTGCCAGGACCAGGGCCCACTCATTTCCATTGCGCGTTGTGCACCGATCGGCGCATGGACCACGGAAACTGGAGGGCTTCGCCAACCTTCAAGGTGTGATAGATGCCGGGAAACGCGCGCTCAAAGGCGGCCAGGGCGTCTGGCCCGCTGTCGTGCGGTGAAAGGGCGACCAGGCTGACCAGACGGGATTGCAGGAATTGAATCTGCGGCTGGAGCTTGTCTGGTGTTGTGTTGAGATAGTGCAAGCCGCCAACGATGCCAACCACTTGCTCTCCATACAACGACTCGGCGCGCTCGACCAGCCGCTCCAGACCGGGATGCCCGCAGCCGGTGATCAGCACCAGGCCACGGCCGGCGACGTGCACCGCCAGCGCTTGCTCGCCCCCTTTGGCCGCAAACAGCGACATCGGCCAGGCTTCCCGGTAGGAGATGACGCCGGTTGTGGCAACATCAGGCGCGGGCAGGGTCGGGACGGTGGCGTGAATTGCGCCTTTGTAGGCTGTCATGTGTGGAACGAAGGCCAGCCGCTCGCCCAACCCGCCGGGCAGCTCGCCGAACGAGATCGTGTGCCCCCGCCAGGCAGCCATGCCGCCGATGTGGTCGGGGTGGGGATGGGAGATCACCACCCGATCCACCTCGTCCCAGGCGATGCCCAGGGCCGCCATGTTCTGCGCGAAAGGCGCAACGGCCAGCCCGTCAGGATTGTCGCCGACATCCAGCAGGATGGTCGCCGAGTCGGTGCGGATCAGGTACGAGACTCCGTGTCCGCTGATGAACTCGGGGCCGGCGCTGGCCGCCTCGTAGAGCGGGATGATCTCCAGCCTGGCCGTGGTCGCCAGGGCGGGCGGCTGGGCGTCGAAATTTTTCCACTCGTTGACTACTTCCCGACCGGCCTGCCAGCCTCGCAAGCCAAGCAGGGCGGCGAGAAGCAGGGGGAGAAGGATGAGTATTGCGAGGGTAATTTTGAGTTTGCTCATTTTTAGTTTCCTTTCTGTTGAGGGCGCAGCGGCGACCAATCCGCCTTCCAGAGCAGGACTGCGCCAAAGATCAAGGTGACGGCCATCTCCCAAATGTTGACCAGCGGGCCAAAGCCGATGCCCCGGTCGAGGGCGTCACGGACCTCGTCGTAAGCCGAGTGATAGACGCTGGCAACCGCCAGGCTTTGGGAGGCCATCCAAACATAGGCAAACAGGACGGCGTTCATCATCGCTGGGAACAGGCTGATGAGGATGGTCACGACGACCGACAGCCAGGGATTGGCCTGCGCGCCTTCCACCTGCAAGCCGATTTTGACCAGGGCGGGAATGTGCCAGGCCCACCAGATAAAGGCGTGGATGAGCAGGGCTTTGCGCAGGCTGTGACGTTGCGCCAGGCGCGGCAGCAGGTAGGCGCGCCAGCCGAACTCCTCACCGAAGCCGGGGATGATGGTCAGCACGAAACTGATCAGGAAGCTGCCCAGGATGGCCCCGGCCGAGACGCCTGCGGGCAGGGCGTGCAGGCCGAGCAGGTTTTCGAGCAGAACGGGCGCGCCGAAGATGAACAATGCCAGGGCGAATACTGCCAGGTAGTGCCTGGGCTTGCCCCAACGCCAGCCCATGTCTTTGAACCCATCCCGGAAGACCCAGCGCCCAGCGATGAAGGTGCCAACCGTGACCATGACCATCGAAAGCGAACTGAGCAGGTAGCCGCTGGTAGGGTCGTTGCCCCACAGGGCATAGGCGATCTGCGGCGGCCACGAAAGGGCAAACACAATCAGCAGGTAGATGCCGAGTGAAAACGGTCGCCGAGTTTGTATGTGGGCAGCGGAAGCAGTTTGCAGGGTGGTTGTCATGATGTTCTCCTGTTTAGCGGTAAGTTTCAGGCAGGACGGTGTCCGCCATCAGGCGATGGAACTTCTCGGCCTCCTGCCAGATCATGCCGTGGCCGGAGTCCTCGAAGTAGACGAGCTGCTTGACCGGGGCCTCCAGCAGGTTGAAATAGGCTTCGGGGATGGGCGACGGGTTGTTCATGTCGTGCCGGCCCAGCATGATGTACACTGGCAGGTCGAGGCGGGTCGCGTCCCGGCGGAAGTCCATCTCCTGCAACTGCGGGTAGACGACGTTGAAGGTGTTCATCAGGCCGAGCAGGTAGTAGATCCGGTCGAGCCAGCCGTATTCGGGCTGCTTGAGCATCAGCAGGACGGCGTCCCCGTCGCGGCGGTAGGCCTCGCTCTTGATGTTCGGCGCCTCGAACATGGCATACTCACGGCCGAAGAGCGTGGCGTAGGGCCAGATGGGGCTCTTCTCAGTGTAGGGCGGCGGGCCTTGCTTCTCCAGGGTCTGCACGAATTGGGCGTCGCCCGTCTTGCGGGCCTGTGCCAGCACCAGGTCGTAGACCATCTGGTCGGTCGCGCGCACGTCCACCATCTGCGCTGTGCCGATGTAGGCGTGGAACAGGTCGGGCCGCGCCTGGGCCGCGCGCAGGCCGATGATGGTGCCCCAGGAGTGGCCGACCAGGTAGATCTTCTCCTCGGCGAAGCGGCCGCGCAGCAGGTCGGCCAGCTCGATGATGTCCGCGACGTACCGGTCCACGGTCAACGCCGATTTCGGGTTCAGCGACGGGTACGATTTGCCGCAGCCCCGCTGTTCCCAGATGACGACCACGAAGTGTTTCTCCAACTCGCCGTTGAAGCGCAGCACGCGGCCGGCTTCGCTGGCGCCGGGGCCACCGGAAAGGAAGAGCAGCACCGGCTTGTTCACGTCATGGCCGCGGATGATCAGCCACTGATCCACGCCGCCCAGCTTGATCTTTTCCAGCGTCGCGATGCTGCCGGGCAGCGGCTTGCCGTCCGCGCCGAGGATGGCGGGGGTGTGGGCTGTGACCTGCGAGATGAGGATGACCGCGGACAGCAGGGCCACGAGGATGAACAAGACAATCAGGACAAACATGAGACCTCCGGGTTTCTTCGATTTGGTTTGCGGCGTGTTCATTTCGCCTCTCCTGCTTGAGGGTTTTGCGTCGATATCGGATCGCGCTGGACAGCAATCAGATCGATCCCCAGGTCGCGCACCTGGCTGAGAATGGCGTGCAGCGCCGCCTGATCCAGCGCCGCGGCGGCGATGATCGTGTCGCCGTCAGCGGTGTACGTGAGCGTCAGCCCCGCGAACCGGCGGAACCAGCGCTCGTCCAGGCAGCCCCGCAGGTGGATACGATAGTCGTGAGTGCTCATGCCTCACCTCCCGGCTAAACTGTCGTCGACAACTCGAGTCTAGCGCAGCCAACCGCGGTCTGTCGCCTATCGAAGGGTAGGTTGAGGGATAGGGGTTTTGGGGTAGGGAAGGCGTGGAGGGCGACCTACAGCAGCCCCAGCTCGCGCGCCCGCGCGATCGCCTGGCTGCGGCTGGTCACGCCCAGCTTTTGGAGGACGTTGTGCACATGCCACTTGGCCGTGCCGACGGTGATGACCAGGCGGTCGGCGATGGCCTGGTTGCTGTAGCCAGCGGCGACCAGCCGCAGGATCTCGCGCTCGCGTGCGCTGAGCGGCTCGCCCAGTGCGGTTGCGGCTGGCGATGCGGCCGGCGCAGGGGAAGGGCTGGCGCCAGGAGCGGAAGACACGGCCAGCGGCCAGCGCGCCAGCAGGTCATCCACAAAGGCAGGCGCGACGTCGCGGACATGGGGCAACAGCATCAGGACGACATCGCCGGCGTCAAGGAAGGCGCGGCGGTAGCCTTCGGCCGCGGCCAGGGACAACGCCTCGCGGAGCGCGGCCAGCGCGGCCAGCCGATCGCCCAGCGCCTCGGCTGCGACCGCTTGCCAGATGCGGATCTGCGTCAGCCGGCCGAAATGCCCGATCTCGGCCACACCGCGGCTCAGCGCAGCCAGCGCATCGGCTGCCTGGGCCGGTTGGCCGCGGGCGAGCAGGAGCCGCGCCTCCAGCAGGCGCATCCGCTCCAGATCGGACCGGCTGCCGCTGAAGTACGCGCGGTCGCGGCGCGCCAGGTAGCGTTCCGCGGCGGACGGGTCGCCGGCTCGCAGCCGCAGCACGGCGTCGTGCAGCGCCAGGCGCTCGACCACAGTCTTCACCCCAGATGCCTCGGCCTCGCGACGCGCCTCGGCCAGCAACGCGTGCGCCGCCTCCCGGTCGCCGCGCGCGAAGAGAATCAACGCCAGCGTCATCTCGGCGTCGCCGCCCAACATGGCGCGCGAGAAGAGCCGCCGGCAGAGCGTCAGCCCTGCGCGTGCGTGCGTTTCGGCCTGCGCCAGGTCATCACGCGCATAGGCCAGCACGGCCAGCAGCACGTAGAGGAGCCCCAACACGGGCAACGGCCGGCCGCGGCGGTCCACATAGCGGGCCGACGCCTCCTGCGCCAGCGCCTCGGCCTCTCGGAAACGACCCTCGTCCAGCAGGTTGAAGCACAAGTTGGCCAGCGCGCCCAGCGCCGCAAAAGGCTGGCCGGTCGCCGCAGCCAGCTCATAGGCCTGGCGGAAGCTGACGTCGGAGCCGGCCACGTCCCCTTCGATGTTCTGCGCCAGCCCCAGGGTGATGAGCGCCATGGTGTGGTAGAACGGGTCGTCTTCCACAGTAAGGGTGACCGCTTGCCGCGCCAGCGGCGCCAGGTCGGCCCGTCCCATGGCCGAGGCCAGCCACGCCGCGACGGTCAGGCTGCGACCATTATGCTTCCCCTCGACCCGGCCAGCCGTCGCATCGGCCAGGGCGCCCGCCCAGCGCTCGGCCTCCTCAAGTTGGCCCGTGAGCAAAGCGGTCAGCGCCCGATGGGCCATTAGCGCGTCATCGGCCCGCAACACGGCCTCGGGCAGCGCCGCCAACCAGGCGGAGAGGGTCATCAACTCGCCGTTACGCAGCAGGTCGGCCGCGGCCGCCGCGATCTGCGCCGCCGCCAGTTGCCAATCCTCGGCAGCTAGCGCGTGGACCGCTGCGTCGCGGGCAAAGTCGTTGGCCGCGAACCAGGCGGCCGCCCGGCGATGCTGCTCCCCCTCCTCGTCACGGCTCAGCTCGGCGCGCAGGAAATCGGCAAACAGGCGGTGGTAACGATACCAGCGCCGCTCACCGTCCAACGGGATGACGAAGAGGTTGGCGCGGTCGAGGTGTTCGAGGAGGGCCTGCGACCTCACCCCACTCCCCCCAACCCCCTCTCCCCTCTCCTCAGAGGAGAGGGGAGAGGGGGCGAAGGGGGAGAGGGGCGAGGTCACCGCGTCGCACAGCGGCCCGCACAGCCGGTCGAGCGCGGCGGTGCCGTGCAGGAAGGCGCGCACCTCGGCGGGCTGACGGCTCAGCACTTCTTCCAGCAGGTAGTCCATGACGTAGCGATGGCTGCCGCTGAAGTCGGCGATGAAATCGGCCGCGGCGGCGTCGTCCAGCCCGCCCAGGGAGAGGGCTGCCAGTTGCAGGCCGGCGATCCAGCCCTCGGTGCGGTTGGCCAGCGCCTCGACCGCGACCGGCGTCAGCGCCAGGCCGATGGTGTCATTGAAGAAGGCCACCGCCTCGGCCGTCGTGAAGCGCAGGTCGTCAGCGCGCAGCTCCAGCGCCTGGCCGCGGGCGCGCAGGCGGGCCAGCGCCAGGGGCGGGTCTTCGCGCGTCAGCAGGAGCAGGCAACAGGTGGGGGGCATATGGTCGAGGAGGAACTGCACGGCCTCGTGGATGGCGGGATTGGCAATGTGCTGGTAGTCGTCCAGCACGATCAGCAGCGCCTCGGCCAGATCGTCCAGCTCGTTGACCAGCGCGGCCATCGGCTCCCTGGCCCAGCCGGCGGCCGTCTGGCCAGTGGGCGCCGCGGTGACGGCCAGCGCGGCCTGGCCAATCCCCGGTTCGACCGTTTGCAGCGCGGCCACAAACTGAGCGAAGAAGCGAGCCGGGTCAACGTCGTGTTCATCCAGCGACAGCCAGGCCACGCGCGCCACGGCCCTGGCCGCCAGCCAGTGGGCGACCAGCGTCGTCTTGCCGAATCCGGCCGGCGCGCAGACCAGGATCAGCCGGCCGCAGCGGCCCTGATCCAGGCGTTCGAAGAGCCGCGGCCGCGCCACCGCGCCCGCGCGCGGGCGCGGAATGTGCAGTTTGGTGCGCAGGAGTGATGCAAGCATCGGCCAGCCAACGGTTTCGCGGTTAAGTTGCCCCTACTATACTGCAACCTGGGCCAGGCCATCAAAAGCCGGCCAGGAAGCGCGCCGCATCCTGCAGCCAGTGAAGCCCCATGGCGGACTCGAGGCCGCGGCGGCGGGCCAGCATGAGCGCCCACCCGCGGCGTGCGCCCGCCCACACCGAAGGGCAGACGCCGTCCACCCCTACCACACCACCCGTAACACCAAAGGGCGGACGCCATCCGCCCCTACCACTCGCCCGCTTGGGAATCATGGCTACCCCCCTGCACGACCTGATATGTTATGCTGTTTCTATAGGCCTGCGGTTGCCGTCGTCGAAAGATGCGCTGCACCCTTCGGCGCTTGTATCTTATTCCATCCCCAAAGGAAGTTAACCATGAGCAGCACATCGGCAACCGGGCCGGCCCGCACAGGCCCTGCCTCCTGGCGACAGGCGGTCGCCAGTTACCAAAGCCCGAATCTGGGGCGCAGTCTGTGGCAGATCGTCAACACGTTTGTGCCCTACATCGTCCTATGGATCTTGATGGTGCGCAGCCTGGAAGTTTCCTATTGGCTGACGCTGGCCCTGGCCGTGCTCGCGGCCGGGTTCCTGGTACGCATCTTCATCTTCTTTCACGACTGCGGCCACGGCTCCTTCTTCAAGTCCAGCCGGGCGAATGACATCTTCGGGGTCATCACCGGCATCCTGACGTTCACGCCCTACTACGCGTGGCGCCACGCGCACGCGATTCACCATGCGACCGCCGGCGACCTTGACCGCAGCGGCGTGGGTGATATCTGGACGATGACCGTGAGCGAGTACCGCGCGGCCCCGCGCCGGAAACAGTTGGCTTACCGGATTTTCCGCTTTCCTCCTGTCACCTTCCTGATCGGCCCGATCGTCGTCTTCTTGATCTTGCAGCGCTTTCCGATGGGTGAAAAAGGCCGGCGGGAACGCATGAGCGTCTGGGCGACTGATCTGGCGTTGCTGGGCATCGTGGCCGCGCTGAGCGCGCTGATCGGGCTGAAAGCGTATGTATTGATCCAATTCCCGATCATGGTGCTCGCCGGGATGGCCGGCGTCTGGCTCTTCTACGTGCAACACCAGTTTGAGGGGACCTATTGGGAGCGCCACGAGAAATGGGATTTCGTGACCTCTGCGCTGCAAGGCGCTTCGTACTACAAGTTGCCGCGCATCCTGCAATGGTTCAGCGGCAACATCGGCTTTCACCACATCCATCACCTAAGCCCGAAGATCCCCAATTACAAGCTGCAAGCCTGCTTCAACGCCAACCCGATCTTCCAGCAGGTCAAGCCGCTCACCGTGCGAGCGAGCCTCAAATCGCTGGGCCTGCATCTGTGGGATGAAGATAACCGACGGCTGGTGGGCTTCGGGGATCTCAAGACGGCAACCGCCCGCGCTTGAGCTGGCGGCGCCCAGGGCGATCGGGATCGTAGAGATGGGGACCCGGCTGTGATGGCGCCCCTCGATCGGCCAGCCAGCGCCCTCATCCGGCAAGTTCGCGAGCGCTTCCCTCGGTCGGGTCGAAAACACTGAGGAGTTTGCCCGCCGCGATCGGCGAGGATGAAGCCCCGGCTGGCGAGCAGCCCAGCCAGGTGGGTGCACGACCTCACCCCTCAGGAGTGGGGTGAGGTCGCTGAAAGCCGACTTCCTCTTCTCAATCAGCCGCCTGCTGGATGTACCAATCCTCCAGGTTCCACGTGATCCCCAGCGGCGTCGGCACGATCCCCTGCACGCGCCGATTCAGCCCCGCCCACGCCTTCTGATAGAACAAGAAAATGTAGGGCGCGTCCTCAGCGATGATGCGCTGAATCTCCTGGTACCTGGCGCGGCGGAAGGCCGTGTCATACGTGGCGCCCGCCTGCCTGAACAGCTCCTCGACCTGCGGATTGATATAAGCGACCGAGTTGAGCGTGGGGATGCTCTCCTGTGACCAGATCGTGTACATGATGTGCGGCTCGATCGTGGCCTGCCAGGCGCCAATGAAGAGGTCCCACGTCGGCTCGACCGCCTGGATCGCCTCCAGGAAGCTGCTCCACTCCAGCGCCTGAATCTCGACCGCGATCCCCACCCGGCTCAGGTAGTCCTGCACCGTGACCGCGATCAGCTCGCGCGTCTTGCTCGTGTTGGGGCCGAAGACCAGCTTGAGCGTCAACTGCTTGCCGCTCGCGTCGACCAGCTTGCCATCCTGCAGGGTGTAGCCCGCCTTGGCGAACTCGGCCAACGCCTGCTCCGGGTTGTAGTCGTAGCACGGCACATCCGGGTTGTAGACCCACGACGTCTCCGGATAGACCGAGCACAATCGCCGGGCCTGCCCCAACATCACCTCCTCGGTCAGCAGGTCTTTGTCGATGGCATAGGCCAGGCCGTGACGCACGTTGATGTCGCTGGTCGGGAACCCCTCACGCAGATTGAGGCCGATGTAATGCCAGACGGCCGCGGCCGGCCACCACTCGTACACGTTGAGGTTCGGGAGCTGGCGCGCCTCCGCCAGCTTCTCCGGCGTGATCGGCCCACTGTCGCTTTCGCCGTTCTTCAGCTTCTGATAAGCGACGTCCTGGTCGGGCACGATCTCGACGATGCGCCGGTCGATGTTGGGCGCGCCGTGGTACCAGTACAGCTCGTTGGCCTCGAAGCGGGCATATTGATCGCGCTTCCACTCGACGACCTTGTACGGCCCGGAGACGACGCTGGGCAGATTGATCTCCGGGTTCTTCTCTGGATCGCCCCAGGGCAGCTTCTCCCAGATATGCCGGGGCAACGGCGTGATCAGGCCCGACATCTGGCCCAGGGCGGGCGCGTACACTTCCTTGATCTTGATCTCCAACGTGTAATCGTCGAGCGCCCGATAGGAGGTGATGAAGTCGAGCTGCGAGAGATAGGGGAATTCATTGGCCGGGTTGACCACCTGATCATAGGTCCACTGGAAGTCATGGGCGGTGAGCGGCGTCCCATCGCTCTAGCGGATCGTCTCGCGCAGCTTGAACGTGAAGGTCAGGCCATCCTCGCTGATCGTGTAGCTCTCGGCCATGTTGGGGATGTATTCGAGCGTGTTCTCGTCCAGGCGCAACAGGCCGCCCGTGTAGACCAGGCCCTGGTACGAGCCAGACGCCGTATCGGTCGTCAGATAGGGGTGGAAGCTGACGGCGTCCGAGGTGCCAACGCCGCGAAACTCGCCGCCGCGACGGGTGCGGGGCGACGTCACTTCCTCGTCGCTGGTCACCGTGATCCCCAGCTTGGGCGCCTGGGCCTGCGCGGCGGCCGATTGCTCCACCACCGCAGCGGCCTGCTGCGCCTCCTCTGCAACGGCGACGGCGGTCGGCATCGCCGTCGGTTGCGGCGCGGCTGGCGGCGGCGCGCCACAACCGGCCAGGCTCATGCTCGCCACCAGCCACACCCCAAGAACCAACGTCCACCATCGAGCCTTCGTATCCATCAGACCCTCCCTGATCCGAAACTTGTGGGGGAGATTCGTTCCGTAAGCTGCCTGACTCCGGCTCAGCCAGCCAGACGGCCCAACAGCTTCTACCCAATTACGGCAACCCCTCCCAGATACGGCCGTAACACCTCCGGCGCAACCACAGAACCGTCTTTGCGCTGATAGTTTTCCAGGATGGCGATCATGACGCGTGGCAGGGCCAACCCCGAGCCGTTGAGCGTATGCACGTATTCGGGGCGAGCGCCGACGGCCGGCCGGTAGCGGATGTTGGCGCGGCGCGCCTGGAAATCGCCAAAGTTCGAGCACGAGCTGACCTCCAACCACTCGCGGCAGCCAGCCGCCCACACCTCGATGTCATACTTGGCCGCCGCCGTGAAGCTGAGGTCCCCCGTGCACATCTGCACGACGCGATAGGGAAGTCCGAGCCGCCGGCAGACATCCTCGGCGTTGTCGATCAACTTCATCAGCTCGTCGTCTGAGGTCGCCGGCTCGACCAGCTTGACCATCTCCACTTTGTCGAACTGATGGCCGCGCTTGATGCCGCGCACGTCGCGCCCCGCCGACATCTTCTCGCGACGCCAACACGGCGTATAGGCGACATGATAGATCGGCAGGGCGCCCGGCGGCAGGATCTCGTCGCGGTACAGGTTGGTCACCGGCACCTCCGCCGTCGGCACCCACCAGAAGTCCTCTTCCGCATCATGGTACAGGTTGTCGGCGAACTTGGGAAGCTGGCCGGTGCCCACCAGGCACTCGCGCTTGACGACGAACGGCGGATAGACCTCGGTGTAGCCATGCTCGCTGACGTGGAGGTCGATCATCCAGGCGATGAGGGCGCGCTGCAGGCGAGCGCCCAGCCCCTTGAGCACGTAGAAGCGCGTGCCCGAGATCTTGACGCCGCGCTCGAAGTCGAGGATGCCCAACGCCGGGCCGAGGTCCCAATGGGGGAGCGGCTCGAAATCGAACGTCGGCAGCGTCCCCTCCTGCCGCACGACCACGTTCTCGCTCTCATCTTTCCCCACTGGCACCGATGGGTGCGGGAGGTTGGGGATGCGCAGAAGGGCGTCCTGCAGCTCGGCATCTACCTGGCGCAGCCGTTCTTCGAGCAGGGGGATGCGTTCGCCTGCGACGGCCAGCTCGGCCTTGAGGGCCTCGGCCTCGGCGCGCCGCCCCTCGCGCATCATCTGTCCCACCTGCTTGCTGCCGGCGTTGCGACGCGCGCGCAGTTCCTCGACCTCCACCAGCAAGGCGCGCCGCTCCTGATCAAGCTCAAGGACGCGATCGATCGGCGCATCCTCCGCTCCCAAGACGCGCATCGCGGCGCGCACCTTGTCGGTCTGCTCACGGATCATGTGCAGGTCCAGCATGACATCACCTCTCTAACGGTCTCCATGAAAGCAAAGCGCCCTCCATCTCCCAGGACGAAGGGCGCTCTCGTGTTGCCACCTGGATTCGCCTCGTGCTCACGCAACGCGCCGTGCAACTTCATCGACGCCGAGGCCTCTGTGGGTCATACGACCCTGTCCGCTAACGGGGACCGGCCGGCTCGCCATACTGAGGCGCCTATTGCGCCTGTTCCGGCGAGCAACTCGGGAAGGGATTCGACCATCAGCGCTGCCGCCTCGCACCGACCGGCGGCTCTCTGCAAGCCACTCGACGGCCTACTCATCTCCGTCATCGTCGATTCGGCCTATCACGTTACTCAATCAGTATACCACGCCATCGTGGGGGCTGTCAAAGCAAATCAGTCACGCAGAATCTGACGGCACCCGTTGACAACCCTTCATTGATACACTACAATATTCTTTAGGCGCTCCTGTTCCGGACAAATCAGGTCTCTCTTCTTCATCGTCGTTTTCCCTCGAGAGCTTGAACACACACCGCATGATGGACACATGATTCATCAACCCCGCCCACACAAGGGGGGTGCGCGTTTCTGGCCCCAATTCTCAGGGTTTCCCTAGATGCTCTCTGCGGAGGCTACGTCATGACCTACCAGGGCATACCAATCCTTGATTTCCACGCCCATTTCCCAACTCGAGACGCAACCTGGGAAAAACGCCACGAGGCGCTCGTCGCCGAGATCGGGGAGCGTAGAGCTGGGCTGCTACGCCAAGGCGCCCACGAATATAACCGAGAATGGCGTCTTACCTGGGACTTTCCAGAGCCGGACCGAGAGCCGACATCGATGGAAGAGCTGGCAGACCGCTGGCTTGCCGAGCTAGACCGATACGGCATCGCCAAGATCGTATGGGTCACGGGTGGGGGGAACGATACGCTGGGCTCCATCGTGGCGAGACATCCCACCCGCTTCATTGGGTTCGCCCATCATGACCCGTTCAGCGAAGGGGCTGCCGACGAACTACGCCGATCTGTAAGGAACTATGGGTTCCGCGGCTACAAGGTGCTCGCGCCAGCCCTGGATCGCCCTATCGCCGATCGGGCTGCATGGCCAGTGTGGGAAGCCTGCGCGGAGCTGGAGCTGCCCGTATTGATTCATTTTGGCCCCATGGGCAGCGGCGGCGGCATCATGTGGCACCCGAACATCAACCCGCTCACGTTACACGACGTTGCGAAATCATTTCCCGATGTCACGTTTGTCGTCCCTCACTTCGGCTGTGGATATGTCCGGGAGACTCTCCATCTGTGCTGGGGATGTGCTAACGTCTACGTAGATACGTCGGGGTCAAATCAATGGATCCGGTGGATGCCAGAAGATCTGACCGTTAAGAAACTGTTGCGCAAATATCTGGAGACCATCGGGCCCAAGCGCCTCATCTTTGGGACGGACTCGAGCTGGTTCCCGCGCGGCTTCGCCATCCGGTATCTTCAAGATCAACTGCGCGATGGTCGCGAGTTGGGATTGGACGAAGAATCTCTCTGCCTGATTTTCGGGGGCAACGCTGCGCGCTTATTGCGAATCGCATGGCCTCCAGAGTCGGACCCTGGAGAGAAGTCGAATGCCTATCCATCAGATTGAACACAGGAGGTGACGCCATGTCCAGAGCACACAAAGTTAGTCGTCGGGCTTTCTTGGAAGGTTCAGCGGCCCTGGGTGTAAGCCTCGTCCTCGCCGCATGTGTTCCTCCGCCAGCGGCGCCTGCGCCAAAGGAAGAAGCCACGCCTGCGGCTGCGGCTGCGGCCGAGGAGATCACCATCGAGTATTGGCAATACTACTTCGAAGCGCGCGTTACCGCCATGAATCAACTCATCGAGCAGTTCACGGCGGAACATCCCAATATCAATATCGTCCACAATAGCGACATCCCCTATGACCAGTTTCGGGATAAGATCGCCGCCTCCGTTCCAGCCGGCGTAGGTCCCGATGTGGTCACTTTGTTTTACGGGTGGTTGCCCGCTTGGGTGGACGCGGGCTATCTCATCCCGTTGCCCGAAGATGAGTTCTCACCTGGCTGGGTCGAGTCCACATTCACGCCGCTTGTGAAAGGATCGTTCTTCCTGGGCAAGTATTGGGCCCTCCCGACCGCTGTTCGCACCCTTGCCCTCTTCTGGAACAAGGCCCTTTACGAGCAAGCAGGCATGGACCCAGAACGCCCTCCGCAGAACCTGGATGAGTTTGTGGACCACGCGCGCAAGCTAACCACCTACGACGAGTCGGGGAACATCGTCATTCAGGGATTCGCCCCCGAGATGCCAGGCCAAGCCCACCACTGGTTCCGTGAAGTCCTGGTACGTCAATTCGGAGGGCAACCCTTCAACGACGATTACACCAAGGTGATGTGGAACAGCCCAGAAGGCTGCGCCGCTTTCAAATGGCTGCTGGCGCTGGAGGTCGAGTACAAGACCGGGAGCAACGATCTATACGATGGAGCCACTCAAGCGTTCCTCCAGTCGAAGGAGGCACTTCACATCGACGGGTCGTTCCGGTTGGGCACCATTGCCCAGAACGCGCCGGATCTCAACTTTGGTGTCGCTCCATTGCCGGAGGGGCCCGACGGGACGCGATCGACCTTCGGCTCGTACTGGACGCACGGCCTGACCAAGAAAGTGGCTGACGATCTGGCGAGAGCACAGGCGGCCACGGCCTTCCTCAAGTTCATCACGACCTCGGACGCCGGGAGGCTGTGGGTGAAGACAGTCGGCGAGCTTCCAGCCCAGCTCGAAGCTGCCAAGGACGAGGTCCTCCTAAGCGACCCCAAGCTCGGCGCCTTTGCGGCGCAATTGCCATATGCTCATGCCACTTTCTTTGTGGACGAGAGCAAGCAGCGCCAGGCACTACTCGATGCCTACGACGCGGCGAGATTGACGGGACAAGATGCCTGTCAAGCCCTGGACGAAGCGGCGGCTATCGTCCAGGCTCTCTACGACGAATTCTGGGCCGCGCATTCCGGATAATCTTCGCAGGAGGCCGGGATGGTGGTTCCTGATAGTCCTCGCCATCCCGGCAAAGGTGGTATCCATGCAGATCCCCGTTCACCTCTCCTTGAGGCGAAAGCAGCAAATATGGGCATATGCGTTCCTTCTTATCCCCATGGCTTTCTTCCTTTCCATCCGCCTGGCGCCCACTTTGTTCGCTTTCAACATGAGCTTGCGAGACTGGAACCCGTTGGCCTCGGAGCAACCTTTTGTTGGGTTGGGGAATTACGCTAAGATCGCCACAGAACTGGCGAATTCTAGGTCGGTCACGCGCAAGGCATTTGAAAACACGTTCGCGTACGTATTGATCGGCGTGCCTAGCCAGCTAATCCTGGGGCTGGTAATCGCTCTCATGCTATCCCGCATCCGGCATCTAGTGTCCGTGTTCCGCGCCGTCTATTTCATCCCTTTCGTCACCTCTACCGTTGCCATCGCCTGGGTCTGGCGCTGGATGTATCAGCCACAGTTCGGGCCTCTGAACCTGTTACTAAGCGCCTTTCGCTTGCCACAGCAGCCATTTTTGCGTAGCCCGACTCAGGCGTTGCCGGCCATCGCAGCTGTGTCTGTCTGGCATGGCCTTGGCTTTGTTGTCATCATCTTCCTGGCCGGGCTTCAACAGATCCCCCAGGTTTACTATGAAGCGGCTCGCATTGACGGAGCGAACCGGTGGGCGCTGTTCCGCCACATCACAATTCCTCTGCTCAATCCTACCATCGTCTATCTCGGCGTCTTGCAGACCATCGGTTTCCTGCGCATGTTCGCCGAGGTGCTGAACATGACGCGCCAAGGGGACGGAGGGCCGCTGAACAGCACAACCACTGTCGTTTTGCGGATTTACCGCGAGGGGTTTGGCAGTCTCAATATGGGCTTTGCCTCCGCCCTCACCGTGGTTTTGTTCGGCATCATCCTCGCGATCACGGTGATCCAGCTACGGTTCTTCTCGCGCCGCATCGAATACTGAGGAGAGGCCTCACCATGACGATCGCTCGCGAGGATAGGATACACTCCGCCAGGCTAGCATCCCGATCATTAAATAAGGATCAGGTCATCCGCATCACCTTACAGGCCTTCAGCTATGCCTTATTGAGCCTGGGCGGCATGTCCATGCTAATCCCCTTTCTATGGATGCTAGGCACTTCCCTCAAGCCTGCGTCGGAGATCTTCCAGACGACGTTCTTCCCCACGAACCCAACGTTCGACAACTATAGAGAAGTGCTATTCCGCACGGAATTCCCCCACTGGTACTGGAACAGCCTGGTCGTAGCAACGTTCACTACGGCCAGCGTGGCCTTCTTTGATACGCTGGCCGGGTATACGTTCGCGAAGTTCGATTTCCCCTTGAAAAACCTGATGTTCCTCATCATCTTGAGCACCCTCATGGTGCCGACCGAGATGTTGATCATCCCCTGGTATATCTTATCCGTTCAGATGGGTTGGGTGGATACCTACTGGGGCATAGCCTTTCCGGGAGTGATCACTGCAGCCGGCGTATTCCTGATGCGGCAATTTATGATGGGCGTTCCGAACGATCTCCTGGACGCGGCACGCATCGACGGGCTGTGGGAGTTTGGCATCTTTTATCGCATTGCTGCCCCCCTGGTCAAGCCCGCCATTGCGGCGCTCTGCATCTTCAATTTCCTAGGTAACTGGAACGCGTTCGTCTGGCCCCTGATCGTCACATCCAAACGTCTGACCATGACGTTGCCGGTGGGGCTTTCGTTCTTCTCCGGCGAGGCGGGCAGCGACTGGCATCTCATCATGACCGGCGCCACCATTTCGGTCGTTCCGCTGCTGATCGTCGTGATCATCTTCCAACGCCAGATCATTCGAGGGATTGCGCTCACAGGCCTCAAGGCATAATCCTGTATCCTCGACATTCCCTCATCCCGCCAGGGCGCCTTCGCACGCCCGCTGCTGATCGGTGAGGACGGCTTCATCGCCCATATGGAAGCCGTCCCGCGGCTATTACGCACTCCCCTGTCGAGCAGCAAAGGGGGACGCCCTCTCTTGAGATTCGAATTGGTCTAGTAGTAAGATGAAGATGGTCTTCTCAATCTTAGCCATGGTTTGTTTCCCTCCTCCGTGTTAACGAAGCAGGGCCCGGTGCGAGGGAAGGGTCAGCGATGGCCACCAGGCCCCTCTTGTTGAGCGCGACCTACCCACCAGGGCGGATGGGCTTGGGCACCACCGGTGACGGGCCCCAGAGTTCGGCTGTCACGTTGAGACCGAACGTGTGCAGTTCGTCCCACAACTTCTGCGCGTCCCCGTGAGAGTACCAGGCTGTCCAGGCCGCCAGGTCGGCGAACTCATAGGTCGCCACGACCTGGGGAGCGCCGCTAACTCCACGGTACGCCCGGAACTCGACCATCCCCGGCACGGCCAGGATGCGCGGCACTGCACTCTTGAGCCACTCTAGGTAGGCCTCCACCTTATCCGGGTGGATGTCCCACTTGATCACATAGAGCACCATCGTCATTCACCTCCTTCTGTTGGATTTCCACAGGGAGCGATGCCCTCGCCTCATCGGCTCTCCACTGCTCGCCGCCAGGCTGTGCTTGTCCAGATAAACGGAGACAGTACTCTAAACGACGAACCAGGCAAGGTCAATGGGCTCCGCTAGATGGATGGCCTCAACGGGAAACAGGTCCATGCCCTCCAGAGCCGCCCAGATGGCCTCTTCGTCCGATGCCTCCCACTCGCAGAGGAAGCGGTTGTCCGCCGGGATAACCCAACTACGGAGCCAGCGGGCCTGGTCGGAAAGTCGCGCAAGAGTAGCCCTGCCCACCGCCAAAACTTGGTCTTGGGTCGCCATATCGGGCAACCTGTGAGCCACGATAAACCTGGTCATCTTCGTTCCTTATCTACTCGCTTTCAACATCACGGTCGCTATTGCAACAAGCGCCCAAATCGCTGGTTGAGTACACGTACTGCCAGGCCAGCAGGTACTGCCCCACGCCCGCAGGGAACGGGAGTGCCGCCACAGCCGGATAAATATCGTCACGGGCGGAGGTGTCGGCAATGGTGAAGATATCGCCCAGGGTGCCCGCGCCGCCGTCCATCTTCACGCGCCGGCCAAAGATGGCGAAGGTCGTACTTGTGGTACTGAGTTCCGACCACACGACGAGGAACTCGTTGCGGGCGCGATTGCAGGCCAGGTCGAACCCCGACAGCAGCGAGCCGACGCCGTAGGGCCTCACGTCGAAGGCGGGCCCCTCGGGCGTTCCGTCGCTGGTGAAGGCGCGGGCCGCAATGCCGTACTGCGCCCACCCGTGCGTATTGCCGTACTCGTAGATCACCAGGTAGCGATCGGCAGCGGAGGCATAGGCCACGGCGGGGGATGCGCCGTAGGTGTCCGTGATGGGGCCGCTGGCGACGGTGAACACCCCGCCGGGGAGCCAGCCGTTGGCCGCGATACGCTGCGCCCGGATGCTCCAATCGGTAGCATCCTGGTTGTACCAGACCACGAGGTACTCATTGTGTAGGCTGTTGTAGGCCACATCCGGGAGGAGCTGGGCTCCAACCGTCCCACCAGCGGTCGTGATGGGCGCGCCAACGAGCGTCCCATTGCGTGACACCCGCTGCCCCCACACCGAGTTCGGATACTCGTTGCCCCACCACACCACCAGGTACTCCTGTTGCTGGCTGTTGTAGGCGATGCTGGCGTCGTACAGATCAAAGTTCAGGTAGGGATTTGAGATGGCAAACCACGAGCCGATGGGGCCGCCCTGCACGCTCAGCAGCAGAGCACCTGTCACCAGAACCACAGGGAGCGCTTTCTTGGGAAACATCTTGCCTCCTGCTTTTAAGGAAAGGTTCGCAGCACCAACGGTAGGTAGACCTGGTATCCCCCTGCTACCCCGCCGCCCCAGAAGCCGCCGGCCAGGGTATACCCTCCGCCAGTGAGCGCCCCGGCGTCCGCCTGCCCGACGATGCCGCCCAACGAGTAGCCGCCGCCCGTGCTGAAGGTGTACCCCCCGCCATCCACCGTGCTCCAGGTCAGGTCGTAGCCGCCGCCGGATTGGGCGGAGACGCCGGCAGCGATGGCCAGCAAAAGGAAGGCGGCCAGCAGGGGCGCGGCGTTGCCGCGCCCAAGCGCCAAACGTAAGGCGTTCATCCTCTGCCTCCCCCCTTCCGTCGCCAGAAAGCTACCTCGAGCACAACCAGCCCGCCCAGCGCCAGCCCATAGACCGGCAGGGCGCTCGTCGGGGCGGACGGGCCGCTGGCCCGCCCCGCCAACGCCGCCAGGCGGGCCTCAAGATCATCAATCTGCAATTGCTGGGTACTGTTCTCCGCCTCCAGAGCCGCGACACGCCCCTCCAGTTCGGCGATGCGGGCCGCCTGTTCCTGAGAGAGGTCGTACAGACCCTGGATGGCGGCCAGCGCCACGCCGTCGGCATCTACGGTGCTGATGTGGGTATCATCCTCGCCCACCCCGAATGCGGCGTAGAAATCCTGCGCCACCGGCCCGATGTGGCGGATGGCGGGGTCCTGGCTGCGATAGTTCCAGGTCTGGATGGGGACGGCGGCCAGGCGCTCCAGGACCTCGCGGCCGTCCACGGGTTCATAGTTCTCCTTCGCGGCGCGGTCGCTGAGGTTGGACCACGAGCCGGCGCCGCTGGCAAGTTGCACGCCCGTGCCTGTGCCAGGGGCGGTGTAGAACCGCGCCCCGCCGTGGGAGCGCACGGTGAAGGTGTTATCCCCCCAAGAAGAGGTGGCTTCGGCGCTCGACCAGACGAAAGCGCCCGCATGGGTGGCCTGGGCGTGAGCGCCGGCGGCAAAGGAGTAGGCCCCACTGGCGATGTTACTTGCTCCACCCGGGACGGTGGCGGCGTTGGCGCTGGCGGTGTTGTTCCAGCCGCCACCGACCGTCGTGGAGGCTTCAATTGCCTCGTTCGAGTAGCCCCCGCCGACGGTGGCGTACAGGCCGCTGGCGGTGTTGACGTAGCCCCCGCCCACGGTGGCGTACAAGCCACTGGCGGTGTTGCCCGCGCCCCCGCCCACGGTGGCGAATTCGCCGCTGGCGGCGTTGTCGTAGCCTCCGCCAACGATGGCTTTGTCGCCACTGGCAGTGTTAAATGCGCCCCCGCTAACGGTGGCGTCTCCACCGCTGGCGGTGTTTTCGTAGCCCCCGCCAACGCTGGCGCTCTCGCCGCTGGCGGTGTTGGCCCCGCCTCCGCCCACGGTGGCGAAGCGAGCGGTCGTCGGGTCGCCGTCACCGTCCCCAGCCCGGTTGCCCCCGCCGCCGCCGATGGTGCCATAGTCATCGGTGACGCGGTTGTTGGTGTCCGTCGGGTTGCCTGGATCCCATGGCCCACCGCCAGCAATGGTGGCGTAGGCTGCGGCAGCGACGTTGTAATCGCCCCCGCCAATGCTGGCGCTCTCTCCGCTGGCGGCGTTGCTCCAACCCCCGCTGACCGTGGAAGCGGGGCCGCTGGCGGTGTTCCCCGCACCCCCGCCTACAGCCGCGTAGTCGAGGCTGGCGGAGTTGTTCCAGCCCCCGCTGACCGTGGTGCCTGTATAGACAGCGGTGTTTTCCACGCCCCCGCCGACGGTGGCGGACTCTCCGCTGGCAGTGTTGTCCCTGCCTCCGCTGACGGTGGTGAACTCGCCGCTGGCGGTATTGGAAGAACCCCCGCCGACGGTGGCGTAGTAATTGCTGGCGGTGTTGGTGTAGCCGCCGCCGATGGTGGCGAACCCGCCGCTGGCGGTGTTGAGCCAGCCTCCGCCGATCGTGGCTTCCCCGCCGCTGGCGGTGTTTTGATAACCCCCACCGACAGTAGCGTTGCCGCTGGCAGTATTGCCGCCGCCCCCGCCGACAGTGCCGTAGTTATCGGTGACGCGGTTGATGGCGCCACTCGCGCCGCCGCCGCCGATGGTGGCGCCTACCCTGCCGTCTGTCACGCTGTTGCCGTTGTAGCCGCCGATGACGTTCGGGCTGACGCCGTTCTGTTGCGTCCACAGCCCCGGCAGAGCCAATGCGTAAGGCGCAGGGGTCAGCGCCTGGCGCGGGCTGAGGGGGGTGTAACTCCCGCTCCCCGCCGGGCAACGCACCGCAATCGCCAGCCAGCGGGCGTCGCCGGTGAAAACACTGCCAAAGTCCAGGTCGGGGATGGTGAAGTAACCGTTGCTCACCGCGACGCTGGTCTTGCTCTGGGTCGTGCCGACCTGCGTCCCGCCGCTGGCGGCATCGTACAGGCTGAACTGCAAGTCACAGGTGCCGTTCACGGGATTGCCGCTCTGTTTCAGTTGGCCCTGGTAGGTGAAGCCTGTCCCGAGCGCAGCCTGGATGCTCACATCCCCCGGCGGTTGCGGCTCCTGGGCCTGAGCCCACCCCACCGCCAGAGCCAGCAGAACGACCAACAGGATGCTGCCGAATGCCGTCCACTTTCCTTTCATCATTGCACCTCCTCCTGCGCTGTAGGATAAGCTTAAGCTTGTCCTATAGGGTCCCCTTCGCCCGGCGGCAAGGACAGGGGCGCGACAAAACGCTCTATGAAGGCCAGCAGTTCGCGCACCTCCCGGAACGCCGTCCCCTCGCCACTCTGTATATGCTCCACGCGCCCACGCCAGCCTCTCGGTTGATTCGCACTCCCTCTTTGCCATTCCCACCAGAAACGGACGACGAACGTATTTTGCGGCGATTCCGCGTGGTCCGGCATGGATCCTCCAGTGTCCTCCCACGCGCCGGGTAGTTTGCGGGAGGTGAGATAAAAAAGACTGCTCTTTCAAAGAGCAGTCTATCATGCAGGTATCAAAAAACTATCACAAGGCGAACAGCCTTCAAATCACGGCTCACGCCTCACGGCTTCCAGGTAGCGTTGCCGCTGCTGAGGGTCGGGGATACGGCTGGCCTTGTCCGCGATGATGGCCGCTGCCAGGCGCTCCTGCGCTTCCGCTTCCTCAAAACGGCCCGCAGCCCGCAGCACCCGGGCGCGCGTTTGATGAATCTGTTCGGTGCCGATCCAGCCCTGGTCATTGTATGGTGCCAGCGCAACGGCGCGCTCGCTGCACGCCAGAGCGGCTTCGGGATCGCCTTGCGCCAGGCAGGTCAAGGCCATCTCCAATGCGCTCCACATCTCGCAGGCCGGCACGGCGATCTCACGGGCGATTTGCACGGCCTCGGCGGCGTGGGTGAGGGCAGAGGGAAAATCCGCCAGATGCCGTTCGGCGCGGGCCAGCGCCGCCAGCCCGGCAGCCAGATTCGCCTGTGACGCGCCGTCACGGGCCAGGGCCACCGCTTCGGTCAGGGCATTGTGCGCGGCTGCCAACTGCCCGGCGGCGATCTCCGCCAGTCCCAGCCCAATGAGCGCCTCCATCAGCCGCCGGCGGTGCTGGATGCGGCGCGCGCGTTCGACAGCTTGTTCCAGCCAATGCCGCGCGTCAGCCGTATCGCCCAGGTGGTAAAAGGCCAGGCCAGTCCCCAATTCAGCCGCCACACGTCCATGTTCGGTCCGCAACACTTGCTGCGCGGAGAGCGCCTGCTGAAACAACGCCACTGCGGTGACATAGTGGCCCCGGCACAGTTCCCAGGAACCTAACTGGATCAAGCCATACGCCTCGGCGGAGCGCGCGCCGATGCGGCGCGCTAGGTCCAGGTGCTCGGTCAGGTAGCGCTCCGCTTCACCCATTTGCCCCATCTCCCGGTAGGCCGCGCCGATATCCAACCCGGCCCAGGCCATACCGTTGTAGTCGCCGAACGCTTGATGGTCGGCATAGGAGGCCTGCATATAGGCGACGGAGCGAGCATAGTTTCCCAGATGAAAGTGCACATACCCCAGAATGTGCGTGATGTGCCGGCGCGTCTCACGGTCCGCTTCTGGGGTCATGTCCAGGGCGGATTCCAGGGCGGTCAGTGCCGGCTGTGGCTGGCCCAAAAAGTAGTGGGCGAAGCCGATCTGGGTCAGCAGGAGGCAACGAGCCATTGTGTCCTGCAGATGGTCGGCCAGAGCCAGGCCCTCCTCGGCCACAGCGATGGCCTTCTCATATTGGGCATCCAGGTTCAGATAGCGGGCCCACTGGATCGAGGCCTGCAAGCGCAGACGGTCGTCGCCGCTTGCCTCGGCCAGAGCGTCCAACGCCGTGAGATCGGCGTCGCGCTCGGCCAGGTGGGCCTGGAGATAGCGCAATTCCGCGCGGTCGGTCAGGACTTGTCCCCGGCGACACAGATAGTCCAATCGCGTGCAGTCGGGATCGAGTTGCTCCAACAACTGCAGCATCCGACCGTGATGCTCCTCCGCCTCTTGCCAGGCAAACACCGTTGCCGCCTGCTGCGCTGCCAAGCCGTGGTAATACAGTGCCTTCTCGGCGTCGCCTCCCGCATCAAAGTGATGAGCCAGGACGCCAGCAACGGCAGGTTGATCCCCATACACGTTCTCCATCGCCTCGCCGATCAGGCGATGCAGCCGTCGCCGCCGCCGGTGGTGGATGCCGGTGTATGTCACTTCCCGCACCAGGTGATGGACGAACTCATAGTCGCGCCCAAGGAGGCCGCTTCCTTCGCGCAAGAACCCCTGCCGCAGCAGTTCGTCCACCGCTTCCAGAGCCGCATCTTCGTCCACGTTCCGGGCGCGACGGACGAGATCAAAGTCAAACGCGCGCCCTGCCACGGCCGCACACGCGAGCCATTCGCGCGCCGGCGCAGAAAGGTGTCCCAGCCGCGACTCGATCAGCGCCCGCACATTGCCGGGCACAGGGAGACCTCCACACGTACCCCCCCCCGTAAAACAGGAAAGGGCTGGCGCGGAAGCCTCGGCGAGCGCATACAGAGTCTCGACCGTGAAGAAGGCATTCCCCTCGGTATGCGCGTACAGGCGGTCCACAAACCCTGGTTCTACCTCGGCCTTGAATGTGCGCTGAACCAACTCGGAGATCGCCTCGGGCGACAGTCGTTCCAGCGTGAAGGATTGCGCCAGTCCGTCACGCGCCCATTGCCTCGCCATGGCCATCAACGGGTGAGTTTCGCTGACCTCCTCCGGGCGAAAGGTGCCCAGGCATAGTACAGGGATGTCCACCACCTGCCGCGCCAGATAATGGAGCGCCGCGAGTGTCGAATCGGCCGCCCAGTGCAAATCCTCCAGCACGATCAGCAGGGGCGCTCGCGACGCACAATGGTGGATGAATGTGGCAACGGCATGAAACAAAATGGCCTGCCGTTCTGCTTGCAGAGGCCCCAACGCAGGCTCAGGCCGAACCGGCGGAGTGGCCAGTTCGGGGACAAGACGGGCGAGTTCGCCGCGTACCCAGGCCGGCAGCGCCGGCCCGACGCCCCCCTCCTGCATAATCAGATCGCGCAAGACCTCTGCCAGCGGCTGATAGGGTAACATGTGCTCCAGTTCGTAGCAGCGTCCGCGCGCGACCACCCCGTCGCGCCAGCCTATCGTGGCGGCGAATTCTTCGGTCAGGCGCGTCTTCCCCACCCCGGCTTCGCCCCCGATCAGGACCATGCCTCCCCGCCCTTGCAGCGCCTCTCCCCAGCGCACCTGCATTGCCTCCATCTCGCGGGCGCGTCCGACAAACGGCGGTTTCTCGAGATCGCCCCACCGCGGCAGCCCCTTCACCGGAGCGGGTGCGACCGGCAGAGGAATGGTGAACGCTGCGCCGAGGATGCTTTCGGCCTGTTCGAGCATTTCGGGAGAAGGGGGAAGGTGGAGTTCTTGCTGTCGCGCTTCGCAGCAATGCTGCCACTGCCGCCGTGCGCCGGTCAGATCGCCCAGCGCGACAAGGGCGCGCATCAGCGCGAGGTGGATGTTCTCCGCCAAAGGATCATGCGCAAGGTATTTTTGCGTGTAGACCAGCACTGCTTCGGCATCGCCCTGCGCTTCGTGCCACATCACCAGCCGATTCAGCGCGTCGAGATATAGGGCTTCCAGGCGATAGCGTTCCTCAATGCACCAATCGTCATAGAATCCCTCAAGGAGGTCGCCGCGGTATAGCTCGATTGCGGCTGCCAAGTCTTCCGGTTGACAGGTGTACTTGTTGGCTCGTTTCTCGAATTCAGCTACGTCAAGCCAGAAAGGGCTGTCGGGGTTGAATTGTGCGGAGGTAGAATCGGCGAGGAGATAGTCTTCACCGAGCAGGCGGCGGATGCGCCACAACGCCGTGGCGAGAGAATGGCGCGCGTGGACATTGTCCCGATCGCCCCACAGGAGCGTGGCAAGTTCGTCGCGCGAATGAGCCCGATGACGATGCAAGACGAGATAAGCCAGAAGCGATAGCGTTTTACGGGTGGCCAGAGGAGGCAGCGCCTCTTTGCCACGCTGACACTCTGGCCGTCCCAAAAGATAGATAGCCAGCCGCTCCCATTCCATTCCCCATCCCCCTTCGCGTTCGGCGGGACGACGGGCGGCTAAGGAGACCCCAGGGGTCAGTCCATGCCAGGCGTGGGCCTCTGCCGACGCCGTAGGAGCACACCGGCGGTACCCCCCCACAGTGCGCGGGGCGGCAGCCTAAAGGAGCCGTTTGGAATCGCCTTTCTTGAGCACTACGGGCACAGTCGTACGCCGACGCGGCCAGCTTGCAAGTCGGCGACCGGGATAGATTACTCGGCGCTGCCGCCGATATGGATGGAACCGGGTGAAGGGGGCATGGCACACCCCCTGGGAGCGCCCAATTCGGGCAACGGTCACCGAATATTGTACAGTCGGCGAGAAGAGGACACCAAATAGATGGGAGACGAGAGGACCCTCCCACGGTCGCTGTTCCTGATCGTGGGAGGGGGCGCCGCCGCTTCGCTTGCTGGAAAGCGGGCAAAGGGCGCCAGCCTTCTACCCTGTCAATGTGGTCTGGCAGGCAGGCCAACGGGTGCTAGCAGCAGCGCTGAAACCGCTGCTCAGCGATGGTGAGCGTGCAGGAGAGCGTCTCACCTTGGTCCTGGCCGGCTATCGTGCCTGGGGCCTCTGTGCGAGTCCTCGCCAGTCTGAGCGTCGGAGGCCAGGTGCAAGGCGGTGGTACATCCTCCGATCGCCGCGACAGACATGCCACCAGAATCGCTTCGATCCTCACCGCGGCCTTCGCCGCCCGACGACTTTGACCAAACAAACGTTGCAAAAAGGTCCTCGCTTTGATAGACTGGTCTGTAGAGCCTCCTGACACCTGGACGTCAGGCATCAGGTGGATAAGATTGGCAAACTGGCGCGTTTGCCTGGCAGCGAGCTGGCGGTCACCGGTTAAAGGCGAGCCGAGAGCTTACCTGAGCAGATCAAGAGAAGCGGAGGAGGAGCCGGTGAAGGGACAAAGCTTTCACCGCCTCGTTGGCGGCAACTTGCAGGTTGAATTCGACCGTGACGGCCGGCTCATGGCGCTGCGCCAAAGTGGCGGCGCTTCTACATTTCTCGAACACAAGATCATGGGCGCCTCCCCCTGGCGGTTGGTAGTACGCAACCAACTCCGCCAACCGCGCACGTTGACCGCCCTGGACGCGCGCGCTTGCCATATCGAGAGCAATAGCCATGGCCTTGACCTGACCTGGACAGAGATCGAGAGCGCGCCAGGCCTGATCGTGCAAGCCGTGATCACTCCCGAAGAGGGTCATCTGTTATGGCGGCTGGCCGTGGACGGATTGTCTGCAGACGCAGCCCTGTGGCGTGTGGATTTCCCTGTCCTCGCCGGATTGCTTCCGATCGCCTCAGGTGACGACGAACAGTTGCTGTTGCCGCGCGCAGGCGGCTATGTTGTCCGTAATCCAAGCCTGGCTATTTTCGCCAATTCCGAGATCGGCCATCGCGTCTCGCTGGCTTACCCTGGCAGCATGACCATGCAATTCATCGCGTATTACTGCCAGCGTAGCGATGGGTTGATGGTGATGACACAAGACCCCGATGGTTACTATAAAAGATTCACTGCAGAACGGGGTGAGGAGCCCGCAGGTTGGACGCTGGCGATCGAGCATTTTCCGGCGGGCATGCCTCAGTCGAGCGGACGGTTCTCGCCGCCGTACCCGATAGCCTTGTCCGCCTTTCGCGGGGATTGGACAGAGGCAGCAACGCGCTATCGGTCGTGGGCTACCAGGCAGCCCTGGTGCAGCCGCGGGCCACTCGCCACCCGTGGCGACATCCCGCGCTGGCTGTTGGAGACCGGACTATGGGTGTGGAACCGCGGCCGCTCCGACCAGGTGCTGCCCGGCATTCGCCGACTGGGTCAGCTCGTTCAGGCGCCGATGGCGTTGGATTGGTACTGGTGGCACAAAACCCCCTACGATACTCACTTTCCGGACTACCTGCCTCCTCGCGAGGGGGAGGCGTCATTCCGTCAAGCTATTGCGCGCCTGCACGAAGAAGGAGTACGTGCCATCGTCTACGTCAATGGCCGTCTGTGGGGGACTGGCGCTCAGAGTTGGACCGCACAACAGGCCTGCCTGGCTGCCTGCAAGCAAGAGGACGGCGACATCTACCGTGAGGTGTACAATGTCTTCAACCAGGCGGAGATGGCGCCCATGTGTCCCACTACAACGCTGTGGCAGACGACCCTGCGCAACCTGGTCGATGAACTGATCAACCGTTACGGGTTGGATGGGATCTATATCGATCAAATCGGGATCGCCGCGCCGCAATTATGCTTCGACCCTCAGCATCCCCACCCGCCCGGCGGCGGCAATCACTGGCATCGAGGCTACCGTCAGCTCATAGAAGCCGCGCGTCGCACCACGCGACTTCACCCCGAGGCCATGTTCCCCACCGAAGGGTCATGCGAGGCCTACCTGGACCTGTTCGACGCCTTCCTGGTATTGGATAACTCCTTCGAACGCATGGGATTCTATGAACGTATCGGCCTGAAGTGGGAACCGGTGCCGTTATTCGCAGCGGTGTACCACGATTATGCGCTACATTTTGGGTCATACGCCTCGCTGGCGCCCCCTCCGTACGATGAACTCTGGCCCCAGTCTCAAGGACCGCTCCGCTCCTCCCGTTTTGACGAACGCGATTTTACGGGCGCGTTTTATGCGGAGTTAGGGCGCGCGTTCGTAGCGGGCGCCCAACCGATGGTGGCCAATGTTCATCCGCAGCAGGTGGACGATCCTGCGCTCCAGCCATGCTGGCGCTTCCTGCGCGACCTGGTGCATACCCGCCTGCAAGCCGCACCCTTCTTGCTCTACGGTCAATGGTTGCAGCCCCTTGCCCTGGACGTGCCAGAGATCCCAGTAGATTTCCTCGTCCGTGGAATCTATACTTCGCCTGACAAAGAACGCGTGGTGCAGCGACGTTTGCCGGCGGTGTTGGCGTCGCTATGGGCCGCGCCCGATGGCCGCCAAGCACTGGCTTTGGCTAACATCAGCGACTGCTCCCAACGAGTTACGTGGAAGGCAGAGGGTGTGTCCAAAAGAACGGCGTACTGCATAAATGGCCGCGAGCGCGTTGCGCTCGGCCGTATAGGCAACAGCGGCGTAGTGTACGACGAAAAGATACCAGCACACACGGTGCAAGTGATCGAGATCGTCTGAGGTTAGAATGACGCCTTAGCGCCTATCCGGAAACTCACAGATAAGACATGGGGGTAGGCGAAGGCAGTGCCTTCGCCTACCCCCATGTGGTTTTCGGATAGGTCCTTAGCGCCCCGCAATGCCAGTCAGGTGAATGCCGCTGACGAAGTAGTGTTGAGCTAGAAAGAACAGGATCAGCAAAGGCAAGATCATCGCTGTGGAAGCCGCCATCATCAGATTCCAACTGGTGGAGTAGAGATCCTTGAACCCCTGTAAGCCGATTGCCATCGTCCATTTGTGAGTGTCCTGGAGATAAACCAGAGGCAGGAAGAAATCGTTCCAATGATGGATAAAGGAGAAGATCGCTACCGTGGCCAGCACGGGCTTTGAGAGAGGGAGCAGAACATTCCAATAGATGCGAAAGTTACTGGCCCCATCGATGCGCGCTGCCTCATCCAATTCGTAAGGAAGTGTCATAAAAAACTGTCGTATCAAGAAGATATTAAACGCACCGCCGCCAAACCAGTAAGGTACAATCAGAGGCAAAAACGTATTGATCCACTTGAGGTAGCGGAAGACAATGAAAGTAGGTATTAACGTGACGATGCCGGGTAGCATGATAGTCGACAGAACCAGGCCAAACAGAAAACTACGCCCTCGAAAGCGCAAACGCGCAAAGGCGAAAGCAGACATGGAAGCGGTGATCAATGTTCCTAATGTAGCAAAGACCACGATCTGGATCGTGTTCCAGAAATAGTGATGGAACGGTACTGCCCGAAATGCCTGAGGATAATTCTGCCACACAATCGGGTCCGGAATCCAGCGGGGTGGCATGATAAACGTTTGTGCTCCTGTCTTCAGAGACGTCGAGATCAGCCAGACAAGCGGCAAAGCCAGAATGACCGCAAAGAAACTCAGCACGATATACCAGAAAGTGTTACGCAACGCGCGCTGGAGACGTCTGCGCGCGCTGCGCTGACGGATCGCCCCTCTCGTTTGCCCAAGAGAGTTGCTGAACATCTGTCTAATCACGTAGACTCCCTTCATAGAATACCCAACGTTCTGAGATGCGAAATTGAAGGGCAGTGAAGAAGAGAATAATTACAAATAAGACCCAGGCCATAGCTGAAGCGTAACCCATACGAAAATTCTCAAAAGCCATACGGTATAAGTAGAGCACGTAGAACAATGTTGCGTAGTTAGGCCCACCCTCAGTCATGATATACGCCTGGGTGAAAACCTGGAAAGCGCCAATGATAGCGATAATCAGGTTAAAGAAGATTGCCGGAGTGAGCAGAGGCAAAGTGATGCTCCCGAACCGTTGCCATGCATTGGCGCCGTCTATCTCTGCAGCCTCATACAGGCTCTGCGGGATGCCTTTTAAGGCCGCCAGCAGGATCACCATTTGCCCACCGATGGTCCAAAAGCTCATAACAATGAGAGAAGGTTTTGCTAGCTTTGGGTCCTGCAGCCAATACAATCCCTTGAAACCTAGAGACTGCAGAAATGCGTTCGCCAGACCCCATTGTGGATGAAAGATCCACAACCAGAGAATCGCATTGGCAACAGCCGGGGTAATCGAAGGCACGTAATAAAGGGTCCGAAAAAATCGGATGCCACGTAAGTCGAGATTCATGGCAAGAGCTGCCAGTAATGCCAGGAAAAGGTGCAGCGGGACCCCAATGAACACATAGTATGCTGTGTTGTAAAGAGAAAGATAAAAACGATCATCGTGTAGCAGTTTGACGTATTGAGCTGTGCCCACCCACACTGATGGTGTAACGATTTCCCATCTGGTAAAAGAAATGTAAAGGGAAGCTAGCATGGGACCAGCGGTGAAAACCAAAAAACCGATCATCCAGGGGAGCAAGAAGAGATAAGCATCACGAGCTTCGGTCCACAGTAGACCTCGCTGCCTAGATCGTGGTTTCGTTTCAAGGGGGCGTAGACTCATGTTATGCCCGATCTCCTGTTGCGATGCCTCGTCAACCCGCAGCAACAAAGGGGCAGCGAGACCCTCACTGCCCCTTCCGGCAACAGCATCCACGAGTTGGCGTCGTACATTTATCCGCTCATCGCACCTGACCGCCCCAGGTCACATCCCCGGCACGAAGGCGATTAATTCATTGACCCGATCGGCGATCGCGTCCAGCGTCGCCTGCACGGGGGCCTGCTCCACGCCATAAATCGCATCAAGCGCGGGTTGGATCTCGCGGTGAACGCCAATCCAATCGCCAGCGACCGGCTCCGGCCGACCATAAGCGAAAGCATCGAGCATGATCTGGGCATGGGCAGGGGGCTTTGAGGGATCAAGGAACTTGGGGTCCTCAGCCACAGAGCGCCGCGAAGGGACCTTGAGGCCGGTCGAGACCCAATGCCAGAAGGCTTCCTCGGTAGCCAGAAAGGCCATCCATTTCCAGGCCGCGTCCGCCTTCGTGGTTCCTGAGTACATACTATGTCCCGCCGAGGCCACGCGCGTCGTTCGTTTATCCCCTGGATCCAGGGGAAGATGGGCGATGTCCCACTCAAATTCGGATGGCATCACATTATCGAACACGGAAAACTGAGGGAACATGCCGATGCGACCTGTAGTGAACAGGTCGCCGGTAGTGAATCCCCCCTTTTCAACGCCGGGAATGTGAATCTGTAGCTTGTGATGCCAATCCGCGATCAGTTGCACCTGGGAGACATTGGGCTCCTGGTTCATAGTGTATTTGGTGCGGTCCTCGTTGAGGACATCCCCTCCTTTTTGCCACATCTTGATCCAGGTATTGCGATTCAGGTTCCAGTCGGCTGTGCCATAAATGCGTTCAGCCCCTTCTCCTTTGGTCATCGTCATCGCTGCGTTCTCAAAATCAGACCAGGTCCAATCCTCTGTCGGCAGTGGTAGCCCGTTCTGCTCGAAGAGCTGCTTGTTATAGATGAGGACTGTGGTGGTCGTCTCCCGCGGGAGGCCGATTTGCTTGCCGGCAATGTTGAAATCAGCCCAGGCGCCAGCCAGAAAGTCCTCGGGATTGACAGCAGGGTCAGCGTCGATCATGGGCTGAAGATCCATCTGGATGTTACGCTTGGCCTGACCGGCATTTGTGTACGAGTGGGCCCAATACACGTCCGGCCCCTCGCCAGCCGCGATCAGGGTCATTAGCTTCGTCTGGACCTCGATAGCGCCCCCCGGTTCCCAGATAGGCTCCACTTTGATATTTGGGTTCGCCTCCTGAAATCTCGCGATGAGTGGCTCATAACGATCAAACGCGACCTGGGCCCCGCCTTGAGTCAGAAACTTGATCGTGGTTGGAGCGACAACCGCCTCTGGCGCAGCAGCTTCGCCGACTTCGGGCAGCGGCACTGCCGTGGGTGGCATGCAGCCTGCGGCCATCACGCCCAAGCCAAGCATGGCGCCACCACGCAGAAACTCACGACGGCTGAGAGAACGCCTACGCTGATCGGACATCGTCACCGCCTCCTTGCTTAAGCACTTGAGTTTGGGCTAACGCCGAACGACTCAACGTTGTGGGACTACCCTTCACGAATGAGGCGTAGCTGTATTCCGCATCTAGCGGAGCAAGGGATGCTATCGCGAACAAATGGAGGGGCTGCCACGGGTCGACAGGCGTAATCACATTATAGCAAACGCGTTAGAGCGATGTCAAGGTCCTGATGGTCTGATGGTAGGGCGATCCTTCCTGCCTGTGGTATAATCTCTGCGGCCAGCCATCGCCGATGTATTCGGCATTATCATGAGACCTTCATGCCTGGAATCTCGCGCCTGTCCTTGTTACTCGCCAGCGTCGCCATAGCCCTGGCCGCGGCGTTCGTCGCCGCCTGCGGGCAGGTCATCACGCGGCCGACGCCCACCCCCACGCCGCCCGTAGTCGTGGCAATGCAGGCCACGGCGCGCCCGACCGCCACCCCCGCCCCCTATACGCCGGAACCGACGCCGACCCCGACCATCACCCCCACCCCCATCTTCTACACCATCCAGCGCGGCGACACATTGTTGCGCATCGCCAGCGAGTTCGGGATCACCGTCGAGGCGCTCCAGGAGGCGAACGACATCAGCGACCCGCGCCTGTTGCGCATCGGACAGACGTTGATTATCCCGCCCGAAGAGGAGGACGCGTCGTCTGACGACGCCACGCCCACGGCAACCCCTACCCCCATGCCGTTCGCCATCGAGAACCTCACCTTCAGCCGCGCGCCCACCGGCGAACTGTGGTGCCTGGGCGAGGTCCTCAACACCAGCGCCGTGTCGATCGAGCAGGTGCGCGTGCAGATCGCCCTCCTCGATGACGCCGCCGCCATCGTCGCGCAGGCCCAGGCCCTCGTCGAGGCCGACCTGATCGAGCCAGGACGCCGCGCCCCGTTCATGGTCGAGATCCCCAACGCGCCCCTCTCGTTCGCCAACTATCAGGCCAGCCCGCTCACGGGCGTGCCCGCGTACCTGGGCAGCTATTACCGTGATCTGGAAGTGCGCGACGTCTCTCCGCAGGCGGAACACTATGCCGCCTACCGCCTCAGCGGGCGCGTCGCCAATATCGGCCCCGAGGACGCGGTCGGCGTGAACGTCGTCGTGACCGTCTACGATGCGTTGGGACGCGTGGTCGGCGTGCGACGCGCGCCGCCAGACCACAACGTCATCCCCCGCGGCGGCGAGACGACCTTCGAGATCGCCGTGGTCCCCGTGGGCGGACCCGTGGTCACCTACACAGTGATGGCGCAGGGACGCCGGCAGCCGACGCCGACCGCCGTCCCCTGAGCAATGAGGCGTTTCCCAGGCGCAGGCCGGGACGACGCCCTTTTCATCTATGTAAGACCTTGTTGAACCAGGAGGCCCCAATCGCAACCATGCCGCAAAGGCGCACGTCGTACACGCCGGAGATGATCGCTGCCAACGCGCTCGTCACTCCCCCCCTGTATAAGATCGCGCGAGCCATCGTCCGCTTCTTGCTCCATCTGCTTTTCCATATCGAGATCGAAGGCGCGCACCATCTTCAGCAGGCGCGCGGGCCGCTGCTGGTCGTAGCCAACCACCTCCACTGGCTCGACGTCCCCATCGTCTTCGCGCTCCTGCCCCTGCGCGCGACCGCCTTCGCCGCCGAGAAGTGGGAGAAACACCCGTTCGTCGGCCGCCTCTTCCGCGCCATCGGGAACCCCATCTTCGTGCAGCGCGGCGAGGTCGATCGCCGGGCGCTGACGCAGGCTCTGGCCGTGCTGCGCGCGGGCGGCGTCCTGGGGGTGGCGCCCGAAGGGACACGCAGCAAGACCGGAGCGCTCCAGCCCGCGCGCGGCGGCGCCGCTTATCTGGCCGCGCGCACAGGGGCCACCCTTTTGCCGATCGGGATCGCAGGCCAGGAGAAAGCGTTCCGAACCCTCTTCCGGCTGCGTCGCCCTGTGATCTACGTCAAGGTCGGGGCGCCATTCACGCTGCCCGGGACCCCCAACCAGGCCAAAGGCGAGCAGCTCGACGCCTATACCGAGATGATCATGCAAACGCTCGCGGATCTGCTTCCGCCTTCCTATCGCGGCGTGTATGGATGAACTCAGGAAGCTCATGGTTCACCCGCGCGTCTGTCCCTTCCTCGATGCAGCCCCCTCCGCGGCGCGCCTCTCCCGGCGCTGGCTCCCCCGCTTGCGGCGACGGCCGCGCCTTCAGCCTGACGCCAGCAACCGCTGCGACCTGGCCGGAGGCGCCGCGTTGCGCATCGACGTCCAGGGGCGCTATTGCCTGGGCGGACGCCACGCCTATTGCCCGGTCCTGCTCAGGCACGCGCCCGCGACGCGCCCTCTATGGCCCTCGATCCTGTCCCCCCTCGCTCTGCTGCTGGCCTTCATGGTGGTCGCGCAAGGATTGCACGTCGCCGACCAGCCATCCGACGCCTGGAGCTTCCCAACCAACGCGCCGGCAGCGCCCATGGAGGCGCCGACGGCGCCCGTCGTGACGAGCGCGTTCGTCGAAGCTACCACAGAGATCAGCTTCATCGATCTGGGCGCGCGCGCCCGCCCGATCCCTCAGCTCGGAGGAGAAGCGGCGCCGCCAGGGGACGCGCCCACCCTATCGCAACCCTCGCTTCCCCCCTTGCCGCCCGCGCGCCCGATCGCCGCGCACCCGCCCGAGCGCATCGTTGCGCCCAGCATCGGCCTGGATGCGCCGGTCGTTGCTGTCTCCTCGCGCATCGTGGATGTCGGGCGCGTGGCCACGGTCGTATGGGACGTGCCGGACGCTGCCGCGGGCTGGCACGACGACTCCGCGTTGCCCGGCCAGCCCGACAACATCGTGCTCTCAGGGCATCACAACATGGGGAGCGAGGTCTTCCGCCACATGATCGATCTCGAGCCGGGCGATGAGATCATCCTCTACGCCGATGGTCATCCTTATCGTTATCTGGTGCAGTCCAAGATGATCCTTCCCGAGAAAGGGCAGCCGGCCGAGGTGCGCCAGGAGAACGCGCGCTGGATCGGGCCTTTCCCCGAAGAGCGGCTGACCCTCGTCACCTGCTGGCCCTACACCAGCAACACTCATCGCCTGATCGTTGTGGCGCTACCCGCCGGCGATGAGCGCCCGCTCCCGCCCGCAGGCCAATCATCCTTCAAAGAAACGGACACCTCCGGATGATCATTCGCACGCGCACGCCAGCCCGCGCTGGCCTGATCGGCAACCCTTCCGATGGGTTCAACGGCGTCACCATCGCCTTCACGTTCGACGCTTTCTGGGCGGAAGTCGCCCTGTGGGAATCGCCCGAACTGGAGATCCTGCCCTCCTCGCGCGACGCCACACGTTTCGCTTCCATTGATGATCTGGTGCACAGCGTCGTCAACTACGGCCACTACGGCGGCATTCGCCTCATCAAAGCCATCATCAAGATCTTCGCCGATTACTGCCACGAGCAGGGGATCGCGCTGGCGCCGAAGAATTTCACCATCAGCTATCATTCCACCATCCCCCTGCGCGTGGGACTGGCCGGCTCCAGCGCCATCATCACCTCGGCGCTGCGCGCGCTCATGCAGTTCTATTCGGTGACGATCCCCCCTGAACAGATGGCCAATCTGATCCTGCAGGCGGAGACGAAGGAACTGAAGATCGGCGCCGGGCTTCAGGATCGGGTGGCGCAGGTGTACGGTGGGCTTGTCTACATGGACTTCGCGCGCGAGCACATGGCGCGCGGCTATGGCTACTATGAGCCGCTCGATCCCGCCTTGCTGCCGCCGCTCTACATCGCCTACGACGACTCGTCCACAGAGGGCACGGAGGTATTTCACAACGACGTGCGCGAGCGCTACGCGCGCGGCGAGCAGGTGGTGATCGAGACGATGGACGCCATCGCTGAAAACGCGCGCGCCTTTCGCCGCGCTCTCGAGGCGGGTGACATCGAGGAGATGGAGTGGCGGCTGAACCGCAACTTCGACCTGCGCGCCCGCACCTACCGCATCAACAGCCTCAATCGGCGCCTGATCGAAACCGCGCGCGCGTTGGGGGTCAGCTCCAAGTTCTGCGGCTCCGGCGGCGCCGTCCTCGGCATCTGTCGCGACGACGAGACGTTCCAGCGCCTCCAGGAAGCATACCGGGCCATCGGAGCCAACATCCTGCGCCCTCGCGTCGTCTGCTATGAACCGCCGCTTTCCAGCTTTGAGGCGCAACTCCCCCGAAGACTGGATGGGAGACCTTAGCCAGTCACAGCCAGGCCGCCTGAAGGCTTAAGTTGCAAATGCTACCCCCACCTTGCGAAGGTCCCGCCGTTGAGGGTGTATTTCAGTTTTTGATACGATCGCGCGCTCTGGCGCCCCCCAACGCGGCCGTACCGCCGCGCCCCCCTCGCCGTTGATCAGGGGTTTGCTGGCGACCTCGCGCTATGCTACAATGCGCGAACCTTAGGCACGCCAGGATAACGACCCGATCATGCGGCGCTTCGCCCAGTTCATCAGCGTCCTCATCGTCGCCCTGTTCCCAGCCCTGACCTTTGCGGCGGGATTTGCGGCCCATTGGTACCTGACGCGCGACCAGCTTGCGGTCGAGGTCAACGAGTTCAAGGTCTTCTGGGAAGCATGGCGCCTCCTGGATCGCACATTCCTGGGCGAAGCCCCCGGCCCCCGCGAGCGCACCTATAGCGCCATCCATGGCCTGGTCAGCGCGTACGAGGACCCTTACACGGTCTTCGTCGAGCCGCAGCCGCGCCAGCGCGAGCGCGAGGAGTTGCGCGGGGAGTTCGGCGGCATCGGGGCCTGGGTGACGCGCGAGCCAGATGGCAGCTATAGCCTGCGGCCCATGCCCAACCTGCCAGCGGCCACAGCGGGCATCCGCGAGGGAGACATCTTGATCGCCGTCGACGGCCAGCCGATCACGACGGAGATGTCCCAAGATGAGGTGATCAACCTCATCCGCGGGCCAGTCGGCGCGACGGTGCGCATCGAGGTGCGCCGCAGCGGCGTGGATGAGCCGCTGGCCTTTACAATCAAACGGCAACGAATCGAGACCCCCAGCGTGCAGTGGCGCATGCTCGACGATCCTCCCCACGCGGGCTACATCCAGATCACGATCTTCACGGAACGCACAGCTCGCGAGATGGCCGAGGCGCTGCGCGACCTCAAAGGCCAGGGAATGCAGAAGCTGGTTCTGGACTTGCGCCACAATGGCGGAGGATTGCTCGACGCCGCTATCGACGTCAGCAGCATCTTCCTGCGCGAGGGCGTCGTCCTGCATGAGCAGAAGGCCGGCGGAGCGGAGAAAAGCTACCCAGTGCGTCGTCAGCCGGTCACCTTCGATGGTCCCGTCGTGATCCTGGTCGATAATGCCACCGCCAGCGCCTCTGAGATCGTCGCTGGCGCTTTGCAGGACTATGGACGAGGCGTCTTATTGGGCGAGAAGACGTTCGGCAAAGGATCGGTGCAACTCGTGCACGATCTGTCCGACGGTTCGTCGCTGCATATCACCGCTGCGCGCTGGCTGACGCCTCAGCGGCGGCGCATCGATCAGGAGGGGCTGCAGCCGGACATCCTCGTCGTAGTGAGCGAGGAGGATCGGCAGGCTGGCCGTGACCCTGTGCTGGAGCAGGCCCAGGCCCGGCTGGCGGCCACGCCGTGAGGATCGCCGGCGCAGCCTTGAGTCGTGGAGCTTCTTCATGCCATGAAGAGGGTAGGACTACCTGAAACCGTGGAGACTGCCTGGGGCTAAAGGCGCCAGGCTCAAGCGGTTGAGAGCCGGCTCAAAATCAGCCGCCAGGGCCACTTCCAGCCCGCTCCCGCGGGCTTTGACCTGACCCAGCCGGGCGTTTCAACGCTTGGCGGACGACGTTGGTCTCAACCACAGTTTCGTGCAGAGCTACCACAAAGGATGGGGAAAGGATCTCAGCGAAGGAAGAAGCGATGAACGCGTACGATATGAACGGGTCGACCAAAGCATTGCGTTGGTTGGTTGGGATCTTCCTGGTCATCTGCCTGACCGGCTCGGCATTCGTGCTAGGGTTCGGCGCGGGCTTTGGCGCCGGCCGCTGGACGTTGCCCGTGAACGCTCAGGCGATCTCAGCAGCGCCGGCGGGCATGGGGCCGGTCAACCCGCAGCCCACGGCGATTCCCACCGCTGAACCAGAGGGAGCGCTCCCTTACGCTGGCGGGGAGCCGGAACAGTTCGGCGTCTTCTGGGAGGCAATGGAGGCGCTGCGCAAAGACTTCTACGGCGAGATGCCCACCGATCAGGAGCTGACCTACGGCGCTATCCGCGGCGTGCTCGACCTCCTGGGCGACGAGAACACCAGTCTGCTCGATCCCGAGTCGGCGGAGTTTTTCACCAGCGACCTGAGCGGTAGCTTCGAAGGGATCGGCGCGCGCGTCGATCTCGCCCCGGGCGGCGGCGTCCTCGTCGTCGAGCCGTTCGAGGGACAGCCCGCCTTTGAAGCGGGGATTCAGCGCGACGATGTCATCATCCGGGTCGACGGCGTCGATGTGACTCAGATGTCCCTGAGCGAGGCCATCCAGCTCATCCGCGGGCCACGCGGAACGCAGGTGCGCCTCACCATCAAACGTCCGACTGAACCAGACCTGATCGAGATCACCGTCACCCGCGCGCGCATCGACGTCCCTGTCGTGACCGCAGAGATGCTGGAAGGCGGGATCGCCTACCTGCGGCTGGCCGAGTTCAACGGCCGCTCGCCGGAGCTGGTGCGGCGCGCCCTGCGCGACTTGCTCCAGAACGATCCCAAAGGGCTGATCCTCGACTTGCGCGGCAACCCTGGCGGGCTGCTCGACGCCGCCGTGGAGATCGGCAGCCAGTTCGTCGGCGAGGGCAACCTCCTGATCGAGCGCTTCAAGGACGGCAAGGAAATCCCCTATCCGGCGCGAGGCGGCGGCCTGGCCACCGAGATCCCGCTCGCCGTCCTCATCAACGAAGGAAGCGCCAGCGCGTCGGAGATCGTCGCCGGCGCAATCCAGGACGCCGGCCGCGGGCCGCTGATCGGCAAGGCGACGTTCGGCAAAGGGTCGGTCCAGGTGCCGCATCGTCTGAGCGATGGCGCGTTGCTGCGCGTGACGACCGCGCGCTGGTTCACCCCCCAGGGGCGCGATATCGAAGAGAGCGGATTGCAGCCGGATATCGAGGTTGACCGCACCCTCGAGGATCGCGCCGCCGGCCGCGATCCGCAGTTGGACCGCGCCGTCGAGTACCTGATCACCGGGCAGTGAGGTGGACGATCCACCAGACCAAGGTTGCTGCGCATGTCGACGATTCGGGTGGTTGCCACCAATCGCAAAGCCTATCACGATTACCAGATCGAGGACACCTACGAGGCTGGGATCGTCTTGCTGGGCACAGAGATCAAGTCGTTGCGGGAGGGGAGAGCCAACTTACGCGACGGGTTCGCGGTCGTTCGCAACGGTGAGGTCTGGCTGCTCAACGTCCACATCGCGCCCTACGCTGGCGGCAACCGCCAAAATCATGACCCGCTGCGCGAGCGCAAATTGCTGCTGCATCGGCGTGAGATCAACCGCCTGGCTGGCAAGGTGCGCGAGAAAGGGTGGACCCTGGTGCCATTGCGCATCTATCTCAAAGACAATCGGGCCAAGGTCGAGCTGGGCCTGGTGCACGGCAAACGCGAATACGACAAACGCGAGGCGATCGCACGGCGCGAAGCGGACCGCGATATCCAGCGCGCCCTCAAGGACCGCCGACGCGAGGAATGACAGGGTTGGATTGCCCCCGAGAACGCTTATCCGCAGATGCGATTCACTGCGAGGGACGCGTGGCCTCTGACGGCATGGGGAAGAACCAAGTGGGAGGCGATGAGCCAGTGTTGTTCCGTCCACGACATGCTTCCGGCCAACGGGCAGCGCAGAGGGTGAGGACGACCGCTGTAGCGTCCCCTCTGCGCATCTCGTCTCGTCCTCGCGCGGCCTTGCTTTTGCTGATCGCGATCTCCCTCCTGGCCAGCAGCGTCGCGGCCTGCCTGCCGCGCCGCGTCGCGCGCCCCACCCCTACGCCGCGCCCGTTGCGCGCGACCTTCACTCCCACGCCGCCCAAGACGCGCGCCGCGCAGGCCGTCGCCGTTGCCGCCGAGGCCGCTGTTGTCGCCACCCCCCTGCCGCCGACCACGACGCCGCCGCCCCCACCACCAACGAATACGCCCCTGCCAACGCCCACACCAATGTCAACGCCAACGAATACGCCGACGGCCACGCCCGAGCCGGAATACCGCTTCACGCTCGAGGCCAGCGAGCAATTCCCCGCCGCCGGGCCGGAGGGAGTACGCGTCTTTCTTTATGTCTACTCGCTGGCGGAATTCGCGTTGCCAGGATACAGCCTGCGCGTTACCTGGAACGGCAACGAGATGGCCGTTCCAGGGACATCGAAGGGAGGATTGCCCCGGCCGACGCGCCCCGAGCCCGGGCCGTATACGCGGCTGGCCAACCTGGACGTCGAGTTTCGCGGGCCGCGCGGCGGGGAATGGCGCATCCAACTGATCGACGCGGCGGGGACGCCCGTCGGCCCGCCGGCCATCTTCACCCTGGCCAACGACAGCTCCGCGCTCGAGCTGTACGTGCGCTATCGCGAGGGCCGCTGATCCAACAACGCCAAACCACACGGCTCTCAAAGCCTATCCGAAAACTCATGGATAAGGGGTAGGCGAAGGCAATGCCTTCGCCTACCCACTAGGGTCTTCGGATAGGTTCTCAGAGTCCGTCCGCATGTTCCGCCTGGTGAGTTGAGGCTTCCCAGGGGAGGCGCCCCATGCCTGAGATCCGTCAGAACCTGGCGACCAAAGAGTGGGTGATCATCGCCAGCGAGCGCTCCCAGCGGCCGAGCGACTTCTGCCAGTGCGAACGGCCGTTGACGGAGGAACGGCCGCCCTGGGAGCGCGATTGTCCCTTCTGCCCCGGCAATGAGGAGCCGCCCCCCAGCGAACAACTGCGCATCCCCGCGCACGGCCCCTGGCAACTGCGCGTCGTGCTCAACAAGTACCCGGCGTTAAGCCTCACAGGCGAAAAAGTGCGCTGCTTCGACGGGATCCACCGCTCCCTCTCGGGCGTGGGACGTCACGAGGTGGTGATCGAATCGCCACGCCATAACACCTGCCCGGCCCTGGAACCGCCGGAAGCGATCGCGCGCACGCTGGGCGCCTTTCAGGAGCGCGGGCGCGTCTTCGCCGCCGATCCCCGGATCGAGCAGATCATCTACTTCAAGAACCACGGCCCTCGCGCCGGCACCTCGCTGGCCCATCCCCACGCTCAGATCGTCGGACTGCCCATGGTCCCCTACAACATCCGCGCCCGCGCCGAAGAAGCTCGCCGCTATTTCGATGACACGGGGCAATGCGTCTATTGCACCATGGCGCGCGGCGAGCTGGACGCCGGCGACCGCCTGATCGTCCGCAACGATCACTTCGTCGCCTTCATCCCCTATGCCGCTTTCTCTCCCTTCCACACCTGGATCATGCCCTTACGCCACGCCTCCGAGTTCCTCGACGCCACGCCCGAAGAGATCGCGGCGCTGGGACACATCCTAGGCGATGTCCTGCGCCGTCTCTACGACGGCTTGAACGATCCCGACTACAACTACGTCATCCGCACCGCCCCCCTGCGCGATCCCGGCCGCGAATATCTCCACTGGTACATCACGATCATCCCGCGCGTGACGCAGAGCGCCGGCTTCGAGATGGGCAGCGGCATGTTCATCAACACGGCGCTGCCCGAGGAGAGCGCCGCGTTCCTGCGCAACGTTCCTGCGCAATCCCGTTAACCGACCTTCCCACCTCCACCCCCTTGCTCCTACGCTCCGCGTGGGAGCGCACGCGCCAGCCGCTCCGCAGCCCTCCCACTCTCCCCACGCAGCCCACCCTCAGACGCAGGAGCGTCACACCCAAGCGCACCCACGCAGGAGCACAGGCGCGAGACCGACTCGCCTGACTCGCTCCTACGCTCCGCGTGGGAGCGCACGCGCCAGCCGCTCCGCGGCCCGTCCCTGGGACAAGAACGCCCTACGCACCCTGATACATCCACGCCCGCCCGCGCTTGCCAACCGGGACGACCACCCCCATCCGCCGCAGACAGTACACCATCTTCTGCGCCAGGCGCAGCGGCAGCCCAGCCGCCTCCGCCAGCTCGCACGCGCCAAAAGGAGAGACCAGCGCACGCGGCAGCAACGCCCGAAAGTCGTCGGCCGTGGCCAGCGTGACGGAACCGGTCACCGCGAGCAGACGCTGATCCTGGACGCTCCAATGTCTTCGCCGCCAACTGCCGCGACCATCATCGCGCCAGAGCTCCTCAGCCCGCACGGACACGACCTCGATGGCGAGATGAGGATGTAACGCCAGTTCGGGAAAGCTCACCAGCTCGCCGAACACCTCCTCGACGCGGCCGCGCTTGGGCGACTTGCGTCGGCCGAGCGCGGTCATCCCATCGGCGGCCAGGCGGACAATCCACTTCTCCTGAAAGATCGGATAGAGCAGGCGCATCGGATGTGCATCCAACAGCGCGACCAGTTTGGGACGGATCTGGGCGAAGTGGCGCGTCTGCACCTCGATCAGCAGATCGCCGCGCACGATGTCGATCCAGTAGCCCTCGACTTGCTGTTCCACATGATCGCCCGGCTGGAGATACCACGCCTTGAGCGCCGCATGCAGCGACCGTTCCTGCAAGGTGCCAATGCTCATGCCCTCTTTCCCCCCTGTCCGCCGGAGTATACCATCATCTTGTGGTACAATGTCTCCAGGAGGTGGATTATGAACGACCATGCGAATTCGACCGCCCCGACGTCGTCGACCGGCGAGCAGGAAGGCGGATCGCTCGACGCCCAACACGTCACCGTTCAGGGGGGATCGACCCCCACCATCAACGCGCAGACGGTCACCGTCAACCAGGGAGGCGTGCAACAGGCCAAAGCCGTGACGCTGGAGGTACATCAGGGGGGCATCGGCCGCGCGGAAGGGGAGTCCATCCACGTGGACGGCGGCGGCATCGGCGTCGCGCAAGGCAAAACCATCGCCGTCAGCGGCGGCGGCGTCGGCGTGTTGTTTGCAGAGCAACTGGAGGCGAAAGACGTCACGATCGGCCTGGCCATCGCCAGCGAGATCAGCGGCGACGCCAAGATCGCCTTCGATATGCGCTCGGCGGCGGTGCTCGGCCTCGTCATCGGCCTGGTGCTCGGCTTCTTCCGGCTCATCAGCCGAGGTGGCGCCGACAAGGAATGACAGCCCTCCTGCGGAGGAACCATGACCGTCGAACCCCTTACCCATCGCGAACGTCTGCTGCGCACCCTCCGCTTCCAGCCGGTCGACCGCGTGCCCGATCTCGAGTTCGGCGCCTGGATTCAGACCATCGATCGCTGGAGCCGCGAGGGCCTGGAGACCTACGCCATCACCGAGTGGGGCCCCATCGAACGTTTCTTCGGTACCGACGACGATGAGTACGGGCCAGGCCTGAACATCAGCGTCGGCCTGAAGCCCGCCTTCGAGAAGGTGATCCTGGAAGATCGCGGCGATCACCACATCATCCAGGACACGGACGGCGCCCTCTCCGAGCAGCTCAAACCCGAATACGGCGCCTCGATCCCGCGCTATATCCGTTTCGCCATCGAGACGCGCGCGGACTGGGAGCGCATCCGCGACGAGCGGCTCGACCCCGATCACCCCGACCGCCTGCCACAACATCTGGAACCGTTGTTACGCCGTCTGCGCCACGCCGACTACCCGATCAGCGTCTTCGTCGGCTCGCTCTATGGCTGGATTCGCAACTGGATGGGGGTCGAGAACCTCTCGATCGCCCTGTACGATGATCGCCCGTGGATCGACGAGATGATGGAGCACCTGACGCGGCTGACGCTGGCCGTGCTTGAGAAGCTCGCCGGCAAAGTGCGCATCGATCGTGGCGACTGGTGGGAGGACATGTGCTACAACCACGGCTCCCTGCTCTCGCCGCGCCTGTTCAAGGAGATGATGGTCCCGCGCTACAAGCGGGTCACTGACTTTCTACGGCGCGAGTTCGGCACGGAGTTCAACCAGCTCGACTGCGATGGCAATATCCATGAGCTGGTGCCGCTGTGGCTGGAAGGGGGGATCAACGTCATGTTCCCCATCGAATCGGCGCACACCGATCCTTTCCGCATCTCCGATGAGTTCGGCTCGCGCGTTGCCCTGCGCGGCGCCTTCGACAAGCGCGCGCTGATCGTCGGGCCGGCCGCCATCGACGCCAAGTTCGAGCGCCTGCGCCCGCTGCTCGCCCGCGGCGGCTTCATCCCTCACACCGACCACCTTGTGCCTCCCGACGTCTCCTTCGAGAACTACGTCTACTACCGACGCCGCAAGTGCGAGCTGATCGGCAAACCCTGGCGCGAGCCGGGCATCCGCCATCGCCCTGGCCACATCACGACTTGGCGTCTGCTGGGGCCGTTCGATAACGCGCGCAACCAGGGCTTCCACACGCCTCAGCCCGTCGAAACGGACCTCCAGGCGCCCGGCCCCTTCCTCGGCCGCGCGGGCCAGCCGGTCCAGTGGCAGCCCTATCGCGGCGCCGGGCCGTCGGGCTACGTCGATCTGGCCGCGGCTCTCACGCGCGCGCCGTGGAGCACGGCCTACGCAGCCTGCTCGCTCCACGCGCCCACGGCCAGAGACGGCTGGCTGGAGTTGGGCAGCGACGACGGCATCAAAGTCTGGCTGAACGGCGAGCTGATCTGGGACAAGGACGTCTACCGCGTGGCAGCGCCGCGCCAGGACCTGGTCCCGATCCATCTGCGACAAGGATGGAACGACCTGCTGCTCAAGATCAGCCAGGCAGAAGGAGAGTGGGGCTTCTTCCTGCGCCCGACAGACGACCAGGGCCAGCCCTGGTCCGACCTCGACGTGTGCATCTGAAACGATACCACCCTCCGATCTCTAACGATCAAGGGCCGCACCTTTCAGCGGTCGCCAGGGAGATGCAGCGGCCTTGACGGCTCTGCATCTCCCCTGCATGGGCATGCCCTTCCCGCCCGTTGACTCGCTGCTTCGCCTCCTCGCTGATTCGTTGACTCGCCCCCTCGCTGCCTCGCCCATTCGTTGACTCGTCCCCTCGCCCATTCGTTGACTCGTTGCCTCACCCATTCGTTGACTCGCTGCCTCGCCCACTCGCTCATTCGCTGATTCGTCCCCTCGCTGACTCGCTGATTCGTTGACTCGTCCCCTCGCTGCCTCGCTCATTCGCTGACTCGCTGACTCGTTGATTCGTTGACTCGCTGCCCCCTCTTCTCGCGCATTTTCGCACAAATCTTACATGTTTATCGAACATACGAATCGCTGTACGACGCAAGTTGACACGCCATCCCCCCTGCGCGATAATTGGAAAAGATTCGCACCATCTTCTGCGGCGAGGGCGCTTGTGGACCGGGTCACCTTGCGCGATGTGGCGCGCGTTGCGCGCGTTTCCCCTTCCACCGTCTCCCTATACGTTCGCGGCCAGCCCGGCGTGAGCCGCGCCATGCAGGACCGCATCGCCGCCGCGATCGCCGAGTTGGGCTATGCGCCGCGCGCGCGGGCTCGCGCCAACCACAATCGTCTGGTCGGCCTCGCCGTCGAGAAGTTGCCCCTGCCCGTCTTCAGCGACATCTTCTACGCCGAAGTCATCCAGGGGATCGAGGAGCGGGCGAAGGCGCTCGGCTTGAGTGTGATCTTCTCGGTGGTCGAAGGCTAAGACAAGTCCCAGGTGATGGCCAGCCAGCAGGCGGAGGGATGGCTGCTCCTGGGCGGCGGCAACATCACCGATGACCAGATCCTCGCCGCCCGACAGACAGGGGTCCCCATCGTCCTGCTCGATAATTACGTGCGCGGCGCCGAGCTGGATTGCGTCCTGCCCGACAACCTGCGCGGCGGCTATGCCGCGTTCCGCCACCTGCTCGACCTCGGCCACCGCCGCATCGCGATCATCACGGGGCCAGCTAAGTACAAGACGTTGGGGGACCGGCTGGCCGGCGCGCTCATCGCGGCCGCCGAGGCCGGCCTGAGCCGCGAGGAGCTGATCGTGCAGCCTTCTCTCTCCAGCGGCCAGCCCCGCAAAGGCTACCGCGAGATGCAAGCGCTGCTCGCCCTGCCCAGGCCGCCGACCGCCGTCTTCGCCGTCAGCGACAAGACCGCCTTCGGCGCCCTGGCTGCCCTGCACGACGCCGGCTGGCGCGTGCCCGACGATCTCTCCCTCGTGGGCTTCGACGACCTGCTGGAGAGCAGCCAGACAACGCCGCCCCTCACGACCGTGCACGTTCCCAAGCGCGAGCTTGGTTTGATCGCCCTGCAGCGGCTGGCCGACCGCCTCGAAGGGCGCGTGTTGCCGCCCGCGCAGACGCTCATCTACACCCACCTGGTTCGCCGTGACTCCACGGCCACTTGTCACTCGTAAGGAGGAATCCCATGGTACACACGGACCGCCGTCTCAGCCGCCGCGAGATGCTGCGCCTGTCGGCAACCGCCCTGGCGGGCGCGGCGCTGGCCGCCTGCGCGCCCGCGCCGGCCGCGGCGCCGCAACCAGCCGCTGGCGAGGAGCAAAAAGAGGCTCCTGCGCCGGCTGCTGCCGCGCCCGTCAAGATCGTGGCCACATCCCAGATGGGGGTCACCACCTGGGACGGCTCGCTCAAGCGCGCGAAAGAGCGCCTGCCCAACATCCAACTGGAGGTCGGCCAGACCGATATGCCAGGCGGCTGGTCCGGCTACGCTGACCTGATCATCACTCGCATCGCCGGCGGCGAGCAGCTCGACCTGGTCATGATCGCCGTCGAGGGCATCCCACTGCTGGCAGCCAACAAGGTCATGCGGCCTCTCGATCCGTTCTTCGACGCCGACCCCGTCGCCAAAGACATGCTCATGAACGACACCCACCCCCTGCTGCGCTCCATGCTCAAGTGGAAGGGCGAGCAGATCGAGATGCCCTTCTCCTGGAACAACATGGTGATGTACTACAACACCAAGATCTTCGAGGACAAGGGGATCGATCCGCCCAAGCCAGACTGGACGTGGGAGGACTTCCTGGAGACTTGCGTCAAAGTCGCCAGCGTGCAAGGCACCGCCGATGACCTGTATGCCTACTCTTTCTGGGGCAGCGGCATGTTCGGCATGTGCGCCTGGTACTTCGTCAACGACACCAGCCCGCTGACGCCGGACTGGCGCGATTCCAACATGCTCGATCCCAAAGTCGCGGAGACGTTGCAGTTCCTGGCCGATCTGATCCTCAAATACAAAGTGGCGCCCAACCCCACTGGCTGGGACGAGTGGGGCCAGTTCCACTCCGGCCACCTGGCCATGCGCACCTGCGGCCGTTGGTGCATCGGTGGGTCGCTCAACGAGAACTTCACGACCTACGATCTCCAATACCAGCCGCACCGCGCGGGCAAACTGCGCACCGTGGCCGGCACCGACGGCTGGGGCATCACGTCCGCCTGCAAGTACCCGGACGAGGCATGGCAGGCTCTGATGCTCCTCTCCGGCCCCGAAGCGTCGCTGGACATGGTCAAGCTGGGCGGCAATATCCCGACCTTGCGCTCCGTCGCTGAGATGCCGGAGTTCAAGGAATATGGCCCGCCCAACACGGCCATCTTCTACGAATCGCTCGACTTCGCCGACACCGTGGTCTCGCCGCCCAACTTCAACGTGATCGAACCGCTGCTCAACCGCCACTACCAGGGCATCTGGAACGGCGAGGTCACCGTTGAGGAGGCCGTGCAGGCTGCCCATAAGGAGCTGCAGGCCGAGATGGACAACCTAAAGGCCAAGCTCGGCGATGAGCCGTTCCGCGTTGGCTGAGCCATACAGGCGCGCTGAATCAGGGAGCGGTAGGAGCGGAAGGCCGTCCGTTCCTACCGCTCACAGAGGATCCGGGGAAATCGATCGCTCCCCTGAGCAGGAGGAGTCATGGCCCAAAGCGCAGTGAAGAGCACAGTGCGCTCACGTTGGACGATCGTCCCTCACGGGATGCGCATGGAGGCCCAGGAACGGCTGGCCGGCTACCTTTTCTCCTTCCCAGCCGTGTTTCTGCTGGCTGTCTTCCTGATCGTGCCCATCCTGGCCTCGGTCGTCCTGGTCTTCGCGGACTACAACCTGCTGACGCCGCCCAAATGGGCTGGCATGCGCAATCTCACCCGGCTGTTCGAAGACAAACGCATGTTGACAACCTATTGGAACAGCCTGCGCATCACGATCGGCGCGACGGCTCTCAATAATCTTCTGGGGTTGCTGCTGGCCATGGGGGTCAACCGCCAGATGCCAGGGGTGTTACGTTATCTTCTGCGCACTTCGCTCTTTTTCCCTGTTCTGATCACCACTGCCTCGATGGCCATCGTCTGGCGCTTCATCCTGACCCAGGATCGCGGCATCCTCAACTACCTCCTCCAGCAGATCGGCCTATCACCGGTCCCCTGGCTGAGCAGCGTGCGTTGGGCAGTGCCCTCGGTGATCCTCTACGATGTGTGGAAAAGCTGTGGGTACCTGATGGTGCTCTATCTGGCGGGGCTACAGGGCATCCCAGAAGTGCTCTACGAGGCGGCCCGCATCGACGGCGCCAATCGCTGGCAGCTCGTCCGCCACGTCACCCTCCCGCTCATCACGCCGACCGCCTTCTTCTGCATCGTTATCTCGCTGATCGGGGCCTTCCAGATCTTCGACAACGCCTATGTGCTCACGGAGGGCGGCCCGGGTGACGCCTCGCGCACGATCGCCATGTACATCTACGAGATGGCCTTCAAGCGCTATGAGATGGGCTACGCCTCGGCGGTCGCGCTCTCTCTACTCATCGTGCTCGTCAGTCTGACGCTGTTGCAAACGCGGCTCGCGCGCCGCTGGGTTCACTACGAGTGATCTTGCCGTTCAGGTAGATGGAGGCCGTTCATGGCAGGTGTTGCACCGATCGTCCGTCCGCAGCCGCTCAGGACGCCCTCACGCTCCCTGTGGTTCTACCTGGGCGAGGGGGTGATCTGGGCGTTGCTTCTCCTCGTCGCCTTCATTGAGATCGCGCCCATCCTGTGGATGTTCTCCACTTCGCTACGCGAACCCAGCCGCTCGTTCGAGCTGCCGCCCGATTTCCTGCCCACCGACTGGCGCTGGGATAACTACCTGGCGGTCATCCGCTCGGAGAAAATCAACTTTCCGCTCTTCTTCTGGAACAGCCTGAAGATCGCCCTGATCGTGACGTTCGCGCAGCTCGCAACGTGCTCGATGGCCGCGTTCGCCTTCGCGCGCCTGCGCTTCCCCGGCCGCGACGTCCTCTTCTTCCTGTTCCTGGCTTCGATGATGGTGCCCGCCCAGGTGACGACCGTGCCGGTCTTCATCTTGATCCGCTCCTTGCGGCTGATGGACACCCATTGGGCGCTCATCTTGCCCGCCATGACCAGCGCCTTCGGCGTCTTCTTGTTGCGCCAGTTCTTCCTGACCCTGCCCGGCGAGTTGATCGACGCCGCCAAAATCGACGGCGCCAGCTTCTGGCGCATCTACGCTGGCATCCTGCTCCCCCTGGTCGGGCCGGGCCTGGCCGCGCTAGGTATTTTCACTTTTCTCGGCTCGTGGAATAATTTCTACGGCCCCCTGCTCTTCTTGCGCTCCTGGGACAAGCTGACCTTCCCGCTGGCCCTCGTCACCCTGCAAGGGTATATGGGGATGGGCAACCGCTCGCATGTGCTGGCCGGGATCATGATGTCGATCTTCCCGGTGTTGCTGTTCTTCCTTCTGGCGCAGCGCTTCGTGATCCAGGGGATCGCGCTGACCGGCCTCAAGGGGTAGCCGATGGTGGACGACCCGCTGCGGCTGACGCGGCACAATTATGTCCAGGTGACCGCCCTGTTGCTCTGGGACAACCTGCCGCGGCTGCTTTTGGCCAGCCTGATGTTCAGCCTGCTGTGGGCGCCGACGCTGTCGTTGTCCATGCTGGGGCTGTGGGCGCCGACGCTGCTCATCGGCTGGTTGCTCACCTTCCCCGGCTGGAGCGCGCTGCTGGCGTTGGAGGCGGCGCTCGCCGAGGGTCGTCAGGCGCCCATCTCGCTGTTCTGGCGTTCGTTCGGGCGTCTGTGGGCGCGCAGCGTCGGCCTGGGCGCGACGATGGGATTCCCCCTCGCCATCGCCTGGTTGACTTTGCAGCTCGTGGGGCAGACGACGCCTCCGCCGGTCGTGTGGGCAGGATTGGCCGCCGACGGCGTGGTTTTGGTCCTGCTCGCGTGCCTTGCGCTCTATGCTGTCCCGCTCTTCGCCTTGCATGATCAGCGGCTTAGGCAGGCGCTGCGCAACAGCCTGATCCTGGCCAGCCGCCATGTGTTGAACACGTTCGGCCTGCTCGCGATGGGGGTCTTGTGCGTGTTGAGCATCTTCACCATCAGCCCTGGCCTGCTCTTCGTGCTGCCCGCCGTCTGGGGGATGTTTCTCATCAACAACTGCCGTATGCTGATCGCCGAAGAGACGGGCCAGCCCTGACTCGTGTTGCAGCCCTGCGACTGGACAGGGCTTTCACCAGCAGACTGGCGTCTGCGAAAGTTTCTGGAGGAGGAACCCATGAATCCCAAGGGTATCAGCCGTCGTGAGTTTCTGAAGCTGGCGGGCGTGAGCAGCATGGCCTTCGTCGCCGCGGCCTGCCAGCCGGTGGCGCCAGCGCCGGCGCCGGCGGGCGAGGCCGCTGCCCCCGCCGCCGAGGAAGCCGTCACCATCGAGCTGTGGACGCCCCATCCGCTCGAGGACAACATCAAAGTGACCGATTTCGTGCAGAAGAACTTCGAGCCGGAGCATCCGGGCATCAAGTTCAAGTTCACGCGCGTCCCCAGCGAGTGGGAGCAGAAGTTCCGCACCGCCGCCGCTGGCGGCACGCTGCCGGACCTCTTCGCCGTCGACGGCATCAACGTCCCTGCCTACACGGCGCGCGGCCTCACGGCCGAGATCGAAGGCATCGACCCCCAACTCCTCGACGATTTCTATCCGTCCGCGCGCGCCGAGATGGAATACCGCGGCAAGGTGTACGCCTCCGTGCTCGAGACCAACTCGCAGGCTCTGCGCGTCAACATGGATATGCTCGAGGCGGCTGGCGTCGGCGTGCCCACGACCTGGGATGAGCTGATCGTCAACGGCCAGCAGCTCACCATCGATCAGAACGGCAAGCGAGCCAACGAAGAAGGCTTCGATCCCAACGCGCTCAAGCAGGCCGCTTTCGAGACCTGGTGCTGCCGCGGCGAAGGCTCGACCTGGATGATCCTGTCGTGGATCTGGTCCAACGGCGGCGATGTCTACGACGCCAGCGGCAAAGTCGTCTTCGCCGAACCGCCAGCGGTCGAGGCCATCCAGTTCCTGTCCGACCTGATCAAGAAATACTACATCTGGCCCAAGGCGGGCGTCATGCAGGCCGGCCCCGAAGGCACCTGGTACGGCCAGCTTGTAGCCATGGGCGAGACGGGCGCCTTCGACCTGGCCAACCTGACCGTGACCAACCCACCCAAGTTCAAATGGGACATCGCGCCGGTCCCGCCCAAGACGGCTGGCGGCAAGTTCGTCAGCGGCGTCGGCGGCTGGCTGATCTCGGCCTACAAAGAGGGCAAGCACATCCCCCAGGCCATCGAGTTCCTCAAGTTCATGATGACCGATACCTGGCAACTGCACACGTCGAAGTACGGCTACGCCCTCACCGGCCGCAAGTCGATCGCCGAACAGCGCCTGGCCGAGGTGCCGCAGCTCAAGATCTTCATCGACGCCATGCTCGCCGGCCGGGCGCGCCCGCGCAGCTCGGAATACCCGGCCATCACCGACGCCATGCAGCAGGCGTTCGATGAGGCGATCTTCGGCGACCGGCCGCCCGAAGAGGCCCTGGCCGACGCCGCCAAGAAGATCGAGGAGGCTCTGGCGAAAGAGGTCAAGGAGTAGCCGCGAGACCCGCCTCTGCCGCGGGGTCGCGGCCTGTTGCGAGTTCACGCTCGATGGCAGGTCGCCACCTCGCCTGGCAAATCAGTGAATGTAGGCGCCCTTCGCTATCCCGCTGCCGGAGCCGGCGACGCGCTGGCAGCGGGATAGCTCGCCGAGCAATGATAAGGTCGATCGTATGACGACTGATCTGTCTCATCCGATACCCACCACCCAGGAGGCCCCCCATATGCGGTCAGGCGCTGCGCCCAGGCGGCGGTCACGGCTGGCCAACCGCGAGGCGCGTTGGGGCTGGTTCTTTATCGCGCCCTGGATCATCGGCTTCATCATCTTCACCCTGGGGCCGATGATCGCCTCGATCTTCCTGAGCTTCACGGACTACGAGCTGCTGACGCCGCCGCGATGGGTCGGCGCCAAGAACTATGTGACGCTGTTCACCTCCGATCGGCTGTTTCGGCTCTCCCTCTACAATACCGCCTACTATGTACTGTTCAGCGTCCCGCTGGGCATCATCTTCGCTTTCCTGCTCTCGCTGCTGCTGAACGTCAAGCTGCCGGGGATGAACTTCTTCCGCACCGTCTTCTACCTCCCCGCTGTGACTTCAGGGGTTGCCGTATCCCTCCTGTGGATCTGGCTCTTCAATCCCCAATTCGGCCTGGTCAACTATCTGCTGCGTTCCATAGGCCTGCCAGCGCCAGGATGGCTGGTCGACCCGGTTTGGGCCAAGCCAGCGTTCATCGTGATGAGCTTGTGGGGCGTGGGTGGCACGGCGGTGATCTTCCTGGCCGGGCTGCAAGGGGTGCCCCGCAGCCTCTATGAGGCCGCGGAGATCGATGGCGCCAACCTGCGCCAGCGCTTCTGGCACATCACCGTGCCGATGATGACGCCGGTGATCTTCTTCAACCTGATCATGGGCATCATCGGATCATTCCAGGTCTTCACCCAGGCATACGTGATGACCGCTGGCGGGCCGCAGGATGCCACCCTCTTCTACGTGCTCTATCTCTTCCGCCAGGGCTTCGCGCTCCTGCGCATGGGATACGCCGCGGCCATGGCCTGGATCCTTTTCGTGATCATCCTCGTCCTGACCCTCATTCAATTGCGGTTGGCCGATCGCTGGGTCTACTACGAAGGCGATCTGGCCAAGAGGTGATCATATGACTGCGACAAGCTCTCGCTTATCAGCCAGCAGACACGGCCTGGTTCGCCTGCGGCGCGCGCTCAACGCCGCTCTATGGTACATCGTGCTCTCATCGTTGGGGATCATTTTCTCACTGCCCTTTTTCTGGATGCTCTCCTCCTCCCTCAAAGTCGAGGCCGACATCTGGCTCTATCCGCCAAAATGGATCCCTGATCCCATCGTCTGGCGGAACTATCCCGAGGCGCTGGCGTTGATGCATTTTCCGCGCCTGCTCGCCAACACCCTCTTCCTGGTGATCGTCGGCACGACCGGCGTCCTTCTCTCCAGCGCGTGGATCGCCTACGGCTTCGCGCGCTTCCGCTTCCGCGGGCGCGACGCCGTTTTCGTCGTCCTCCTCTCGACCATGATGCTGCCGCACCAGGTGACGATGGTGCCGCTCTATATCCTGTACAAAGAGCTGAAGTGGCTCAATACGTATCTGCCGCTGTTGGTGCCAGCCTTCTTCGGAGGCGCCTTTTACATCTTCCTGCTCCGCCAGTTCATGGCGACGATCCCCACCGAGCTGGACGACGCGGCCAAGATCGACGGCTGCGGCTACATCGGCATCTGGTGGCGCATCCTGCTGCCCCTCATCAAGCCCGCTCTGGCGACGGTGACCGTTTTCTCCGTCATCTATGGCTGGAACGACTTCCTGTGGCCGCTGATCGTGCTCAACGACTCCGAACTCTTCAACCTGTCGCTCGGCCTCGCCACCTTTCGCGGCCTGTACAGCACGCAGTGGAGCTACCTGATGGCCGCCTCGGTGGTCGTCCTGATGCCTTGCCTTATCCTGTACTTCATCGCCCAACGCTTCATCGTCGAGGGCATCACCCTGACCGGTCTGAAAGGCTAATATGTCTTTGTCGCCCTGGTCCACCCTCACCCACTACGAAGGGGAATGCCTGCGCGAGGTGGCGTTCCCCCTCGGCGGTATCGGCACCGGCACGATCGCGCTGGGCGGACGCGCCGAATTGCGCGATTTCGAGCTATGCAATCGCCCAGCCAAGGGCTTCACGCCGCCGTTCACCTTCTTCGCCCTGCGCGCGCAGGCGGAGGGGGCGGCGCCGGTCACACGCGTGCTAGAAGGGATCTTGCAGCCCCCTTATAGCGGGGGCTTCGGGGTTCCCATTCCGGCCGCGGGGTTGCCGCGCCTGCGCCACGTCTCCCTCGACGCAGCGTATCCTTTCGCCCGCTACACCCTGAGCGATCCCGTCCTCCCGGTGACGGTCTATCTGGAAGCGTTCAATCCGCTGATCCCCCTCGACGTCGATCGCTCCAGCCTGCCCGTGGCCATCCTGCGCTATGTGCTCGTCAACACGACCGATCGCCCGGTGATAGCGGCAGTCGCTGGCAGCCTGCTCAACTTCATCGGCGTCGAGCCAGCCGCCGCCGTTGGCCCCACGATCTCGCCGGGAAACGTGGGGACGTTCCTGGGCGGCAATCTCAACGAAGCGCGCCGGATGACGGCCGCAGACGGGACCCCCTTGGCCGGGCTGCTGATGCGCTCGCAGCGCGTGCCTCCGCGTTCGCTTCAGGACGGCACGCTGGCTCTCGTCGCGTTATCGGACGCGGTCTCGTGGCGGCGGACGTGGGGGCCGATGCACTGGAACCGTCACCTGCTCACCTTCTGGGACGACTTCAGCGCCGACGGCCGCTTCGATGATCCGATCGACGTCGCCCCCAGCCCTCCAGGCCAGGGCCAGATCGGCTCAGTGGCCGCCAGCGTCGTCGTCGAACCGCACGGCCGGGCCTCCGTGACCTTCCTCCTATGCTGGCATTTCCCTCATCGCACGGCCGCCGGCTGCGGCTGGGATACGCTCGATCTCGAAGGGGGATGGGTGGGCAACTACTACGCCACCCTCTACGCCGACGCCTGGGATGTGGCCGAACAGGTGGCGCCGCAGTTGCAGCAACTGGAAGAGGATAGCCTGCGCTTCACGCGCGCGCTCGTTGCCAGCACCTTGCCGCAAGCCGTCAAGGAGGCGGCCCTCAACAACCTGACCGCCCTGCGCAGCCAGACCTGCTTCCGCGCCGCCGATGGCCATTTCTTCGGCTTCGAAGGATGCGCTGACGACCGCGGCTGCTGCTTTGGCTCCTGCACGCACGTCTGGAACTACGAGCAAGCCACCCCCTTCCTCTTCCCGACGCTCGCGCGCGACATGCGCGAGTTGGAGCTGGAGGAGGGGACGCTGCCGAATGGCCTCAACGCCTTTCGTTTGCGCCTGCCGCTGCATAGCCAGCCCTGGCCGCACGCCGCCGCCGATGGCCAGATGGGGATCGTCCTCAAATGCTATCGCGAGTGGCAGCTCAGCGGCGACAACAGCTTCCTGGAGCGCCACTGGCCGCGCATCCGGTCGCTGATCGAGTTTTGTTGGCTGCCGGGCAGTTGGGACGCTGACCAGGACGGCGTCATGGAGGGGGTGCAACATAACACCTATGACGTCGAGTTCTACGGCCCCAATCCCCTGACGACCGTATACTATTTGGGCGCGCTGCGCGCGGCGGCTGAGATGGCCCGCGCGCGCGGCGATCTCGCCTTCGCAGCGCGCTGTCAGGAGCTGGCCGATCGCGGGCGCGCCTGGGTGGATGCGAACCTCTTCAACGGCGAATACTACATCCAGCAGATACGCGTGCCCGCCGATGTGACGAAGACCCTCCCCGAGTTGCGCGCCGGCATGGGCGAGACCGACCTCGCCGACCCCGATTTTCAGGTGGGCGGCGGCTGCCTCATCGACCAGCTCGTCGGCCAATACCTGGCGCACGTCGTCGGGCTGGGACATCTGCTCGACGCCGAGAAGGTGCGCACGGCGTTGCGCTCGCTCTTCCGCTACAATTTCCGGCGCGACCTCTACGACCATTGGAATGTCATGCGCACCTTCGCCCTGGCCGACGAGAGCGCGCTGCTCATCTGCAGTTGGCCGCACGGCGGGCGCCCGCGCATCCCCTTCCCGTACTTCAGCGAGGTGATGACCGGCTTCGAGTACCAGGCTGCCGCTCACATGATCTACGAGGGGTTGCTCGATGAGGGGCTGACCGTCATCGCTGGCATCCGCGCGCGTTTCGATGGGCGACGCCGCAATCCCTGGAACGAGCCGGAGTGCGGCCATCACTACGCGCGCGCCATGGCCAGTTGGGCTGCCGTGCTCGCGCTCAGCGGGTTCCACTATTCCGCCGTGAGCCTGACCCTGACGCTGACGCCGCGCTGGCAGCCGCACGACCTGCGTGTGCTGTGGACGACGCCATCCGCCTGGGGTATGGTCAGCCAGACGATCGTCGAAGGTCAGCAGACCGTGCGATGGGAGGCGTCCGTCGGAGCGTTACGCGTCCAACGGCTGCGCCTCGCCCTGCCCGCACGCAAGCTCCCTCGCGCAGTGCGGGTTGACTGCCATGGGCCGCAGGAGACGAGATGGCGGGGAGGAGAGGATCAGATCATCGAACTGGCCTGGGATAGCCCGCTGCACGTGCGCCCAGATCAGCCATTAACCGTCGCCATCGAGCTGGCGAGTTAGAACCTATCCGAAAAGTTTCGGCGCGGTCTCCTGACCGCGCCCTGCCATACCTCCTGCGCGTCGCGCCTAGGGTGTCTGGATCACGGACGCTCGAAGGCTCACGGAGAACACGAAGGCCACATCCGCGGCGACCCCCTTCGCGCCCTAGTATGATTGATGGTGGCACGGCATGCCGGTTTGCGTCTGGGTCAGAAAGACCGTCGCGAAGTTTGAGGTAGCCGTGCCGATGGTTA
>FWPU01001789.1_pt1 | contig 62472 bp, 62 predicted proteins | sample 2228361 | NCBI WGS metagenome assembly FWPU01 (sample SAMEA103939777, study PRJEB20133) | metagenome
CATCGGCTCACCCCGTCGTCGTGTTCTCCCCCGGGGTGGTATTCTTCATCCAGTGCCCTGATCCCTGGCTGCATAGCTGGGTTTGTGCGACAGGCTCACTAGCCTGTCTCAAGACCCTCAAGGAGAAAGACGAGGGGCACTAGGTCGGCCGGCCGCTCTTTCCCCCGCGGCGCCGGCGGGAGGGGGAGGCGGGGGGTCCGTGCTTCCTGTTGGCGGGCCGAAAGGTCTGTCCCGCCCCCTGGTGGGGAGGAGGCTCCACGGTGCGCGGCTCGGCGGCGTCCGGTCCCTCCCCTTCGGCTTGGTCGGCGGCGAGGAAAAAGCGCCGGTTGCCGGTGAGGGGGTTGTAGGGAGTCATGGGCCTGTGCCTGGGTCCCCTACGGCCACCGCTTCCTTTCATGGCGGAGCTAATTTTTGACCGCCGGCGGCCAGCCTATGCTGCCAGTTACCGGGGCCGTCCGAGGCGATATAATCATAAAAAAGGGCGAGGTGCGGGAGGGTGAGAGAGGCGTGGTCGCCGTCTTCTTCTTCCTCTTCGGGCTTTCCCTTCTTCTCCTGATACTGCTGGCGGACTATGTCAAGAACCGTTTCCGCCACACCAGCGCCAGCAGGAGGGTGCTGGCGGGCGAGGCCGTCCTCTGTCTGGCGGCGGCCTACCTCCTGGCCGGCCTCTGGCGGGTGACGACGGAGATACCGGCCCGCCTTGCGGCCGCCGCCGCCCTCTTCTTTCCCCTCTACCTGGTGGTGGCCTTCGTCACCGTCGAGTACTGGCGCTATCGCAAGCAGGGTGGCTTCGATCGGGAGATCGCCCGGCTCGTGCGGGAGTGGCGCAAGCTGCAGGACATGGTGGACCGCCTCGGCTGGGAGCTCCGGGACATCGAGCGGGAGCTGTCGCAGCGGGAGGAGGAGAGGCAGCAGATGGCGGCCCGCATGCTGGCCCTCCAGGACCAGGTCCAGGCCTGGGAGCAGGTCGGCGACGGCATAACGCGCCTCATCAAGATCGAGCAGTGGGCCTCCTCCTTTGGCGCCATGAACAGGAAGGAGCTGGCCGAGGCCTGTCAGCGCCTCCAGTCCCTTCTCCAGCAGGCCAAGGGTGCGGAGAGGGAGGAACTGGCGGTTCAGCTCCAGGTGGCGGAGCTGACCATGCTGCGGCAGGAGGCGGCGGGGGGGCCCGAAAGCACCCTGCGGCAGTTGCATGAGCGCCTGGCCCGTCTAAAGGAGGCGCGGCAGCGCGCCGACCAGCGGCTCCAGCAGATCAGGCAGGAGCTGGCCTCCTGGCAGGAGCGCAAGACGGCTTTTCTCCGCAAAAGGATTTCGCTGGACTGAAACGCCACGGCGGCCGTGCCGGGGCAGGCCCGGGCGGGCCGTCGGCAGGGAGCGGTCGCCGGGGAAAGGGCGCAGGTTCGTCCCCCAGGTTAAAATAGGTTTTCGTATGGACGCCATTGTGCTCTTGGTCTCTCTGTCCGTGATCCTGGCGGGGGCCGAGCTCTTCACCAACGGCATCGAGTGGGTGGGCGTGAGGTTCCGCCTGTCCAATGGAGCCGTCGGCAGCGTTCTCGCCGCCGTGGGCACGGCCCTCCCCGAGACGGCCGTTCCCGTCCTGGCCATGGTGCGCGGTTCTGTAGGGAGCGGGCACGAGATCGGATTGGGGGCCATCCTCGGCGCTCCCTTCATGCTCTCCACCCTGGCCTTGGTAGTGACGGGCGCCGCCGTTGTCTACCACGGTTGGCGTCGTCGCCGCGCAACCCGGGTGCGGGTGGAGGCGGGCGTCATCGGGCGGGACCTGGGATTCTTCCTGGCGCTCTATGGCGTCGCCCTCCTGGCGGCGTGGGCTCCCCGGCCGGTGCAGACGGCCGCGGCGCTGGTGCTGGTGGGAGGCTACGCCCTTTACGTCTATCTCTCTTTCGCCAAGGCGAGGGAGAGCGAGAGCGAACTGGTGCCCGAGCGCCTCTATCTGATGCCGCAGGCCCACCGCCCCCACCTGCCCGCCATCGCGGCGCAGATCGCCGCGTCCCTCGTCCTCATCGTGGGGGGCGCCCACTATTTCGTGGAAGCCCTGCAGGACCTGGCGACGGTGCTGGGGGTGCCGCCCCTCCTCCTGTCCCTCATTATCACGCCCATCGCCACGGAGCTGCCGGAAAAGGCCAACAGCGTCCTCTGGGTGGGCAGGGGCAAGGATACCCTGGCCCTCGGCAACATCACGGGTGCCATGGTCTTTCAGGGTTCGGTGCTGCCGGCCCTGGCCATGGCCTTCGGCCAGTGGCGGCTGGAGGGAGGCGAGGCGGTGACGGCCATCCTGGCCCTTTTCTCAGCCGCGCTGCTCCTCCTCCGGGTGCGGGCGGGCGGCGAGTTCAAGCCTGCGTGGCTCCTCACGGGCGGGGCTTTCTACGTTGCCTATGTGGCCCTGGTCCTCTGAGGTTTTTGCCAGGTCAGCCGTAAATTGAAGCGCGGCGCTCCCTCGCCCGCCGTATACGTGCCGCGAGTCGCTTTCCACAATAACGTCACCGCGGCCGGCGGCAAGGTTGCCTGATGGCGCAGGGTACCCCCCTCAGGCCGGAAGAGGAACCGATAGTCGCCGGCCGCGGCTCTTGTGAATACCCTGGCTGCGAGCCTCGGCGGCGCGAGAGGCGGGCGGGGGGTATGGCCGTTGCGGGCGGCGCACAAGGCCTGGGCGACGGCGTGTCAATATCCCTGGGGTGAGCGGTTGGAGAAACCCCGTGTGGCGGGGCTGACCATGCTCATGGACAAGGGACTGGGTTTGGCCCAGACCGAGGATCTGTTGCGCCTGGCCGCCGACTACGTGGACTTCATCAAGCTGGCCTTTGGCACCTCGGCCTTCTACGACCGGGACCTCCTGCGGGAAAAAGTGAGAGTGGCGGCGTCCTACGGCGTGCACGTGTATCCCGGCGGCACCTTCCTGGAACTGGCCTATTCCCAGGGCAAGATGGACGAGTTCCTGCGGGAGGCGGCCGACCTGGGTTTCCGCTGCCTGGAGGTGTCCGACGGAACCATCCCCATGACCCTGGAGCAGCGGCGGTACCTCATCACCGCCGTCCGCGAGGCCGGCTTCCTCTGCCTTACCGAGGTGGGCAAGAAGCACCCCGCCGACCGGGTGCCTACCTCCAACATCCGCCAGATCATCGAACATGATCTGGCGGAGGGCGCCTTCAAGGTCATCATCGAGGGGCGCGAGTCGGGCAAGGGTGTGGTCATCTTCCGCCCCGACGGTTCCATTGACGAGGACGAGCTGGAGGTCCTGACGCGGGACCTGCGGGCCGTGGAGAACCTCATCTGGGAGGCGCCCCTCAAAGAGCAACAGCAGGACCTGATCCTGCGCTTCGGCCCGAACGTCAACCTGGGCAATGTCCCGCCGCAGGACATCCTGGCCGTGGAGGCCCTGCGGGTGGGTCTACGGGGCGATACGCTGCGGGCGGCCCTCCTCAGCAACCCGGAGCGTTTTCCCTTGGCCGGCCGTTCCCCTCGGGCGGGCGGCCGCTGAGAACCCTGAGCACGCCGCCGGCCACGGTGAGGCTGACCCGCCGCTGCGCCTCCCCGGTGAAGGCGGCCACGTGGGGCGTCAGGATTACGTTCGGCAAAGCGGCCAGCCTGGCCGCCAAATCGTCCCGGGGAGGCGGCTCCTGGGCCCGCACGTCGAGGGCCGCCCCGCCCAGGTGCCCCGTCTCCAGGAGCCCTACTAGGACCTCCTCGTCCACGATGCCGCCCCGCGCCACGTTGACGAGGAAGGCGCCCCTCCGCAGCCGGGACAGCCGTTCCCCGTCGAGGAACCCGGCTGTTTCCGCTGTAAGTGGCAGGTGCACTGTCAGAAAATCGCTTTCCGCCAGCAGCCGGTCCAAGTCCACGAGGCGCGCACCTCCTTGCCGGAGGGCGTCGTCCGGCGCCAGGCGCGGGTGGTAGGTGAGGACGCGCATGCCGAGGCAGTGCCCCAGCCGCGCCACCAGCCGGCCGATCCGGCCGAAGCCCAGGATGCCCAGCCGGCGACCCGCCAGCTCCGCGCCGGTCCACATTTCCCGCTCCCAGGACCCGGCGGCCGTGGCCGTGTGGGCCGGCACCAGGCGCCTGGCCAGGGCCAGCATGAGGGCCAGGGTCATCTCCGCCACGGCGCGGGCGTTGGCCCCGCCGGCGTGCACCACGGTCACCGCCCGGCGCCGGCAGGCCTCCAGGTCCACGTTGTCCAGGCCGCTGCCAAGGCGACCCACCACCGCCAGACGCGGCGCCCCCGCCAGGAGTTCCTCGTCCACGCGGGTCCGGTTGCGCACCACGAGGGCGGTGGCCGAGGCCGCCGCCTCCCGCAGCCGTCCGGGGTCGGCGTGCAGGCCGGGGTCGTAGTGGAGGGGTTGGCGGCGGCCGAGGAGGGCTAGCCCGGCCGGATGGCAGTGCTCGCTGACGACGATCACCCTGGGCTCACCTCCCGGGGGGCCGCCGCCCGGCGGCGGCCGCCGAGGGGGCGGGCCGTCCGGGCAGGTGGCCTGCGGTAGGTCTCCGAAATAGATATGCTAAGGCAAAGGGGTGACGGAGATGCAGACGTGGGGCATCATCCTGGCCGTCCTGACCATCGTCTCGGCTCTCATGATGCGGGTGCGGTCCATCAAGGCCAACAAGCCGGTCAGCATCCCGGAGGCGCTGATCCACGGCATCCTAGGACTGGCGGCCCTGTACCTGCTCTACGTGAGCTAGCTCGGCGCACCCCGGCGATGGACTCGGGGCCGGGCCGCTCGGCGGGCGTTGGGCCGCTCCGCCGTCCCCGACCTGGTCCGCGGAACGGCTCGCAGGAGCAAGGCGACGGCCGCGGCGGCTGGACTGCCTCAGCGCCGGCGCCAGCGCGCCAGGGCATGGCGCAACGTCTCGGCCCCCAGGAGCGAGATGGCCTCCACCAGGGGCACGCCCTTGGGGCACATGCGCGAGCAGTTCTGGGCCATGCCGCAGTTGGTGATGCCGTCGGGACCCATGATGGCGTCCAGCCGCACGTGGGCGTGGAGGGTGCCCGTGGGGTGGAGGTTCTGGTAGAGCACCTGCGCCAGGGGCTGGGGTCCCAGGTAGCGCCCGTCGCCCCGGTAATTGGGGCAGGCCTCCAGGCAGACGCCACAGGTCATGCAGCGGGAGAGTTCGTAGCGCAGGTCCTGGAGGCGGTCGGAGTAGCGCGGTCCCGGCCCCAGGGCGTGGGTGCCGTCCAGCGTGATCCAGGCCTTCACCTTTTTGAGTGTCTCGAACATGCGACTGCGGTCCACCACCAGATCCCTCACCACGGGGAAGACCGAGAGGGGCTCCAGCCGAATGGGTTCCGCCAGGTCGTCCACCAGGGCCGAGCAGGCCTGGCGGGCCCGGCCGTTGATGAGCATGCTGCAGGCGCCGCACACCTCCTCGAGGCAGCTCGCCTCCCACGCCACGGGCGTGGTGGGCCGGCCGACGGCGGTGACGGGGTTGCGCCGGATCTCCATCAGGCAGGCGATGACGTTCATGCCCGGCCGGCGCGGCACGATGAACTCCTCCCAGTAGGGCCGGCCGTCGGGCCCGTCCCGGCGCCTGATGCGCAGCCTCACGCTTTTGTCCCTCATGGTTGCCACCCTCCTTCGGCTCCGGCAGTCCGCTTTGGCGCCGCGCCGTCTTACCGCTCCCGCGAGGCCGCCGGCTTCCCCGCGCCGCCTACTCCGCACCGGGGCGTGGCCAGCTTCGCCTTCGCCTTCCCGCGCCGCCGCGCGGACGGATTCCCCGGCGCCGCCTAATAGCGGCGCGGCTCCGGCGCCAGGAGGGACGTGTCCACCGGCTCGTAGGACAGAGTCGGCCCGTCGGGGGTCCAGCGGGCCAGGGTGGTTTTGAGCCAGCGGGCGTCGTCCCGCTCGGGGAAGTCGGTCCGGTAGTGGGCCCCGCGGCTCTCCTCCCGGGCCAGGGCGCCGGCCACGATGGCTCGGGCCAGGTGCAGCATGTTTTCCAGATGGGCGATGAAGACGGCCGTCTGGTTGCACCAGCGCCCCCGGTCCGCGGTCCCGACCCGCCGCCACCGCTCCTGCAGCTCCACCACCTTTTCCTGTGTGCGGCGCAGCCCGTCGCCCGTACGGATGACGGTGGCGTTCTCCGTGAGCCAGCGCCCCAGTTCCTCGTGGAGGGCGAAGGGGTTCTCCGGCCCGTCCATCCCGTAGATGCGCTCGTAGCGCTGCTCCTGCCGCCGCCGCGCGGCGGCGAAGACGGCCTCGGGCACGTCGGCGACGGCGCGGTCCAGCGCCGCCACGTACGCCGGCACGGAACGGCCCACCACCAGCCCGTCGTAGACGCAGGACAGGAGGGAGTTGGCCCCCAGCCGATTGGCCCCGTGGTACTGGTAGTTGCACTCGCCGGCGGCGAAGAGGCCGGGGATGACGGTGCGGCAGTCCTCGTCCACCCAGAGGCCGCCCATGGTGTAGTGGACGGCGGGGAAGACCCGCATGGGCACCCGCCGCGGATCCTGGCCCGCGAACTTCTCGTAGATCTCCAGCACCCCGCCCAGCTTGCGCTCGAGGACCTCGCGCGGCAGGTGGGAGACGTCCAGGTAGACCACGGGTTCGCCGTCCACTCCCAGGCCCAGCTCGTAGACCACCTTGAAGATGGCGCGGGTGGCCACGTCCCGGGGGACCAGGTTGCCGTAGCGGGGATACCAATCCTCGAGGAAGTACCACGGTTTGCCGTCGCGGGGAACCCAAATCCGGCCCCCCTCGCCGCGTATGGACTCGGACATGAGGCGGTACTTGTCCTCGCCAGGCACGGCCGTCGGGTGAACCTGGATCATCTCCGGGTTGGCGTACAGGGCCCCCTGTCGGTAGACGGCGCTCTGGGCGCTGCCGTCCACCAAAAGGGAGTTGGTGCTGCGGTGAAAGAGCACACCCAGCCCGCCCGTCGCCAGCACGACGGCCTCGGCGCGGAAGGACCGGATCTCCATGGAGCGCAGGTCCTGGGCCACGATGCCGCGGCAGACCCCGCCGTCGTCCAGCACGGCCTCAAGAAAATCCCAGCCCTCGTACTTGGTCACCAGCCCCTCGGCCTCCCAGCGGCGAACCTGCTCGTCCAGGGCGTAAAGCATCTGCTGGCCGGTCGTGGCCCCGGCGAAGGCGGTGCGGTGAAACCGGGTTCCCCCGAAGCGGCGGAAGTCAATGAGCCCCTCGGGAGTGCGGTTGAAGGGCACCCCCATGCGGTCGAAGAGGAAAACGATCTCAGGAGCGGCCTCGCACATGGCCTTGACGGGGGGCTGGTTGGCCAGGAAGTCGCCGCCGTAGACGGTGTCGCGGAAATGCTGCCAGGGAGAGTCGCCCTCCCCCTTGGTGTTGACGGCAGCGTTGATGCCTCCCTGGGCGCAGACGGAGTGGGAGCGCCGCACGGGGACGAGGGAGAATAGGTCCACGGCCAGCCCCTCCTCCGCCAGCCGGAGGGCGGACATGAGCCCGGCCAGGCCGCCTCCCACCACGATGACGCGCCCGCCGCTCACCGGTCCGCCTCCCCGGGCGGCGCCGGGCCGTCCGTTGCCGCCGCGCCGGAACCGTCCTTCGCGAACCCGCCCGGCGCCACGGCTTCCGACGCTCCGAACCCGGCCGGGACCGCCGACGCCGCGGGCCTGCGGGCTTCAAAGGGGCCTCCGCCATGGGGAGCACCAGCGAGAAAGGCGCGCAGGTCGTTGAGCCCCACCACCGCCACCAGCACGAAGACGACGGCCGCCGCCCTGGCCGCGGTCCGCTGGGCCCGCGGCCCCACGGCCAGCCCCCACAGGACGGCGAAGAGCCAGAGGCCGTTGGCCAGATGGTAGCCGACGGCCAGCACTCCCAGGGCGTAGAAGGCGAGGACGCCCGGGTGGGCCAGGGAGGCCGCCACGCGCTCGTAGGTGGCCGTCTCCCCCGTGAAGAGGACCGAGGCCCGCACCGTCACCACGTGATACACGATGAAGGCCAGGGCCAGGAGCCCCGAGGCGCGTTGGAGCCAGAAGGCGGTGTGGCGCGGGAAGGGGTAGGCGCGCAGGTTCAATCGGGCGAAGAAGGTGATGATCACCCCGTAGGCGGCGTGGAAGAGAAGGGGGAGGAGGACGAAGAGGACGAGAAAGGCGTGGTAGTAGGGAACTTGGCGCAGCGCCTCCAGGTGACGGTCGTAGGCCGCCGCCCCCCGCCAGGCGTAGGCGTTGCCCCAGAGGTGCAGGGCCACGAAGGCGCCCACCGGCACGACCCCTGTCAGCGAGTGCAGTCGGCGCACGGCGAAATGGCCGAACGTGAAGGGTCACCCCCCGACCCCCGCGGCGCCCCCTCCGGGGCGGCCCGTCCCATTTATCTTCGCCCTCCGTTCCACCACTATAAAGGAGGGGCCGGGCCCTCCGGGGGGCCCTTCCGGCGGACGGCGCTCGGGAAGCCGCAGGTGCGCCGCTCCGGCGAGGGCCGGGCTCCCGACTGTCTGCGAGACGAAAGGGGTGGAAAGGAGTGCCGCTGCGCCACGCGCCGCGCCTGCGCCAGGTGGTGCGCGTCATGGCGCGGTACGGGTTCGGTTTTGCCACCGATCAGCTCGGGCTACGGATACGGGTTCCCTGGCCGGCGCGACCCGACGGCGTGGCCCGCCTGACGCGGGGCGAGCGCCTGCGGCTTGCCCTGCAGGAGCTGGGCCCCACCTTTGTCAAGCTGGGACAGGTGCTGAGCACCCGGCCCGACCTCCTTCCCCCCGACGTGGTGGACGAGCTGGCCAAGCTCCAGGACGAGGTGCCACCCGTTCCCCTCGAGGAGGTGCGGCCCGTCCTGGAGGAGGACCTGGGGCGCCCGTTGGAGGAATGCTTTCGCTCCTTCGACCCCGAGCCCCTGGCGGCCGCCTCCCTGGGGCAGGTGCACGCGGCCGAGCTGGCCGACGGCCGGCGCGTGGTGGTCAAGGTGCGGCGGCCGGGGGTGGAGAGGCTGGTGGCGGCCGACATGGACATCCTCCTGGACCTGGCGCGCCTGGCCGAGCGGCGGACCGAGTGGGGCTCCTTTTACCGGGTGGCGGACATGGCCGAGGAGTTCGCCGCCACCGTCCGCCGCGAGCTCGACTTTCGCAGCGAAGCCGACAACGCCCGGCGGCTCGGCCGCATCCTGGCGGACGAGCCGGCTGTCCTCGTTCCGGCCGTGGTGGAGGAGATGACCACGCCCCGCGTCCTCGTCATGGAGAGGGTGGAGGGCATACCCCTCGGCGACCTGGCCGGTCTGGCGGCGGCCGGCGTCGGCAGGCGCGAAGTGGCGGAGACGCTGGTGCGGGTCATGCTGCGCCAGGCGCTCCTGGAAGGGTTCTTCCATGCCGACCCCCACCCCGGCAACGTGGTGGTGATCCCGGGCGGGGCACGGGCGAACGCCGCCGGCGGCGGGGCCGTGCCCGGCGGCGCCGGCGGGGGTGCAGCCGCGGTCGGGGCGTCCGGCTTCCGCCTGGCCCTCCTCGACTTTGGCCAGGTGGGGCGCCTCGCCTCCTCCACGCGCGATCGCTTCCTCCTGCTGGTGCTGGGACTTCTCCAGCGGGACAGCGACATGGTGGTGCGGGCCGTCACGCGCCTGGGGCTGCTCCCGCCGGCCACCGATCTGCGTCTCCTGCAGCGGGACGTGGAGGAGTTGCGGGAGAAGTTCCTGGAGGTGCCGCTCCGGGAGATCCAACTGCGGGAGGTGCTGCGGAGCCTCTTCCAGCTGGCCTACCGCCACCGCATCCGGGTTCCCTCCGACCTGACCCTCCTGGGCAAGGCTTTCATGACCCTGGAGGGGGTGGTGGCCAGGCTGGACCCGGAGGTGCGGGTGCTCGAGCTGGCCGAGCCCTTCGGCCGTCTCCTCCTGCGGCGGCAGCTGGCCCCCGGCCGCCTGGCGCGGCGCCTGGGCCGCGACCTGGCCGGGCTGGCGTGGGAGCTGGCCGAGGTGCCGGACCTGGTCCGCGCCCTCCTCTTCCACCTGCGGGCGGGCACGCTGCCCGTGAGCCTGGACCTCTCGGAACTGGAGCGGCTCCTGGGCAAGCTGGACCAGGTCTTCAACCGCCTGTCGCTGAGCGTCGTGCTCCTTTCCTACAGCATCATCATGGCTGGCGTCATCATCGGCTCCTCCCTGCGCGGCGGGCCGACCCTCCTCTGGCATCTGCCCGTCATAGAGATAGGCTTTTTCGTGGCCAGCCTCCTCTTTCTCTGGCTCCTCTGGGTCATCGCCCGCTCCGGCGCCCGCCGCTGACCGGGGCCGGGCCGGGCGCCCTGCTTATGATTCCTCACGGCATTTCCCCAGCCGCATGGCGGTATAGACCGGCAGGCAGCCTTAGTTGGCCGGTCTTGATCCGTACCAGATAGGCCCGGAGGAGGACGACGAGGACGAGGCGGCGTGGTTTAGGTGCATTTTTTCCACCACTACGGACGTCGAGCGCGGTGGAAAATCTGCCGGAAGAAAAGGGCAAGTGGGGGCGAGATACGCCAGTTATAGATATAGCTGGTAGTCTATGGGTATTTGCGAGGGGTTTTCGGCCTGTGGAGGGGGCTTGGGGGTGTTCGTCGGGGCGGTCGGGCATTATTGGGGCAAAAATTCCACCTCCAACCGGTGCGGTGGTGGTGGAGAAAGTGCATCTTTGGAACCCGGCGCGGTTCAGAAACCGGTGCCTCCCGCTGGCGGCGGCCTGACGGTGGGTCGGCCGACCACGCGCGGTTACGGTGGCACCGTCCGGGGGAATCATACGGGCTGGAGGCGATGGCCCATGCCGCAGAACGTGCGCTGCACCGTCAGCAACTGCCGGTACTGGGGGACGGGGGATAACTGCCAGGCTCAGCGAATTGAGGTGGCCGTGGCGGGCGGCCCCAATGCTCGCGGCGACGCGGGCCGGCTGGCCCCTGCCGCCGGGGCGGCTGACCGGGCGGTGGACCGGGGCAGGGGGGCTCGCGCGGCGGTGGGGACCGATGACCGGGGGAAGGGAGGTCGCGTGGGGGATCGGCGGGACCGCTTGGACGCTGGGCAGGCCGCCGGCGACCAGGCGGCCACCAGTTACCAAACCTGCTGCGTCACCTTCAAGCCCAGGTAGCCGGCGGCAGGACGGACGACCACAACGGGACGCAAGCCCACCTGTTCCGACCCTTCGGCCGGGTTGAGACGGGCATCCCAGACTTGGCCCCTTGGATGGGGTAGAGGGAGAAGCCGGACGACGGGTCGATCCCCTTCGGCTACCGCCTCGTGGCGATGGGACAGGTTGCGCGGGGCCGGCAAATCTGTTCAACTGGGCGGGGGCGAGAGAGCTTGCAGATCGGCATCATCGGTCTCCCCCTGTCCGGCAAGACCACCGTCTTCAATCTTCTTACGGAGGGGACGGCCGCCACCGGCGGGGCGGGGGGCAGGCAGCAGGTCAATGTGGGCGTGGCCAGGGTGCCCGACGAGCGGCTCGAGTTTCTGGCCTCCCTCTTTCACCCGCGCAAGGTGACGCCGGCCACCATCCAGTTCACGGACCTGGCCGGCTTCGTGCCGGGGGAGAGGGACCGGGGCCGGCTCAACGACTTCCTCCAAGCGGTGCGGCGCAGCGACGCCCTCCTGCACGTGGTGCGAGCCTTCGCCGATCCCGCCGTGCCCCACGCTTTGGGCCGGGTGGATCCGGCCCGGGACGCCGCCGACCTGGAGGCCGAGCTGATCCTGGCCGACCTGGACCTGGCCGAGAAGGCCCTGGCCCGGCTGCGGGCGCAGCGGCGGCCGGCGCCGGCCGAAGCGCGCCAGGCGGAGCTCCTGGAGACCTGCCGGGCCGCGTTGGAGGACGGCCGGCCTGTGCGCCGCCTGTCCCTGGATCCCGAGGACGAAAAGCTCCTGCGGGGGTACGCCTTTCTCACCGCCCGCCCCATGCTCCTGGCCGTCAACCTGGACGAGGCTCAACTGGAACGGGGTGACTACCCCGGCCGGGAAGCCCTGCGCGAGTATGCCGCCGGCCACGAGGAAGAACTGGTGGAGCTGGCGGGCCGCGTGGAGATGGAGATCGCCTCCTTGGACCCCGCCGAGCGGGCGTCTTTCCTGGCCGGCTACGGGTTGGAGGAACCCGGCATCGCCCGGCTGGCGCGGGCCGCCTACCGCGCGCTGGGCCTCATCTCCTTTCTCACGGCGGGGGAGGACGAGGTCAGAGCATGGCCGGTGAGGCGCGGAGCCACGGCGCGCGAGGCGGCCGGCCGCATCCACTCCGACATGGAGCGGGGCTTCATCCGGGCCGAGGTCATCGCCTTTGACGACCTGCGGCGGGCCGGATCGGTCCGGGCAGCCCGGGAACGGGGCTCCTGGCGCCTGGAGGGACGCGATTACGTGGTCCAGGACGGCGACGTCTTCACATTTCGTTTCCACGTTTGAGAATCACTCCTCCTCCCGCGATAACTAAACCGGATCGGGACCTGATCGGCGCAGAGGGTCCATAGTCGCCGGTCCCCTCTCCCAACGGTATCGGCTGGCAAAGGAGGCAAGCGACCTTGGCGAACGGCAGGGTCACCACCCGGCACGCGGCCGGTGAGCGGGTCGGCGGCGTGTGTCAACTGATAAGCCAGCAGGCGGTGAGGGTTCACCTGCAACCCATCGTAGACCTGGTCCTGGGCCGCGTCATCGGGTACGAGGCCCTGGCCCGCGGCCCCGCCGACGGCCCCTATCACGCCGCGCCGAGCCTCCTGACGGGGGCCCAATTGGGCGGCTGCCGGGAGGAGAGGAGCTGGAGCGTCTCTGCCGGCTGCGCGCCTTGGAGGTCAAGGCCGCCGCCCTCGGGCCGGGAGAGCTCCTCTTCGTCAACCTGGATCCGCGCTACGCCAGTTGCCTCCTGACGACGGGCTGCGACACCTGCCAGCAGACCGACCGGTTGCAGGTGCCGCGCGGCGAGGTGGTGTATGAGCTCTCGGAGCGGGTGGACCTGGCGGCCAACCCGAGCCTGGTGGCGGCCATCGAGAAATGCCGGGAGGACGGGTTCCTCGTGGCCTTGGACGACGTGGGGGCGGGCTATTCGGGGCTGCACACCGTTCTCCTGGTGCGACCCCATTTTCTCAAGATAGACGGCAGCATAACCGGGCGCGTCGCCCGCGACGCCCACGCCCGTTCCGTCGTGCGAGCCCTGGTCTCCCTGGGGCGGGAGACGGGCAGCCGCGTGATAGCGGAGCACGTGGAGACGCCGGAGCAACTCCTGGCGTTGCGGGAATGCGGCGTCGAATACGGGCAGGGTTTCCTCCTCGGCCGGCCGGCGCCGGAGCCGACAACGCTGAACCCCCAGGTGACGGTTCTTCTCCGCAACGCGGAACGGCTGCTGCAACGCTGACGGGCGCCGCGCCGCCGTTCTCCCGCCGGTGCCGGTGGGAGGGTGCCCTTTCCGCCGCCCCGTCCATATGCTGGCGGGGAGGGGGCGTGGGTGTGCGCCGGTTGGGACCCTACCAGGTCACGGAACTCCTCCTCGGCCGGGAGTCGGGCAACCGGCCCGGCATACCACTGCGACCCAAGGGGATCGTATCCCACCGCACCGGCGATCCCGGGGCCACGGCGCGGCAGGTGCGCGACTACTTCAACACGCGGCGCCCCGGGCGGGAGAGTTCGGCCCACTACGTGGTGGACGGCCGGGAGATCGTCCGCTGCGTGCCCGAGGACGAGGTGGCCTACCACGCCGGTCCGCGGGCCAACGGCAGCACCATCGGCATCGAGCTGTGCGAGCCCCTGGTCGCCGAAGCCTACGAGCGCTATGTGTGGCTCCACGCCGACGTCTGCCGCCGGCATGGATTCGGCGTCGAGGCCATCAAGCCCCATTCCTTCTACGATCCGGTGAACCGCCCCGCGGATCCCGGAGGGCTCTTCCCGTGGGAAGGCTTCCTGGCGGACGTGGCGGAGCAATTGGACCTGCTGCGGGGCCGCGTGCGGCTGGTGGTGGAGGGGCGCGAACTGGCGACGGATCCGCCCCCCCCCCGTTTGGAGGGAGACCGGGTCGTGGCCCCTGTGCGCGACCTGGCCGAGGCCCTTGGTTTCGCCGTGCGCTGGGACGGGGAGGGGCCGGCCGTGCACGTGGAACCGGTGCGGGTGGAGGTGGTCGTGGACGGGAGACCCCTGGCGGGTGAGCCCGCGCCGCGTCTGGCGAACGGACGGACCCTCGTTCCCCTGCGCGCGCTGGCGGAGATGCTGGGTTGGGAGCTCTCCTGGGACCCCGCGCAAAGGAGGGTCGCCGTCCGCACCGGGCGGTAGGAATCGGCGCGGCGGCGCCGAATTGCACAGCGTGAATTACGGACGGCGCCGGAGCGAAGAGTCGTACCGTTCCTCCATCGTGGAAGAGTTCTGCCCCCACGTGGGCAAAAGGGTGCTCGGTTTCCGGACCTATCGCCTGGAGGAGGAACGGCCGGCGGGGGAGGCGGGCCAGCCCATCCTGCGGCGGGAGTTGGTCCATGCCTTCTGCCTGCACCGGGAGACATGCCAGCATCTGGGTTGCGTGACCGGCCTTGACCCCTTCGCCCGCTGACGGGTTCCGGCGCCCGCCGTCGCCGCCGAGCCGGTCGCCGGAAACGCCCCGGGCCCGCGGAGCGGGCGACGGGTGGCGCTACCTCCTGGACCTGGAGCCCCTGGGCATGCGGTTGGGTCTCGAGCGCATCGCCGCGTTGCTGCGCCGCCTGGGGGATCCCCAGCGGCGGTTGCGCGTCTGCCACGTGGCCGGCACCAACGGCAAGGGGTCCACGGCGGCGGCCCTGGCCTCCATCCTGCGGGCGGCCGGTTACCATGTCGGCCTTTACACCTCGCCCCATTTGGAAGGTTATGAGGAGCGGGTGCGGATCAACGGCCGGCGGGTGTCGTCCGCCCGTCTCGACCGTGCCCTGGCGGCCGTGGCGGAGGCTGTCGGGCCCGGTTTGGACGGGGAGCGCCCCACCCCCTTCGAGGCGGTCACGGCCGCCGCTTACCTGCTCTTCGCCGCCGCCGGGGTGGACGTGGTGGTGCAGGAAACGGGCCTGGGGGGCAGGCTCGACGCCACCAACGTGGTGGAGGAACCCGAGGTGGTGATCCTCACCCCCATCTCCCTGGATCACACCGACCGCCTGGGGCGCGACCTGGAACTCGTGGCCGCCGAGAAGGTGGCCGTCATCAAGAGGGGGAGCCCCGTTGTGACGGGGCGGCAGGAGGAGCGGGTGTTGTCCCTGATCGGTGAAAGGGCGTCCGCCCTGGGGTGTCCCCTCCGTTGTCTCGGGTCTCATTTCCAGCCCCTCGCTGCCCGCGTGACGTGGGAGGGAACCGGTTTCGACCTCCGTTTGCCCGACCGCCTGTGGCGGGATCTCTTCCTGCCCCTGCCGGGTCGGCACCAGGCCGACAACGCCGCCTGCGCGGTGGCCGCCTGCGAGCTGTTGGCCGTGCGCGGCTGGCGCGTGGACGAGACCGCCGTCAGGCGCGGGCTGGCCGCCACCCGCTGGCTGGGCCGTTTGGAAACGGTCCGGCGGCGGCCGCGGGTGGTGCTGGATGTGGCCCACAACCCGGCGGGGGCGGCCGCCCTCGCCGCCGCCCTGCGGGAACTGGCGGGGGGAAGCCCGGTCGTCCTCGTCGTCGGCCTCCTCGGTGACAAGGACGCGGCCGGCTTCCTCGCCGCCCTGGCCGGTCTGGCCTCGTCCCTGATCCTCACCGGGACGCGGGGAACGCGGGGGCGTTCGGCCGCGGAGCTGGCGGCGGTGGCGGAGAGCCTGGCGCGGGGCGGTTGCCCTGTGGCGCCCTCCGTGGTGGTGGCCGAGGATGCAGCCGCGGCCCTCCGGACGGCCGCGGCGACGGCCGGGCCCGGGGGCGTGGTCTGCGTGACGGGATCCTTCACCCTGGTGGGAGAGGCCCGGCGGCTCCTCGCGGCGGGACGGCGGGGATGGGCGGCCATCGGCTTCCCGTGAGGCCCGCGGCGGCGGGGATGCGAAGGGCGGGGCGGGTCAGGCTTCCCCCGGCTCGCCGCCGGGGGAAGGGGTTTGCATCTCCTGCTCCCGCAGACTCTCGGGGGCGGCGGGGCAGGCGCGGCAGAACTCGCACGTCACGTCCAGGGTGCAGCGGCCGTTCTCGAGCTCGTCGCAGGGTTCCACGTGGATGAGCACGTGGGAAGAGGGGTAGCGGGCGGCCAGGGCCGCCTCGATGTCGTCGCAGAGGCGGTGGGCCGCCGCGACGGGCATGGCCTTGGGCAACACCAGGTGCAGGTCTATGTGACGCTCGCCGCCCGCCTTGCGGGTCCGCAGCATATGCACCTCCAGATAGCGGTTGCGAAAGCCCTCGATGACCCGCAGGATCTCCTCCTGCTCCTCGCCGGGCAGGGAGATGTCGAGGAGGGGGAGAAAGCTGTGGCGCAGGAGCTGCCAGGCGGCGCGGACGATCATGACAGCCACCGCCAGCGCCACCAGGGGGTCCAGGGCCGCCCAGCCCGTGAGCTTTATGAGACCGAGACCCACGAGCACCCCCGCCGAGGTGTAGACGTCCGTGAGAAGGTGCAGGGCGTCGGCCCGGAGGGCCACCGAGTCGGTGGCGGCCGCCACCCTGAGGAGGTAGCGGGAGAGAAGGGTGTTGAGGACGGCCGAGACGGCCATGACGGCCATGCCTGCGCCCGGGGACCGGACCGTCTGGGCCGTGAGCAGGTGCTGGAGGGCCTCGTATCCTATCCAAAAGGCGGCGGCCAGGACCAGGAGGGCCTCCACGGTGCCGGACAGGTTCTCGATCTTGCCGTGGCCGTAGGGATGCCCCTCGTCGGCCGGTTTCCCCGCCTCGCGTACCGAGAGAAAGGCGATGACGGCCGCCAGCAGATCGAGGCCGGAATGGATGGCCTCGGCCAGAACGCTCAGGGACCCGATGGCCAGCCCCACGGCCAGTTTGGCGACGACGAGGAAGCCGTTGGACAGGACGGAGAGACGCGCGGCGGCTACTTTTTCCTGCATGGGCCCCGCCCCCGGTTCCCATTTTAGCACCGGCCCGCCGGGTGAACCGGCGACTCCTGCGCCGTGGCGCCGCCGACGCCGCGTCCCTCGCGCGCGGCGGTTCCCAGGAGCCGGCCTGCCGCCCGCGGGCCAGGCAGGAACGGCGGCGCCCGCGGGCGAAAGAAGACTCGTGGCGCAAAGGGCCTGGCGCAACCTCGGGGAGTTCCTCGCCCACCTGGAGGCGTGCGGCGAGCTCAAGCGGGTCACGGTGCCCGTGGACCCGCGGCTGGAGATGACGGAGATCGCCGATCGGGTCGTCAAGCGCGGCGGCCCCGCGCTCCTCTTCACCGACGTGCGGGGAAGCCGTCTCCCCGTTGCCCTGAACCTCTTCGGCACCCGCCGGCGCATGGCCCTGGCCCTGGGTGTGGAGGACGTGGAGGAGGTGGCCCGGCGCGTGGCGGATTTGCTGGACCTGCCGCGGCGCGGGCCGGCCGGCGGGTTCCTCGGTAAGCTCTCCCTCCTCCCCCGCCTGGCGGAGCTCGGATCCTACGGGCCCCGCCACGCCCGGTCCGGGCCCGTCCAGGAGGTGACGGCCGCAGGGGAGGCCGTGGATTTGGCGGAACTGCCCGTCCTCACCTGCTGGCCGGAGGACGCCGGCCCCTTCATCACTCTGCCGCTCGTCATCACCCGGGACCCCGAGACGGGGGAACGCAACGTGGGCATGTACCGGGTGCAGGTGCTGGACCGGCGCACCGTGGCCCTCCACTGGCAGCGGCACAAAACGGGGGCGCGCCACTTCGAGACGGCCCGGCGTCTGGGCAGGCGGCTCGAGGTGGCCGTGGCCCTGGGCGGGGACCCGGCTCTCATCTACAGCGCCACGGCGCCGCTGCCGGACGGCGTGGACGAGTTCCTCTTCGCCGGTTTCCTGCGGCGGGAGGGGGTGCCCCTGGTGCCGGCCCGCACCGTGGATCTGGAGGTGCCGGCGGAGGCCGAGATCGTGCTGGAGGGGTACACCGATCCGGCGGAGCCCCCGGTGCTGGAGGGCCCCTTCGGGGACCACACCGGTTTCTACTCCCTGCCGGACTACTACCCGGCCATGCACGTGACGGCCGTCACCAGGCGCCGCGAGGCCGTCTACCCCGCCACCGTCGTTGGTCCGCCCCCCATGGAGGATTACTGGCTGGGCCACGCCACCGAGCGCATCTTCCTCCCCCTCATCAGGCTCACCCTGCCCGAGGTGGTGGACCTGCACATGCCGGCGGAGGGCATCTTTCACAACCTGGTCTTCGTCGCCATCGAGAAGAGATTCCCCGGCCACGCCTTCAAGGTGGCCAACGGTCTGTGGGGGCTCGGGCTCATGTCTCTCGCCAAGGTCATCGTGGTCCTGGACGGCGATGTGAACGTGCAGGATCCGGCCGAGGCCTGGTGGGTGGCTCTCAACAACATAGACCCGGAGCGGGACGTCCGCTTCACGGCCGGCCCGGTGGACGTGCTGGACCACGCCTCGCGGGCCTTCACCTACGGCTCCAAGATGGTGGTGGACGCCACCCGCAAGTGGGAGGAGGAGGGCTTCACCCGCCCTTGGCCCGGCCGCATCCGCATGAGCCCTGACGTGGTGGAGCTGGTGGATCGCCGCTGGCGGGAATACGGCCTGGACGGCGGCTGAGGGTCCCAGCGAAGACCTTGTCCGCGGTTGCGGGGGAAGCCGGGTGCGCCCGGCGGCGTGCCGTATAATGGAGCCATGCCGGGGGAGAGGGTGCGGTTGCTCCGGGATGACATCACCACCCTGGACGTGGAGGCGGTGGTCAACCCCGCCAACGGCGGGCTCTGGATGGGCGGCGGGGTGGCGGGGGCCATCAAGCGCCGCGGCGGGGACGAGATCGAGCGCGAGGCGCTCGCCCAGGGGCCCCTGGCCGTGGGGGAGACGGCGGTGACGGGGGCCGGCGCCCTGCGGGCCCGCTACGTCATCCACGCGGTGACGGTGGATGCCGACCTGCGGGCCTCGGCCGAGGGGGTGCGACGGGCCACGGCCAACGCCCTGCGGCGCTGCGCCGAGCTGGGCGTGAGGTCTGTGGTCTTTCCCGCCCTCGGCACGGGCGTGGGGCGGCTCCCATACGGCGAAGCCGCCCGCGCCATGCTGGGGGCCATCCGCGACCACCTGCGGCACGAGCTCCTGCCCGGCAGCATCTTCATCAGCATCCCGGACGGCGACGGTTGGCGGCAGTTCGCCCGGGTCCTCAGAGGCGGGTGAGGGGCCGCATGGTGCGGCGGGTGCTGGCCCGCATCGGCGAGTACGCCTCCTTCGTCAAGGTGGAGCACACCCTCTTCGCCCTGCCCTTCGCCCTGAGCGGGGCTCTCCTGGCCGCCCACGGCGAGGGGCGCTGGCCGGCGGCGCGGGAGTTTCTCTGGATCGGCCTCGCCATGCTGGGGGCCCGCAACGCCGCCATGGGTTTGAACCGCATCCTCGACCGGCACATCGACGCCCGCAACCCGCGCACCCGGGGCCGCCACCTGCCCGCGGGGCGCCTCACGACGGCCGAGGCCTGGGTTTTCGTGGCCGCCTCCCTGGCGCTCCTCCTGCTGGCCGCCGCGCGGTTGAACCCGCTCTGCGTGCGCCTCTTCCCCGCCGCGGTGCTGGCCCTGGTCGTGTACCCTTATGCCAAGCGTTTCACCTGGACGTGCCACTACTGGCTGGTGCCGGCCCAGTTCTTCGCGCCCTTCGGGGCCTGGATCGCCGTCACCGGGCGGTTCGCCTGGGAGCCGGTGCTGCTGGGACTGGCCGTCGGCCTCTGGATCGCCGGTTTCGACATCCTCTACGCTCTCCAGGACCTGGACTTCGACCGCGCCCACGGTGTCCGCTCTTTGCCGGCCCGGTTCGGGGTGGCCGCGGCGCTCACGGTGGCCAGGGCGACGCACCTCGTCTCGCTGCTGCTCCTCCTGGGCGCCGGCCGCGCCCTGGCCCTCGGGCCGGCCTTCTACACCGGGCTCCTGGCCATGGCGGCCATCGTGGTCTACCAGCACACCCTGGTGTCCCCGCGGGAGTGGTCCCGGGCGGCCCGGGCCTTTCAGGCTAACCTGGCCGTCGGGCCCCTGCTGCTGGCGGGCGTCCTGGTGGACCTGGTGGCCGCGGGCGTTTGAGGGCGGCGGCGGGGCGGGCCGCCGCGCGGGGGTTTGACGGGCGCGGCGGGGCGGGCCGCCGTGCGGGGTGCCGCGGGTCGCGGAGGGCGGCGCGAGGTCGGGCCGCGGCGAGGGGGGTGAGGGATTGGGCCGCTATGCCGTGGGGATCAGCGGGGCCAGCGGGGTGGTCTACGGCTGCCGCGTGGTGACGGCCCTCCTGGAGGGCGGCCACCGGGTGGACGCGGTGGTGACGCCGGCGGGGCGGCAGGTGCTGGCCTGGGAGATGGGGCTCCCCGAGGAGGCCGGCCCCGACGAAGTGGCCGCCTTTCTCGCCGGCGGGGCTGGGGTGTCCGCAGGGCTGTTGCGGGTTCACCCCTGCGACGACCTGACCTCACCTCTGGCCAGCGGGTCGGTGCCTCTGGACGGAGCCGCCGTGGTGCCGTGCAGCACCGACACGCTGTCGGCCCTGGCCACCGGCCGTTCCGAAAACCTCCTCGAGCGCATAGGAGACGTGGCCCTCAAGGAAGGGCGGCGGCTGGTGGTCGTGCCGCGCGAGACGCCCCTCAGCAGGGTCCACCTGCGCAACCTGCTGACCCTGGCGGAGATGGGGGTGGTGGTGCTGCCGGCCATGCCCGGCTTTTACCACAACCCGCGCGGCATCCCGGACCTGGTGGACTTCATCGCCGGCAAGGTGCTGACGGCCCTGGGGCTCGAGCAACACCTCTACCGCCCCTGGGAGGGAGCCGAGGACCGCCTGCCGGCCCTCCCTCTTCCGCCGGGAGGCGCCTGAGTCGCCGGTCGTCCCCTGCGTCAGCGCACCACGAGGACAGGGCAGTGGGCCAGGTGCACCACGCGGTCGCTGACGCTCCCCAGCACGATGCCCTGGATGCGGCCGAGGCCCCGGGAGCCGATGACGATGAGATCGGAGCCGGTTTCCTTGGCCACGTTGACGATCTCGGCCGCGGGATCGCCCACCGTCACCATGACGGCGGTGGGCACGCTGTCGGGGAAGGAACCCTGGGTCTGGGCCAGGATCTCCCGGGCCTTTTTGCGGGCGGCGGCCTCCAGCTCCTCCAGGACTTTGCCCAGGGCGGGGCCGCCGGTCTCCACGGAGATGTAGCGGTAGTCCACGGGCCGGACCACGTGGACGATGGTGACCTGCGCGTTGTTGAGTTGGACGGCCAGGTTGCGGGCGTACTCGGTGGCCTTCTGCGCTCCCTCGGAGCCATCCACGGCCAAAAGGATTTTCATGGCTTCCCCTCCGGGCAGGATTTGGGCCGCGCCGCGGGTGAGGGCCGGCGCGTACCCCGGCGCCCATCTTAACCGACGGCGGGGCGCGGGAAAAGGTGATCCCGGAGGAGCCCGCCGGTGCTATTGCGGCGGCGTCTCGCCGGGTGGATAATCGGGGCGGGATCGGTGGGCGACGCGCATAGGCGGCAGACTCCAAACCACACTTGTCTCCGGAGCAGGTACGGGCGGCGGGCCCTCGCGGGGTGCGAGCGTCGCCGCGCCCAATTGCCCGGCGAAAGGGGGTGAGGAGGATGGCCCTCATCAGGTGGGACCCGTGGCGTGATCTCAGCAGGCTGCGCGACGAGATGAACAGGCTCTTTGAGGGGACCGAGGGGTTGCCCTTCACGGGGTGGCTCCGGGGGGAGGCCCAGCCGAGCCTCGACGTCTACGACGCCGGGGACGAGGTGGTGGTCAAGGCCGATCTTCCCGGTTTCGAGCCCAAGGACGTGGACGTGCGCGTCTACCCCGATGCGGTGGTGCTGCGGGGCGAGCAAAAGCGGGAGGAGGAGGTGGAGAGGCCCGGCTACCTCTACCGGGAGCGGCGGCTGGGCAGCTTCTACCGGCAGGTGCGTCTGCCGGCCGAGGTGATCCCCGAGGACGCCAAGGCCTCCTTCCGCAACGGTGTCCTGGAGTTGCGCGTGCCCAAGGCCGAGGAGAAAAACGGCCGTGGCTACAAGGTCCAGATCCAGGAGTCCTGAGAGCGGGCGGCGCGGTCCCGCCGGGCGGCAACCGGCGGGCGGCGACCGCACCGGGCGCGGCGGCAAACCGTCCGGCGGCTGGCGGGGCGGTGAGCCGCTGCAGCGTTTCCTGGCGCGGTGCGGGGTCGCGGCGCGGCGAAAGGCCGAGGAACTTATCCGTCAGGGGCGGGTCACCCTCAACGGACGGCCGGTCCGCGGCCCCGGGGTGCGCGTGCATCCCGAGCGGGATCGCGTGTGCCTGGACGGCCGGCCCCTGCGGCCCGAGCGCCCGACCTACGTGCTGCTGCACAAGCCGGAGGGCTTTCTCGCGGCGGCCCGGGATCCACGGGGCCGCCGCACCGTCTTCGACCTGGTGCGGGAGGCGGGGGTCCGGCTTCACCCCGTGGGCCGCCTGGACTGGGACTCGAGCGGTCTCCTCCTCCTCACCAACGACGGCGAGCTGACCAACCGGCTCATCCACCCGCGCTACCACCTGGAGCGCACCTACCGGGTCCTGGTGGCGGGCCGCCCCGCCGAGGAAGCCCTGGCGGCGCTGCGCCGCGGGGTGCTCCTTTCCGACGGTCCCACGCTGCCCGCCAGGGTCCGGGTTCTGGGCCGGGCAGGGACCGACACCTGGCTCGAGGTGGCCCTGGCCGAGGGACGCAACCGGCAGGTGCGCCGCATGCTGGCCGCCGTCGGCCACGACGTGAAAAAGCTGGTCCGCACCCGGCTGGGTCCCCTGGCGCTCGGTGATCTGCCCCTTGGCGCCTGGCGTCACCTGACGCCCGCCGAACTGGCCTCCCTCCGGGCCGCCGCGGGCCTGGCACCCGCGCCCACCCGCCGCGCCCGCTCCGCCCCCTCCCACCGCGGGCGCCGCCCCGTTCCCGGACTCGGCTCGCGACGAGCGGTACCCGGCGGCCCGCCTGGCTCCGCCCGCGGGGCGGCCGGACCGCGTTCCTCGCCGACCGACAGGCAACGATAACAGATACCGGCACATGACCCCCTGCGCCGCCCTCGGCGGGGCCGGCGGCGGCGGCGCACACTAACGCGAGGTGCCGGTCATGCACTGCGTTGTCTGCGTAAAGCAGGTTCCCGACACGAGCGAGGTGCGCGTGGACCCGCGCACCAACGCCCTCATCCGGGAGGGGGTCCCTTCCATCGTGAACCCGGACGACCTCCACGCCCTGGAGCTGGCGGTCCGGATCCGCGAGGTCCACGGCGGCCGCGTCACCGCCCTGTCCATGGGCCCGCTCCAAGCCGAGCAGGCTCTGCAACGCTGCCTGGCCCAGGGTGCCGACGCCGCCGTCCTTCTGACGGATCGCGCCTTCGCGGCCGCCGACACCTTCGCCACCACCCACGTCCTGGCCCTGGCCGTCCGGCGCCTGGCCGCCGAGACGCCCGTGGACCTGGTGCTGTGCGGGCGGCAGGCCATAGACGGCGAGACGGGCCAGGTGGGGCCGGGGCTGGCCGCGCGCCTGGGCCTCCCTTTAGTGGCTTACGTTGCCGGTCTCCGTCACCTGGACCCCGACCGGCGGGAGCTGGTGGTGGAGCGCGAGCTCGGTCCCTGGCGCGAGGTGGTCCGCACCCGCCTGCCGGCCGTCCTCACGGTGGCGCCGGCGGCGGCCGCGGTGCGGTACGCCGCGCTGCCGGACCTGCTGCGGGCTTCCTCCGCCCCGGTGGTCCGCTGGAGCGCGGCCGACCTGGGAGCCGATCCCGGCGACGTCGGGCTGGCCGGTTCGCCCACTAGAGTGACGCGGAGCTTTCCCCCGCCCCGCCGCGGGCCGGCGCGTGTGGTGGACGCGCGGACCGATCCGGTGGCGGCCGCCCGCCAACTGGCGGCCGAGCTGGCTCGTCTCGACCTCCTGGCCGGGGAGCCCGAGGAGGTGGGGGCCGATGCCGCGCGTTGACGGACGGGAACGGTGGCGGGGCGTGTGGGTGCTGATGGAGCATCGCGGCGGACGGCCGAGCCGGGTGAGCTGGGAGCTCCTCGGCGCCGCCCGCGGTCTGGCCGATGACCTGGGTGCGCCCCTGGCCGCCCTTGTCCTGGGCCACCGGTTGGAACACCTGGCCCGGGAGGTGGGGGCCTGCTGCGCCGACCTGGTTTACCTGGCCGACGCCCCCGTTTTGGCCGAGTACCGGGTGGAGGCCTGGTCGCGGGTGCTGGCCGGCCTGGTGGAGCGGGAGAAACCGGAGATCTTCCTTTTTGGGGCCACGCCGCTCGGGCGCGAGCTGGCGGGCGTGGTGGCCACCCTGACCGGAGCCGGGCTCACGGCCGACTGCACCGGCTTGGACGTGGATCCTGGCACGCGCCTCCTTCAGGCGACGCGGCCCACCTTTGGCGGGCGGCAACTGGCCACTATCGTCTGCGCCGACTGGCGGCCCCAGATGGCCACGGTGCGCCCCCGCGTCTTTGGCGAGCCGGAGCGGCTGCCGGGCCGGGAGGCCGAGGTAAGACGGGTACCCGTGGACTTCGGCGAGGCGGACCTGGCCACCCGCCTCCTGGAGGCGGTGCGGCTGGAGGGCGAGGAGACGCGGCTTGAGACGGCGTCCGTGGTGGTCGCCGGGGGGCGCGGCCTCGGCAGCCGGGAGGGTTTTCAGCTTGTCTGGGAACTGGCGCGGGCTCTCGGCGGTGCCGTGGGGGCCAGCCGGGCCGCCTGCGATGCGGGCTGGGTAGGCCGCGAGTACCAGGTGGGGCAGACCGGGAGGACGGTCCGGCCGCGGCTCTACGTGGCCCTGGGCATCTCCGGCGCCGTGCAGCACCGGGTGGGCATGGAGCACGCCGGCACCATCGTGGCGGTGAACCGCGACCCCGAGGCGCCCATCTTCGAGGTGGCCGATTACGCCGTTGTGGGGGATGTCTTTGCGGTGGTGCCGGCCCTCATCGAGGCGGTGCGCGCCGTGCGGGCCCGCACCGGGGCGGGGGTGGCGGCTGGGTGAGCGGCAACGTGAGGAAGCCGGGCGGCGCCGCGAACGGTGACGGGCGGCCGGGGGCGGCCCGCGACGGGCGGATCGGCCCTCCGGTTTCTCGGAACGGCTGGGACGTCATCGTGGTGGGGGCGGGGCTTGCCGGCCTGGCGGCGGCGAGCACCCTGGCCAGGGGCGGGGCGCGGGTGCTGGTGCTGGAGCGGGGCGATTACCCCGGCGCCAAGAACCTCATCGGCGGCGTGCTGTACCACCGGCCCACGGAGGCCGTCTTTCCGGGCTTTGACCGGGACGCCCCTCTCGAGCGGCAGGTGGTGCGGCAGGAACTCTGGCTCACCACCGCCGACGGGGCTGTCAGTGTAGGGTACACGGGCGGCCGGTGGCGCGAGGAACCCAACGCCTGGACGGCGCTGCGGGCGCGCCTCGACCCCTGGCTCGCGGAGCGGGTGCGGCGGGAAGGGGCCCTCCTCGTCACCCAGGTTACGGTGACGGGTCTCCTCCGCCAGGACGGGCGGGTGGTGGGTGTGAGCACCAGCCGGCCCGGCGGTGACGTCGGCGCGCCCCTCGTCATCGTGGCCGAGGGGGCCAACCGCCTTCTGGTGGAAGGCGCCGGCCTGGCCGAGCCCCTGCGGCCGCGGGAGGTGGTGCTGGGCGTCAAGGAGGTGATCGCCCTGCCCCGCGAGGTCATCGAGAGCCGCTTCCGCCTGCGCGGCAAAGAGGGGGCCACGGTGGAACTGGTGGGCGAAGTGACGGGGGGACTCATCGGCTCCGGTTTCGTCTACACCAACGGGGAAAGCCTGTCGGTGGGCCTGGGCGTGGCCTTGCACCAACTGGTCGAGGCCAAGCTGAACCCGCTGCAAGCCCTGGAGCGCCTCAAGGCTCACCCCCTCGTCCGGCCCCTTCTGGAGGGCGGGGAGGTGAAGGAGTACGCCGCTCACCTGATTCCGGAGGGCGGTTACCGCAGCCTGCCGCGCCTCTACGGGGACGGCGTCCTGGTGGCGGGCGACGCGGCCCACCTCTGCGTCTCGGTGCACCGCGAGGGCTCGAACCACGCCCTGGTCTCGGGGAGACTGGCCGCCGAGACGGCCCTGGAGGCCCTGGACCGCGGGGACTTCTCGGAACGTTTCCTGGCCCGGTACCGGGAGCGGTTGCACTCTTCCTTCGTCCTGCAGGACCTCAAGAAATATGAAAACGTCAACGACTTCTTCGAGAGGACGCCGCAGCTTTTCGGACTGTATCCGCGCCTCCTGGCCGCCGCGGCGGAGGAGATAGGCACGGTGGACCTGACCCCCAAGCGGGAGAAGCAGCGGCGCCTCTGGCGCCTGATCCGCTCCGCCCGACCGCCTCTGGCCCTGGCCCGCGATCTCTATCGCGCCTGGAGGGCCTTGGGATGAAGGGCGCCGCCCCCCGCGGCCCGGTTGCCCACGGAAGCCCCGCTCCCGGCGCCGCCGACACGCGGCCGGACCCGGGGCTCGCCGACACTCTGCCCGAGCTGCGGGCGCGCATCGAGTCGCGCCTGGCTCTCCTGCGCCTCCACCCCGACGGGGAATCCCACATCGCCATCTTCTCCCAGGACACGTGCCGCGCCTGCCCCGAGAAGTGGTGCAACTACTTCTGTCCCGCGGCCGTGTACGAGTTCGACGCCGGCCGCGCGGAGAACCGCGTGGCCTACGAGCAGTGCATCGAATGCGGCACCTGCCGCATCGGCTGTCCCTACCGCAACATCGAATGGCGGCCGCCGCGGGGCGGCTTCGGCGTCCAGCACCGCTACGGCTGAGGATGCTCGGGCGCAGCAGTCGTTGCGAGCTGCGGCTCGTTGTGCTAGCATGGGGGCGCCAAAGGGATCGGGGACAATTTTCCGGGCCGAAGTGGTGGAACTGGCAGACGCGCTGCGTTCAGGGCGCAGTGGGCAGACGCCCGTGTGGGTTCAAATCCCACCTTCGGCACCAAGGTTTCGTGCGAGAGTGCTGGAACTGGCAGACAGGCACGTTTGAGGGGCGTGTGGCGCAAGCCGTGCGGGTTCAAGTCCCGCCTCTCGCACCAAAAGGGCTTCCAACTGCCGGCGTTTCCCCTGAATTATCGTTCCGTATTCCGTATTATGATGTCTGCCTCCCGTGCCCTCGGCACTTTTTGTTCCATGTAAGCGAACGAGGTCGTCACAAGGCGGCGTAAGGAAGGGCGATGGCGCCCGGCGCCAGCGGCAGGCGGACGTCGCCGGGATGCACGACATACCCTTGGGCGGCGCGGTCGCCGAAGAGCTGCCGGAAGCGCGTGATGCCGGCCGCCATGGCGGGCCGCGGCGTGGCGGAAAGCTTGACCTCGATGGGCACGAGCTTGCCGCCGGCCTCTACCACCATGTCCACCTCGTCGCCGGCGGCGGTTCGCCAAAAGTAGACCGGCGCCTCCTCGCCGCGGTGAACGAAGGTCTTGACGATCTCGGTCAGCACCGCCGTCTCGAAGATGACCCCGCCCAGCGGCCCGGCGGCGGCATGCTCGGGGTCTTTGAGGCCGACGAGGTAACACAGGGTGCCGGTGTCCAAGAAGTAGACTTTCGGCGTCTTGACCAGACGCTTGCCCACGTTGGCGAAGTAAGGCCGGAGCACGATCACCTGAAAGGTGGCCTCCAGGATGGAAAGCCAGGCCTTCGCCGTGTTCACGGCGACCCCCAGGTCCCGCGCCAGTTCCGTCAGGTTGAGGAGTTGACCGCTGCGCGCCGCCAGCGCCCGCAGGAACGCCTGAAAGAGGCTCAGGTCTCCGACCTGCCGCAGGTTGCGAACGTCCCGTTCGAGGTAGGTCTGCACGTAACTGGCCTGCCAGAGGGCCAGGTCGCGTTCCGGCTCCGCCGCGAGCTCGGGGTAGCCGCCGCGCAGGAGCGCCTCCCAGAGGTCGCGGTAGGGGATCTCCCCGCGTTCGCGCCCCCCGCCGGCCGGTGTCTCCCACGGCAACGGAGCGTCAGGGTATCCTCGGGCCTCCCGCTGCGAAAGCGGGAGCAGCCGCAGCATGGCCGCCCGCCCGGCCAGGGATTCGGTCACCCGCTCACTCAACAGTAGGTTCTGCGAGCCGGTGAGGAGGTGCTGCCCCCGCTCACCGCGGCGGGCGTCTATCCGCTCCTTGATGTAAGGGAGCAGGTCGGGAGCGTACTGCACCTCGTCGAAAACGGCCGGTGGGGGATGCATTTCCAGAAAGGCCCGCGGGTCTGCCGACGCGGCGGCCCGCACGTCCGGCGGTTCCAGGGAGACGTAGCGATGCGTTCCGCCGAAGAGATGCAGGAGGAGCGTTGTCTTCCCCGACTGCCGCGGTCCCGTCAGCACCACGGCGGGGAACTCGGCGGCAGCCCGCTGCAGTACCGGTTCGATCGTCCTGCGGATGTACCGGCGCGACAAAGGAGAGACCCCTTACGTATTTTATGCATTTCAAATGCACATTTACAAGCAGGATCTTATTGGGGCTGGCGGCCTATGGCCGGGCAAGAGAGAGAGCGGCGTGCGGCCGAACCTGCCCCCCCGTACCGTGCCCCGGCACCGCTCCGGAGGCGGGCGGGAACTTTCCGGTGGCCCTGTTCTAGGCGTGGCGGCGGTGGATCTCCACCTGCACGGTGCCGGCTAGGCCGGGCAGGCCGGCGTGCGGTTTGCGGACGCGGACCGTGACGGCCCGGACGGGGGGATGGAGGAGGACCCGGGCGGCGATGTCCTCCGCCAGGGTTTCCATGAGCCGGCGGGGCGGGCCCTCCACCACCTCGCGGGCTGCGGCGTGGAGGACCGTGTAGTCGAGGCCGTCCTCTACCCGGTCCGTGCGGCCCGGCCGGGCCAGGTCCATCTCGACCTCCAGGTCCACCTCGAAGGGTTGGCCGTTGTCCCGTTCCCACTCGTGCACGCCGTGGCGGCCGAAAAAGCGCAGGCCGAGAAGGCTGATGCGGTCCGGCGGCACGGGCCCCACCCCCTTGTCCGCGTAACAGTATAACCGCCGCGGGGGTCGGGGACGGCTCGCCAGCCGGGGCCGGACGGCCGGGCCCTTAAAGCTTGGTTCCCAACTCTTCCACGGGGAAGCCGAAGGCGCGCTGCCAGGCTTCCTCCCAGTCGGCGCCGTCGCGGGCGACGAGCTCGAGGAAGCGAGCCACGGCGGCGGGGCCGGCGGTCCACGCCAGGCGCGCCATGACCTGCCGACCCACGGCATGGGGGTTGCCGGCATGGCCGATGCCGGCGAAGCCTCCCGCCGTCCGGTGCCACCACGAGGGTGCGGCGGCGGGCGGGGAGGGCAGCCGACCGTCGGGGGCTTCCTCGGCGTAGCCCTCGCTGAAGGCGATGGCGGCCCCCTCCGTCAGCCACAGGGGGACGGCGTTGCAGTCCACCCGGGCGCACCAGATCAGGTGAAAGAGCTCGTGGGCCACTGTGACGGAGGCGGTGGGGGCCTCGCCGCGGACGTAGACCTGGTTCACGCCGTCGGTCGAGATCACGGAAAGGCCGTCCACGTGTTCGTACTTTTCCGGAAACCAGTAGCGTGCCACGGCGTCGAACTTGGCATCGGTCAGGAGGTTCACCTGGAACGGGACGGGGATGGGGCCAAAGCGCTCGGTGATCCGGCGGACGGCTTCCGTGACGACACGCTCCTCGGCGTCGGCGGAGGGGGAGGCCCGTTCCGCTCCGCTTCCCCGGCCGCCGGTTCCGGCCTCCCGTGAGGCGGGGCCCGGTGTCGCGGGCCCGCCCAACGCGGAGAAGGTGGGCGCCGTCGGGGTTCCCTCGGCGAGAGAGGCGGACGAGAGGGTGACGACGGCGGCCGTGATCAGGAGGGAGAGCAGGCTGCGCAGCACTGTCACCAGCCGGGGATGCTCCAGGTGTGGGTGCGCACCGGCAGGGTGCGGCGGGCATGGCCCCCGGCGTCCTCTTGGTCGAGGGGACGGGGACAGCGCGACTGGGCCCGGAGGTGAAGGGTGAGGGGGGCCCGGGACCCAGACTCACCGCAGCCGCCGTCTGCCGGAGGGGGCGGGGCGGTTGCCGCCGCGGGGGAAGGGGCGGGCCGACGGTCGGCGGGTGTGGTATGGTACGGCCACGATGGCCGTGGTGCGCGAGGACGGGAACGGCGGGGGCGACCCGGGGGGTGGCCGGAAGACGCCGGCCGGCGCGGGGCGGGCCGCGGCCGAGGGCGCCCTGGCCTTCCTGCGGCGGGCACCCCTCTTTCGCGGCATACCCGAGTCCTTTTTGGCGGAGCTGGCGGATGCCGTGGATGAGCGCCGGCTGGCGGCGGGGCAGGTGGTGCTGCGGCAGGGTGAGCACGTGCCCTCCTTTTACCTGGTGGGCGGCGGGCGGATGGAGGTGGTGCTCGAGCAGCCCGGCGAGGGGCCGGTCCACCTGACCTACCTCCATCCGGGCGATTACTTCGGCGACATGTCCCTCCTCACGGGTGAACCCAGCTACGCCACCGTGCAGGCCGCCGAGGAGGCGCTCCTCTACGTGATGCCGCCCGCCGCCTTCAACCTCCTCCTGCGGCGGCATCCGCGCGTCTACCATGATTTCGTCCGCGCCCTTTACGAACGGCTGCACCTGCTCCATGTCGGCATCAGCGAGGCGCGCAGCAAGGCCCACCTGGTGAGCCAGCTCCTGGCCGACGAGCGGGGCGGCGATCACGCGGTGCTCCTGGGACTCAGCAGGGCGGCCCGCGATCTCAGGGAAGCCGTGCGGCGGCACGCGGCCGGGGATTGGCCGGTCCTGCTTACGGGCGAGAAGGGGGTGGGCAAGGAACTGGTGGCCCGCCTGATCCACCAGGAGAGCGGGCGGCGGGGCGCTCCCTTCCTCGTCCTCAACTGCGCCCAGGTGGCCGAGGACACGTGGGGGAACCAGATCTTCGGCAGCCGCACGGCCCCGCCCGGACTGCCCGAGGCGCGCATTCCGGGCCTGGTGGACGTGGCCGACGGCGGAACCCTTCTTCTCAAGGACGTGGATCTCCTGCCCATGGGGGCTCAGGGGAGGCTCGCGCGTTACCTGGCGGGCGGAGACCCCGGTGCGGAGGCGGCCGCGGGACCGGCGGGCGGGCCGCGCATCATGGCCACGGCCCGGGTGGACCTGGAGGCGGCCGCGGCGGCGGGGCGCTTTCACTCCGGTCTCTACGATCTCCTCCGCCGCCACCGGGTGGTGGTCCCGCCCCTGCGCGAGCGCAAGCGCGATATCCCCGCCTTGGCCGCCTATTTCATCCAGCGGCACGCCCGGCGGCTCGGCAAGGCCATGGACGCCCGCCTCGCCCCCCACGACCTGGAGCGGCTCCTGGCCTTTGATTACGCCGCCGAGAACGTGCAGGAGCTGGAGGATGTCATCGAACGGGCCGTCACCCTGGCCGACGGGCCGCGGGTCCGCTCGGAGCACCTCTTGCTGGGGCGGCGCTGGGAGGCGGCGGGCGGCTACGACCTCCTCCGCTGGCCGTGGCTGCGCCGGCTTGTCCTCCGCGGGGCGCTGCCCGGCTGGGTGGCGGCGGCCGGCACCGCCGGCTTCCTCGCGGCCCTGGGCTGGCTCTTTTTCGGCCCGCAGGACCCGACCCGCAACCCGGTGCTGGGGCTGGCCTGGTCCCTCTGGTGGCCTGGCCTGTGGGTTGCCACTTTCTTCCTGGCGCGGTCCTGGTGCGCCATCTGCCCCTTCCAGACCTTGGGGCGGCTGGCCCAGCGCATCCGGCACCTCAACCTGCCGGTGCCGGCCTTTGTCCAGCGGCGCTATCCGGCCATCGTTACGGGGGGGTTCCTCCTCATCATCTGGACCGAGGAGATCACCGGCATGCGGGAGAAGCCATGGGCCACGGGCCTCCTCGTCCTCGCCATTACCCTGGGCGCCGTCGTCTTCCACGTGCTGCTGCGCCGCCAGGCGTGGTGCCGTTACCTCTGCCCCCTGGGGGCCATGGTGGGCGTGGCGGCCATGGGCTCCGTCCTCGAGCTGCGGGCCAAGCCCGACGTGTGCGAGACCTGCAACACCCACGAGTGCTACCGGGGGAGCGCCCGTGTGCCGGGCTGCCCCCAGTTCCTGCACCTGCCCTTCGTGGAGAGCAACCAGAATTGCACCCTGTGCCTGAACTGCGTGCGGAGCTGTCCCAACGAGTCGCCGCGGCTCAACGTGCGGTTTCCCGGCCGCGAGCTCTGGCGGCTGACGCGGGTGAGCCCGGAGATGGTGTACCTGGTGGCGGCCCTGCAGGGGGTGCTGGTGCCCGTCATCGCCTACCAGCGGGGGCTCCTCTCGCCGGCGGCCTTCACCCTTTTCTACGTGGGGACCGCCGTCGTCTTTGCCGGCGCCGTCAAGGCCCTGCACGTCCTGGCCAGACGGAGCGGCAGCTTCGATGAGGCCCAGGCTTTGAAGCAGGCCTGGTACGCGCACCTGCCCCTGGCCCTGGGAGGACACACGGCTTATCAATTGGCGCACCTGCCGGTCGTGGGCGCCCTGGCGGTCCAGGTGGTGCTGACGGGGGCGCCGCCCGGCGGGGCGGCGCCGGTGGCCGGCGGGTCGCTGCTGGGCATGGCCCAGTGGGCGGTCCTGATGGGGGGGCTCCTCCTGGCAGTGTATGCTATCTGGCGGGTGAGCCGGCGCCCCGAGCTGGGGCGGTGGCGCGCGCTGCGTCCCCTCTGGTGGGCCCACGCGGCCGTGGTGGCCGCCTACGCCGCCGCGTTGGTCCTCGTGCTGCGCGCCGGCTGACGGCGCGGCGGCCATGGGCGGGGCACCTCCGGGCGAGGTGCGCGCCGGCCGGGCGCCGCGAGCCGTGTGCCGGGAGGCCGGGAGGCGAGGGGCACGGCTGGCCCTCAAGCGCGAGTTGGCCGGGTTGCGGCGCTACTGGGTCCTCCAGCGGGAGGGATCTATGGGATGAACTTCGAGCATCTGCCCCTGGCGCGCTGGCCGGGCGTGTTCTGGGCGGTGCTGGGCGGGATCGGCCTCCTCGCCGCGGGCATGGTGGCCGCCTTCCGGAGGGCGGGCTTGCCGTGACGGGCGGCGGGCGGGGCGGAAGCCGGCCGGGCGCCGGCGTCGCGATCCTGTTGGCCCTCCTTGGCGTGGCGTTGGCGGTGTGGGCGGCGCTCGAGCTCGAACGGCGGGCGCGGCCGACCGCCGGCGCGCTGACGGCCTCGGGCTTCATTGAGGTGACGGAGGTGCCCGTGGTCGCCGAGGTTGGAGGGCGGGTGGTGGAGGCGGCCGTGGAAGAAGGGCGAGCGGTGCGGGCCGACGAGACTCTCTTCCGCCTGGAGGAGGCGGCGCTGGAGCAGCAGGTGCGTCTGGCCGAGGCCCAGGTGCGGCAGGCCCGGGCGAGGTACGAGGAAGCGGCGGCCGGGGCCCGCGCCGCCCAGGTGCGGCAGGCCCGGGCGGCCCTGGACCAGGCCCGCGCGCGGCTGGACGAGGCGCGGGCCAACGCCGACCGGGTGGCGGCCCTTTTGCGGGAGGGGGCGGCGACCCGGGCACAGGCGGACGCGGCCATGAGCCAGCTCCGCCAGGCCGAGGAGCAGGAGAGGGCGGCCGCCGCCGCGCTGGAGCTCACCCGCGCGGGCGCCACGGAGCCGGCCCTGCGCGCTCTGGCGGCGGCTGTGGACCAGGCCGAGGCGGCCCTGACGCTGGCCCGCCTCAACCGGGAGCGGGCTGCGGTGCGCGCGCCCGTGGACGGCGTCTTCGTGCGCCGCCTGGTGGAGGTGGGGGAGGTGGTGCAGCCGGGGGCACGCCTGGGAGTCGTGGCCGACCTGGCCCATCCCTGGGTGCGCGTCTACATCCCCGAGGCCGACCTGGGCCGGGTGCGCCTCGGCCGGGGAGCCCGGGTGGCGGTGGACGCCTACCCCGGCCACGCCTTCGCGGCCCGGGTGCGCCGGATCTCCTCCCAGGCCGAGTTCACGCCCCGCAACGTCCAGACACGGCAGGGGCGGGCGGACCTGGTCTTCGCCGTCATCCTGGATGTGACGGACCCGCAGGGCCTGCTGCGAGCCGGGCTGCCGGCCGACGTGACCTTTGCGGATGGTGGTGAGCCGTGAAGGCCGGCGAGGAGATGCACCGTGCTCCCGGCGAGGGCGAGCCAGCGGGGCCGACGGCCGGGGCGGACGCCATCGCGGTGGTTGGGCTCGTCAAAGGCTTCGCCGGGAGACCGGTGTTGCGTGGCGTCAGCCTGCGGGTGACGGCCGGCTCCGTCTATTGCCTCCACGGTCCCGACGGCGCGGGCAAGACCACGCTGCTGCGCTGCCTGGCGGGGGTGGTCCGGCCCGACGCGGGGGAGGTGCGGCTGGCCGGCGTGGACCCCCGGCGCGAGCCGGACCGGGTGCGAACCGTGCTCGGCTACCTGCCCCAGCAGTTCAGCCTCTACGCCGACCTCTCCGTCGTAGAGAACATGGACTTCTTTGCTCGCCTCTACGGTCTCTCGGGCGAGGCCTGGCGGGAACGGAGGGAGGAGCTCCTGGCCTTCGCGGCCCTGGGAGAGTTCCGGAAGCGGCCGGCGGGGGATCTGAGCGGCGGGATGCGCCAGAAGCTCGCCCTCTGCTGCGCCGTGATGCACCGGCCGCCCGTGCTGCTCCTGGACGAGCCGAGCCTGGGCGTGGACCCGGTTTCCCGCTACGAACTGTGGGAGATGCTTCGGATCCTGAGCGACGGCGGCAGCGCCATCCTCCTCAGCACCCCCTACCAGGACGAGGCGGCCAGGGGCGACCGGCTGGGCTTCCTCGTGGACGGGCGCCTGGTCCTGGATGGGCCGCCGGCCGAGTTGACCCGCGGCTTCCCCTCGCTGGAGGATGTCCTCGTGGCATGTCTGGAGAGCGGTGCGCCGGCCCAGGGGCGACGGCCGTGACGGGCGAGGAAGCCGCCGGTGACGCGACCGGCGGGGGCGGCAGAGCCGGCCGGGTCGCCGTCGCCGTGCAACGGTTGACCAAGCGCTTCGGCGGCTTCACGGCCGTGGACGGTGTCACCTTCTCCGTGGGGGCGGGCGAGGTCTTCGGACTCATCGGCCCCAACGGCTCCGGCAAGTCGACCCTCATCCGCGTGCTCTGCGGGCTCCTCGTCCCCACGGCCGGTGAGGCGCGGGTCTTGGGGATCGACGTGCGCCGCCGGCCCGAGGAGGTGCGGCGGCGCACCGGCTACATGGCCCAGCGCTTCAGTCTTTACCAGGACCTCACGGCGGCCGAGAACCTGCGCTTCTTCGGGAGCGTTTACGATCTCGACGGAGCGGTCCTGGCGGAGCGCATGGAGGAGCTGGGTGAACTCCTGGTCCTGGACGAAGTCCTGGAGAGACCCGTCCGCGAACTGCCCACCGGGTGGCGGCAGCGGGTGGCTCTGGCCGGGGCCCTCCTCCACCGCCCCGAGCTTCTCTTCCTGGACGAGCCGACCTCGGGCGTGGACCCCCTGTCCCGGCGGCGCTTCTGGGACCTCATCTACCGGCTGGCGGGGGAGGGAATGACCGTGATCGTGACGACCCATTACATGGACGAAGCCGAACGCTGCCACCGCCTCGGCCTCATGAACCGCGGCCGGCTCCTGGCCCTGGGTCCGCCGGCGGCCCTGCGGGGTGAGGCGCGGGACCTGGAGGAAGCCTTCGCCCGGCTCGTGCGTGCCGGCGCTCCCGCCGGGAGGGCCGGGACGTGAACCTCCGCCGGATGCTTGCCATCGCCGCCAAGGAAACCATCCACGTCCGGCGGGACCGGCCCACCCTGGCCATGCTCCTGATCCTGCCGGCCTTCATGATCCTCATGTTCGGCTATGCCGTCACCACCGACGTGCGGCGGGTGCCGGCCGCCGTCTGGGACGACGATGGCGGACCGGCGGCCCGGGAGCTGGTGGAGAAGCTCCGGGTGACCGGTTACTTCGATTTCAGGTACAGGGTGGCCGGCCTGCGCGAGCTGAGGGAGCTCATGGACGCCGGGCGCATCCGCATCGGGCTCGTCCTGCCGCCCGGCTTCTCGCGGCAGGTGACGGCAGGCCGGCCTGCCGTGGCCCAACTGGTCGTGGACGGCTCGGACCCCCTGGTGGCCCAGACGGTGCTGCCGGCGGCCCAGATGACGGCTCAGGCCCACGGGCTGGCGCTCCTCCAGGCCAGGCTCTACCGGTCCGGCGCCGACCTCTCGGCCCTGGAGCCGCCCGTCGAGCTGCGGGCCCGCGTCTGGTACAACCCGGACCTGGAGAGCCGGCGCTTCAACCTGCCCGGCCTCGTCGGCACGGTTCTGCAGAACCTGGTGGTCCTGCTGACGGCCTTCGCGCTGGTGCGGGAGCGGGAACGGGGCACCTTCGAGCAGTTGCTGGTGACGCCCATCCGGCCCGTGGAGCTGATGGTGGGCAAGCTCCTCCCCTACGTGGTCCTCGGTTTCGTGGCGGAGGGGGTGACGCTGGCCCTCATCATCGGCTGGTTCGGCGTCGTGCCGGGCGGCAGCGTTGTGCTGCTGGTGGCCCTGTCCGGCTTCTTCCTCCTGTGCACGTTGAGCATGGGCCTCCTCATCTCCACCGTGGCCGCCAACCAGCTCCAGGCCATGCAGATGACCTTCGGCCTCGTCAACATGCCAAGCTTCATCCTGTCCGGCTTCATCTTTCCCCGCGAGTCCATGCCGACCGTGATCCAGTGGCTGGGGAACGCTGTGCCCCTGACCTACTTCCTCCGCATCCTCCGCGGCGTCGTCGTAAAGGGCGTGGGTCTTACTCCCCTTTGGCCCGACGTGGCGGCCCTGGCCCTGTACGCCGTCGTCCTCATAGCCCTGGCGTCCTTCCGCTTCCGCCGCACGCTGGACTAGCCGTTCCGGGGAGCGCGGGCGCCGGTCCTCCGTCTCCCGCCGGGCGGACTCACGGTTCCTTCCGCCTGAGGATGGCCCGGACCAGGGCTTCGCCGAAGGCGCGGGCCGCGGTCGGGCCGCTCCCGGTGACGAGGAGGCCGTCTTCCTCCACCTGGTTCCCCGTGCAGCGGGCGCCGGCGGCCTGGAGCCTGGCGGTCTCGGCCGGCCAGCAGGTGGCGCGCCGCCCGCGCAGGAGCCCGGCCCGGGCCAGGGTCACGGGCGCGATGCAGATGGCCCCCACCACCCGGCCCAGCTCGGCCGCCCGCCGCGCCAGGGCGTGGGCAGTCGGGTCGTCCCAGTACACGGAGGCGCCCGACCCGCCCACGAAGACGACGGCGTCGAAGTCCTCGGCCCGCACGCGGTCCAGGATCACATCGGGCTCCACCTCGAGCCCCAGCATGCCGCGCGCCCGGCCCGGCCGCGCGGCGGCCACCGTCACGCGCCCGCCTGCCTCCTCGACGACCGCCCGCGGCTCCCGGTACTCCTCGTCCCGGAAGCGCTCGGGGGCGATGACCATGAGCACGCGCGCCCCAGCCAGGGGCCGGGCTGTGCCCGGGGGGCCGCCTTCCGCCTGTCCGCCGTCACCCGTCCCGTCGAATGCCGGCACGGTCCCTCACCTCTTCCCACACCATTTTACTGAACCTCCCCACGGCTAAAGCCGGGGGGTTCCGGGGGGAACCACCGACGCCTCTCCCCGGCTCCCGCCCCACGCTCGCACATGCGCTGCAACATCCGGAGCCTCGGTCCGTCCGCGGCAGTGCCGGGCATCCCCCTCACCGTTTAGGAGAAGTGCTGGGCTCCCCTTGCCGCTCATATAAATGCGGTTCTTGGACAGCCTTTCCATGGGTGGGAGACCGGCCGGCTCGGCCCGCAGAGGAGTGAAACACGGCGGAGCCCGGCCCGACATAGAGGTTTGGAGTGCGGCCGCGGGCGGTCCGCCTGGCGTCCCGGTCCTCCCAAACCCTTTGCGGAGCGTGGGACGGCTATGCAGGAAAGGATCTCGAAGATGTCCAGGTACGAGTACTGGCTCCGGGAGGGCTGTTCCCCCGACGAGGCCTTGGAGCGCGTCCGGGAGGAGGGCGACGACTCCGAGTTCGAGGCCGCGTACTGGCAATGGGTCCACTGGCTCCTCAACGAGCAGCGGGACGAGGGCCCGGGGGAGTCCGGGGAGAGCGCCGGCGAGACGTTCGTGTGACCAAAGAGAGTCCCCGCAAGCCCCTGGCTTAGGCGTGGAGAGGTTCAGGAGTCACCAGCCGGCGGTTTCGGGCGGCCGTAACGTTCGCGCCCCTGCACGTCGAAGGCGAGGCGGACGGTGCGGCCGGCCGGGGCGGCCCGGCCGGCCCACTTTCCGCCTCCTTGCCTTCCGCGGTTAGAGCGCAGCGCCGGTCGTCGGGCTGCACGACGCGCGGGAGACGGGACGCGGGTTCCAGACAATGTGTATTATGGAAATAGAGCTGGTGGCCGGGGGAGGCGCGCCATGGGGTGCCGGCGGGCCGGCAGGCGGGGGTGGGGGAAGCCGGCCGGTGTGACGGCCTTGGGCTCCCCGCGCCCAGAGCGTGGTCGGTTAACGGGCCCGTGCTCTGCGGTGACAGGCCGGGCAGCCCACCGTTGCAGGTCCTGGCGGGCAGGGCGCAGCCTGGACGCCGGGAGAGGCAAGATGATTTAGATTTAGACATTATCTACGGCTTTGTCGCCGATCGCCGCTATCCCGCGGTGGAACTCGTCTGGCGGACGGCCTCGGTGCGGGTGCCGGTCGCCAACGGCGTCTTCGCGTACCGCCGCCGGCACCGCCCCGGGGAGGGGCCCATCCTGCCTGACCGGGACGCGCGCTTGCTGGACAGGGCAGGGAGACCTGCCGGTCCGCCGGACGTGCCCGTGCCCGTGGGGGAGGGCGTCGTCCTGCCGGCCGGGGCCGCGCGCCTGCTGCGGGAGACGCTCGGCGCCGACGCGGTGGTGACCCGGGTGGCTCCGGCGGGGGTGAACGGGTGGCTGGTCCTCTACCGGCGGGGCCCCCGCGAGAGCGGGCAAGCCGTTCTCGCTTGGCGGTTCGGGCGCTGGGAGATGTCGGCGGCGGCCAGCGTCGTAGCGCCGCTGCGGCCGCCGTAAGGGTGCCGGCGTTTGCTTGGCGGGCAGGGCCGCGGCAGGGCCGCGCCACTCGCCAGCCGCGCCACCAGTCGAAGAGGCACCACCGGTCCACCCCCTTCACAAGGGGGTTGATTGAGGCCGGTCGGCCCCGCCGGTGCGCGGGGCTCCCGACGGCGCGGTGGCGGTCTTCCTGTTGAGCCGAGGAGACGGGTCCGTGGAGGTCAGGACGGTCGACATCAAGCGCTGGCGGCCGGGACCGCAGCCGGCCCTCGATGCCGCCTATTTCGCCGAGCGGCTGGCCTTCAACCGCGACGGGGACGCCTCTACGCTTTCAGCATGCCCGGGCGGCGTCTGCGCATCCTCGACGGCCGGACCCTCGCGCTCGTCGCGGAGGCGAAACTGGACTTCTTCCCGGCGGAACTCTTCCTGGCCCCCCAGGATGAGACTGTGTACCTCTTTGGCCATTCCGACGCGGGCAACTCTGACGCGGGCGGGGAGGGGCGGGCGCTCCTGGCCGTCCTGGACGGGCGGACGGGACGGGAGAAGGGACGCCTGGCCCTTCCTGTCAGGCTGGGACAGCTAAACCGGGATGGACGCCCGGTGACGTACCAGCCCGTCTTGGTCCTGGCGCCCGACGGATGGCGGTTCTTCGCCATCCACGCCGACGTGGACGCCGTCACGGTCATCGACCTGGTGGAAGGCCGGCTTCTCGGCACATACCCCCTTCAGGTGAGCGCGTCGGTCCGGTGGCGGGAGACGGTTGCCGCCTTACTCGGCGGAATCCGCGGGCGGGCGGCGCTGGCCAAGAGCATCGAAGGGGCATACCGGCTGGCCGACATCTCCCCCGACGGCCGCTGGCTCGCCACGACGGTGTACCGGTGCGACGATCGGTTCCGCTATTCGGCGGGCGAGCTCCAGGTGGTGGACGTCGCCACCATGCGGGTTGTCGCCCGGCCGGTGGCGGGCGCGAGGCGGCCCCTCTTTTCCCCGGATGGCCTGCGGCTTTTCGTCACGGCGACACCTCTGGCCGACGCGGAAGGCCGGGACAGGGGGCTCACAATCGTGGAGACCGGGACATGGCAGGTGGTCGCCCGGGCCGGCGGTGACGCCCTCTTCCACGAGATAGCGGTGGATGCCACCGGCCGCTACGTCTACCTCACGGGGCCGGGGCCGGACTCGGGGCGGGAGGGGAGGCGCCCCTCGGACCGGCTTACGACGCTGACCGTCTTCGACACGGAGCGAGGGGTGGTCATCGTCTCGCGGCCTCTCACGGGCTTCGGTGGCTTGGTCCTTGCGCCCTCGGCCGGGGGCTGGTAGGAGTGGAGGCGGAGTCACCGCCGGCATGGGCGGTGGGAGTCGGGTGATCGGCAGGGTGGTGGTCGGGCCGGAGCGGAAGGTGAAGCGGATTTCCCCGGCGGCTGCCGCGGCGGTTGCCGGGCTCTGCCTCTTCGGCGGGGCGGCGCGCGCGGCCGCACCCGGAGTTGCCGCCGGGGAGGCAGAGGCGGCAGGGTCGGCGGGCGGGGGGCGGCAGGCCTCCGTCAGGCTGGTGGTGGACGGGCGTGCGGTGGAGGCGTCGCCGGCCCCGGTGCTCGCCGGCGGGCGGACCCTGGTGCCTCTGCGGGCGCTCTTCGAGGCCCTGGGCGCCGCGGTGGAGTGGGACGAGGGAAGCCGGACGGTGACGGCGGCGCGCGGGGATCGCTGGGTCCGGGTGCGCGTGGGGCGGCGGCTCGCCTGCCTGGCGCCGGGGTGCCTGGAAGCCGCCCTGCTTGACGTGGCGGCCGAGATCCGGGAGGGGCGCACCTTCGTGCCCGCGCGCTTTGTGGCCGAGGCGCTGGGGGCGCGGGTGCGGTGGGATGGTGCCGTGCGCACGGTGTACGTGGAGACGGCCGCCGGGACCGGGGGAGCACCCGGGGCTGGCGGCTCGCCCGGCGCTCGAGGGGTGCTCGGAGCTGACGGAGCGCCTGATGCGCAACCTGGCGGGGCGCCGGGCGCGGAGGCGGGCGGCGCCGGCGGGGCCGGTGGCGCTGGCGGTGACGGGCGCGGTGGCGCCGGTGCGGCGCGGGCGGTGCGGATCACCGCGCCGCGGCCCTATGAAGTCATCACCGGGCCGGTGTCGCTGGGGCTGGAAACGGTTGAGCCGGAGGGTTCGCAGCCGGCGCCGCCGGCGGCGGCGCGGGAGGTGCGCTTCCTCCTTCTCGACCCCGAGACAGGGCGGGGCCCGGTGGTGGCCAGGGGCCCCGCGGGCCCTGCGGGCGGCGCGGCGTACACTTGGCTTCCCGACCCGGCCCACGACGGCCTCCGGCTCCTGGCCGCCGTGCTCCACGACGGCGAGGGGCGTTTCCTCGGGGGCGATGTGGTCCCCGTGCGCGTGGCCGTGCGCCCGGACGTGTCGCTCACGGGCCTCGAGCCCGGCCAGGAGGTGCGGGGGCAGGTGAGCCTGGGCGTGCGGGCGGGCTTCGTCGCCACCCACGCCCGCTACGTCCTCGAGGACCCGGAGACGGGGAGCGCCAGGGTCCTCGGCGACGGCGACCCCGAGGGACCCTTCCCGTGGACGCCGCGCTACGAGGACAACGGTTTCCGCGTCGTCAGGGCGGCCGTTTACGATCGGTTGGGAAGGGCGCAGGAGGCCTGGCCTGTCCCGGTGACGGTGGCGGTGCCGCGACGGCTCGCCCTCACGGGCGTGGCGGCAGGGGCCGCGGTGGCGCGGCCGGTGACGCTGGGGGTCTCGGCCAACTTCGCGGTGAGCGCCGTCCGGTACCTCCTCCGCGACCCGGCGACGGGGGCCGAGGTTGAGCTCGGGCGGCGGAGCGGCGCCGGCGGCTTCCGCTGGCTGCCGCCGCCGGCGCCGGCGGGGAGGCGCGAGCTCCTGGCGATGGCCACGGACGCAGAGGGGCGGGAGCATGCCACGCCGCCCGTTCCCGTGGAGCTGCCCGGGCGGCCGCTCCTTTTCCTCGACGGGGTGGGGCCGAGGCAGGTCCTGGCCGGGGAGGTCAAGCTGAGGGTCGTGGCCAACGTGCCCCTGGCCGCCGTGGAGTTCCAGCTTGTGGAGCCGGGAAGCCGGGCGGTGCGCACCATCGCCGGCGGTGCGGACGCCGCGGCCACTTACCCGTGGAAGCCGCCCGAGGGCTTCGCGGGTTCGTGGCGGCTCCGCGCCGCCGGCACCATGCCGGACGGGGGTCTCGTCCTCAGCGAGGAGCTCCCGGTGCGGGTGCACGTGGGGAAGCTCTACGGGCCGCGCGCCATAGTGGAGAAGGGGCGGTTCATCGACCTCGTGGCGGGGCCGGCGCGGGAGGCGAGGCAGCGCACCGGCATGTCGGCGGCTCTCCAGGTGGCCCAGGCCATCCTCGAGTCAGGCTGGGGGCAGTACGTCCCCGTGGACCGCTACACCGGCGCCGTCTCCTACAACCTTTTCGGGATCAAAGGAAAGGGGCCGGCCGGCTCGGTCACGTCCACGACCTCGGAGTATTACAACGGGGTCTACTACCGGGTGGACGCAGCCTTCCGCGCCTACCGCGACGTCGGCGAGAGCTGGCGGGACCACAAGGACCTCCTGCTCGGGGCCCGGAGGTACGAGCCCTTTCGGGCGGTGATGCACGACCCCGTCCGCGGCGCGTGGGCCCTGAAGCGCGCCGGCTACGCCACGAGCCCGGTGTACGCTCTGAGCCTGATCCGCATCGTGCAGGAGCAGGGGCTGTACCGGCTCGATGAGGAAGAGGTTTGACGCGGGTCGCTGCCGCCGCCGCGAGAGGGTGCCGGGGCATGGAGGGCGGCGTTCGCCTCGTGGCGGAGGTGGTGTCCATGGTGGACCGCTTTCTGCGAACGGAGGCTTCCCTAGAGGATGGCGGCTGAACCTCCCCCGGCCATGAAGCCAGGGGCTTGCGGCGACCTTTCGTCGGTCACAAGAACCTCAAAAGGGTGCCGCCGGCATGGGTCACGGCCGCGGCTGTGAGGGCCCAGGCGGTGAGACTCGCAGTGAGCCAGAGAAGCCACGCGCGTGGGGGCACGCCCAGCAAGAGGGCGGCCAGGGTGGCCAGGTAGACGCCAGTGGCCAGCGGCGCCAGAAAGGCCAGTCCTGGTGCTCCGTGCTTGCGGAAGAGATGGACGGCGCGCCGCGACCGCCCGGGGCGGGGCAGATCCCACCGGGACAGGAACCGGATGCGTCCGAACATGGCGCAGATGGCCAAGGCCGGTAGGAGGTTGGCCGGGAGCGCCACGGCGCCGGCCTGCCACGGGGAGAGCCCCATGGCCACTCCCGCGGGGATGGCGATCACCTCCTCCCCCCACGGGGCCGCGGCCAGCCCGGCGACCGCCAGCCACTTGAGTGGCGCCAGCTCAGCCGACGTGTTCACCCCCTTACATTAATTATGGTGCGAGGCGGAGCCCGCGGGAGACTCCCCGTTCGCGGCGGGCCGCCGGCCTTTCCCCCAGAGGGCCAGGGCCGTCAGGGCCAGCCCCTCGGTGGCAAGTCCCCAGAGGTCCCAGGCCAGGCCGGCGCAGCCGACGGCCTGCGATCTGACCCCGCAGGGTCTCCATCCGCTGTTTTCTGGCTTCTTGGGCGGCCTTGGCCTTGCCCTTCAATTCGCAGGCCAGGGCGTTGACCTGGCGGGCCGTGAGGCCATAGCGGGCGATGTAGAGTTTCTTGCACTCGCTCAGCTTGCAGCCATGGACGTGGAGATCAACGAACAGGCGGCGCATCAGGCGGCCAAACGGGGCCGCGATGGCGTCCAGGACCGGGTAGACCACCTCATCCCGGATTTTCGTCTGGAACGTCGCCTGCATCTGCCACCACCGCCTTCACCGCCCACACCAGTTCCCGGCCCTTCTTGTGGCTCCGGAGCCCGTACAGCTGTAGCCAAAGCCAAACCGCGTGAGCCGGTCCTTGTACGTCACCGCCACGTCGGTGATTTCGCCCCGCCTGGCCAACTCCAAGAGCCGCAGGAGGCCCTTGCGCCGGTCGGAGAGGCCGGAGGCCACGTCCGTCACCTCGATGATCCGGTCAAATCCCTGCCCAACCATGGCCGCCCGGATGTGGGCCACCTGGCGGTCCAGATCCCCCTTGGCCTTCTGCTCATGGGAGGAGACACGCCCGTAAATGGCAAGCACCCGCTGCGGCAGGGTGAGGGCTTCCCCCCGGAGATGCCGGATTTCGGATGCGGGGATGCGGCGTTTGCCACCAGGCGTGCGGAACACCCGGATCTTGCCCTGCCGTTCCCAGGGGCGGATGGTGTCTGGATGGACACCGAGCAGTGCGGCTGCCCGCTTAATCCCGTAGAGTTGGTCCATGCTTCCAGTCTAGCGAACATGGGTTTTTCCAGTAAATTAGGATGCTTGCTCATGAATACCTATGAAATAACGTAGCTGCTGACAACCCCACGGCTCCCACCACGTACCGGACACCAGCGGCTCCCAGGAGGAGGGCGAGGGGGAGCCAGACGGCGAGGCGAAGTGGGCAGAGGGGCAACCCTTGGTTGCGTGCCTGGCTGTCATAGTGCCTCGCAGCCCAGGCCGTCCCCGTCGCCGTCGAAGTGGTGCGGGTCCGGCGGCAGCACGCGGAACCGCCGGTGGGGAACGTCCCGGCAGTCCAGGTCCGGCGGGGGCGGGGGCAGACAGACGTCAGGGTAGGAGGGGTCACAGCCGGCGCGCGCGGTGGAGAGGCCGCCGGCTGCCCGCCCTGTCCGTTCCGCCCGCTCCGCCGGTTCCGCCCCGTCCGTCGGCGACGGCCTGGTGCCGACGGCGGGAGATGGGGCTGCCCCTGCGCGGGACCGCCTCGAGGGGGCGGCGTCGCCCCACAGGCCCCGCCCCGCCTCCCGCGCCTCGGACTGGAGGCGCCTGAAGAGGTCCGCGTACCGTACGTTGGGGGGCACCGTCATGACCTGGGCGTAGCCGTCCAGGAGCAGACGTGCGTTGAACATGGCCGCGCGCACCTCTTCCTCCCGGGCCTCTCCCGGCCGCGCGGGCGGCGCCAGCCACACATAGGCCAGGAGGCGCCCGTACCGGTCCCGCTCCTGCACGTCCAGCTCCAGGTGCACCTCGCGTCCGGCCAACGCGGCGCGGGTGTAGGCCGTCGCGTCAGCGCCGAAGGGCTCGGCCCTGATGCCCAGGTCTGGGTGGGAGAGCTCGGGCGCGTTAATGCCGATGAGGCGAACCCGTTCCGTGGCGCCGCCGGGGAGGCGCACGGTGACGGTGTCGCCGTCCGCTGCCCCCAGCACCATGCCGCGCAGGAGGGATACCCCGGTCGAGCGGGATGCGCCCGCCTCTCCGGGATCCCCGTCCCGGCCGGGTGTGGGCTCTCTGGCTGCGCCGCTTGGAGCCGGTGACGAAGACTCCGCCCCGTCCCCGCGCGCGGCGGGCGAGGAGGGGGTGCGGTCACCGTCTCGCGGCAGAGCCGCCAGGGCCAGGAGTAGGGAAGCCGCCAGGATGGTCGCCGCCGTCCGGCGCACACACCCTCACCTCGCCGATGCCCCGCCAGGAGCATCCCTGGCGCAAAGGCGCCGACCCAGATGGGGCCGGCTCGAACAACCCGCGCCCCGGGTTGGCCTACCACCAAAGCTTCTTCCATTTCGGCATGACGGAAGCGCTTATTGCAACCCCGGACCTCGGCGCGTTGACAATTGCCAAAAAGTGGGTCACAATGGGTCTACTCCGGCCTGCGTTGGGACAGGCGGAAAGGGGGGGGAACGGTAATGGCATTTACTGTCAACGACTTCAGCGATCTTCTCCGGATCTTGGAGGAGCATCCGGAGTGGCGGAATGAGCTAACTAAAGCCCTTCTCCCTGAAGATTTCGGGCGTCTCCCACGGCTTGTCCGGAGGATGGCGGTGGGGATGCGCTGGCTTGTCAAGGCGCAGCGTCGGACGGAGGAGCGGTTGGGGCGGCTTGAGGCCGTGGTGGCGGAGTTGGCCGAGGCCCAGCGTCGGACGGAGGCTCGGGTTGAGGCGCTGGCCGAGGCCCAGCGTCGTAACGAAGGGGAGATCGCCCGGCTGATCAACGCCGTTGCCAGCATGGAGCGTCGGCTCGACGCTATGAGTGCCGACTTGTACAGGATGCGGTCTATGGTCGACGATCTCCGCGGCTTCCGCCGGGAAACCGAGTTCCGGGAAAAGGCTCATGCCTATCTGGGTCGCCTGATGGTCGACAGCCATGTCCTGTCTCGGAATGAGCTCTCCCGGCTTTTAGGGGTTGCCGTACGCGAGGGGATCATCTCCATCGAGGACCAGGCGGAAATCCTGTGGGCCGATGCAGTTTTAAGGGGAGAACTCGTGAGTACGGGCGAACAGGTCTATGTGGTAGTCGAGGTGTTCGTCCTGGTGGAGCCCGATGATGTTGAACGGGCCTGGGACAGGGCGAGCCGGTTGCAACGGGTGGTGGGGGGGCGGGTTCTGCCGGCCGTTGCGGGCGAGCGACTTTCGGTGGTGGCGGAGGAGCGGTCCCGGCAACAAGAGGTGATAGTGATCACCGGCGGGCGCGTAAGGCTGCCCGGGCGGTAACGGTGACTGACCCGGCCGAGTGCGGGGCGTAAGGCTGCCGCCGTCCCCGGTACAACGCGGACAGTTTTCGTGGGGGGCGAGCCGGTCGCGTTTCCGGCTTCCCCCATCATAATGGGAGACGTCATCCTGGTGCCCCTGCGCGCCCTGGGCGAGTCCCTCGGCGCCCACGTGGAGTGGGTGCCGCTGGCGGGCAGCGGCGGGGAGGTCATCCTGCGTCGGGCCGGACGGATGCTCCTGCGGCCGGGGGATACGGTGCTGCAGGTGGAATTGTTTCCATCCCAGTCGGGTGGCGCCTACACAGTAAAGCTGCCGGTGGCACCGCGGGTGGTGAAGGAGCATCTCATGGCGCCGCTCCTCGACGTGGCGAAAGGGCTGGGGCTGCGCCGGATCACCTACGGGGCGGACGGCTGGCGCCTCGACGACTTTGTCCCTCGGGCTGCCCTGCGGGTGCGTTCGGTGCCTCCTGGCGCCTGGGTCCACGCGGGCGAGGGAGGGGTGACCTGCCTGTCTCCCTGCACGGTGGGGGACCTCGAAACCGGATCCCACTTCGTCCGCGTGGAGGCGCCGGACCATGAGCAGTGGGCGGGCGAGGTGGCGCTGAAGCCCGGCCTCAATGAACTCACTGTCATCCTGATGCGGGGGCGGCGCGGCCGCCTCACCGTTCTGTCGGAACCTCCGGGCGACCGCGTCCGCCTGGACGGCGCCGAGGTGGGCCGGACGCCCCTGGTGAACCTGCCGGTGGCGCCGGGCTTCCACCGCCTGGGGGTGGAGGGGGAGGCAGGGCGCTGGGAGGGCGTGATCCGCATCCTGTCGGCCGACCCCTCGGGGAATGGTGCCGGGCGACCTCACGACCGTGGCCGTGAACCTGGCCCAGGGCTGGATGGCCGTGGGTTACCCCGCCGGATGGGAGATGCCCGGCCTGCGAGTCTTTGGCGGCAAGGGCCGCTTCGCCGGCTGGGCGCCCGACGGGCGACGGCTGGTCCTGGCGGGGGAGGAGGGGCTCTGGCTCTTTGACCCGGAAGGGATCCCTGACCCGGAGCCGGTGTTAGGTGAGGCGCGGATCAAGGCCCACTCTTTCGTCGGGTGGGGACCCGGCGGGCGGCTCCTGGCCTATTCGGACGAAGCTGGGATCGTGGTTGCCGAAACGGGGGTGGGTTCGGGCTCGTTGCGGGAGCGCCGGTACCCCTGGTCCAGCCTAGCTGTCCCGGAGGACGCCTCCGGTGGGGGGCCCAGGCTGCTGCACTGGCTGCCGGACGGCCGCCTGCTGGGGGTGACGGTGGGGGAGTGGACCAATCGCTACTGGGCTTTTGATCCGCGCACAGGCCGGGTAGCGGCTGCTCTTCCGGCTGCCCGGCGCCTCGGGGAGGGTCTTCGGTGCGGAAGATCGGGACTTTACCCCCGGCCGCTGGTCGCCGCGGGGGGATCGCTTCTGGCTCGTGGACGAGGCCGGGCGGGTGTGGTTTTTGATTAGGGCAGGAGCTTAGGCGCAACGTCAACGAGCTCCCGCCACGTTTTCCTCGCCCATCACGGGCATCCGCTCGGCGGGAAGGAAGAGGTTTGATGCGGGTCGCTGCCGCCGTCACGAGAGGCTGCCGGGGCGTGGAGGGCTGTATTCGCACGGTGCGCACCCGCGGGCGACTCCCCGCTGGCGGCGGGCCGCCGGGAGCCGGCGCGCCAACCGGTGGCTAGGGCCGCCGTTGCCAGGGACGAACGCCACTGCCAGCCGCAGGCGCGGTCGGTGACAGGAGGGCGAGCTCGAGGGCAGCCAGGGCCACGGCGACGGCCGGTAGGACGCCCAGGCTGGCCAGGGTGAGGATGGCGGCGGGAATGACGAGGAGTTGGCCGGCGGCGTTGCCCGTCAGCACCGACGCCGCGGCGGCCAGGAGGGCCGGGGCCAGGACAACGGGCCTGCGGCGTAACAGGCTTGCCGCCAGGAGGACCAGGCCGGAGGCATAGGAGACCCAGGCGGCGGCAATGATCCAGGGGCCTCCGCCAAAAAAGGGCCTGTCTCGTAAATGGGGGCACCGAAAAATCATCTCGCCCATGAAGACAAGTCATAAGCCTGTCGCGTGCCCTGCAAGACAAGCTGGCCTTTAGGAGCATTTTTTCCACCACCATGGACGGCAAAGAGGGTGGAAAATTTGCCACCAGCGAAGGGCGACGGGGGGTAGTAGGCTGTAGTTATAGGGAAAGCTGGGAATAAGAGGGTGTGGCAGGGGTTGTTTTCAGCCTTTTGAGGGGCGATAGTGCTGCACGCGAGAGCGGTTGGCGGTTTTAGTGGCAAAAATTCCACCCCCAATCTGTGCGAGGGCGGTGGAAAAATTGCAGCAAGCCCCCGCTGTCCACCCTGTGAACCGGCTTCTGTTGCGGCTCAATAAGGTTGGGCAGGGCCGGTCCAAAGACGGCGCCCTGACCATTCTGGTCGCCTGCCCAGGCTATGCCCTACGGTAGGAGCCTTAGGTAGGGCTAGAAGCAGCAGTTCGGAGGGAGCACGACCTAAAGGTCTCCTTACTCGTCACCTGCCTTAAGGCCTGATGGGTGAGATAAGACGCGGGTGCCCCCATTTACGACACAGGTCGCAAAAAAGAGGGCCATGGTCAACGGTGGTTGCAGCGCTCCCTTTCCTCTTTCAGGTCCGCCGCGGCCTGGCCGTACGCCTCAGGGGGCCAACCGGGTTCCCTGCCCACCAAGGGATCGGTCCACTCGGATCAAAGGACGAAACGTAGCGGGTCAGCCACATGGCGAAGGGCGGCCGTATCATCTCCCCGCCACCCGGCGTCAAGAAAGGTTATCAGGGGGCCTAAGGCGGCATCACGGTCGGCGGGTACCGTCCGGTACCGTTCAAGGACCCGCGCGTGCACGAGGCCGCCGGCCCGACGCAGATCAGGCACCAGATCCCGCGCCTCCGGCCATACTTCGGCCGGGTCGGCGTCGGCGGCAACCCGACGGTCGTCCGGGCGGCGGGGGCAGGGGACCTTCGTAGGCGACGGGGCCGCCGCCGTGCGGGAGATCCGGGAGCGGCTCGCCGCCGAGGCGGTGGGCCGGTTCCTGGCGGAGATGGCGGACCTGGGAGTCGGCGCCGAGGAGGCGCTGGCGCTGCTCGCCGCCCGCCGGAGCGGGCGAGGGCACCGGCCCGGGCCGGGGCGGCCCTCGACCTTGGGTCCGCGGCAGCTATGTGATCTTGTGTTAGTGGGCAGAAACGAACTGGGTCCCAGGGGACGCGCCTCCCTCTGTCGAACATTGGCGGCATGGGGCGAAGGTGGCTGGCGCGATGGCTTCCCTGGGGCCTGGCCGTGGTCGGTCTCTCGCTCGGCGGTTGCACGCCCACGGCGGCCGTGCCCGGGCAGGCGGCGCGGGGCCTGCCGGCCGGGGTGAGGGACCGGCTCGAGTCTTCTCAGGGGCAGCCACCGGCTTCCGTGGCTCCTCCCGCGGCGGCGCCCGCGCAGCGGGAAGCCGTCACCCTGGCCGTGGTGGGGGACATCATGCTGGCTCGCGGCGTGGACGCGGCCATGAGGAAGCACGGAGTCTTCCACCCCTTTGCGCGGGTGGCCGGGCGGCTGCGGGCGGCCGACTACGCCTTTGCCAACCTGGAGTCGCCTCTTGGCGTCGCGGGTCGGCCCGTACCGGGCAAGGGCATCTGGTTCCGCGCCCGGCCCGAGGCGGTGGCCGGATTGGTTTACGCCGGCATCGACGGCGTCACCGTGGCCAACAACCACATCCTCGACTACGACGCGGTGAACTTCTTGGAGACGCTGGCCATTCTCCGGCGGAGCCGCATCGGCGTGGCGGGCGGCGGCGAGGACCTGGCGGCGGCGCGGCGCCCCTTGCTGGCCGACGTGGGCGGCGTCAGGGTGGCCTTCCTCGGCTACAGCCAGTTCGCCGACATCTACTGGGACCGGCGGTACCCCCGCTCCTTCGCCGCCACGCAGGAGCGGCCGGGTGTGGCGCCCGCCCGGGAGGAATTGGTGGCGGAGGACGTGTACCGGGCCCGGCGCCAGGCCGACGTGGTCATCGTCGCCTACCATTGGGGCGACGAGTACGTGAACCACCCAAACGAGGCCCAGCGGCGCTTGGCGCGGCGCACCGTAGAGCTCGGCGCGGACGTGGTGCTTGGCTTCCATCCCCACGCCGTGCAGGGCATCCGGTGGGCGAGCGGGCCCGGCGGGCGGCGGGCGCTCATCGCTTATAGCCTTGGCAACTTCGTCATGGACCAAAGGCGGCCCGTGACGCGGGAGAGCATGATCCTGGAGCTGACCCTCTCCCGGCGGGGAGTCCTGGGGTACAACGTGGTGCCGGTGCTGATCGAAGCCAGCCAGCCCCGTATATTGGACGGCGAGGAAGCGCGCCCCCTCCTCGACAAGATCCGGCGCATCTCAACCGACCTGGGCCGCGCCGGCCCGCTTCCCTGAGCGCGGCGCAGGGGAGAGGTGACAGCCTCCTAAGGGCTCCGGCTTCTTCCGGATGGCGGCCAGGTGGGGCCTTTCCGCAACCCTTCTCTCGTGAGAGGTGGTGGTCAACGGACGGCGCTGTGCCGTCTCTGCGGGCGCCGTGAGGGGCCATGGTTCCCTCAGTGGTACACGTAGGGATCATGGAAAATCTCCTCGACCCGGATGGTCAAACCGGGGAAGCAGGAAGACGAGAACTCCTCCCCCGTCCGGAAAATCCCGCCCGGTCGGTAGCGCCCCTCCTCCAGGGCGAGGACCTCCACTGTCCCGGCCTCGGGATCCACCAGCCAGTACTCGAGGACGCCGAAGTGCTCGTAGATCCTCCTCTTGACGAAAGCGTCCCGCTCCCGAGTGGTGGGTGAGAGGACCTCCACCACAAGGGAAGGGGCTCCGGCCAGGTTCTCCTCGCCCATGACGTGCATCCGCTCGGCGGATAAGAAGACGATGTCCGGCTGGACCACGTTCTCCGGCGACAGGACCACGTCCAGAGGTGAACTAAGCACGTGCCCGAGACCCCGTTCCCTGGTAAAGTCGCCGAGCAGGTGGAGTAGGTTGGCCACGACCACCTGGTGGAAGGGCCGGGGGGCCGGCTCGCGGCAGAGGCTTCCCTCCAGCACCTCCCACCGGCTACCGTCCTCCGGTAGCGCCTTGTAATCATCGTAGGTAAAGACCGCCTTCTCCCGCGGCATGAAGATTCGTTCCTCCTGAGGGCCGTAAGGAAGTCCCCTTTTCCTGGACGGCGATGCCATCTTATGGGAGGCGCAGGCTGGCGTCAAGAACCCGGTTGTCCGCCCGACATTGGCCTTTTTGGGCCCGCGAGTTGCTGCAGCGCAGGTTAACCTCCTTCCATTTCCCGGAAAAGGCGGAGCGCCTCCCCGTGGAAGAAGGTCTTAACCTCTTCCCAGGACAAGGGCTGTAGCAGGCGCGGTTGCGGTTCCTCCTCGGCGTCGGCGAAAAAGGTGGCACTTCCTGGGTTTTGCCCGGCGGCGCGCCGGCGCGGCTCAGGGTCCTGTCTTGGACGAGGCTCATGGCCCTGCCTTGGACGAGGCTTATGGCCCGCTGAGAGCGCGGCTAGGGCGCGGCGGCGAGGGCCCTGAGGCGCAGGAGCGCGGCAGCCGCCTCGGCGCGAGTCAGAGGCTCGGCCGGGCGGAGGAGGCCGTCCCGAGGTCGCAGGATACCCAGGGAAGCCGCCACGGCCAGCGCCGGGCGCGCCTCCGCTGAGGCCTGCCCCGCGTCGGCGAAGGGCAGGCTGAAATAAGCTGGGTCGGCACCCAGGAGGCCGTCGTAGCCGAGGGCACGCAGGGAGAGGGCGGCCAGCTCCTCGCGGGTAACGGGGGCGGCGGGATCGCCCGCCTCCGCCGGGGCTGGGGCACCGACCGGACGGGGTATCGGCGGAAGCGCCTGCGGCCCTCCGGCGCGCACGGCGAGCTCGCCGAACAGGGCCTCCAACGTGGTGTTGAACCTTGCAAGGGCGGCCAGGAACTCGCCGCGGGTCACCGCCTCGTCAGGGCGGGAGCGCCCGTCGCGGGGCGGGAGTAGACCCAGGCTCGCCGCCGTCCGCATCTCTCGCTCCAGGGGATGACCGCGGGCGTCGGCGGCGGCGGCGGCTGCTTCCGCGGCTTCGGGCGGCGTCAGGAGGAACTCGTCGAGCGGTTCCCCGGTGCGGGCGTCAAGCCAGCGCGGGGGCAGGCCGAACCCGCCCGGGACGTAGGCCGGCCTGTAGGCGGCGGCTCCGCCAGCCCCGGCGGGGACGGGCACGTACCAGAGGGCGAGGCTGATCTTGGCGAGGTAGGCTTCCTCCGCCTCCGGGCGGGGAAGCAGGCGCGGCGGTGACGGGATGGCCGGGGGAGGATCGGCGGGGCAGGTGACGCTGACAACCCGCCCGGTGATGGGCCGGGGCTTTCCCCGCGCTCCCTGGGGTCCTTCGACGGCGAAGTAGGAGATCAGATCTCCCATGGTGGCGTCAACCAATGCTTCCGCGGAGGTGAGCGGTCGCCCCTTTGAGGTGCTCCGCCAGACGACGCGCCAGGTAGCCCGGGCCGGCAGTCCCCGTTCCCGGCCGTCGTCATAGGTGACCTCGGCCGGGCGCAGGTCGGCCGGGAGGGCGACGAGACGGGCTGCCCAAGCCACGGCGGCGTCGCGGGCGCCGGGCCCCGCCGGGAGGGACTCGCCCTGCCCCGATCCGTAAGCGGCGCCGTACACGGTCGCCGCCGGGTTTCCCTCGCCGGGCGCGCGCACGGGGCCGGGGAGCCCGGCGGCACCCTCGAGATTCACCGGCCTGCCCAGCCCGTCCAGCACCCGTCCGCTGACGGCGTCGATAACAGGTGGCCCCGTGCCCCCTGCCAGCAAAGGAAGGCCATACACTGGAACGTAGTCGGACGGGGAGCCTGGGGGATGTGGCGGGCCGGGTCGGCCCTCGTAACGGAGGAACAGCCCCACCCGCGCGCGAAAGATCCTCTCGGCCTGGGACGGTGCTACGAGCCGCGGGGGCAGCGGCAGGTGGAGGTCTCGGTCCCACTGCACGGCCAGCTCTGTCACCTCACCGGTGTCGCCGTTCACAGCCACCCGGAACCCCTGGGTGCCCACGGGGATGCCGTGGGCGAGCCGCGCGTAGGTGAACGTGTAGGAGAAGTTCCCCCGGAGTGTGACCCAGGGCGCTGCCCGCGAGATGGCGACGAGGCGCACCGGCCGGAGGCCCAGCGCCTCCAGGCGTGCGCGCAGCGCCTCTGCCCGTGCCCGCGCCTCTCCCGCGGTCAGGGGCGAGCCCCTCGGGTGGCCCGCGCCGCCCCAACCGGCAGGGGGGTAGCGGTACCTGGTCACGTTCAGGGGTATGCCGGTGGCGGCGTCCACGACGCCCATCACCTGCTCCGACAGCCGTTGCCGAGAACATAGAAAACTATTCCTGGCATCCGCCCGTTGCCGGACGGAGGCACCGGTCTTACGCGCATGCGCGCTGCCGGCTTCCCGCTTCCTCCGGAACCGCCCGCCTCCCGGCGGGTCTTACATCCCGTCCACGGGCGTTTTGCGTCTCCGGTCCACTCCCGGCGACGGCAGCCGCAAAGGCCGCAAGATTCCGCGCCGCGTTCTCGTCCCGGTCCAGGACAAGACCGCAGGCATCGCACCGGAACACCCGCTCCCACAGGGGGGCCAGAACCGGTCCGCCTCCACGAGGCGTGACCAATACCAGGCCGTCTTGTACGCGAGCTGGCGCCGAATCTCCGCAAGGGAGGCGTCCGCAACCGCCCGCGCCAGGCGCCGGTTCCGCAGCATCCCGGCCACGTTGAGCCGTTCCACCACCACCGTCCCACAAGTGCGGGCAAGCTGGGTGGTGAGCTTGTGCAGGGCGTCCCGGCGGATGTTCGCCACACGGGCGTGGGCACGGGCGAGCCTCAACCGCGTCCTGGCCCGGTTCCTGCTCTGCGACTTGCGCCGCGCCAGCTCACGATTCAGGCGGGCGAGCTTCCGCAGCGCCGCCTTAAGCGGCCGCGGGTCCTCCACCCGTTCGCCTGTCGAGAGGACAGCCAGGTGCCGTAGCCAAGCGTCCACGCCCACCACGGCGTCCGGAAACCGGGGTGCCTTCGCCTCGCGCTCCACCTCGCAGGTGAAGCTCACAAACCACCGCCCTCCCTCCCGCGACACCGTGGCCCGAAGGATGCGCGCCTTCCCCGCCTCGATCTTCTCCAGGAGCGCCGTCGTCGGCTCGTGCGTCCGCACCCGCCCGATCCGGGGAAGGACGACGTGGCTCTTGTCGTCCACCCGGATCGCGCCCGTCGTGAAGCACACCGACTCCTGACCGTGGCCCTTTTTCCGGAAACGGGGAAAGCCCACCCGGCGGCCCTTCCGCCTGCCCTTTTTGCTCTCAGACCAGCTCTTTAGCGCGTCGGCCAGACCGGCCAACCCAGACGAGTACGCTTCCTTCGAGTTCTCCCGCCACAAGGGGCAACGGTGTCCTTGGCGCGGTTCCATTGCCGGCGGAGCTCGGGGAGCGTCCAGGGCACCTCCACCTCCTCGCCGCGTTGGCGAGCGGAAAGCCGCTCCTTCACGAGGGCCAGCCCCCAGTTGAAGGCGAAGCGCCGCGCCCCGACGTGGGAGGCAAGGGCCCGCTCGGCGCGGGGCGAGGGGTCGAGGGCGAACCGATAGGCTTGGAGGACGCGGAGGGCAGGCACGTACCCATCATAGCGAACATATGTGCTGATCGCAAGCCCCGGTTGGGAACGCCAAGGGCTTTGCGACGAAGGGTGAACGGGAAGGAAACGCCATGAAACGCAAGGTGATTCAATAAAAACGTCAACAGTTGCAAGCCCTCCGTCCTCCTGCCGGAGCGTGATATTCCAGAGGCCCGCGCTGCCCGGGCGCGGGACCTCCAGGTGCGTGGAAGCGAGTTCGAACGACGCGGGAAGGTCGAAGAGGGCACGGACGGTACGCGCGGCTTCCTCGGCGGAGACGGCCGGCCGCCCGGGCGAGGCGGCTATGGCCGAGGTCGGCTGGGGAGTCGGCGATGCGGCCAGGGCAGCCGCGAGCGGCATCGCGAGGAGCCTCGCGATGCCGCCGGCGCGGCAGCCGCCACGGCGGGGGCTGCCTCGCGCGGCGGAAGGTGGTACGGCGCGGCGGCCTTCGGGCTTGATGGCAGCCTTCACCTCCCGTGGCGGCACGCTCCGAGCCCCATTTTCGATGGCGCTGTGGGATTCCCTGCCGGTCCCCGGCCGCTGGTCCCCGGGGCGAGGAGGCCCGCCAGGTCGGCAAAGCGCACTTTCCAGCCGGGGACGCCGGGAATGCGTAACAGGCGGAGCCGCAATCGCTCCCTCCGGGCACGGTCGGGGTCGGGCTGAGCGTACACGGTGACGTCGGCCTCCACAACGGTGGGGCGCGAGGCGACGGGGCCCCGGGAGGCGGCCGACCGGCGGCTGGGAATCCCCGGGTCGGCGCGGTCGGCGCCGTCGGCGCCGCCTTGCACCAGGCGCACCGAATTGATCTCGAGGTGCTTCAGGGCGGCGAAGAGGGCTTCCCTGATGGCCGGGTCCACCCGGTCGGCGGCGTGGCGCAGGGCGGCGGCGTCCCGCTGGAAGGCGGCGACGAGGGCCAGCTCGGCGACGCGGGCAGGCGGCGCGGCGTCGAGGGCGTCGGCCAGGCGACCGGAAGCTTTGAGGATCATGAGCCCGTGGGCCGGGTCGGCGCGGCCGCTGCCGTGGGTGGTGCTGCCGGCGAAGTGGACGCAGAAGTGCCCGGGGAAGGCGTTGCCGGGGACGACTCCCTCGCCGTGGGGCATGCCGTTGATGGAGGCGGCGATGCGGCGGCCGGCCAGCTCCACCACCACGGCCCGCCGGCGCCAGCTCCAGCGGCCGCCGTACAGCGACTTCAGCACCACTGCGTCCCGGGCGGTGGCGGGCTCGGCGTCGGCGTGGTCGTAGCCACCGTAGCGGAGCACGCGGAAGGAGGCGCCCGTCTCCACGTCCCGGATCACGGCCGCGCCGTCCCAGGGCCAGAGCCGGTCCACCTCCGGCCAGGGCAGGGGCACGCCGAAGGTGGCGCGCGCCAGGGCGGCCGTCTCGCGGGCCAGAAAGGCCCGCAGCTCCCTCCCGGCGAGGAGGGTGCGGGTGGCCGGATCCCCCACCTCGAGGTTGCGGGTTACCAGGACCCCGCCGGGGCTGTGGCCGGCCCGCCGCCAGGAGAGGCGCCAGTAAAGGAGGTGGTCGGGCAGGAGGCCGGGGCTGCGGCGGGCTCGCGCCAGGGCGCGGGCGAGTTCGGTCAGGCGCGCCGCGTTGCGCACCATCGCCGTCTGGCGGAACTCGGGCCAGGCAAAACCCAACGTGGCTTCCTCCAGGGGAGGCGGCGAGGCAAGGCGGCCGAGGAGGAGGAAGCCCGCCAGGGCGCCCCCGGCGGCGAGGGCGAGGGGGAGGAGGCGAAGCCGCGGGGGGCGGCGGGGGGCCGCGGACGGGGCGACGGGCGGACGGGCCATAGGCGGGTCTCGGGGCATCCTACGCCGCCGGCCGGCGGGGAATGCCGGCCCGGGGGGCGCACCGCCTGCCGGGGGGCTACGGACCGACCCCCGCAAGGGAAACCTATGTCCCGATAACTATGGGCGAGGAGGAGAATCCGCGTGCGGCTTCCCCCGGTGGCCCCGGTGGCCGAGATTGACGTGGCCATGGTCGCTCCCCCGGAGGGGGGAAAGGACGAAGGGCTCGGCCTGCTCCTGCGGGCGGAGAGCGTGCCTTCCCGCATCCTCAAAGGAGCCGCCTTCACCCTGCGCGTGATACCGCGCATCGGTCCCCTCGGATGGCGGGGGGTGGCGCTCCTGGTGGAGCTGACGGGGGAGATCGCCAGCATCGCCGTGGGGGGCTGCCTCCTCACGTGGGACAAGTTCACCCGCTTCCGGGACTTGGCGGCTCGGCGCGAGGTCGTCTACCTGGGGCTCGCCTCCGTCGAGGACGGCGACGCCGTCTGGTTCCAGGTACCGCCTGCCGAGATCGTCGCCTGTTCGGGCCTGGCCCGGCTCGGCGAGCGGCTTCCCCTCCTGGGCTGGGTCCTGGCCGGCATCCTCTCGGCCCTGATGACCGGCCTCAGCATCTTTCTGCTGCTGGCGCTGAGCCGACAGTAGCCTGGACCCCACCAAGAAAAAGCCGCGGCCGCCCGTGACGGCCCACCGTCTATCACCATGGCGTTGAGGCCGTGGCGATGGGCGAAGGCCAAGAGATCCTCCAGGCGCCGAGGGTCGCCCGCCGTCCAGCCGGTCAGGTAGATGCCGCGGAGTTCGTCGGGATTGGGCGGCGCCGGCCCGGCGGCCCCCCACCCTCAGCGGGGGGCGTGGACGGTGAGCCCCATCTCCGCCGCCCAGCGGTCGCCGGCCCCTTGGGAGGAGAGGCTGATCTCCTCCACCAGCACGCCGGCCCGCGGCTCCTCCAGCAGGGAGAGGAAGCGGAGGAGGGCCTCCCGCGGTCCCTCGGCGCTCAGGAGGAGAGGGAGGCGCAGCAGAGCGGTCGCCTCGAGCGGCTCGGCCGGGGCGGGCGAATTCTGGGGCAGCACGCGGGTGATGGTGACTCCGGCCCGGCCGGCCGCAGCGTGCCAGCGGGCCAGGAGGGCCGTCTCACCCTGCCGCGCGGCCAGCGCCGCCTCCCGGCGGTTCACCTCCTGCCGCAGGCGGGCCGCCTCCTCGCCGGTCCGGCGCAGATCCTCCACCCGCACGGCCAGGGCGGCCGCCGCCTCCCGCCGGCGCGCCAGGGATTCCTCGAGCGAGGTGAGGCGGACCCTGGCGGGGAGAAAGCCGAGGAGCATCGTGGCCGCCCAGAGGGCAAGCACGGCGGCGGTGGCGGCCGCGAGGACCCGCTGTTGACGTTCAGCCACCGCTCTGCACCCCCCCGCCGGGCGGCGTGGCGGTCAGGCGGAGGTCGAAGGCCATATCCCGGGCGGGCCGAAGGGTGGCTCCCTCGAAGCGCACCTCGGCGACGCCGGGGAGGCTGCCCAGCCTGGCCGCGCAGGCCGCCGCCGCTGCCAGGTCAGGGCCCGCGCCGCTCAGGGTGATGCCCTGGGGGCCGGCGCGCACCGCCGTGACCTCGGTCCCTTGCGGGCAGGCGTGCAGCAGGGCCGGCAGGGTCTCACTCCAGCGGCGGGCCTTGTCCAGACTCCGTAGGGCGTCCAGCCGCTCCCGGAACGCTGCCAGGTCGGGGGGCGAAGGTAGGGGAGCGGCGGCCGGCGCCACGGCGGCCAGGGCCCGGGCCGTGGCCCGCAGGCGAAGGGCGGTCACGCCCCAGAGGAGGAGGCTTGACAGCCAAAGCAAGACGGCCAGGACCAGGACCCGCCGCCAGCGGGCCACCCTGAGCCGGGGACCCGTCAAGAGGCGAGGCCGCAGCAGGTCAACGGCCGCCACGGCTCGCATGGGCATCCTCCTTCTCGCGTTCGCTCGCCGCCGGCGCCGCCGTTGCCCTCGCCGTCGCCGCCACGGCCGGCGTCTCCGCCGGCGGGCGCGCCCGCGGGGCGGGGAGGCGCCGCACGGCCGCCGCCGCGGCCAGGACGAAACGAGGATTGACCTGGCTGCCGTCGCCCGCGTCCAAGATGAGGGGGTTCACCTTAACCTCCAGATTGTCGGCCAAGGTGGCCAGGAGCGCGGGCCAGAGGGCGCCGCCGCCGCAGGCCCATACCCGGGTGCAACCGCCATGCTGACGCTCGTAGTGGCGGAGGGTGCGTCCCAGTTCCCCCAGGAGGGTGCGGAGCGGCTCCACGAAGACGTCCATGGGACCGTCCTGGTAGAACGTGACCTTGTCCACCTCGGCCTTCACCCTGTTGCCGCCCGTCCCCCCGGCCAGGGCGGCCGTAAAGCTGTTGCCGCCCACCGCGACGGTCCGGTAGAGGCTCGGCAGGCCCTCCGCCACCACCAGGAGCCTGGTTTTGCTGGCCCCGAGATCGAGAACCAGCTCCACGCCTCCGGCATCCCTGCGCCGCTCCCCGCCGCCGGTGCCCGTCTGCGGCTCCGCCGCCAGCCGCCAGAGGCGCCAGAGGACGCCGGCGTGGGGTTCCACGGCCAGGCGGCGCCAGCCCGAGTCCCGCAGGGAATCCGCCACGTCGCGAACGGCGGCGTCGGGCGCCCCCAGGATTACGTAGCAGGACTTGCCGCCCTGCCCGTCGGCGCACGCCTCCAGGTAATCGAGGGCGAGGTTGTCGGGCGCTCGGCCCAGAATGCGTTCCAGCTCCAGGTACAGGGCGCGCGGCACCTCGCGGGGGCGCACGCCCGTCAGGCAGAGAGCCCGGAAGAGAGCGTCGTCCCGCTCCAGGATGACCGCGGCCGCCTCGGGCCAACCTTCCCGCCGCCGGGCCGGAGGATGGCCCGCCAGGAGCGGATCCCCGCGCACCGGCTCCAGGTGGGTCTCCCGCACCGTGTGACCGCCGGCGCCGCTGGCCGCCACCGCCAGCTTGACGGCGGAGACGCCGGCGTCCACGCCCACCCACTCCCGCGGCTCAAGCCACCTGTGCCAAAAGCCCATGTTTCCTCCTCCTTCCGCGTCAGCCCCTCCGACCCATCCGCGGTGGCGCCCTCGGAGGCGGTCCTCCCCGCGGGCCTGGCGCGCCTAGCCGCCCCGCCAGCGCAGCACCTGGAAGGCCCCGGCCGGCTCGACCCCCCCCGGCAGGGCCCGCCACATGCCGGGATCGTACTCCACGCTGACCGTGCCCACGTTGAGCCCTGTGAAGGAGAGACTCACGTTGCCCCCCGAGACGAGGGAACCCCTGATGGTGGCCGATGTAACCAGTCCCACGAGCGTAAGCCCGCTCACGGAGATGGAGCAACGGGACCCGGTGGGGTCGGCGGGACAGGGGTCGGTGTACAGGTACAGGCGGCCGAAGCGCCTTGACCCTACGGCCGCGAGCTTGACCTCGCCGATGCTCACGGCCTGGTCCTCATCTCCCGCGCAGTCCTTGACGGCGTAGAGTCGGAGCAGTGCCGTCTCGGTCTGCGTCAGGGTGGCGTCGCGGCCCACCACCACCGCTCCGTCGCCCGCGACGGAGCTCCCGGCCAGGGCCGTCAGGTTGCCGCGGGTGTCCAGGCAGACTCTGTCCGCCTGGGGACGGCGCACGTAGAGGATGGAGCCCGCAGGGAGGTTAACGGTGCCGGAGACGGTCAGGTCTCCTTCCACGGCCAGGAGGCGCCCGGCGGGTACGGTGATCGCCTCCCCCGCGAGGATGATCAGGTTGCAGGGGTAGAGAACGTCCCGCGTGCCGCCGCCGCTGTCGGCGTCCAGGACCGCCTGCGTGAGGATGCCCGCGGGCGGACAGGAGGCGGCCGTCGGCAGCCGCCCCGCGTAGGCCGCGTTGCCGGCTTCCCAGAGCGGCACGGCCAGGCTCTCCGTTTTCTCCACGGGTTTGCCGTGGACGTCGTTGACGTTGGGGAAGGATATGGCCAAACCGTTTGCCTGTATCGTGCTTCCCGCGCGCACGTGTCCCTGTACGAGAACGGCCGGGAGAAGCAGGGTCTGGGTCACGGAGATCTCGCCGCGCGCGAGCAGGAGGAACCGGAACGGCGAATCGGCCACGGCCCGGGCGCGGCCGGTGACCGGCAGGCCGCTCCCGGGCGCCCCCGCGCCGGAGGCGGGGACGTCCACGCGGTAGGCGCGCTGGTCGGGCGAGGGATTGGCGTCTGGGGTGTGGATGGCCGTGGCTGCCTGAAACCCGGCCGGGCCGCCGGGTACGTCAAAGGAAGCCGACAGGGGCGAGGTGCGCAGGGCGGCGGGCGCGTCGGCGGGGGAGCAGTCGGTTTTGCCGGCGCAGGCTTCCGCCCACCGGCGCCACAGGTCGCCGAGGCGGGCCAGGGCCAGTTCCATGCCTGAGTCGGCGGCGTCGGCGGCGGCCAGGCGGCCGGCCTCCAGGCGCGCGGCCTGCACCCGTAGCGCCGCGGCGGCGGCCAGGGCCGTGGCGGTCAGGGTCAGCACCGCCAGGAGCACCAGGCTGGCGATCAAAGCCTGGCCCTCCTCGGCCAGAAGGGCCGCTCCCGGCGCGGTCCCCCCATGCCGGCGCGCCGCCGTCCCCGTCCGTCCCGTTGGCTCCCACCGGTGCCGCACGGTCACCAGTTCCCCCTCAGGCGCGCGCCCGTGCAGGCGCGCCAGGAAGGGGGCTGGCCGCCCCCGCCTGCTCCGCCGGGAAGAGAAAAGGCGGCCACGTCCACGCACACTCGGACCGCCGCGGGCGACGGCTGATAGTAAACGGTCAGGGCCGTCACGGCCCTCTCCGCCGGCGTGAGGGAGATGGTGGCGCCGCCGCGCTCCTCCAACAATTGTCCGCCGGAAACCCGGTAGGTGACGGGTTCCACGTAGGGCGAGCTGCAGCGGAGGGTGTCCGTCCCCTGCCATCTGGGGACATAGGCGGTGAGGGAGGCGCCGTCGCCGGAGACGGTGACGGGGGTCGTGCCGGGCGGCAGGCCCGCCAGGCCGAAGCAGCTTCCGGCCTCCCGGGCCGCGGCGGCCACACGGCGCAGGGCGGCCGCCACCTCCTGCTGCACTGCCGCCGTCCGCAGCGTCTGTCGCTCCACCCGGGCTGCCGCCCGCGCCGCCAGGGCCACGGCCGTGACCACCACGCCGGCCAGGCCGAGAGCCACCGCCAGCTCGACCAGGGTTCCGCCCCTCTCTCCCGTTCGCTCCGCCGCCATCACCGTCCGGCCTCCCGACTGTTCAGCCGCCGGCCCCGGCGGGCCGCAGATAGGCCGTCTGGGAAAGGAAAGCATCATAGGCCCCTCCGCGGGCCCGGGCGAAAACCACCTGTGCCCGGAAAAGGCCCGGGGCGGTCACGGCGCAACCGCCGCCCCCGCAATCAGCCACGTACACGCGGTACACCACGCTGCCCACCGCTCCCGTGAAGCCGTCCTCGGTCCACGGAGCCCAGTCGCCGAAGGGCGGGTCGGGCTTGCCTGGCAGGGCGGCCAGCCCGGCGGCGGGCAGGGCGCGCAGCTCCTCGATGGCGCCCTGGGTCGCCAAGCCCGCGGCGTGCAGGTCGCGGGCGCGGTAGACGGCTTTGAGGGCGGCCAGGCTTCCTCCCACCACGGCGCCCACGGCCAGGGCGGCGAGCCCGGCGGCCAGCAGCACGTCCAGCAGGGCCGAGCCCCTTTCGGACCCCCTCCCCAGTTTTGCTCCATCGAGGGCGAACGGAGCGTCACCAGCTTTTCTCAACGAGCCCATCGGACCAGACCTTGATCCATACGGTGTCGCCGCTGACCGGTCCCGTGCCTTTCAACGTTATTTGGAGTCCGTCGCCGTGGGTGGGATCAGTTATCGGTGTGCACGAGTCAAGGGTGTAATTGGCACCGGCCGGTGCGGTGACGTTCAGCTTCGCGCAGTCGAAAGCGTTGTTCTCCGTGAAGTAGCTCCAAGCGGGTCAAGTCCGAGTTTTGGTGTAAAAATCCCTCTGG
>FWPU01001790.1_pt1 | contig 62470 bp, 48 predicted proteins | sample 2228361 | NCBI WGS metagenome assembly FWPU01 (sample SAMEA103939777, study PRJEB20133) | metagenome
GCGCGGATTCGGGATGGAGATGCAGGTAGCTCTATACACATTGTGCGCACATACCCGATGAAGGAATGAAAAAGCCCCTCGCCGTGCATTTAGCGGTGGTGGGTGAATAATTAATCTTCAACATTTCCGACCATGAAAACGATCTTTTCATTGCTGCTCTTTATCGCGATCTGGAGTGTTCCATCTGTTTTTTCCTTCAAGACAACAAACGTGGGGGGCCCAGCTAAAACAGACAATCATGCTCCGTGTTGGGCCGAAGCGCATTACTATGGTCAAGCCGTGAATGACGAAGGGGAGTTGATTCAAGGCTGTTACATCGTATTGGTGCTTGTCAAATGCAAATTCGATGAAAAAGAACCGGCGCCCGATCTACTGGCCTGGGGTTTCGTGGCGGTAGGGGATTGCCCCCGAGGCATCGTGATCTCTGATGAAGTGTTTCACTCCTCTGAAGGCATAGCGGTCGGCCATTCAACCCGACATAACGTGTCCAACCAGGATAACTTGAGGGCATACCTTGCCGAACATCCCCACATGAAAACCGTGGTGGCAGATGCAGCCGTCGAAGCCATCCCAAAGTGAGTGACTGCATGGCTGTGAAGCGGGGTGGGGTAGCACCATTTACAAGGAATCTCTATCGACCAATGCGGCGCCCGATTAAACCAAGCGTCGGCATCGACGTCCTGGCCAACGTTTGTTTCACCGAGGTCTTCCATCCAATCCTCAGGTTTTTTCCAACCCAAGAAATGCACCGCCTATGAAAACCATGCTTGTCATTTTCACCCTGCTTTTTGCCAGCACCGCCTTCACCTCCTCCTCGCTTGAAAGTCACACCACCGAAGTCACACCAAGGGCCCTATCTCAAAAGCCACCTCGTTGGGAAAAGCTCGGACAACGCCGCGTGGACTACACTCGCGATCGCGACGAAATCCTCGTCACCGCCCGTGAAGGCTTCTTCACTGCCCTGAAAATTCGCGTCAAAAGAGCACCGATCCAGATGCACCGCATGGTGATCCACTTTGCCGACGGATCCACCCGTGAAGTGGAGTTGCGCGAACGCATTCCCGCCGGCGGTAGCAGCCGAGCGATCGACCTGCCAGGCAACAAGCGCATCATTCGCAAGGTGGTCTTCGTGTATGACACTCGCAACAGCGCACCCCGAAAGGCCGTCGTTGAGCTGTGGGGAAAACATTGAAATGTAGATTTAACGAAATAACGCTTCGATACGAAGCGTGACTACCCGCTGTCCGGGGCTTTTGGGGCAGCGGGTTTTCCATTTTCGCAGGGGAGGGTGCCGCCCTACATTTGCCCCTGGCAATCCATGCCTTTATTATTTTTCAAAAAATAAATATCCATGAGGCGAATCGCCATCACGCGCAATGTCAGCCCCCGCATGGCCGAGTGCGAGTTGACTTTTCTCGAACGCGAACCCATCGACATACACCTGGCAGAAAAGCAACACGAGGAATACGAAGATGCCCTGCGCAAACTCGGCTGTGAGCTGGTGCGCGCACCTGCTCTGCCCAACTATCCCGACAGCGTGTTCGTGGAGGATTGCGCCGTGGTGTTCGACGAGCTGGCCGTCATTACGCGCCCAGGAGCCGAGAGCCGCCGCGCCGAAGCACTTTCCCTCGAAGAGGTTTTGGAGCCTTTCAGGAAGTTGCACTACATTGAGGCGCCGGGCACCCTCGACGGAGGAGACGTCCTTCGACTCGGCAAACGGGTGCTGGTTGGGCTGTCGGGTCGCACCAACCGAGCAGGCTTCGAGCAGTTGCACCATTTGCTCACTCCCCAGGGCTACATGGTGGAAGGCGTGGTGGTGCGAGAATGCCTGCACCTGAAGTCGGCCGTGACACAGGTGGGTGAAAACACCGTACTGCTCAACCCCGAATGGGTGGACCCGCTCTATTTCGAAGGCATGCAAATCATCGAAGTGCACCCCGATGAACCCGAGGCTGCCAACGCCCTGCTCATCGGCGATACCGTCATCTATCCGGCCGATTTTCCGTTTACCGCCCTGCGACTGGCAGAGGCGGGAATAGAGCTGTTGCTGGTGGACAATTCCGAAGTGCTGAAAGCGGAAGGTGGGGTGACTTGTTGCAGTGTGGTGTTTGAGGAATGAGGAACTGAAGAATCGAGGAATTGAAGAACTGAAGAATCGAGGAACTGAAGAATCGAGGAACCGAGGAATTGAGGAACTGAAGAATCGAGGAACCGAGGAATTGAGGAACTGAAGAATCGAGGAATTGAGGAACTGAAGAATCGAGGAACTGAAGAATCCCTGTCTGCCGACCCGTCTGGCCGACGGACAGGCAGGCAGGGAGGAACCGAGGAATTGAAGGCTTGGATTGCGATCCAAAAACCATCTAAAAACCTCTCCAAGAGCCCCCAAAAAACCCAATCAAAAACCATTTCAACAACCTCCTCATGCCACAGATCAACGGAACAGCAAAACAGGCACGCAGCTTCGACGCCATCGTCGTGGGTAGTGGCATCAGTGGCGGCTGGGCTGCCAAGGAGTTGACCGAAAAAGGTCTCAACGTATTGTTGCTCGAGCGCGGCAAACACATCGAGCACGTCAAGGACTACAAGGGTGCCATGCATGCGCCCTGGCACTTGCGCTTCCGCGGCCGCATCCCTCCTGCCTTGCGCGAGCGCTATCCCATCCAGAGCCGTTGTTACGCTTTTGCGGAAGACAATACCGACTTCTGGGTCGATGACTTGGAGAACCCCTATATCGAAGAAAAGCCCTTCAACTGGCTCCGCGGCTACCACCTGGGCGGGCGTTCCCTCATGTGGGGCCGACAAAGCTACCGCTGGAGCCCCATGGACTTCGAAAGCAACGCTCGCGATGGCTTCGGCGTGGACTGGCCCATCCGCTACGAAGACCTGGCGCCCTGGTACGATTACGTGGAAGCATTTGCCGGCATCAGTGGTTCCAGGGAGGGCCTGCCTCAACTGCCTGACGGCAATTTCTTGCCGCCTATGGAAATGACCTGTGTGGAGCGCCACGTGGCTGAAACCACTCGCCAAAACTGGAAAGACCGACGCATCATCATTGGCCGGGTGGCCATCCTCACCAGCCCCAAACAGGTACACACCGAACTGGGACGCAGCCAATGCCGCTACCGCAACCGCTGCCACTGGGGCTGCCCCTTCGGAGCTTATTTCAGCAGCTTGTCGGCCACCATACCTGCCGCCATGCGAACCGGAAGGCTCACCATCCGAACCGATGCCATCGTCAGTGAAGTGCTCTTCGACAACGACAAGCAACGAGCCACCGGCGTGCGCATCATCGACCGGCTCACAAAGCAAACCGAGGAGTTTTACAGCCGAATCATTTTCCTCAACGCCAGCACCCTCGGCACCACTTTCATCCTGCTCAATTCGAAAAGCAACCGCTTTCCAAACGGCTTAGGCAACGACTCCGGCGTCATCGGCCATTACCTCATGGATCACCACTTCAGCGTAGGCGCTGGCGGTCCCATCGAGGGCTTCGAAGACAAATACTACAAAGGACGCCGCGCCAACGGCATCTATATTCCACGCTTCCGAAACCTGCCTGGCGGCGAGCAACGCAAGGACTACGTGCGCGGATTCGGCTACCAGGGGGGCTCCTGGCGCGAAGGCTGGTGGAGACTCCAAAACCAACCCGGCCTCGGTGCCGATTTCAAACAGGTCGCCACCGACCCCGGCCAGTGGCATTTCAGCATCGGCGCCTGGGGTGAGCACCTGCCGTATTACGACAACCACGTCCGCCTCGACGAAAGCCAAACCGATCAATGGGGCTTGCCTCTGCTGAGAATCCATTGCGAATTCAAGGAAAACGAACTGGCCATGCGCAAAGACATGATGAACGCAGCTGCCGAAATCCTCGAGGCCGCTGGCTGCAAAGACATCACCACCTACGACCACCTCGACAGCAGCCCCCCCGGCCATTGCATTCACGAAATGGGCACCTGCCGCATGGGCAGCGATCCCAAAACCTCCGCCCTGAACAAATGGAACCAGCTCTGGGCCGTACCCAACGTCTTCGTTACCGACGGCGCCTGCATGGCCAGCACGGCCTGTCAGAACCCATCGCTGACCTACATGGCCCTCACCGCCCGCGCCGCCGATTATGCCATTCAGGAACTGAAGCGGGGGAATTTGTAGCTTCAGATAATTTCATCGACTCCAAACCCTACACTCTAAACCCTACACCCTACACCCTCAAAAAAATGCCCATCGAAATCACCGAAGTCTTTTACCCACGCACCCGCCAGGAGTGGCGGCAGTGGCTGCGGGAGCACCACCAAACCAAAAGTGAAATTTGGTTGCGTCGCTTCCGCAAAGCCACGGGCAAGCCCTGCATCAGCTACGACGACATGGTGGAGGAGTGCCTGTGTTTCGGATGGATCGACGGGGTGGTGAAGAAGTATTGCGACGAAAGCAGCGTGCAGCGCATCACACCCCGCCGCAAAAAGACCTTCCTCTCTGAGCTCAACCGCCAGCGTGTGTGGAAGCTCCAAAAGCTGGGCCTGATGACAGCCGCCGGCCTGGAGCCCATTGCCGACCTGCTAGGCAGTCCTGACGACCCGTGGGAAATTCCGGAATGGATAGAGGCGCAGCTTAAAGCCGACCCCGTGGTTTGGGAAAACTTCAATGCCTTCCCCTACTTTTACCGGCGGCTGAAAATCGGCTGGATCGCAGAAATCCGCAGCGACAGCCGCCGCGATGTGGCCCAGAAGCGCTTGGACTACCTCATCAAAATGACCCGCCAGGGCAAGATGTACGGCACTATACCACTGACGGATGACTTCTGATGTACACCGGCTAGCAAGCCACCCCGGCTAGCGTGCTGCATAAGCACAATCCTCACAGCATGAATCCTATTTCTTTTTTCCAAAAGCTCGCTTTGTGCATTCTGCTGGCCACGCCGACTGCCCTGTCGGCGCAAACCATTCTCACCTTGGAGGAGGCCTACCGCCTGGCGCCGGAAAACAGCGCCATTGCCGGCAACGAGGTGCTGCTCGAAACGGCTTCCGAATTGCGCAGCGAAAACATCAACACCTCCAAAATGCCCAGCCTCGACCTGAAAGGACGCGCCAGCTGGCAAAACGAGGTCTTCGGCCTGCCGGTGGATTTTCCGGGGGTGGACTTTTCGGTGCCGCACACCAATGTGCAACTGAGCCTGGAAGCCGGTTACCTGCTCTACGACGGCGGCCTGCGGGAAGCCCGGCTGGCACTTGAGCGCTCCCGCCTGGAGGTGGACCGCCAGCAGCTCCAGACGGAATTGTATGCCCTTCGGGAAAAAGTCGAGAAAGCCTATTTCGGTGCCCTGCTCATACAGGAACAGCAAAAACTGGTGGAGCTGACCCGCAAGGACATCGCCGCCAAAGCCGAGCAGCTGGAGTCCGCCGTCCGCAACGGCGTGGCCCTCGAAAGCGACCTGAAAAAGCTCCAGGTGGAGCTGCTCAAAATAGACGCCACCCTCGAAGCCCTCGAAAGCGACCGCCGCGCCGCCCTGGCCGTATTGGCCAGCCTGACGGGGCTGGAACAAGGGGAGACGCCAACTCTGCAACTGCCCGTTTTTGACGAAAACCTGGAGGCTGAGTGGCGCCGGCCCGAGCTGGCCCTGTTCGACCTGCAACAGCAGCAGCTCCACGCCGCCAACGACCTCACCGCCGCAGGCCGCAGGCCAAAGCTGAGCCTCTTTGCTCAGACCGGTCTGGGCTACCCCGATCCACTCAACTTTTTCGACGACGAGGTGAGTCCCTTTTTTATCGGCGGGCTTCAGTTTTCATGGAAAATATGGGACTGGGGCCAGGCCGATCGCGAGTACCAGGAGCGCTCGGTGCAGATGCTGCTGCTGCGCAACCGCCGCAAGGCCTTCGAGCAGGGGCTGGAGCACCAGCGAGGCCGTTTTGCCGAAGAAATAAATAAGTGGAAAGCGCAGATGGCGGCAGCAGAAAAAATTGCCCAGATGGAAGCCGATATTCTCAAACAGGTATCCGCCCAGCTGGACAACGGCACCGCCACGGCTACCGATTACCTGCTGCAATCGAACGCCGAACTGAAGGCGCGCCTGAACATGGAACTGTACCGCATCCAATTGGCGCAAACCCTGGCGGCCTGGCATACCTGGGCGGGGGAGTGAACAATGAAAAAAACTAACAACGATGCAAATAGATAAGCGCTTGATTTTGTTTGTGCCAGCCTTGCTTTGGATGGGTTGCAAAAACGAAGCACCCCCCGCCGACGCCAACGGCCATTTCGAAGCCACGGAAGTAACAGTCTCCGCCGAGGTGGGAGGCCGGCTGCTCATGCTGAAAGCCGAGGAGGGCCAAACCATCCAGGCCAATGAGTGGGTGGCCCAGGTGGATACCACCTTGCTGCACCTGCAGAAAAAAGCCCTCGAGGCCACTTTGCACGCCATCGGCAAAAAGACCCAGGATCCCAATCCGCAAATAGCCGTGCTGGAAGAACAGAAGCGGAATGTCCTTCGGGAAATCGCGCGCTTCGAAAAGCTGGTGGCCGAAAAAGCCGCCCTGCCCAAACAACTCGACGACCTGCGCGGCCAGCTCGACGTGGTGGAAGCCCAGATCGCCGCCGCCCGCCGCCAGGCCGGCAACGTCAACACCGGCATCCTCAGCGAGCGGGAGCCCATTCAGGCCCAGATCCAGCTCCTCGACGAGCAAATCCGTCGCTGTGCCGTGTACAACCCCATCACCGGGGTGGTGCTGGCAAAACTGGCCGAGCCTTCGGAAATGGTGGCGCCGGGCAGCCCCCTCTACCGCATCGCCCGGCTGGACACCCTCGAGCTGCGGGCCTATGTCAGCGGCAGCCAGTTGCCCGCCCTCAAAATGGGCCGGCAGGTGCAGGTGCAAATCGACACCCCCGATGGCAGCCTCCGGAAAGTGCCGGGCCGCGTGAGCTGGATCTCACAAAAGGCCGAGTTCACACCCAAAACCATCCAGACCCGCGAGGAGCGCGTCAACCTGGTCTATGCCTTCAAGGTGCGCGTACCCAACGACGGCAGCCTCAAAATCGGCATGCCGGGGGAAGTGGTGTGGGAGTAGGGGAGGGGTATGTCATTGGATGACCACCGTGGTTTGCACTTCTTTTTCAGGAGTTTTTAAGAGCAGAAAATAAAGGCCTGTTGTTTTTTCTTTGACATTCACTGAAATGATGTTAATACCTATCACTGAAAATGTTTGCATGTCGAAAACCTGCCTTCCTGTGCTGTCATAGAGCCTGATTTCAATCGGTTCAAATTTTACGGAAGTAAACATTACATTTAGAAAATCATTGCCCGCAGGATTTGGAAATACGGAAATGGAGGAATTGAATCTAACTATTTCAGTTGCATTCACCGGAAAGGAATCTGCCTGATTAAAATACAATTCAGAAACCAGGGTTGGAGGTTGACCTGGCTCTTTTGTTCGACCTGTAATTAGTAAATCCACATCATCGTCTCCGTCCACATCTGCAAATGCAACAGAAGAGTAGTCAACTTTTGCCAAAGCGGCCTCGGGCGTTTCATCAAACACACCCTGGCCGTTGTTGAGGAACAATTTTGTCAATGCCTGTCCTGTGAAGTTCCTGCCTGTAATAAGCAAGTCTGGAGCTTCATCCTGGTCCACATCTTCAAAAAGTACAGATCCGTCAACTATACCTTCAAAAGAGTTTTTTGCGTCTTCAAAAAAATGGCCGGTGCCATCATTGAGGTAAATGGATGCCTTGTAATGAATCTCTAAAATTTCACGGAATTCCCCGGTGATAAATAAATCCGGGTCTGAGTCACCATCCACGTCGGCAAAGTCGAAACTTGATCTTCCAAGGGGTTTGATAGTGGTGCCCAATTCAGTAAAATTACCCAGTCCGTCATTAAGGTAAAGATGTACGACAGGCTTTAAAGAATCATTGAGTCCTGATATAAAAACATCCTGATCCGAGTCTTCATCCACATCAACAAACTTGGCAGTTCCTTCAACTATACCTGTAAAAGGAGTACCAGGTACTTCGGTAAAAGATCCTGTGCCGTCGTTTTTATATAGCGTTGCGGAAGCTCCCCAACTGATGTTACCTGTGATGAGCACATCCTGGTCTTGATCTCCATCCATATCTGCAAAAGCAATAGAACTGTAATAGACAGCTTTAAATGGAGTGTCTGTTACTTCTGAGAAATTTCCTGTTCCGTCATTGATGTACAGTCGGGAAATAGTTTTCTCCTGTGAGTTACATTCCTCGCACCAGCCTGTGATCATTAGGTCAACATCATTGTCATTGTCCACATCCGCAAAAGCTACATCTCCCCTTTTGACTATTTTCAATGAAGCACTGGCAAAGGGGGTATAATTACCTTGACCATCATTAACGAATAGCATATGAACAACCTGTCCGTCGCCGGTGATGAGCACGTCCTGGTCATTGTCTCCATCGATATCAGCAAAAGCAATACTCCCATTCCACACACCAGGAAACGGAACCTGAGAGGCCTCCGTGAAAATTTGGGCTGAGAGCGATCCCGAAATCAAGAATAGCGAAACAAGTATAAAGGGTCTCATTGGAGCATGTTTTTTAGATGATGTGTATTGTGCAAACATCTAAACGCTATTGCAATATTTACGGCAATATCCAACCAGCTATTTTCTAAATTTTACAACGCTTGGTTTGTAAGTTTACCATTCGTAAACAATCCCGTTCTCCGGCTCCGAAAAAGCGATCAAATGAACACCTCCCTCCAGCAAGCCATTTTCGACCACATCCGCCGGCAGGTGCCGCCGGAGCAGAAGGTGGCGGATGTGCTGAGCGGACTGCTCCACCTGCAAAAGGGTGCGGTGTACAAGCGGCTCAGCGGTGCCACGCCACTGACGCTGGAGGAGTTGGCCATCCTGGCGGAGCATTTCACCTTGCCGGTGCACGAGCTGTTTTATCCGGACAAGCCCATGTTCATGGCAGAGTTCTCGGCAGCAGCAGCGCCGGTATCGGTAATGGAATACCTGCGCCTGCTCGACGCCGACCTGTCGCCACTGGCCGGCGACCCCTCGGCGAGGGTGTGGCACGTGACGGTGGGCCTGCCCGATTTTTACTACTACTATTTCGAGGAATTGACCCTGTTTCAGGTGTTCACCTGGGAGCGCATGGTGTGGCGCAACCCAGCCTGGCAACACCGCCGCTTTTCACTCGATGTTCCGGAAAAGAAAGAAATAATGACCCTTGCGACCCGCCTGGCCCATTTTTTCTCCCGGCTGCCGGTGGTGGAAATATGGAACGAATACGTACTCGATAATTTGTTTCAGCAAATACTGTACGTGGCTCAATCCCGGCTTTACGAGGAAAAGGAAGATATCCGCCGCCTGATGGCTGCGGCCGCCAGGCTGGTGGAGCACCTGGAGCAGATGGCCTTCCACAACCGGCGTTTCGTGCCGGAAGGCACACCCTCGGACAATGACCCGGCGTGGTCGCTGTACTTCAACGAAACCATGAAAAACAACATCTTTTTCCTCGTCGAAAGCAGCAAGGGTGCTGCGGTCTATGCAGCGCTCGACAATCCCAATTTTTTCAAAACCACCGATGCTGGTGTCGTGGAGCACATCCGCTGCGTGTTCGAGCGGCTCATCGCACAGGCTGTGCCCGTAGGCGGTGCCGACAGCCGCTACCACCACGCCTATTTTGAAAAGTTGAAAAACAGACTGTCGTTTTTCGAAGAACAAGTGATGCGCGTGATGGAGGGAGGGTGAGATGAGGTGACTGTGGGATGGTGGGACTTTGTGAGGAGAGATTGGGGAGAGCCACTTATTTGGCCATATTTGTTGCACAATTGCTCAAATAATGCCTGCAACTATTTCGATAAACACCGTCACCAAAACCTTCCCACTGTCCGGCAAGCCGCCGGTGCAGGCCCTGGACGGCGTGAGCCTGGAAGTGGGGAAGGGGGAGCTCTTCGGCCTCATTGGCCCCGATGGTGCGGGCAAAACCACCCTTTTCCGAATACTGGCCACGCTGCTGGTGCCAGATGCCGGCGAGGTGCGGGTCTTGGGCTACGACCCGGTAAGTCAGTACGCCGAAGTGCGCCGCCGCATCGGCTACATGCCCGGACGCTTTTCACTGTACCAGGACCTGACGGTGCGCGAAAACCTCGAATTTTTTGCCTCCATTTTCGGCACCACCATCGAGGCCAATTACCACCTCATCAAAGACATATACTCGCAACTGGAGCCCTTCGCCCGGCGCCGGGCCGGGCAACTATCCGGCGGCATGAAGCAAAAACTGGCGCTGAGCTGCGCCCTCATCCACAAACCGGAATTGCTGCTGCTCGACGAGCCCACCACCGGCGTGGACGCCGTCAGCCGCCGGGAGTTCTGGGAAATGCTGGCCCGCCTCAAAGCCGAAGGCATCACCATTTTCGTCAGTACGCCCTATATGGACGAAGCCAACCGCTGCGACCGCATCGCCCTCATCCAGAAGGGCCGCATTCTGTCGGTGGACAGTCCGCAGGGGCTGACGGCCAAATACGAAGCGCCGCTTTATGCCGTGAAGGCCGCCGACCAGTACCGCCTGTTGCAGGATTTGCGCAGCTACGAGCAGACCGTTTCGGTTTTTCCCTTCGGTGAAAACCTGCACCTGCGCACGCGGGACAGGGTGGGGGAGGAGGCCATCGCCGAGTGGTTGCGCCAGCGAAACCACGAAAACGTAGAGGTGAAAATTCTGCAACCCACCGTGGAAGATGTGTTCATGGCGCTGCAGTGAAAGAGAGGTGATGGCCTTATTCTTCGATAATTTCCGAAAATTTCAGCTCGAACCCGGGCAGCACGTCCTCGCCGGAGAGGGTGGCGTCGAAATTTTCGAAAAACAGGGGCTCGCGGCCGGGCTTGTAGCTCCAGGCCTTTTTTTCCAGGCAGGTGCCAGTCTGTATATTGTCGGTAAACCCTGGGGTCAGGGGGAACGATTACTTTGTACCGAGCTTTGTCACAGTCGAACCTGTTCCCAAAATTCCCTGAAATAGCGCACCCGTCGGTCATCTTCGGGATAGAAAAGAAAGGGCCGCACTTCGTTGGCCAGTTCGTCGAGGTCCACCCGTTCGAGTTGCTCGAAGATTACCTATCGCAAAGATTCAGGTGTTCCAGCAGACATCTTGAGATCAAGAAAGCGATAGTCTGGCTGTATATTTTTCGAAAAAAGAAAAACAACGTCATAGTAATCTCTTCCTTTTGGACGTGGGCGATTGATGAGGGTGTATAATTTCTGTGACAACAACAGCTGCGGAGGGGTAACCAGCAGGCGTGTGAACAGGCCGAAGCGGTTCAGGACAAAGGTTTCTGGTTGATAGTCGTAGCCCTGACTTTGAGTGTCCAACTGTATCAGGATTTTCTCTTCGCGATGTCCGCTCAGGCCCTGCTCGAAAAGAAGGCCCGGAAAACGGATGTTGCAGCGAAACGCCCCCCGGTGGATATTCGATATTTCGACGCGGAAGCCCTGCCGCTCCAATCCCTTCCGGACGATCTCTGCGACGGCTTCGAAATCGGACTCTGCCAGCTCGAAATTATCGAAATCGAGGTCCTCCGAGAAACGGTTTGCTCCATGCACACTGCGCAGGCAGGTGCCTCCCAAAAAGCTGAACTTGTTGGCAAACGCGCTTTCGAATAGTATTTCCAAAATCACGCATTGCAGATACTCCCGCAGCATTGCCTGTTTCTGCAAATGCAGGTGCGATGGAAAATGAGTGGCGATTTGTTCGAGTGTCATCATGAGCCGAGGAATTTTTGCAAACCCTTCCAGCGTTTTTCGAGTGCAGATGAGCCGATGATGGACAAATACTCGTATGCGCGATCGGGATTCATTTTTGCCAACAATTCTGATTCATTGAGCCGAAGTCCGGCAAAATCCTCTGGTTTCGAAAATCGGGGGTTTAGGTAAAGGAAATCGATGAGGGCTTTTTCGGGATCGGCAATGAGGAACGCAGGATCCGTACCTGAGGCTTGATACCCAAAAAACAGTGGTGGTTTGACGGAGCGATAAGCGAAATGGCCAATGGGAGTGTGCCATTCGGCAGGCTTGGCGGTGGTAATGGATGTGATACTGAAAACACTCTCCGGAATGAAGTCGTAATACCGCAAGGCCGTTTCGAGGGAAACATAAGAAGGCCGGTGAAGGCGGTTGGCCAGCCAGTTTAAATCGGCTTCCGTTTTCAATGCTTCGGGAAAGACGTACCACCCGTTGCGAATTTTTACCAGGTAGCCCTTTTTCTGCCAGTTCGTCAGATTGTCGAAGTTGAAATCGGGAAATTCCTTTTGGATGTCACGAATGGAAACGGCCTTTTGTGGTCCAAAGGTCCGACTGAACGTTAGGTAGTTCATTCTCCTTTTTTGGTAAAAATACCGGATTTTGGGAATAGAATTCACAACCAGAGCGCACTGCAAGAAGTACACTCATACGTTGACAGAAGCTAAATGGTGAAATCAACAGATTGCACGGAGAAATTAGACCACTGCTGAGATGATCCGCTCAGGTACTGCTGCTCAGATCTGCAAGGGCCAGCTCGAACCCGGGCAGCACGTCCTCGCCGGAGAGGGTGGCGTCGAAATTTTCGAAAAATATGGGCTCGCGGCCGGGCTTGTAGCTCCAGGCCTTTTTTTCTACGGGATCGATGAGCCAGGCCAGGCGCACGCCATTGGCCAGCCAGGCCTCGGTCATTTTCCGCTGGAGTGCTTCGAGCTCGTCGGAAGGGTTGCGCACCTCGATGACGAAGTCGGGGACGATGGCGGCGAATTGCTCACGTTCTTCAGGGGGTAGTTTGTTGTGTTTTTCGTTGGAAATCCAGGCTGCATCGGGCATTCGTTTTTGCCCGTCGGGAAGGACGAAAAGGGTGGAAGGGCTGAAGGTTTTACCCAATTTGGTTTTGCGATTCCAGATAATGAGGTCGCCAAGAATTTCAGCTTCAAAGTTTCCGGAGTTGTAGGATACAGGTGACATGACGTTGATGTTTCCATATTGGTCTTGCTCGATGCGGGCATCGGGGTTGTTGCGGCAGAGCTCGAAAAACTCCTCATCCGTCATGGGTGGGCGGGCACCTTTGAGCACCTGATTGCCCACGATGATATCGATCGCTTTTTGTGCCGTGCTTTTTTTCTTCTTCAAAATGGTGCTTTCCATGCCGCTGATTTTATTTTCACCAAATTTAGAAAACATCGCCAAATACCTGCGGCGCTGCTGCCGCCAGCCACTGAATATGCCTTTATCGCACTTGCAGTGAAAGAGAGGTGATGGATTTATTCTTCGATAATTTCCGACAATTTCAGCTCGAACCCGGGCAGCACGTCCTCGCCGGAGAGGGTGGCGTCGAAATTTTCGAAAAATATGGGTTCGCGGCCGGGCTTGTAGCTCCAGGCCTTTTTTCTACGGGATCGATGAGCCAGGCCAGGCGCACGCCATTGGCCAGCCAGGCCTCGGTCATTTTCCGCTGGAGTGCTTCGAGCTCGTCGGAAGGGTTGCGCACCTCGATGACGAAGTCGGGGACGATGGCGGCGAATTGCTCACGTTCTTCAGGGGGTAGTTTGTTGTGTTTTTCGTTGGAAATCCAGGCTGCATCGGGCATTCGTTTTTGCCCGTCGGGAAGGACGAAAAGGGTGGAAGGGCTGAAGGTTTTACCCAATTTGGTTTTGCGATTCCAGATAATGAGGTCGCCAAGAATTTCAGCTTCAAAGTTTCCGGAGTTGTAGGATACAGGTGACATGACGTTGATGTTTCCATATTGGTCTTGCTCGATGCGGGCATCGGGGTTGTTGCGGCAGAGCTCGAAAAACTCCTCATCCAACATGGGCGGGCGGGCACCTTTGAGCACCTGATTGCCCACGATGATATCGATCGTTTTTTGTGCCGTGCTTTTTTTCTTCTTCAAAATGGTGCTTTCCATTCCTGTGGTTTTATTTTCACCAAATTTACCAAACATTGCCAAAAGTTTAATTCACAGTCAGTTCATTTATGCCTGCACCCATCATCACAGCCCGCAACCTGACCCGAAAATTTGGCGACTTCACCGCCGTGGATGCCATCAGCTTCGAGGTGATGGAGGGGGAGATATTCGGCTTCCTGGGTGCCAACGGCGCCGGCAAGTCCACCGCCATACGCATGCTGACGGGGCTGCTGCGACCCACCTCCGGCGAGGCTTGGGTGGCCGGCTACGATGTTTACACCCAACCCAACGACATCAAGCGCAACATCGGCTACATGGCCCAGCGCTTCGCCCTTTACGACGACCTGACGGTGCGCGAAAACATCCGCTTCTTTGGCGGTATCTACGGCTTGCGCCGGCAGGCGCTACGGAAAAAAACCAAAGTGGTGCTGGAGGAACTCGACTTGACCGGGGTTGCCAATTCCCTGGTAGGTTCCCTGCCCCTGGGCTGGAAACAGCGCCTGGCCTTCAGTGTGGCCACCCTCCACGACCCGCCCCTCGTCTTCCTCGATGAACCCACCAGCGGGGTGGACCCCGTAACCCGCCGGCATTTCTGGGAAATGATCTACCACGCTGCCAGGGTGCAAAAACGCACCGTCTTCGTCACCACCCACTACATGGACGAGGCCGAATATTGCGACCGGGTCAGCATCATGGTGGATGGGCGCATCGAAGCCCTGGACACCCCCGGCAAGCTGAAAACAGCCTTCAACGCGGCCAATATGGACGAAGTATTTCTGAAACTGGCTCGCAAAAATCAAAGCACCGCATGAACCGTTTTTGGGCCTTCGTCAAAAAAGAGTTCTGGCACATCTTGCGCGACCGGCGCACGCTGCTGGTGCTGCTCGGCATGCCCGTGGCGCAGGTGCTCATTTTCGGTTATGCCGTGACCAATGAGTTCCGCAATGCCAACATCGCCGTGCTGGACCAGGCCCACGACGACCTCAGCACCGAGCTGATCTACAAGCTGACCGCTTCGGGCCACCTCCGGCTGGCCACTTCCGTTAAAGACGAAAAAGACATCCATGCCGCCTTCAAAGCCGGCACCATCAAATTGGCCGTGGTCATTCCGCCTCGCTTCGCAACGACCTTGCAGCGCGAAGGCCGCAGCACCGTGCAGCTCCTGGCCGACGGCAGCGAACCCAACTACGCTTCCACCCTGGTGGCCTACGCCAACCAGATGATCGCCGATTTCCAGCGTGAGCGCCTGGCAGTTGCCGGTGGTCTTCTTCCTTCGGTAAACGTGAGCACGCGCATGCTCTACAACCCCGAGTTGCGCAGCGCCTACCTCTTCGTGCCGGGGGTGATGGCGCTGGTGCTCATGCTCATTTCTGCCATGATGACCTCGCTGACCATTGCAAGGGAAAAAGAACTGGGCACGATGGAGCTGCTGCTGGTGTCGCCATTGCATCCATTGCTCATTGTGGTGGGCAAAGTAACTCCTTATGTGTTGTTGGCTTTTCTGGACGGGGTGCTCATTTTGACGGTAGGGGTCTTGGTTTTCGGTGTGCCGATACAGGGCAGTCTGTTGCTGTTGCTGGCGATGAGTGTGCTCTATGTGCTGGCGGCCCTGTCGTTGGGAATCCTCATCTCCACCCGGGCCAAGACCCAGCAGGCAGCCATGATGGGCTCGCTCGTCAGCCTGATGCTGCCCACGGTGCTGCTGTCGGATTTTATCTTCCCGCTGGCCAGCATGCCGCTACCCTTGCAGGTGCTGGGCAATGTCATCCCGGCCCGCTGGTTTATCGCCATTTTGCGCGATGTGATGCTCAAAGGAGTGGGCTGGGGCTACGTTTGGCAGGAGGCTGCCATCCTGGGCGGGATGTCGCTGGTTTTCCTTGTGGCAGCCATGAAGAATTTCAAGGTGCGGCTGGAGTGAGTGGATGAGAATTTGAGGAACTACTGAGGATTTGAGGATTTGAGGATTTGAAGATTTGAGGAACTGAGGAACTGAGGAACTGATCAGCGAAGCTGAAATAATCTCCATAAACGAAAAAAATGCTGTCCATTCTCGAAACCTGCCTGTACGCCGATGACCTCGAAGCTGCCGAGGACTTCTATACGCGTGTGTTGGGGTTGGAGCTCTTTGCCAGGGAGCCGGGCAGGCATGTGTTCTTTCGCTGTGGATCGGGTATGTTTCTCATTTTCAATCCCGCAGCCACGCAAAACCCAGCCAGCTCAGCGGGTGGGGTAGTGCCGGGCCACGGTGCTACCGGACCCGGGCATGTGTGCTTCCGCATTGCCGCAGGCGAAACGGACCGCTGGCGTGAAAAACTGCTGGCCGAGGGTGTAGCCATCGAAAGTGAAGTACATTGGCCCCGGGGCGGCACCTCGCTGTATTTCCGGGACCCCGCCGGCAACTGCGTGGAACTGGCCCCTGCCAGCATTTGGGGCCTGGAAGAAACCCCATAATCCCCAATAATCCTCATAATCCTCAAAAATTGCGCACCATCTTACTGCTCATACAAAAAGAATTCTTGCAGGTCTTTCGGAACAAGGCCATGCTGCCCATTCTCTTGGTGGTGCCCATCGTGCAGCTGATCATCCTGTCTTTTGCAGCCACCCACGACATCAAAAACATCTCACTGGCAGTGGCCGATTACGACCAGTCCGCCACCAGCCGCCTGTTGGTGGACAAACTGACGGCCTCGGGCTATTTCCAACTGACGGCCTGGGTCAAAGGCGACGATGCCCTGTTCGAAGAAATACAACGCGGCCGTGCCGATTTGGCGCTGACCATTCCCGCGGGCTTCGAACGCAGCATTTACCGGAGAGAGCCTGCCGCCATCCAGGTGCTCGTAAACGCCATCAACGGGCAAAAGGCGGGGCTGGCGGCCAGCTATGCGGGCGAGGTGTTCCAGTCGCTGCAGGTTGAGCTGGGCAGCCGCATCCCTGTGAAAACCCGGGCGCTGAACGCGAGCCCCCGCATCGAAACCACGCACAGCTATTGGTACAATCCGGAGCTGGATTACAAGACCTTCATGGTGCCCGGCATCCTGGGTGAGTTGGTGGCCATGCTGGTGCTGGTGCTCAGCGCCATGAACGTGGTGCGGGAAAAAGAAATCGGCACCATCGAGCAGATCAACGTGACGCCCATCCACAAGTGGCAGTTCATCGCCGGCAAGCTGCTGCCCTTTTTGTTCATCGGCCTTTTCGACCTGGCGCTGGGGCTCACCGTGGGCAAGCTGCTGTTCGACATTCCGATGGTGGGCAGCCTGTGGCTCGTTTTCGCCTATTGCGTGGTAAACATCTTTTGCGTGCTCGGCATCGGCTTTTTCATCTCCAATTTTGCCGACACGCAGCAGCAGGCCATGTTCATCGCCTGGTTTTTCATGGTCATTTTCATCCTGATGTCGGGGCTGTTCACCCCCATCGAGAGCATGCCCGACTGGGCGCAGGCCATGACGGTGCCCAACCCCATCGCCCATTTCGTGGCGGTGATGCGGCAGGTGCTGCTCAAAGGCAGCTCCTTTTCCGATGTGTCCTGGAACTTTTACGTCACCCTCGGCCTGGGCCTGCTGATGAACACCCTGGCCGTGCTTACTTACCGGAAACGGGTAGGGTAGGGGGTTGCCCTTTGCATGGCATATTCAGCGAAAAATACCGCCAATAATTTCCGTCGAAAAGGAGTACGCCGTTTTCGTCAGCCCATGCGGTGCGCTGGTAAAAAATGCCGGTGGAAATATCGTGCCGGGGGCTGCGCATTTTCAATACGACGGCTCCATCGTTTCGTCGGATGCCATGGAGTACGCCGTCGGAACCACCTACCACGAACAAAAATTCACCCGATGGAAATACCCTCCCTGGCGAGCCGCTAACGGGAGCCAACCATTGCAATGCCCCCGAGGGCAGGGCGATGGCATAGAGCATGCCGTCTTCCGCAGCAAAATACAGGCTCCCGTCATGGACCAACATTCTCGAAGTAACCATCGGTGCAGGCATCTGCCGGCGCCAGCGGATGCTGTTGCGGACGTGGTCGTAGCAGATGAGTTCGGTCTGCGCTGTCCAGAAGGAAAGGTTGCCCCAAACGACGGGGTGCTGGTTCAATCCGCGGGCTTCGCTGTTGGGTGGTGTGAGGAGTTGGTTTGAGAGGATTCGCCCTTCGGGCAAAGCGATGCGAAGCACGCCGTTGCGGGTCAGGTGATTGGATGGCCAGTAGTAGGTATAGCCCGCCACGAGGATTTTTCCATTTTTTTCATCAAACGAGAGAAAGGGATTTTTTAAAAATATGGAAGCGCTGTCGGGTGCATCGATGGTAGTCAGTACAGTGAGGGAGTCCTTTTTCAGGTCATGGGCGGTGAGGTGTGCCAGGCGCTGTCCGGTGCTGTAATAAACGCGGTAGGCAATGCCTTTGTGGACGGTGACCGACGGCTCTCCCGATGCATAAGGCACCTCCAACATGCGGCAAGTTCCGTCGGCGAGAACGAGCAAGCCCCGCGGCGCTGGCAAGAGGAGTATATTTTCGAAAAAGGCCGGCTGCAGGTTGTAATACAATGGAGCGGGAGCATCGTGCGCGCAGCACCATTGCTGTTTTTTGCACCCATCCTTTCTGCCCACCGTAGCGAAGCACTGGTGCCCATCGGAGTACCAGCTCAACAGAAAATCTGGGCCCATGAGGGTGGGGTAGAGATATGCATCGCCGGGGAGCTGCAATTGCCAGCGCTTCAAAACCTCGGGCATGCTGCCGGTCGTGCAGTCTTCGCCATTTCGACAGGCGGGGTTGATTGTCACTGCCAGGGCGGCAAGCCAAATGGCGAGAAGACGCCAACCCATTTCCCCCCTTTTTGCCATCACTTGGGCGGTATGACGAAAGCAGGGCCGGCGCTGCCATTGAAAAGATCCTCGTACGCCTGCCGCACGGTGGGGTGTGCCCATTTGGGTTCGTCGAAGTGGTTCACACCGGCCAGCCGGATGGTCACCGTGGCGCCGTCGAGCAGTTGTTCGTCTTTTGAGTACAGGCCGTCGTTGGGGGCGAATTCCCACAGCGGAATCTGCTGTTGGGTAACATACTGCGGATCGCAAAAAGAGTTGCAGTAACTGGTACTGTTGCCCTGGGCAAGGCAGTCCATGTAGCAGGCCATGAGGGCGGGAGGTTTAGGAATCTCGAAATCGGACTGCTTTACTTCCAGATTCGTAAGAATGGTAATATACCTGAGAGCGAGTGATTGATTGGCGAGATCGCACTGCATAATACTTGCAAGTTCGCTGTTTTGCCTGCGGATTTTTTCAATTTCTGAAGCAAGCGTTCCAGTCTGTAAATGTTCCAAAATATAATCGCTTACAGCCTCACCTCCGGAACTGATATAATTTCCGACTTGTCTGAGCAAATTCGAAATGTAATTCGATGTGGCCCTGAAAGTGCTTCTTTGAAAAATGTCGTCAGTCAATGATTCACCCTTGAGCCGCATTGCCATGACGCATTCGCCGTATGGGTTGAAAGTTGTGCTGGGGGAGTCACTCTCACTGGCAGAAAGGATACTGTACAAAAACGCGTCATTTCCACTTTGCTGATGATCACCCCAAAGGAGGGCCGTGGGTACAGTAGGAGGTGGAATTGTTTCAACCTGTCCATCGGGAACGACGTACAGCAACTGTTCCCTCATGTTTTCCATTTTTTGCATCAATGCTGAAAATCCATCCAGTACTCCGCAGTCGTCACAGTTGCGTGCCATTGTGGACCTGAGTGCTTGTGCCAATGATTCCATTGAAGTAAGGTTGTCGGAGTTGCCTGCGTTATCAATGGCATAAGCGATGATTCTTGAACCGTTGTTGGGCACCCCGTTCAGGATCATGGCGCTGATATTGGGTGTCTCGAGTTGGAGCCTGCGCATGATGATACCTGAATAGTCATGAGCAACTCCCAAAATATTTGAGCCCTCGTCGGCTACAGATAGCAATACCGACACAGAAGCATCAACCCCTTGGTCGGCAAAGAATACCTCTCCTTTGAGGAGGTCGTTTATTTGAAAGTCATTTGAGAAAGCGTTCAAACTTTTATGAAAAACGGTGGGTTCCGGCATTAACCCCCCAATCCACAAAACATCACGCTGGGCTTGCAGACTGCTGAAAAAAGTAATTGAGATCAAGATCAAAATGAGTCTGTGATATGCTGAAATTTGAGTTTTCATCCCTGAATGTTTTAAGGTTTGAGTTGAAAGTATTAGCTAAGGAATTCACTGCATCACGAAATTGGTGATCAAGGAACGGCGATAGATGTTCATCTTCACATTGCTGAAAGGCGACTGGAAGGATGTCCTGAACTCGTGCCCCACCACCTTGAAGTCGTTGAACCCGCCCGAGAGGAACAGGCGGTATCCTTGCAGCAAGTTGCCAGCCTCGTCGTAGTCTTCCTGACCGACCAGGGCATACCGCCTGGTATCGAAAAACATCCGTGAAAAACCTTCCTGCAGGATTTGATCGATGCTGATGAGATTTTGATCGGGCAGGCTGTCAACCGCATATCCGGCATTGGCAAAAGCTTGCAGGACGAGTTCGAAATTGGCTTTGCTCAGGGTGTCAGTGACCCGGCTCATATTGAGCATCATGGAGTATAGCGCAATGGTTTCTGCATCGGTAAAACCCGATCCCACCACTCCTCCGTTTTCGTCGAAATAGGTGATGGAGCCATCTCTGGAAATCTCGGCCCTGTGGAATAGTGGTTTGGTATTTACACCTACGCCGGCCGTATTTTCTGAATATTCGTATATACCCGAATTGGGCAAAAGCTGAACCGATCCTTCGAAGGTTCCGTCCGGATAAATACAACTTTCTACATTGCACTTGACAGAGGTAGGTGTCAGCATCAACTGCTCGGCTACATCCAATTGGTCGTAATTCGTAATTCCTTCCGAGTCATCCGGCGAGATGCTGCTGATCGTTTCCACGTCAAAACTGACGTACCGGGCACAGTTTAGACCGTCTATTTTCTGTGGTCCTGGCGTTTTGTCATCGTCTTTGCATGCAGGCATAAAAACGAACAACACGGCCATTGTAAATAACATCAGGTTACCTAACTTTTTCATGATCGATGATTTTGCATTATTTGAAAGTATGAGCGTTCGGACAGGAAAGTGCCTTCTTTGGAGCAGTTCATGTTTTATGGCCGGGAAGAGCAAAAAAAAAAAAAAAAAAAAGTGAAACAGCAAAGTGAAAGTGTATCTTTTTTGCTCATAGCGTGCTTCCTTACCAAAGTTACGTCAGCTTTCTTTATAAATTTTACATTTGCGGTCCGACTGGCAAACGGCCCCATAGTTCAAGGGATAGAATAGAGGTTTCCTAAACCTTAGATCCAGGTTCGAGTCCTGGTGGGGCCACGATAAAAGCCTGTCTGCCGACTAGGCAGGCCTGTCTGCCTGACAAGCCTCGGCAGAGAGGGAATAGAGGTTTCCTAAACCTTAGGCCATGAAGATCTATGAGTGAGCAGCAGTCATATACCGTTTATGCACTCGAAAGTGAGAGTAACGGTATGCTCTATATCGGATTTACCGAGGATGTTACTCGACGTTTGCGAGAACACAACGCTGGTAAGTCTAAGTTCACCAAAGGCTACCGGCCCTGGAAACTGGTTTATACTGAGGTGGTCATTGGCCGAGACGAGGCTAGAAATAGAGAGAAATATCTCAAAACCAGTTCCGGTAAAAAATGGCTGAAGGAAATATTGAAAGACGGCCCCATAGTTCAAGGGATACCTGCCTAGTCGGCAGACAGGGAATAGAGGTTTCCTAAACCTTAGATCCAGGTTCCCTGTCTGCCGACAGGCAGGCCTGTCTGCCGACAGGCAGGCCTGTCTGCAGTTTGTAGGCAGGCTTTGTTTTTAGGAGGTTAATGGATGGTTTTTCAAAGGTTTTTTAATTGAGGTTATTGAAAGGGACCTCTCCTGAAAATCCCAAAAAAACGCTTCAAAAAACCTCATACTTAACATAAGTAAATTTATCACAAAGAAAAAAACACTGGGAAAAACACCGTTCGGATATGGCTTCATCTTTGATTTGCGCTTGGAGGTATGAAGCATGAAAATCAAGTCTTTCTACCTTTAAGTCGATGAAGCACTTCCTGATAATCCGGATGAAAATAACGGTCCCTTGGCTGTTGCTGCTATTTGTGCTCGTTGGAGCCGGGGATGTTGGCCGCATATGGTTGGGGCGTTATTGCAACGAGCGGTTCGGCTTTTGTCTCAAATATCCAGAATCGCTGTTGCCCCATCGACAGGAGCTTCCTGGGGGCATCGGCATTGGATTGCAGCCCTACGACCGATCGGGCCTGGTCACGGCCCGGGCCGATGTATATGGAGCGAATTACAGCCCCCGGGAATACTTTGCAGCCCAACTGGCCGTGCTACCCGCCACATCGCAAGGCATCAGCATCATCGACACCATTTTTGGAGCAGATTATTACGAAGCCCTTTTCACCTGGGAGGACGAGAGCTTGTTTCACCAGGCATTTTTCTTCGACACGCACTGTGTGGTGCTCATTGCGCGGGTGCCGCTCAGCAAGCCGTGGTTGCTGAGGCGCATTCGAGAAGACGTCAAATTGGAGTTCCCCAGGCGCTGACCCGGTCTTAGGATGCTTGGTCGTCGTGGCCATGGGCTGGCGTAGTCACAGGGCGCTTGCCAAAGATGCGCTCCAGGTCGTCTTTCATCACCACTTCCTTTTCCAGCAGCAAATGGGCCAACTCGTCGAGTTCTTCGCGGTGTTGGCGCAAAATGGCCTTGGTGCGTTCGTAGGCCTGTTCCACTATTTTGCTCACTTCGCGGTCAATTTTCTCGGCGGTGGCTTCGCTGTAAGGTTTGGTCAGCATCTGTTCGTAGCGGCCGGTGCTGTCGTAGAAGCTGATGTTGCCGATTTCCTCGTCCAGGCCGTAGTAAGCCACCATCATGTAAGCCTGTTTGGTCACTTTTTCGAGGTCGTCGAGGGCACCGGAAGTGATTTCGCCAAAAACCACCTCTTCGGCGGCGCGACCACCGAGGGCTGCACAGAGGCGGTCGAAGAACTGCTGGCGGGTGTACAACACTTGCTCCTGGGGCAGGTACCATGCGGCGCCGAGAGACTTGCCCCGAGGCACGATGGAAACCTTCAGCAGGGTGTCGGCGTGGGGCAGGTACCAGCTGGCGGTGGCGTGGCCGGCTTCGTGATAGGCCACGATTCGCTTTTCTTCGTCCGAGATGATTTTGCTCTTGCGTTCCAGGCCGGCAATGACGCGGTCGATGGCGTCGAAGAAGTCCTTCATGGAAATGGCTTTTTTACCCCGGCGGGCGGCGATGAGGGCGGCCTCGTTGCAAATGTTGGCGATGTCAGCGCCGGAAAAGCCCGGGGTTTGCGCAGCCAGGGTGTCCACGCTGATGTCTTTTCCAAGCTTGAGGGGTTTCATGTGGACCTTGAAGATGGCCTTGCGCTCTTCCAGTGTGGGCAATTCAAGGTAGATCTGCCGATCGAAACGACCCGGGCGCAACAAGGCGCGGTCGAGGATTTCGCCGCGGTTGGTGGCAGCCATGACGATGACGCCGGCATTGGCGCCAAAGCCGTCCATCTCGGTGAGTAGCTGGTTGAGGGTGTTTTCGCGCTCGTCGTTGGCCTGGAAGGAGGCCGCCCGACCGCGGCTGCGGCCGATGGCGTCGATTTCGTCGATGAAAATGATGCTGGGTGCATTTTGCTTGGCCTTGCGGAACAGGTCGCGCACCCGCGAAGCACCTACACCCACGAACATTTCGACGAATTCAGAACCGCTCATGCTAAAAAACGGCACGCCGGCCTCTCCAGCCACGGCCCTCGCCAACAGGGTTTTTCCCGTACCGGGAGGGCCTACGAGTAGCACCCCTTTCGGAATCTTCGCTCCAAGGCGGGTATATTTCTCGGGGTTTTTCAAAAAATCTACGATTTCGCGCACCTCGACCTTGACCTCGTCGAGGCCGGCGATGTCGTCGAAAGTCACCGACCCCATTTCCTTTTTGAAAGGCTGGGCGGAAGACTTGCCGAAATCGAATGGATTGGGCCCCCCTACCCCACCGGGTCGCATGCGGTTCATGAGGAAAATCCACAGCCCGATGAATATGATGAAAGGCAACAGCCAGGCGAGAACGCTGCCGATCCAGTCGGTGCGCTTTTCGTAGGTCACTTCGATGTGCGAATCGGCGGGCAGGTCTTTTTGCACTTCGAGGAGCAGGGCCTCGAAGTTTTCGACCGACCCGATGGAGGTCTTGAATTGGGGACCTGCATGCCCTTTGCTAAACTGGGCATAAGGCCCCTGGCCGAGTTTTTCCTTTTTGATGAAAATTTCAGCGTATTCCTTGTTGACGACGACGATTTTCTCGATGTCGCCGCTGGGGAGCAATTCGGTGCGGAAACGGGTAAAGCTGATTTCCTCGGGTTGCACCTGAAAGAAGGTGTATGCCACCTGCCAAAGGATAATGCCAATGATGAGGAAATATATCCAGCTGAAGCCCCCGCCGAAAGGAGAACGCTTTGTCTCGTCGGAGTTGTCTTGAGGTAATTTTGCCATGCAAACGCTTGTTTGAAATGAGCCGTCTTGGCGCAGCTCCAATGGTGTTTTCGTGCAGCCGAATTAACACGTGCACTGCGGAGTAGTTCTATCCACGTGTCGCTGCAGCGCTTGCAAGATAGACAGAGTGGGAAAAAAGCGGCAAATCGATGTTTGTCAGGGCTTCCAAAAGCGCTGTGTCAGCTGCAATCCCGCTGCCGATCGGACTTGAAAAAAGTAAATTCCTGCCGGCAGGCCGTTCAGCCCGAATTCGAACCGCGAGCTTCCGGCCTGAACTTCAGCGTCGGCCAAATCATAGACCCTCCCCGCAAGATCACAGACTGAAAACCGGAGGCCCTGACGTGCCGGACTGTAAAGCGAAACCGACAAACGGTCTGCCCCGGCTTTCAACTCCGACAAATCCAAACCCGACTGAGGAACCTGGACAGCCACCACCGGACTGTAGCTGTAACTGCCGCTGAAATCGTTTTGCCGAAGGCGATAATAAAGCATACCTGCCGGTGGCATGCTGTCGGTAAACCGGTAATGCCCGGCCTCAGTGGCCGCCACCCTGCCGATCACTTCAAAAGCCCCCTCCTGTTGCCGTTCAATGGAATAGTCTTTCAGGTTTTCTTCGTCTCCGGCAATCCAGTCGAGCTGAACACGGCCATTGTGGAACCTGGCTGAAAAATCCAGCAGTTCTACCGGCAGGGGCATTCCCTGAGAGGCCTTTATGACGGTCAATGAAAAGCGCGGTAGGGTGAGCGTCAGACTGTTGTTGGCCACTGGCATCGACTGGTAGGTGTAGCTGACCGGCGGTTGCGGCAGCGAGTCGGCATAAAGCGTTTCCACCTGCGCCGACTGAATTTGCCAGGAAGCGGGAAACTGCACTGTCAGCGCTTGTGTGTGTTCATCATCCCGGTTGATGACGAGCAGATTGTAATAACTGCTGTCGGGGTCCGCCCCACCCCACATTTGCAGTGCGTCCACCAGCTGGGTGCCACCCTGCTGGCTCAGGATGCTGATTTGGGGCATGCCACTCACGTTGTCGACCGGAAACAACTTTCTGCCGATGGACTCCATTGCCATCAGGGCGGCATAGCCTTCGTTGCCGATGCTGAAGATGCCGTTGTTGACGTGGAACAAGTGGATGAAGTTGGTGCCCGAAGCCTGGAGGCCAAAGTGGTTGATGGTGCGGATGTCGAGATCACCGCTGACAACACTCTCCAGCATGTTGGCCCAAAAACCGACCACGTAAATCGAGGAGGCGATGCCGTCGAATTCGTGGTTGGCGGGGCATTCGTCGCAAAGTGCGATGTTCCATTCCGTATAGCCGAATCCCACGTCATTCGGTATTCCCCAACTGCTCTCCCGCTGGTCCCATTCCGCCTGGTCTTCCAGAAAGCCCTGCTTTTTGAAAACGGGCAAGTAGGCCACTTCCGAGAAATAGCCACCTTCCGCCAGGGGCTTGGAGAGGTTGGAGGGGTAGTTGTGCTCCACCATGAAATCGGGCGGGCTGGCGGCAAAATCCGCCTGAAAATCCGGGTCGTCGGCGAGGGGTGGTTTTACCTTGGTGGCGTAGCCGATTTGAATGGTCGGGTCGGCGGCTTTCATGGCATCCCGGAAAGCAAAAGCACCGGCGTGGTTGATGCTGTTGTATTCCACCAGCACCGCTGCCCCGGCCGGCACCCCGTTTTGAGGATGCACATAAACCACGGAATCCGTCCACGAAAATTCACCAGCCTGGAGGGCGTTCCAGGCATTGGTCAGCGAATCGTATAGCTTGCATTGGGAAGCGTTGTTTTTGGCCCACTGAAGGTCAAAATTTGGCGTCAGCCAAACCCGTACTCCCTGCGGGTCGGCAGTGTCCAGTTGGGGGAAATCCACCGGCACGGCCAGGGTATCAGTGGCTGCCTGCGTAAAAACTTTGGTGCCGAGAATAGCCGTCAGGGGTGTCAGCCCTCCTATGACCTCCACCCAGCCCTGGCGCCAGAAGCTGCCACCGTAGTAATACAGGCTGTCGGCCATTTCCTTCGGAAAATTCTGCGCATCGGGGCAGAGGAATTTGATCTGGCTCTGCCAACCCAACCACGACCAGGCAAAGCCCCAGGCGTCGGTCACCTCGTTGCCGATCTCCCAGTAGGTGACGCCAATGGGATTGGGATCTTCCAAAAGGGCCTGCCGTTGCGTTTGCCAGTAAGTATCGGTGGAGTTGCAGAAGCGCACGAAATCGGCGGCGCCCTCGGGGGTGCCATTGCCGAAGTTCACCACCATCTGCAGGCTGGCACCGTGCTGGCGGATGAAAGCCACGGCATTCTTCAGGTTGAACTGGTTGATTTGGCCCAACTGCGCCTGCCAGTCGAAGTTATTGGCCTCGTTGCCAAAAGGCCAGCGCAGGGGCCCGGCGTGCAGTTTTGGAAAGGTGGCTTGAAAGCCGGCATTGTTCACCCAGTCCATGCTTGCCGAAGCGGCCTGGTTGTGGCCCCGCCAGCTGTCGGGCACGTCGTACACCACCGGATTTTCGGGCAAAACCACCACGGTTTGCGTTTTTGAAGCAAAAGCGCTGGCGAGCAACATGGCGGACAGGAAAAGGTGCCTCATAATGGCTTTGGATTTGGTTGTACTCAGTGAAGCATGGACAGCCGGATGAGGGGGATAAGTGTGGTAGGAAGTCGTTTATTTGGTGTTTCGTATCTCCTTTTGGTTGCTTGGCTGCATAAAATGGCACCCATGTCGAAAGTGGATGAGTTCATCACAGACCTGCCTGTCCATGAACGCCGCATCATGGAAGTGCTCCGTGGCCTGGTGCTGGGCAACCTTCCGGAAGTGCGGGAGCGCCTGTCATACGGGGTGCCGTTCTACTATCTGCGGCGCCGACTTTGTTACCTGTGGCCGGCTTTTGTAAAGGGCAGTGGAGCCAAAGCGGGTGTGGTGATGGGTTTTTGCCGGGGGCACCTGCTGAGCAACGAAGACGGTTTGCTGCACCTGGGCAGCCGCAAAGCAGTCAGCACCGTGGTCTTTACGCATACAAGCAAAATAAATCCAGAAGCCATCCGAAAATGCCTGATGGAGGCCGCCCTCTTGGATGCCCTGTAAACCCTTCACTTCACTGTGCAAGGTTGACAAATCTCACTCCTTGCCCACCTGCTTTTGTCATTCCTTCCCCTACCCTACCCGCATACCTTTCGGCTTTCGAGGTCCCAGCCTGTTGAGGACCACCCTTTCTACCACCTCAACAACCGACCACATGGACAAGCGAAAAGATCTGACCGCACCGGTCGATTTGCTCGAGCACGCCGAAGGAGTCGGCCCTACCCGTCGCAGAATCCCCATTTACGTCGATTTGATGCCGCCCTGCAACGACGCTTGCCCGGCAGGCGAAAACGTGCAGGCATGGTTGGCGCTGGCACAAGCAGGCAAATACGAAGAGGCCTGGCACAAGCTCATCGAAGAGAACCCCTTGCCAGCCATCATGGGACGGGTGTGCTACCATCCTTGCGAGTCGGCCTGCAACCGCGCCTACATCGATGAGCACGTAAGCATCCACGCCGTGGAGCGATTCCTCGGCGACGAGGCGCTGAAAAACGGATGGAAGCCGCGCATCCTCAATCCCGACAGCGGCAAAAAAGTACTCGTGGTGGGAGCCGGGCCCTCCGGACTCTCAGCTGCCTACCACCTGCGACGGCTCGGCCATGAGGTGGAAGTCAGGGAGGCTGGCCCCGTGCCTGGTGGCATGATGCACTTCGGCATACCCGCTTACCGCATGCCTCGCAAAGAACTCGAGGCCGAAGCCCAGCGCATCGCCGACATGGGCGTCAAGTTCGTTTTCAATCACAAAGTCGAGGATGTGGTCAGGGAAAAAGAAGAAGGTGGCTTCGACGCCGTGTTCCTGGCCATCGGCGCACACATTTCCAAAAAGGTGGACATACCGGCTCGCGACGCCGGCCCCATGCTGGATGCCCTTTCCTTCCTGAAAAGTGTGGAGGAGGGCGAACCGCCAAAACTGGGCCGCCGCGTGGCCATCTACGGCGGCGGCAATACCGCCATGGACGCCGCCCGCACAGCCAAACGCCTCGGCTACGAGCCCCTCATTATTTACCGCAGGGACCGCAAGCACATGCCCGCACACGAATTCGAAGCCGATGAGGCCCTCGCTGAAGGGGTAAAAATCAACTGGCTGCGCACCATCAAAATGATCGACCGCGGTACCCTCACCGTGGAGGTCATGCAAATCGATGAAAACGGGCGCCCCGTACCTACTGGCCAATACGAAACACTCGAAGCCGATGCCCTCATTCTCGCCCTGGGGCAAGACACCGACACCTCTTTTCTCCAACACATACCAGGATTGACATTCGACGAGGAGGGCCGCGTCAAAGTGGGCCCCAACATGATGACGGGTTTCGAAGGCCTCTTCGCCGGCGGCGACATGGTTCCAGGCGAACGCACCGTCACCGTTGCCGTCGGTCATGGCAAACAGGCCGCCCGCCACATCGACGCATGGCTGCGCGGCACCGCCTGGGAAAAAGGAGCCCGCCCGCCTGTGGTAGGCCCCGAACGGCTCAAGCTTTGGTTCAAAACGGAGGCACCCCAGCAACACCAACCCGCCGTGCCACCCGAAGCGCGCCGAGGCTTCGAAGAAGTGCTCAAAGGACTCACCGAAACCGAAGCGCGCTACGAAGCTCGCCGTTGCCTCAGCTGTGGAAACTGCTTCGAATGCGACGGCTGCTATGCCGCTTGCCCTGAAGGTGCCATCGTAAAACTCGGGCCGGGAAAGCGCTACGAATTCGACTACAGCCTCTGCACCGGCTGCGCCGTGTGTTACGAGCAGTGCCCCTGCCACGCCATCGAGATGGAGTATGTGACGGCGCTGTAATAGGGATGAGGGATGAGGGATGAGGGATGAGGGATGAAACATCAAGCACCTGACAACCGGCACCCGACAAAAACCCCATAATCCTCATAATCCTCCATAATCCCCTCAACCCAGGGGTGAGGGATGAAAAAACCAACTACTGACAGCACTCGGAGTGCTGTCAGTAGTGAAAAACTTTTAAAGAAATGGGAAAAGAAAAGCGGATTGCAACCATGGACGCCAATGAGGCCACTGCCTGGATAGCGTACCGGCTCAACGAGGTTTGCGCCATTTACCCCATCACGCCTTCGTCGCCCATGGCCGAACTGTGCGACGAGTGGTCGGCCCGGGGCATCCCCAACATCTGGGGGCAGGTGCCCGAGGTGGTCGAAATGCAGCACGAAGGAGGAGCAGCCGGTGCGGTGCATGGCAGTCTGCAAGCGGGTGCACTCACCACCACCTTCACGGCTTCGCAAGGCCTTTTGCTGATGATTCCAAACATGTACAAAATCGCCGGTGAGCTCACGCCAGCCGTCTTTCATGTGGCGGCTCGCTCCATTGCCGCACAGGCGCTGTCCATTTTTGGCGACCACCAGGACGTGATGGCCTGCCGCCCCACCGGTTTTGCCATGCTGGCCTCCGCCTCTGTACAGACGGCCCACGATTTCGCCCTCATCGCCCAGGCCGCATCCATGCGGGCGCGCGTGCCGTTCCTACATTTCTTCGATGGCTTCCGCACCTCCCACGAGGTGAACAAAATAGAAATGCTCAGCGAAGACGACCTGCGGGCATTGATACCCGACGAGCTCCTCTGGGCCCATCGCCGGCGCGCCCTCAACCCCGATCACCCCTTCATCCGAGGCACCGCTCAAAACCCCGACACCTACTTCCAAGCTCGCGAAACCGTCAACCCCTACTACGACAAAGTGCCAGCCATCGTGCAAGAGGTCATGGAGGCGTTTGCCAAACGCACCGGGCGCCGCTACCGTCCCTTCCAATTCCACGGGCACCCCGAAGCTGAACGCATCATCGTGCTCATGGGCAGCAGCGTGCTAACGGCCCTTGAAACCGCGGCTTTTTTGGAAAATGAATACGGCGAAAAAGTAGGTGTGCTCCAGGTCAATCTTTACCGCCCTTGGTCGGCGGCGCACTTCCTCGACGCACTGCCCAAGCGCGCAAAGAGCCTCGCCGTGCTCGACCGCACCAAAGAACCCGGCTCCCCCGGCGAACCCCTCTACCTCGATGTGGTGAACACGCTGGCCGAGGCAGGATTGCCCATCCGCGTGGTGGGTGGGCGTTACGGGTTGTCGTCAAAAGAGTTCACCCCTGCCATGGCAAAGGCCGTCTTCGACGAGCTGAAAAAAGACGAGCCCAAAAACCATTTCACCGTGGGCATTTACGACGACGTGACCCACACCAGCCTGGACTACGACGCCAGCTTCAGCATCGAGCCAGCCGACGAAACGAGAGCGGTGTTTTTTGGCCTCGGCGCCGACGGCACGGTGGGTGCCAACAAAAACAGCATCAAGATCATCGGGGAAAATACCAACCTCTACGCCCAGGGCTATTTCGTGTACGACAGCAAAAAATCGGGTTCCCAAACGGTGTCGCACCTGCGTTTCGGTCCGCGGCCCATCCGGCGCCCCTACCTCATTGCCGAAGGACAGGCCAATTTCGTGGCCTGCCACCAGTTCAATTTCATCCAGAAAAAAGACCTGCTCAAATACGCCGCCCCCGGCGCCACCTTCCTGCTCAACAGCCCCTACCCTGCCGACCAAACGTGGCACCACCTGCCGCGACCCGTACAACGGCAAATCCTCGACAAAAAACTCAAGTGCTACGTCATCGACGCCACGAGCGTCGCCCTGGCCAATGGCATGGGCCGTCGCATCAACACCATCATGCAAACCTGCTTCTTCGCCCTGAGCGGCGTGCTGCCCAGGGAAGAGGCCATCCGGCAAATCAAAAAGGCCATCGAAAAAACTTATAGCAAGAAGGGCAAAACGGTGGTGGAACTCAACTTCAAAGCCGTGGACAACACCCTGGAAAACCTGTTCGAAATGAAAGTGCCCGGCCACCTCACCAGCGAAACGGACTTTCCGCCCGTGGTACCCGCTGCGGCGCCAGCGTTCGTGCGCGAAGTGACGGCTATGATGATCAAAGGCGACGGCGACCTGCTGCCGGTGAGCAAACTCCCGGCCGACGGCACCTATCCCAGCGGCACCACCAAATGGGAAAAACGAGACATCGCCACTTTCATACCGCTGTGGGAACCCGACATCTGCATCCAGTGCGGCAATTGCAGCTTCGTCTGCCCGCACGCCGTCATACGGGCCAAGTTCTTCCACCAGCACTGGCTCGAAATGGCGCCCGAGGGCTTCGAACACGCCCCCGTGAATGCCCGCGGCTTCCCCGATACGCGCTACACCCTCCAGATTTACGCCGAAGACTGCACCGGCTGCGGCCTTTGCGTGGAGGTGTGCCCCGCCAAGAGCCTGAAAGAAAGCGGCAAGAAAGCCATCAACCTGCACCTGCGGGAGGATGACATGATCGAGAAAACCAAAAAGGATGTGGCTTTCTTCGAAAAACTGCCACACAACGACCGCACCCAAGTGGACGCCGGCAGCGTGCGCGGGGCGCAATTCCTGGAGCCGCTGTTTGAATTCAGCGGAGCCTGTGCCGGCTGTGGCGAAACGCCTTACGTGCGCCTGCTCACCCAGCTCTTCGGCGACCGCCTCATGGTGGCAAACGCCACGGGTTGCTCCTCCATTTACGGTGGCAACCAACCCACCACACCCTGGTCCGTCAACGAGGAGGGTCGCGGCCCGGCATGGTCCAACTCCCTTTTTGAAGACAATGCCGAGTTTGGAATGGGCATGCGCGTGGCTGCCGACAAACAACTCGCCATCGCCTCCCGGCTGCTGAAAGAACTGGCTTCGCAAGTTGGTGAAAACCTCGTCGAGAAGCTGCTCACAGCCCCCCAACGCACAGAGAGCGAATTGCGCGAACAACGCCTCAGAGTGGCTGAATTGAAGAGTAAACTGCTCAAACTCGTGCAACAACCCCACACCGACGCAGCGCTGAAGCGCAAAGCCGACGACCTGCTCTCCGTCTGCGACCAACTCGTGCGGCGCAGCATCTGGCTCATCGGCGGCGACGGCTGGGCCTACGACATAGGCTCTTCCGGCCTCGACCACGTGCTGGCCAGCGGCCGCGACGTCAACGTCCTCGTGCTCGACACCGAAGTGTACTCCAACACCGGCGGCCAGATGTCGAAAGCGACCCCACCCGCTGCCACCGCCAAGTTTGCCTACGCCGGCAAACGAACGGGCAAAAAAGACCTGGCCCTCCAGGCCATTTCCTACGGCAACGTCTATGTGGCGCGCATCGCCATGGGAGCAAACCCCCAACAAACCTTGCTGGCCTTGCGCGAGGCCGAAGCCTATCCAGGCCCCTCACTGATACTGGCCTACAGCCACTGCATCGCCCACGGCATCGATATGCAAAAGGGCTTGCAACAACAAGACCTCGCCGTGGCCTCCGGCTATTGGCCTCTGATGCGCTACAACCCGGCCTTGCGGCAAGCCGGCAAAAACCCCTTCATCCTCGATTCGCTCAGACCGCGCATCCAGCTCAAGGACTACGCCTACAACGAAATGCGCTATAAAATCCTGACCCGTACCAACCCCGCCGAAGCAGAACGACTGCTCCAACTGGCCCAAGAACTCACCAACCTGCGTTGGAAAACCTACGAGGAACTCGCCACACTCGAAGCCAAAGACTTCGCACCGGTGGGCTGACGCATCACACGTGACGAGCAGCGCAGAAATGCAATAACACTTGCCAAGACCCTGCTCTCTTATAGCGCCGGCGAATGAAGATGAATATTACACGAGGAGGATGTGAGGATGTGAGGATGTGAGGATGTGAGGATGTGAGGATTTCCTGTCTGCCGCCAGGCAGGGAGGATGTGAGGATGTGAGGATTTCCTGTCTGCCGCCAGGCAGGGAGGATGTGAGGATGTGAGGATTTCCTGCCTGCCCTGTCTGCCGACCTGTCTGGCCGCCTGTCCGGCCTGTCCGGCTGAACAGACGGGCTGGACAGAGGGGCCGGACAGGCAGGCAGGGAGGATGTGAGGATTTCTTGCCTGTCTGGCGCTAGACAGGTCTGCCGACCCGCCCGTCTGTCGACGGACAGGCAGAGAGAAACCCAAGAGCGTCTGGCTGTCCTGAAATGTATTCAGCCTGAATCACCGGATCTATAACTCTAAACAAATGCAAGATGGACCTGAGCACCAAATACATGGGCCTCACGCTGCGCTCGCCACTGGTGGTGAGTGCCTCGCCCCTGTCTGAAAAAATCGACAACATCCTGCGCATGGAAGACGCCGGCGCCGGAGCAGTGGTGTTGTTTTCACTTTTCGAAGAGCAAATCAAACAGGAGATTGCCCAGTTCGAAATCCTTACCAGCCAGGGAGCCGAAAGCTTCCCCGAAGCCTTGACCTACTTTCCACCGCCCATCCACTACCGCATAGGCATCGACAACTACCTCGAACTGCTGCTCACCGCCAAGGAACGCACCGACATCCCCATCTTCGGCAGCCTCAACGGCATTACCCCAGGAGGCTGGATGGACTACGCAAAATCCTTCCAGCAAGCCGGCGCCGACGGCATCGAACTCAACGTCTTCTTCATCCCGGCCGACATCGGCCTCGACGGCCGGCAAGTGGAACAGCGATACCTCGACATCTTGCGCTGGGTGAAAGATTCAGTGGACATCCCCGTGGCCATGAAACTCAACCCTTACTTCAGCTCCATGGGGCACATGGCCAAACAACTGGCCGACAATGGCGCCGATGCCCTGGTGCTCTTCAACCGCTTCTACGAACCCGACTTCGATATCGACCACCTCGACATCGTCCACAACCTCGAACTCAGCGTGGCCAACGAAATCCGCCTGCCCCTGCAATGGATCGGCATCCTGTACGGAAAAGTGAAGGCCTCCCTGGCTGCCACCTCCGGCGTCCAGGGCAGCACCGAAGTGATCAAATACCTGCTGGCCGGCGCCGACGTGGTCATGGCCGCCTCCTGCCTGCTTCGCAATGGCATCGAATACATCTACCAGATGCTGGCCGAATTGGAACAATGGATGCAGGCCCGCGAGTTCCACAGCGTACAGGAGATGCGCGGTGTGCTGAGCCAGCTCAGCGTGCCTGACCCAACGACCTACGAGCGAGCCAACTACATCAAGATTTTGCAAGGGTATAATCCGGCTTGAAGAGGAATCGAGGAATCTCCGTCTGTCGACGGACAGGCCCGTCTGCCGTAAGGCAGGCCTGTCTGCCGTAAGGCAGGCCTCTCTGCCGTAAGGCAGGCCTGTCTGCCGTAAGGCAGAGAACCGAGCCTCTCAGTCAAAGGGTATGATGCGTATTTGCCCCTTGCCCGCTTCACCAAACAAATCACCCTGCCGGTGCGACCGACAGGGTGGTTTGTTTTACCTCATTTGGTGCCTCCGTTCAAGGATGCTCAAGCGTCAAGGTGAGGGTGTAGGTAGTGCCCGTACCCAGGTCGAGCTGAGTCGAAATCTTCAGTTGGCTTTTGGACACGCTGACGAGGGTGTACGTCTCGGTGTCGATCGTGAGGGTTTTTCCGTCGGCATCCAATGACCAGGTGCCGGTCGTGGTCTGGGGGTCGGAGGGGTCGCATTTCGTAGCTCCTTCGTCCTGTATGTACGTGCCGTCAGATTTGAGGAAAACGATATCGTCCTTCTCGCAATCGTCCATCGTGGCGTAGATGTCCGTGAAGCTGATGCCGGTGGTCGGATCGACGATGGGCGGGCTAACGGTCGCCGCAACGAGTATCCATCCATCGGAATGGGTGAGCAACTCGGCAGTGGTTTGCTCATCGTCCTTTTTGCAGGAAACAACGGCCAAGAACATGAAAAGCGGGAGAAGTTTGGAAAAGACTGAATTCATAAGGCGAAAGATTTGATGTTTTAGGAAATGGTTTCTCATCGGTTTATGAGGCTGCCCTTCCCTGTGTTTCCTACCCCAAGTAAAAAACACGATGTTTGTTCGCTTCATTCAAAAAAACCAGCACATGAATTCCCGCCGTGATTTCCTGCGCAATAGCTCCCTGGCCATCCTCGCCGCCACCATGCCCGCCATGGAAGGCAAGACCCTTTCTCGAAATCCATCTACCGCCGGAAAAACCATTCTCTTCCAGGGCGACAGCATCACCGACGCCGGCCGCGACCGCGGCCACTACTACGCCAACGATGGCCGCGGCATGGGTAGCGGATACGTCAGGATCGTGGCCTCCACCCTCTTGGGCGAGCACCCCGAAGCCGGATTCCGATTCTACAACCGCGGCATCAGCGGCAACAAAGTCTATCAACTCGCCGAACGCTGGGAGGAAGATTGCCTCCAACTACGCCCCGATGTGCTCAGCATCCTCATCGGTGTCAACGACTTCTGGCACACCCTCGATTTCAACTACCAGGGCAGCGCAGAAACTTATGAAAACGACTTCCGGGCCTTGCTCAAACGAACCCTGGCCGAACTGCCCGAGCTGCGGCTCATCATCGCTGAGCCTTTTGCCGTAGCCGGTGGCAGCGCCATCGATGAAAAATGGGCGGCCTTCAAGCCCTACCAGCAAGCCGCCCGCCGCATCGCCATGGAATTCAACGCCACTTTCATCCCCCTGCAAAGTATCTTCGACGAAGCCCTCAAACACGCCCCGGCCTCCTATTGGGCCCCTGATGGCGTCCACCCCTCCATGGCCGGTGACTACCTCATGGCCCAGGCCTGGCTCAACGTACTCACTTTTTGATTCCCCACTCCGACTTCGATTTTTTCGCCTCTGCTCCCTTACTTCGCCGCCAATTTTTCTACACATGCGCATTCAAATCATCGGAGGCGGTATCTTCGGCCTGTCGGCAGCTTGGGAATTGTGCCAACGCGGCCACTCCGTCAGCGTCTTCGACGCCGGCCGACTCCCCCACCCTGAAGCCTCCTCCACCGACATTTCCAAACTGGTTCGCGCCGATTACGGCCCCGACGCCTTCTACACCGAACTCATGGAACAGGCCTTTCCCCGCTGGGAAGCCTGGAACGCCCGGGCCGGCGAACCCCTCTACCACCAAAGCGGATTCTTGCTGCTGTCGCAACGCCCTTTCGAAAAAGGCAGCTTCGAAGGCGAAAGCTTCCATCTGCTCAGTGCTCGCGGCTACCCCCTCCTGCGCCTCGAGGCCGCCGAAATCACCCGCCGCTTTCCCGTCTTTGCCAGTGGAAAATATGCCGAAGCCTACTTCAACCCCCGCGCCGGCTGGGCCGCCAGCGGTCGCACCGTCGCCGTGCTCGCCAATTGGTGCCGCCAAGCCGGCGTCACCATCGTCGAAAACGAAGGGCTCGAATCCCTCCTGGAACAAAACGGACGCATCACGGGATTCCTCAGCAACAAAGGACGCCGTTACCTCGCCGAGCTCACCATCCTCGCCGCCGGCGCCTGGACACCCGCCCTGCTGCCTGAGCTCCAATCGCGCCTGCGCGCCGTCGGCCAACCCGTGTTCCACCTGCAGCTGCCCCCCCACATGCTGCCCCGCTGGAGCCAAATGCCCGGATGGTGTGCCGACATCTCGCGCACCGGATGGTACGGTTTCCCCGCACAACCCGATGGCACCCTGAAAATCGCCCGCCATGGGCCCGGCATCCTCCCCGACGTCGATGGCGCCTGGCGCATCACACCCCTACACGTCGAAGCCCTGCGCCAATTCCTCGCCCACAGCCTGCCCGACCTCACCGACGTGCCCATCGTCGCCACCCGCGTCTGCCTCTACTGCGACAGCATCGACAGCGACTTCCTCATCGACCTCCACCCCACCCTACCCGGGCTCATGCTCATGTGCGGCGGCAGCGGCCATGGATTCAAATTCGCCCCTATACTCGGCTCCATCGCCGCCGACGTCGCCGAAGGCAAACCAAACCCCTTCGCATACCGCTTCCAATGGAACCGCCCCCTCACCCCGCGCCGCGAAGCCGCCCGCTTCACCGGCCCAGACTAAAGCCCCCTGCCTGCGACCTGCACACCACACCTGAAAAGCTGCATCCCGCATATACGCCGTAATCACAATTTTTTTTTGGAATCTACCCCGTGTCAACCGGCCTGGCTAGTTACTGCCTGTCCGTCGACAGACGGACCGTCTCGTCGGTACAGGTCGGCGTCTCTGGTGCTCGCTGCAATCGCCCTTTCTGCCTCCGGCTCGGACGGCCTGCTCACTTGCACCGCAAACAGCCAGTCCATAACGATCTTTATTTCCAACCCTCCCCCCACCGAAAATTCCTGCCCACCCTACCTGTCAATAGTGCTTGTCCACCACCAGCGGAAAGACCCGCGCACGGTGCCCCTCCACCTGTACCCACGTCGCGTAAAAGCCGTCTGGCACCTCCCACAACTCCAACTGATAAGGCAACAGTGGCGCCGCTTCGATTTCCTCCACCAATACCGGATCACCCTCCCTACTCACCAAGGTCAGCACCACCCGCTTGCCAGCGAAAGCCCGCAGGTTCAGGTTCACGTACTGGCCAGCTGGATTCGGAAACAGCTTCACCTCATCCAGGTCGGCTTCGAACTCCAGCAACACCACGTTGGAGAATTTCACCATCCCATCCTTGCGCACCTGGCGCACGCGGTAATAGTTGAAACCCGGGCGGGGATGCGTGTCTATTTCTCGGTAGGTCACAAATCCTTCCTCGTCGCGTTCGGGCAATGTGCTACCCAGCCCTATCCAATGGTAGCCGTCCGTCGAATGTTCCAACAAATACTCCTCGATGAGATGGCCGCCATTGTGCACCCACCTGAGCCGGGCCGTACTGCCATTTTTACTCGCAAACAGGGTAAACACCTCTTCTGAGGTGAGGCCGGCTTGTGAGCCGGGAGGTTGCAGGGTGACCAAGGCCTCGTCGTCCTCGTTGGGCGTACCCGTGCCGTTGCCCGGGCTGCTGTCGAGATCGGAAGAAGTGGCCGAAACAACCTCTACGAAATAGGGCAGCGGCGTGGAGTTCTGCAGCACGAACAACACCACCGACAGGGTAGCTGTCTCGCCCGGTTGCAACACCCCTACCGACCAAGTTTTGTAAAACAGATTGTAGCTGCCCGTACTCGCCGAACTCGACGTGTAGGCCAAACTGCCGGCAGGTATGGGCACCGACACCTCTACGCCCGAAGCCGCTTCCGTGCCAGTGTTGGTCAGCTCCACAGTGAATGTGACGTTTTGCCAAATGGTCAGCACGCTGGAAGAAGCCGTCAGCCCCAGCTCGAGGTCAGGGCCGCCCGTGCCCGGCTCCACCACCTGGAAGCTACGCTCCACCGGCGGAGCTGGGTTCCAGTTCACATCCCCGGACTGCTCCGCCCGGATCGTCACCGTGCCAGGTTCACCCGTCAGCGTCACCGTCGATCCACTCACCGTCGCTGGGCCACTCACCAACGCAAAACTCACCGGCAAACCGCTCGTCGCCGTCGCTACCAAAGCGAAGGGCCCATCCGTCGTCTGCTTGTCCCCTATGGCAGCAAAACTGATCGTCTGGTTTTGCTTGCCCGGCTCCACCACCTGGAAGCTACGCTCCACCGGCGGAGCTGGGTTCCAGTTCACATCCCCGGACTGCTCCGCCCGGATCGTCACCGTGCCAGGTTCACCCGTCAGCGTCACCGTCGATCCACTCACCGTCGCTGGGCCACTCACCAACGCAAAACTCACCGGCAAACCGCTCGTCGCCGTCGCTACCAAAGCGAAGGGCCCATCCGTCGTCTGCTTGTCCCCTATGGCAGCAAAACTGATCGTCTGATCCATCGGACCCGCCCCCGGCAAAGTAGCCGTGAAAGCCGCCTCATCGTCTTCGAGCGCCCCACAACAGATGCCATTGCCCGGGCTGCTATCGACGTCGGCCTGGTCGCAAAAGCTCACCTCGGCCCAGCCCGTCAACGGCCCTGACTGAAGCACGAACCAGTTCACCGTCAGCGTGGCCGACCCTCCCGGCGCCAGCGTGCCCACAACCCACTCCAAATCGGAAAACACGTTGTATGTCCCCTGCGAGGCCGCGTATTCATTACCACCCACGAATACCACCGCGCCAGGCTTGGGAAAATGTACCCGCACTCCCGTGGCTGTTTCCAGGCCGGTATTCGTCAAGGTCAATTTGAATGCGATGGGCTGCCATTGGCTCACCGTTGCAGGCAGCGCCTGCATGCTCAGCTCGAGGTCAACTCCCGTATTCGTGCCAGGCTCCACCACCTGGAAGGTACGCTCCACCGGCGGAGCTGGGTTCCAGTTCGCATCCCCGGTCTGCTCCGCCCGGATCGTCACCGTGCCAGGTTCACCCGTCAGCGTCACCGTCGATCCACTCACCGTCGCTGGGCCACTCACCAACGCGAAACTCACCGGCAAACCGCTCGTCGCCGTCGCTACCAAAGCGAAGGGCCCATCCGTCGTCTGCTTGTCCCCTATGGCAGCAAAACTGATCGTCTGATCCATCGGACCCGCCCCCGGCAAAGTAGCCGTGAAAGCCGCCTCATCGTCTTCGAGCGCCCCACAACAGATGCCATTGCCCGGGCTGCTATCGACGTCGGCCTGGTCGCAAAAGCTCACCTCGGCCCAGCCCGTCAACGGCCCTGACTGAAGCACGAACCAGTTCACCGTCAGCGTGGCCGACCCTCCCGGCGCCAGCGTGCCCACAACCCACTCCAAATCGGAAAACACATTGTATGTCCCCTGCGAGGCCGCGTATTCATTACCACCCACGAATACCACCGCACCAGGCTTGGGAAAATGTACCCGCACTCCCGTGGCAGCTGCCGTGCCGCTATTTTTTACCGTGACGCTGAAGGCGATGTCGTTGTACAGGCTAACCGTACCCGAGGAGGCGCTCATCGATAGTTCGAGGTCCACCTCTCCCCCACCCCCGGGTTCTTTTACTTCGAAAGAGCGCTCCACCGGCGGAGCTGGGTTCCAGTTGGCATCGCCGGGTTGGGTGGCGCGCACCGTTACGGTACCCGCTTGCCCGGTCAGGATCAGCGTATTGCCACTGAGCGTGGCCGGCCCGCTCACCACTTCCAAGCTGACTGGCAAGCCGCTCGTCGCCGTAGCCGTGATGAGAAATGGCGGGTCGGTGGTCCATTTTTCTGAAATGGGTTCGAAACTGATGAATTGGTCCTGGGCAGTTTGGCCATTGACGGTGATTTCGAGTGAAGAGGTGTTGGTGTTGGCATTGTCATCCGTCACCGTCAGTGTGACCACGAAAGTACCTTCAGCCACAAAGGTGTGGTTGGCACTCATCCCAGTACCTGTAGAGCCATCGCCAAAATCCCAGGAATAGTTGACGATGCTCCCATCGAGATCGGTCGAAGCCGACGCATCGAAGCTCGCCGCCAAAGGTGCTGCACCGCTGGATGGCTGGGCAGTAAAGGAAGCAGTGGGAGGTGCCGAACCAAATGGCAGCAGCCTCGTGCCCGGTATGGGGCGCTCACGCACACCATTGGGCAGCTCCCACCCCACGGCCAGGTTGTCCCCTCCCCCACCCTCTTTCTGAAGGGCTTCCACGTAGTACAACTGACCCGCCACCAAATTGATGGCACCCGAACGCTGCTCGGGAAACTTGTCCCATTGTCGCGAGCTTGTCCAGCCAGGCACGTATGCAATGCGCTGCTTGTTGACAGGATTGGCGTCGGAGCTGAGCCAGAGTTCGCCATTGTCGTCACTGGCTATCCAAAACCGGTAAGTGCCGCTCATCGGCACGCACAGGTAGCCACGCACCCGGGTACCGAAATTGTCCATCGTGTTCGTCGGTATTTCGAAAGAGCTGAGTTGGTCGGAAATGTTGGGCTGACTGTTGAGTGGTATGGCCGAAACTGAAGTACCCGATACCCCCGTCCACACTTGCCTGGAAATGGAGCCGCCGCCCGTACATCCACTTCCAGATCCCACATGCACCCAAAACGACCTTTCCACGTTGGGCGCCGAGCGATAGGTGCCATTGCCCGGCTGCGTAGCAACGATCGTCACCTTGCCCGGCACCCCTGTCAAAACCACCTGATTGCCAGTAACCACTGCCGGCCCCTCGATTTTGTAGTAACTCACCGGCAGACCGGAAGAAGCCGTCGCATTCAAGTTGAAAGGTGCATCTGTGACCACCTTGTCCGAAATAGCCGGAAAGGTGATGGCCTGGCCCAGGCCTGGGCAATTGGGATGGATGTCTTTTTGAAAATGATCGGACAGGCCAGCCGGATCGGTCACCGTCAGTTTTACCCGATACCAATAACTGGCTAAGTAACACTCTACAGGAGTCAGCATTGCCAGGCCAGTGGGATCGGAAAATTCCGAGACGGGATGGTTGTGTTCGTTGTGGTACAAGAATACCTCCCAATGGTAGTCGAGCTCATTTTCATCGTCGTCGGGATCGAATACCGTAGCACTCAGGGGCAGGTTGGTGATGAAATTGGGATCGAACGAGTTCACCCCATCTACACTCGTGCTCAGGATTTGTGGCGGTTCATCGTTGACAGCAACGCGCACCGATGCGGTAGCCGTCAGCCCTTGGTCGTCCATCACCGTCAATGTCACTTCCCAGCCTTGCGCTCCGCTGTTCGAAAAAGTGTGGACAGGATTCGCAAGCGCACTTGTCTGACCGTCACCAAAATCCCACAAATACGTCAGGGGATCGCCATCCTGGTCATAGGTGTTTTGAGAAGTAAAACTCACCGTCAGCGGTGAAGCGCCATGGATCTGGTCTGCCTGCACGAAAGCAACGGGAGCGTGGTTCGTTACACCCGTGAAGGTGACCCTCCTAATTTGATTGGGATAGCGAACGTAGTACAGATTGCCTTGGGTAGGATGCGTGCCAACGAATACGCATGCACCCGCATTGGAAATGAATTCGCGCACTTCCGTCAGCCGAAAGTTTTCGTCGAAAACGAAATTGCGAATCCATCCGCCCCCGTAGTCCGCATGGAAATAAGTGTTCTTCCAAGTGGCCGGGAAATCGTCGCCTCTGTACCAAGTACCTCCCGTGGAGGCATTGCCCATAAACGAAGACCCTGGCACTTCGGCCGAACCAATGGAATAGATGGTGCCGTCCACATAGGCGCGGGGCGTGCCAGTGCGCCAGTCAGCTACAGGCAAATCGTGTACGGGAGGAGCGTAGTTGCCGTTGTTGTAACCAGGTTGATGGGTCATGCCCTCGAACTTTGGCCAACCGAAATTCATCCCACCCCTGTCCATCAGTGAAAGTTCCTCACGAGTCCCCCACCCTACATCGCCGATCAGAAAGATACCGGGATTCCCATCCGCTGCGTCGTGGCTGCCCGTGCCAGGCACCAGCGCAAAGCGATAGGGATTGCGCACACCGCGCGCCCAAATCCGCGAAGCCGGTGAATATGGATCGGAAGGGTCGTAATAGGGGTTCGAAGGCACACCCGCCCCCGTAACGGGATCCAGGCGAAGTATCTTGCCGGAATAGTTGTCCAGCGTTTGGCAACGGTAAGCCCCTATGTTTTGTGAAGCTGTAATGATCCCGTCGGCCAAAGCCTGTGCCCAATAAGTCTCCGGTGCACTGCCCTCATCACGGGAACTATAACTGGCACCGTCGCCAACGGACACCAACAGGGTGCCGTCTTCACCGAACACCAAATGCCCTACCCCATGCGACTCATGCAAAATGGGAGGGCCGTCCCCAGGGCCCTTACCCAACAACACCTTTCGACTGCCAGGCACCACGGTCGTAAACCCTGTGGCCGCATCGGCCTGATACCGCGTCACCCGTCCAATGGTAGCAGCGTAATACTCGTTCGCCAACGGATCGTAATCAGGGGTTCCATACTTGAGCAAATGGTGCCTATCCACCACATAGAGCAGATAGAAATAGCCATTTGTGAGAAAATTGGGATCGAGGGCAAAACCCAACAATCCGAAATCTCGCCAAGCGCCTACTTCCTCACTTATGTCGAGCAAGGGCGTAGGTAACTTTACGCCGCCCTCCACCATCCACACCTTACCTCCATATTCCCACACGTACATCCTGCCATTGGCATCCCAGGTAAATCCCACCACCTTGTCCCATCCGCCCAAATACAACTGATCCGTGAACCCCGCTGGTTGAGCGTTTGTAGAAATCTTTAAAAAAAGAATTAACGAAATAATGAAAAGAAGAATTCTTTCCCAGGGTCTCAGGTTCGATAGTGTCCGTTTCATGGTTTGTTTATTTGATCGAGTCCGGCTGAAGAGAGAGGAAAGAACAGGGAGTGATCGAGGGTATTTTGATCTCTTTGGCAGGAATGGAAAACTGCCTGTTTTGGGAGCGGACCAGCAAATGAGGTATGTGGCAATTACCACGAGCGATGCCAAAGGTAGTGAAATTCTTGTTTGATCCTAATCCCAAAGGCACGCCTATCTCCTGGCCACTCCACTTCCTTTCACAGCGCTGACAGCATCTCTTGGCAAATCTTTCGAAAGGAGCTGCTTTGCAACTTTCCCGCTCGCCCAGTCCTTGAAAGGATTTTTGTCAACGTCGATCGTCTTCCTTTGTATTCGTTATTTCATTATTTCGTTATTTTACGAAGCAAATTGCTTTCATCGGTTTTTCTCCAATTTCCTTTCAATCCGGCAAGAGTACACTCTTTTCTACCTCCTCAACGGAGCCTGAAGTGCAGTCGGTCACCATCCTTGAACGATTTCGTTAATTAATGATTTAACGATCCATACCCATGCCGTTCATCGCAGCCGATTCCCATCTCATCCTGCCCAGACCAAGTCATCTGACACTCCCCTTCCATCCAACTCGCTTTTCAGCTTCCAGCCAATCCCAGTACGCGGATTCAAGCTTTCCACTTGCACACGCTAAAGAACGAATTCTTTATTTCGTTAAATAACGTTTTAATCCTTGCAACATCCATTGCACCTCGCCCCTCCAGCATCCTTGCCAATGCTTACGCCGCTCGCCCGCTCTCTCGTTCTGCGCGAGTGTATAAGAGTGGAAGTACTGGGTTCCTGCTTGCTCGAACTACACCACCTTTCCTCCAATCGTGAATCCAGTGTCCGATTTGGTTATTTCGTTAATTCGTTAAATAACGATTTAAAGATCAACAACCAAAAGGGTCTCATCCAAATAGCAATGGACGACCTTCTGAGATTTACCCGCGTGACAACACGCCTTGATTCACCTGAACACCGCTGCACTCCCATACTTGCTTCCGTATCGATAGGCCTTTTCTATCGCCCAGCAAATACCCGATGTGAAACGATTTCTTTATTTCGTTAAATAACGATTATCTCATGCTGAAAGAAACCGGGCTCACCCACCTTTACACCACACCTGCTGATTCAGCGCGCAAGATGGCAGCCAGTAGCAATATGGATGGCTTTCGAAGCCGCAGATCGCGTCGGACAGCCATGTCCCCGAGGATTAGGCTACTGCCCATTCAACGCGTGGGTTCCTTCCTTACCTTCGATTGAGTCGCAGTGAAACGACATCCTCCTGCCGCACCCCGCCCCCTCCGCTTCATTTTTTCATCGAACGCTGGCACAAAGCTTCTCGAGCGATATCCTCCGCCAGTTCCTTGAATCTACCATCAAAGCGGATAAAGATTTCGTTATTTCTTTCCTTGTATCACCTCGTAGCAGTCAGCGACAGGGGTGAAAGGGGCAAACAGATCCAGGACAATGGGGCTATAGTGGGTCGTAGGTTACAGAATGGCCAAACTGGGATTGGTTTTGAATCATGATATTCGGCATTAGGTGCACTTACTGCAAGCCTGTCCGGCTATGACGGGCCTGTCCGGCTATGACGGGCCTGTCCGGCTATGACGGGCCTGTCCGGCTATGACGGGCCTGTCCGGCTATGACGGGCCTGTCCGGCTATGACGGGCCTGTCCGGCTATGACGGGCCTGTCCCCAGCTGGTCAGTCAGCGCGCCCTAATCATTTCCGACAAGCAGTCTTTTCGTAATGCGTTAATTCATTATTTCGTTAAATAACGTTTTCTATACCAAATGAGGCTTTTCTCGAGCACCTCGAAGGATTTTCGCCCGATGCGGAGTTGTTCCTTTGGATCTCTGAGAAGAATAAGTAGAAAACTGCATTTCTTTATTTCGTTATTTAATGATTTCGTCAATAATCACCTGGGATTATAGCGGCGCCGAATGAAGATGAATATCACGCAAGGAGGATGTGAGGATTTGAGGATGTGAGGATTTGAGGATGTCCTGTCTGCCGACCCGTCTGGCCGCCGGACAGGCAGGCAGGGAGGATGTGAAGATGTGAGGATTTGAGGATGTGAGGATTTGAGGATGTGAGGATTTCCTGCCTGCCCTGTCTGCCGACCTGTCTGCCGACAGGCAGGCTGGCAGGCTGGCAGGCTGGCGTTAGAAAGGTCTTCCGGACAGGCAGGCAGAGACCGAAGATAGTCAAGCCGTCCTGAAATGTATTCAGCCTGAATCACCGGAGCTATAAATCAGCAGCAGACCTTTCTGGCCGCACTTCGAGAAGGGAGTAAGCCAACGGATGTTTCTGAAAGAACAAAACCAACTTGATCCGTCCCTTTGTCCAAGCACGATGTGGACGGGTTATCAGATACAATGAAGATGGCGAAAGGAGGTGCGTGTTACCTATTAGACTTGAAGAAGTAGAAGCATTGTTGCAGAAGTTCGACCATGCTCATGTCCAGTTCCGTGGCGTAGGTCTTGAACTCCCGCTTGAATGCAGCTGGCACCTTGAAGTTCATGGGCTTGAGCTCCTGGTCAGCACTTCTTTTCAGATTCACAGGTGCTTCGTCTTCTGCTGGTGGAGCACCTTTGGTTGCTCGTTTTGGTTTGCTGATCTTGGCCATAGGAAGAATTCTTTATTTAACGAAATAACTAATTCACGAAACAGCGATTGCTTCCACTCGGTTCACTATGCTCTGCACGAGCACATCCACTTTTTCATTGATCGTCTTGAAAGGAGTTTCGGATGCACATTTGCCTTCATCACTGGCACGGCGAATAGCGGTTTTTTCATGGATCACACCCTCGAGCAGGTAATAGCCGCTTTGGTTGATGTACTCGATAGCCTCTGCCAATTCCACGTCGCTGCTTCCAATTCTGGAGAGAGCGATGGCAATTTTTTCAACGGGGATCTTGTGCTTTTTCAGCTCGTGTGCCAGTTTGATGGTTGGCTCCAGGTCATCGAGCGCCATGCCAGTAGGAAGTATCACCAAATGGCTATGCCTTGCAATGTCAAGCGTTTTGCTGGTAGAGTGGGGGGCTCCATCGAATACGATGAGGTCGTAGTGTAGCGATTGTTTCAGGGCATCTTGTACGCTTGCAAATTGCTCAACCGCTACGCGCGGCTCGATTTCATTCTGCAGCCGTCTCCTGTTCCAGCTGGTACATGTCCCTTGCGAGAGGTCCATGTCAGCAATCTTCACCTGCCAGTCATGGGCTGCATAGTTGCACGCAACGAGCCGGGCAATCGTGCTCTTTCCCACTCCTCCTTTCTGAGATACGACTCCAATGACCAGTGCCATGTGATTGTAGATTTCGTTATTTCGTTATAGAACGAAAAAGCGTTTTAATGATTTAAAGAAAACTTGGATGCAATGATACATGGTTCTCGCAACGACGCCAAGTACACAAGCCATCATACAGTAACGATATAACGAATTAAAGAAAGCGTTATCAGCTCCTACTAATGACTCGATTTGCCGTGCGCATCGATGCATACCCACATTAGGTACACATCGGCCTAATAAGGTGGCTTTCCGCGTCCATTTCCTGGGTGTATATCGGGGGGATATTTTTTAAAAACACCATTGAGCTTTCTGCTTTTAAGTGTTTTTTATTTTAAATGGTTACTTCTTAAATGGTTACATCACGTCAAGGTAATTGTTTGTCAGCCTTTTGTGAATGAATTCGTGTACCTCATGGGGGTGAAACGCGTCCATAATGTGGGAGTTTCGCGTCCCCAATGTGGGATATAGGTGTACCTGATGTGGGATATAAGTGTACTTCGTGTGGGGTTTATGTGTACCCATTGTGGGATACAAGTGTACCTGATGTGGGTTTGGCGTGTACCAAATGTGGGGCGCTGTTTCTGCCCGTGTACGTAACCCTTGAAAACCGAGGGTTGGAAGCCCAGTTAGCGACGCTACTGTACCGTTCAGGTGTACCCGTTGTGGTGAATGAATCCATCCAAAGAGCGTTGATGATTTTGTCCGAGAGGGGAGTGCCCGTATGAAAAAAACACATTTTATGTGTACCTAATGTGGGCGCGAAAACACCTCTAAAAGCGGATTTCCACAAGAAAAAGGCCTATTTGAGCAGTGGATGTGGAAAAAAAGTGTACTCAAATTGGAGGTGAGTACACATGGCCAGCTAATTTGCCCGTAAATCTTTGAGGTATGAAACCAGACGGAACGAAGAAAGTAGCTGCCATAGCCAACAAATTCATCCAGCATGCACGCTACAAGCTCACTCCTCGCGAACAGAAGCTGATTCTCTACATGGCTACGTTGCTCAAGCCAGAGGACAGTGATTTCGAGACCTACCTGGTGCCAGTATCAGAGATCGAGTACATACTGAAGACGGATCCCTCCAAAAAGCATGGATCCTTTTACGAGCGTTTGGATGAGCTGCTCGACAGTATCACGGACAAGAAAATATCCTTTCCCACGGACTTTACCGTCGACGGTGTGAGATTGAGAGGTCATATCAATTGGGTGGCAGGGGCCGTGCCCAAATACGACGAGCAAGGGAATCTGTGTGTGGAGTTTGGTTTCTCTCCCCAGATGAAACCATTCCTGCTTGGACTGAAGGAGAAGTTCACCCGCTTCGAATTTCTGGAGGTGGCTCGCATGAAAAGTGGTTTTTCCATACGCATCTACCAGATGTGTAAGTCGTATTACTACGAAAACATCCGGCACGGTAGAAACATAATGGCGGTGAGCCTTGACGAGCTCAAGCAACGACTGGGGATTTCAGACAAATACCCCGACTTCCGGAATTTTAGAAGGAAAGTGCTGGATGTAGCCCGCAGTGAGATCAATGAAAAAACCAGGCTGCATATCGAATACGATTTCGTCAAGAAGGGTAGAAACATCACAGCCATCAAAATCATCATCAACGAAAATCCGAATGGGTACATCGAGGAGGTAAATGCGGAACCGACAACGAAGAAAGCGAGGGGCGTTTCTGCTCGTGAGCGATCACTCGACAAGCGCCTGGCACAGCTCACCGAGGCAAAGCGAAGGGCTTTCAACTTGCTTTCGAGCATGGGCATTGGCATGGGGCCCATTCTCGAAGACGTATTCCCCATCATCAAAGGAAGTGAGTTGGATGGCTATGAGGATTTGTTCGTGCAGTACATGATAGACTTTTTCAATTCGAAAACCACTGCAAAAACGGAGCGGGAAAAAGCCAAGGCCTTTTTGGGATGGATACACAACAAGCGCTTCGAAGAACCCAACCTCTATGCGCGGTTGATGGAGCAGGTCATTGCCAGGAAAAAGCGAATGACGGACGCCGAACGAGCAAACCGCGAAATGGCCAAGCACATGACCGCCCAAGAATTTTTGAACAAGGTGAAGTCGCAGCAAAGTCAGCAGCAGACTGCGAATGAGAACCCAGCCCCCATGGGTAGGGTAGGGGATGCCTTTTCCATTTCCAAAGTGACAAAACAGCTCTCCAAAACGGAAAAACCTCCATTCGAATACAAGGCATTCAAAAAACAATGGCCCGATGTGTACAAAAAAATTCGTCGAGAGCGGAGGGCGGCATTTTTGCCATTTAAGAATGCCAACAACTACAAGCAGATGCTGGAAAACAGCATCGAGGCCTATTGCGAAAAATGGTATTTGGAGAATGCCTGAAACACGCTTTCCACCGCATGGACATCCGGCGGCACATCCTTTTCGAAGACAATTACTTGCTCGTCATTGACAAGCCGGCTGGTATGTCGGTAGAGGGCAGGGAAAGTGTGCAGCAGGCTGCCATGGATTACCTGCGTCAGCGATGGCCCAAGAAGAATCGACTGCGTGCCCAGCCAGTTCATCGCATCGACCGGCTCGTCAGCGGGGTGCTGCTTTTGGCCAAAACCCCATTGGCTATTCAATCACTTCATGGGCAGTTTGCCAGGCGAAAGGTTTCCAAGACGTATCTGGCGTTGGTGGCCAAACCCATGGCTGCTGCGGAAGGCACCCTCGAACATTGGTTGGCGAAAGATGACAAACACAGGAGGGCCGTGCTCTCTTCTTCAGCCGACCCCTCAGCCAAGCGCTGTCTTTCGCAATTTAGGATGCTGGGATCGGAGGGAGGGTTTCACCTCCTGGAAATAAAACTTCTCACAGGCCGCTATCACCAGATCCGCGCACAATTGGCAGCCGAAGACAACCCCATCGTGGGAGACCTCAAATACGGGTATGCGGGGGAATACCTCGAGCCCACGGCTATTTGTTTGCATGCATACCGCCTGGTTTTCGATCATCCGAAAACGGGTGCGCGCATGGAGATGGAGGCCCCTTTGCCAAGGGGAGGACCTTGGGAGGCATTCAGGCAGCTTCCACGATTCCTTCCTTGAGGCGTTGGAACGCTTCCTTTTGTGCCTTGGCAGCTTTGTAGCCTATTTCGAATATCTCTTCGAAGTGGTTGCGATCGAAAGTGCTGAATCTCGACAGTTCAGGTGGAGAAATGACGATGTTGCACAGGGGGAGTTTCTTTCTTGTCTGGTGGTAAATGGTCACGTGAAGCAGGCGTTCCATGATGGCGAGGGTGCTTTTCATTTCTTCAGCCGTGACGTCTTTCATGGGGTGTACATTGATACCGATGATGGCGCTGCAACGGCCCTGGAGGGGCTCGATGGGGAAGTTGTTGAGTACGCCTCCATCCACGTAAAGGGAGTTGCCAATTTTGACCGGAGAGAATACCACGGGGATGGCACAAGAAGCCAGGATGGGTTTGACGAGTTTGCCTTCCGAGAAAGTAACCACCACGCCGTGAAGCAAGTCGGTAGCCGTCACATAGGCCTTCTTTTTGAGAGCTGCGAAGTCGTCTTCTGGAAGCAGTTCTCTGAGCACGGGATCGAAACGGTCGGAGTCGATGAGGCCGGGCTTGCGCGCAGTGAAGTTGCTCCAGGAGAAAATGGAGGTGTTTTTGAAAACTTCGAGGATGCGCTCGATGGGATGACCGGCGGCATAAAGGCAGCCCACGATGCTGCCGGCACTCGTTCCCGAAACGACGTCGATTTCGATTCCCATTTCTTCCATGAAGGTCAGGGCGCCTAAGTGAGCCACGCCGCGCACGCCCCCACCTGAAAGCACCAATCCTATCTTAGACATGCATCGATGTTTTTAGTACTCGACTGAAAATTCCTGCTGGATAAAGGCCTTGCAAAAATTGCCTGTTTCAATGGTTGAAGAAAAGAAAGGGGCAAAAACATATCGCTGTGGAAGCCTTGCATCGGGGTAATTCTATTCAGCGGCTTCGCCATCTGCGAGGCGTTTGAGGTCGTCCATGGCACGGGTGCGCAGCAGCACGGCCATTTGTTCCCGGGCGGTTTTGTGCAGTATTTCGAAGCGCTGTTCTTTGGGGCTGTCCCATTCGAGGAGTTTGGCGTTGAGGGCTTCGAGGTTGGCCAACACCACGAGTTGTTCGGTGGTGGCGTAGTCGCGGATGTTGCCCTTTTTATCGGGGTTGGCTTGTTTCCATTCCCGGGCTGTCATGCCGAAGAGGGCCAGGTTGAGCAGGTCGGCTTCGCTGGCGTGGTAGATGGCTTCTTTGCGCGTGTTCCAATCGACGATAGGCACGAGGTGTTCGCGCACGGCTTCGGCGTGGATGTGCCAGTTGGTTTTGGCGAGTTGGCGTTTGAGGCTCCAGTTGAGGTGGTTGCGATGCGCCTCTTCTTCTTTGAGGCGTTTGAATTCCTTGTTGAGGTAAATTTGAAAAGCCGGGCTGAGCCAGTAACAAAACTGGATGGCAATCTCCTGGTGGGCATACGTGCCGCCATAGCGGCCTGCTTTGGCCTGCAGACCGATGGCATTGGTTTCCTCGATCCACTTTTTCACCGATAGCTTGAAGGTGTTCAACCCCACGTTTTTTTTAATTCCGTCGAATCCGACGGAATTGAAATTGGGGTTGTAGAGTTGTTCCCAGGTGCCGAGGAATTCCACGGTGTTGCGGTTGCGCAGCCAACTTTCGATGGCCGCCACGCCCACTTCGAACTGCTGGGCGATGTCGGTTATACAGATGTAGTCGCTGGTGTCGAGGGAGAACAGTTTGATTTCGACGCCCCGGACCTTGATTTTCCTGGTTGACATGGTATAGGGTTTTGCAAAGAGCATGCAGCTGGCGCTGGGGTTTTTACCCTTCAAAGAAAAGAAACCATTCCGAGCGCACTGCGAAAAGATGTAGTGCTTTGAAAAAGGGAGGGCCGATGCCTTGTCGCTGGGCTTATGGAGTTTTTGTGGTGCAGCATAGTCACGTCGTTTTTTAAAGAAATAAAGAAATAAAGAAATAACGCCAAATGTGTCTGCCGCGTGGGTTGGAGAGGATGTCCGGGGGGGGGCCATGCTGGTAGGTCATTCGACGCTGCACATAGCGACGCCGTGTTTGAGCGATGCGATTTTGTCGGGTTTGGAAGGGATGAATTCCTGGGCGATGTATCCGCTGAAACCCGTTTCGGCGATGGCGCGGGCGATGGCGGGATAGTAGAGTTCTTGTGTTTCGTCGAGCTCGTGGCGGCCGGGCACTCCGCCGGTGTGGAAGTGTGCGATGTAGTCTTTGTATTTGCGGATGGTGGCGATGATGTCGCCTTCCATGATTTGCATGTGGTAGATGTCGTAGAGGAGTTTGAATTGAGGGGATCCTATTTTGTCCACCAGGGCCACGCCCCATGGCGTGTGGTCGCATTGGTAGTCGTGGTGGTCCACTTTGCTGTTGAGCAGTTCCATGATGATGGTGACGCCGTGCTGGCTGGCAAATTTGACGAGAGGGTCGAGGCCGCGGGCGCAGTTTTCGAGGCCCTGTTCGTCGGAGAGCTGTCGGCGGTTGCCGGAGAAGACGATGACATGCGGGATGCCATTTTCGGCTGCGGCGAGGACGAGCTTTTCGTATTTGCGTTGCAACTCGTCGTGGAGTTCGGGTTCGTTCCAGCCTCGGGTCAGGCTCACCCATGTATCAGTGGCTACGGCGCAGGTCAGGCCGTGTCGTTGTAGGATGGGCCACTCCTTGGGTGTGGTGAGTTCGATGGAAGAGATGCCGAGGGGCTTGACTTGCTCGCAGAATTCTTCGAGGGGGATGGACTGGTAGCACCAGCGGCAGACGGAATGCTTGTAAGCGGCTTTGAGGGGTTTCGTTTTCACCGGGCTGCGGGTGCATTGTTGTTCGGTGCTGAGGGCAAGTGGCAGGGCAATGGCGCTGGCCATGCCGAGGCTGATGGTGCGTAGGGCGTTGCGGCGAGAGTTGGTCATGGCTGTTGTGTTTTCTTGAAGGGGGGGTGAATTTACGCTACCCGTCGAGGATGGTGGCAAATCAGGGTGTTGGTTGGTGGAATGATATGCAAATCTGGGAGCACCCTCCCTGTTTTTCAGGGTTTTCTCCAATCATTTCACCATTCGAATTGGACGAAGAGATTCGGAGTGGCGCCGCTGGCGCGCCGCGTCAGCGTTTGGATTTTGTACGCGTCCTGGGGTTGGTTGGGAGGGGCTGTTTCGAGCACGAAGTCGCGGTCCAGAATCTGGCGGTTGTCGAAGAGGTTGTAAACGGCCAGGCCCACTTTGCCGCGCATGCGTCGGCGGCCTTGGAAGCGATAGCTGGCACCTACGTCGAAGCGAGAAGAGGCGGGGAGGCGGCGCTGGTATAGGGCAGGGTAGTGGAGTTCCCAGGTGAAGGGGCTGACGGTACACCCCGGGCATGGTACCTGAACGGCGACGGGCTGGGAGAAGGGGCGCCCCGAGTTGAAGTGCAAGTTGATAGAGAGGTCCCAGCGTTTCCACTTGAACATGTGCACCAGATCGAGGTTGTGGCGGATGTCGTGTGGGGCGGGGAATGGATTGCCGCCGTTGAGGCTGGGGAATTGTTGGGTGACTTTGCCCATTGACCAGGAGAGCCAGATGCCATAGTTAGTCCAGCGTTTGCGCAGCAGTAGGTCGAGGCCGAGGGCGCGGGAGGTGCCGTCGAACACCCAAGGTTTTTCCCCTCCGGTGTCGAGGGAGAGATTCAGGGTGGTGAGGTTGCGGTTTTTGCGCACGTAGCAATCGAGGTCGATGAGCAGGGAGGTGGTTTGCCAGGTGGCTCCGAGGTTCCATTGCCAGAGTTCCTGGGCTGGTATTCCGCTGGTGGCCAAACCCCAGAGAGGTTCGCCCACGCCCAAGTCGCCGAATTGTTGTATTTGGAAAACGAACTGCCAGTAGCGTCCGGCGCCGCCTTTGAGGGAGAAGCGCTTGTCGAAGGGGCTCCAGGTGAATCCAATGCGGGGTTCGCTAAAGTAGAGTCCACGGCTGGGCATGTGGTTTTCGCGCACACCCAAGGTGAAGCGCCATTTGTGCGAAGGTTGGTAGGCGAATTCTCCGTAAAAAGTGTGCAGGACTTGTTCAGTAGTGTCATCGAGAAAAACATGCCCTACGCCTTGGACGCTGTTGGTATCTGCATAAAGCAGGCTGGCTCGGTGGGTGGTGAGCTGGTAGCCAAAAGAAAAGCGATGGTTGGGAGCCACCTGCCAGTTGTGGTGGAATCGCGCCTGGAATTCACCCATGCGGTTTTCGGTGCGCCAGCGGAAGTCGTAGGGCAGGTCGCGGCGGGTGTTCCAGAGGAAGAAATAGTCGTTGGAGTAGCCGCTGGCGGCGAGTTGGTAGTCCACGTCGAAATGATCACTCCAGCGGGCGCGGTGTTGCCAACTCAGGCCTATGTTACCGGCGCTGAGGTGGTCGTGGGTGGCAGCCAGGTCCTTGCCATCGTCGTAGGAAAAACGGTAGTCGAATTCATCGCTACCGCTAAGCAGGCTGAGCTGATTGTCTGCCCCGCGGCGTCCTTTCCAGCGCAACACCACGTGCATATCGTTGTAGCTGAAGGTGGGGCTCCAAGTGACGTACTCGCTTTGGTCCTGATACGCCTCCTGCAAGGTGATGCGTCCGTTCTGGAATACCGAGTTGAACAGGCTTCGGTAGGAGGTGCTGCGGATGAGTTCTACGTAGGAGGTGCGAAAGGCAGCCAGGATGGTCATGCGGTCTTTGGCGATGGGCTTTTCCCAATAGGCGTTCAGGTGGAGCAGATTCAAGCCGAGGCCAAGGCGAGCGCGATCACCGTAGGCTGGTTCGGCATCGATCGATACCACGGCAGAATTGCGCCCGCCGTAGTAGGCTCCGAAGCCGCCTCGCCAAATCCGCGCCTCATTGACCACGTAAGGGTTGAACGCATCGTAGAGACCGAAGAAGTGTCCGGTGTGGTAAACCGAGATACCTTGCCAAAGGACGAGGTTTTGGTCGGGTGTGCCGCCGCGCACGTAGAGCCGTGAAGCCAGCCCTTCGGCACTGTTGATGCCAGGTAGAAATTGCAGACTCCGCAGCACGTCGGGCTCGCCCCAGCCCGGCAGGGTAGGCAGGCGGTCGTTGCGCAACGACAAGCTGCCGTCCGCTTCGAGCTGCACCATGTCCATGGAAAACTCCCTGACCAACACGTCGGGCATCGTCAGTGGCACCATGCGCAGCCGCCAAGTCTTGCACGGCCTATCCAACAGAGCCCGCACAGCCATGCGCTGCGTTTCGTAGCCAAGAAATCCAACCGCGAGTGTATCGGCATCGCGGAAAATGCCCTCGAGTTCGAACCGACCCTCGGCATCGGTGCTGCTGCCATAGGGGGTACCGGGCAGATAGGCTACGGCACCTACGAGGGGCTGATTGGTTTCCCCATCCAGCACGGTGCCGCAAAGGCGTTTGGCTTTCTCAGGTGGATTTCGTTCAGGACGAGGTGTCAGCAGCACGTATCCCCCTGGCAGAATTTCGAAATCGAGCTGCGTGTCAGCCAGCAGCTTGCGCAGGGCTTCATCCAATTTTTCTTCGGTGAAATGCGCCGTCACGCGCAGAGGTGCCACCAGGGCCGGGTCGTACGAAAAAGACAGTCGGTATTTTTCTTCGAAATGTTGCAGGGCTTGCGTCAGAGGTGCGTGCTCGAAATGCCCCGCATAAGGTCCCGGTGCGGGGCCGCTTTGGCTGCGAGCAACCTGCACAAAGCCCACCAACAATCCAACCAGGATACAGATTTTCGATTGCATGAGGCGGTCGAGTCGAGATCGATGAATAGGCTGAAAGGTACGCTGAAATCCTGCGCAAGGAATATAAGAGGGCATGCCGGGCAGCTTCAGCGTTCGATGCGCAGGGTGTCCCCATGCACAGTGCATTGCAACCCGAGTGGCTGGCACACCATGCGTACGGCCTTTTGCAAATCGTTGTGCACGAACTTTCCGCTGAAGCGTCGGTTGGCGAAGCTGTCGGCCGGTGGAACGAGCACCAGCCCATACTGCGCTTGCAGGTCGGTCAGTACCTTGTTCACAGGGGCATCCCTGAAGGTGCTCTCCCCCTTCTGCCAGGTGGGGTAGTAGGCCAGGCCCTGTCGCTTTTGCATGCGTCCGTTGATGACGCTCACCTGCTCCTTGGCTTTCAAAAGCACCCGTTCTGAACCCGTAGGGTTGATGACGTACACCTTGCCCTCCAGGCATTTCACCTCCAGCTCTGCGCCGCGGGCATACACGTTGAACTGCGTGCCAGCCACCACCACGTCGCCCAAGTCCGTGTGAACCGTAAAGCGCTGACCCTTTTTGGCATTGAAGAAAGCCTCGCCACTGAGCACCACGTAACGCCTCGAGCTCCAGTTTGCTTCAGAATAGCCCAGCATCGACGAAGCGTTCAACACCGCCGTGGAACCATCTGGCAAGGTCAGTTTTTTCTGCTCCCCGGGACCCGTGGCTACCACCGTACTCACGTGGTATTCGTCGCTGCGCAACAACAGCCAACCCACCACGGCCAGTACCACCACGGCCGCAGCCGCTGCAGCGTACTTCCACCACAGGTGCAGCCCCTCTGGCGGGTCCGACATTTCCTCGTCGGGCTCGAAGAGGGTAGGGGGGGACGCGTGTTCTGTTTCTTCGTCGGCCTTCTTGGAGGCGGCCAATTTTTCCCGCAGGCGCTGCCAGGAAACCGCTTCGTCGAAGGCAGGCGGGCTCAGCAGACGCATCTGCTCGACGATGGCCTCGAGCTCCTCGAAGTCTTCACGGCTGCGAAGCGCTTCCAGCTCGGCATCGGTCAGCTCGCCGGCAAGCCAGCGTGCCAGTAATTCGTCGTGGTCGTATGTGTTTGCTTCGTTCGGCACTTTTTTACGCTTTGGTTGCATTCAATTTTTGTCCCACTCGCCGCCGAGCCGACAGGCCCCGCAGTCGGCTTGACGGGCCCGTCTTTGCTTAGGATTTGGCCGGCGTTTCGGGCGTTTCCTGTGGTCGGTCCTTCCTCATCCTGGAGCGGTCAGCTTGCGGACTTGCACCGATACAGCCTGTGAATCCACTGGTTACGGCATGGGGCATTTCGACCCGATGCCAAGCTATCAAGCCCCCAGCCAACTCAACAGCAGAACGACCAACTCGGCTGTCACCCTAATCGATCCCCTTGGATCAGCGCTTCACGCAGACTTTTCAGTGCGAGGCTCATGCGCTTTTCTATGGCCTTGACGCTCAGTTCAAGCGCCTGGGCTATTTCGGCGTAAGTCATGCCGTCAAGTCGATTCATCAAAAAAACGCTTCGCTGGCTCTCGGGCAGGGCGCTCAAGGCGGCTTCCAGGCGCTCGAGGGTTTCGTTGTGTTCGAGCTGCAGGTGCGGATTGTCGGAAGAGGATGCTACATCCCTGTATGCCCGTGCGGCATGCCGTTGAAATCGAAGCACTACTTTTTCGTGTTTGCGGGCATCCAGAAAGAGGTTATGGGCCGCAGTAAAAAGGAAGGCGGCTGCTTTCTCTGGTGCTACCCTTTCACACTCGCGCCACAGGCGCAAAAATGCCTCCTGCATCAGGTCTTCGGCTTCTTCTGCTGAAGCTCCTTTATAGTATAGGTAGTTGCGCACCCTCCGGGCATGGCGGAAGAACAGCTCCCGGTAAACCTGTTCCTGGCAGACGCTTTCCATTGGGTTGGTATCCATGCCGGTAAAGGTACAGTGGGCTCGCCGGCTTTGGTTTACAAGGGTGTTTACTTTTGAGATGTTTGGCAAAGCGGCATTTTTGCAGTGAAAAAATTTTGAAAAAAACTTGACTGGAAACCGTTTTTTTTTTTTTTTGTGTATCAGTTCACCAAAATGTTTTTGTTATGAAAGCACTTCAAAAACTTCTACTGCCACTTGCTGTGTGCGTTGTTCCCATGAGTGCCTACTCCATAAAAACTGCGAATGTGGAGAGCATGCTACAGGAATAACCGCCTACTCCGTCAATGGTGATGATTGTTGTACCTCCCCAGTTGCAGGTCAGCACGGAACTTATTCCACCTATGTGCAACAGCCCAATGGGGTCTGGGAGTTGGTGAACCAAACTTTGATATCCTCCGCCAAGGCCCAAAATGATTGTTGTAAACCATTTTAAAATTTGTCGTCATGAAAAAGCCATCCTTTCTACTTTCTCTTTTAGTGGTAGCATTGTTTAGCTGCCAGCAGGTTGCAAATGAGAATAGCCACTTTGCCAGTGAGTTGAACAGGGCAAAAGAAGATGCTACACTTCCTAACGGCGTTATTCCGAAAGACATCGATCTGAATGAGTTCATCAACTTTTCTGACCGTTACACTTGGAAAGACCTCGATGACTATTATCTGAATACGCTTCCCGCTCACTTCGGCAAATCCTATTACAACAACCTGAAAAAAGCGACTATTCAACACCTTGTTGAGGTATTTGATATGCCGAAATACGCGGACAGGGATAAGTTGGAATTTTATGTGAACGAGATGCAATCTTTTGAGTGGTTTCCACCCCAACCTTATATCAGAGCGGTTTCTGCTTTAAAGAACCATGGTTGGACCGAGGAGCAGATAAAACAACTGGCTCTCGAGTGGTATCAAAAGAACGCTGCTTTTATTTCAAAAACCTTCGAAAGCTCAGAAACAGGCGAAAAATTGACACAGCTGAACGAGGAAATGCAACGATTGAAAGAATTTATCGAGGGTTTTTCCAATGATAAGGATTGAATATTTTTTTGTTGAAACCAGATGTACACCCGGACAGGCAGAAGATAACTGAATGTCCGGGTGTTGTTTTTTACCGACGGGCAGTCCTTTTTAGCTCTGAGCGGACTGCAAAAAATCATTTTCTATTGAACTTGGCGCAAGTTCCATTGGCTGAGGGGAGTCGAGTCCGCCTTTCACTCCTGACAACACTCCAAGTGCCGAGTGAGGTTCCTAATAAATTTTTGCAGCCGACTCAGCTCTTTGTAATGCGGAAAGATGCGCCCCTCGGGGCGTGGAGCTGAAACAACTCCCCGCACACGCTTTTACGGCAAGCGTTGTTGGATGCGATGGCCCCCAGGGGGCCAAAGGTGGTAATTAAGGTGTCATGCTCTCTTTTTGGTAGGGTATTTCCTCCTGGTGTCGTTAAGGAGGCAAACAAAAGTCAGGTGAGCACACCTGAATTGGGTTAAATTGCTTGCTCTAAACCTGCCACAGCTTACTCATCACCAATCTCTCCGACCATGCCAACAACCATTGACCGTCGGTCCTTTTTCAAAAAACTGACCCGCCCTCTGGAGGACTTCCGCCTTGGCGAGAAATTTACCGAAGGCCTGCCCCCGGAACTCGGGGGGAAAAAGCTGTTCGATTTCGGAACCCAGGAACTGCCCCTGGTGCCCCCACCCGATAAGCCCATCACCATCCAGGGTGGGCTCGATCCCTACAAGGGGCCTTGGGACTACGACCAGGCCGCCCACCTGCTGCGCCGCACCACCTTCGGCCTGAAAAAATCCGACCTCGACCTGCTGCTCACCATGACCATGGGCGAGGCTGTCGAATACCTGTTGAAAGAACCTGATGCTCCACCAGCTCCACCGGTGAACAACTACAACAACGACGACTTCACCGACCCCGACGTGCCCGCCGGAGAAACCTGGATAGATGCCGACTTCAACGTGGATGCCGAATTCTGGCGAATCGAGAGCTTCCGCGGCTGGTGGACGGAGCTGATGATCAAAACCGAAGCCAGCATCCTGGAGCGCATGACCCTCTTCTGGCACAACCACTTCGCCACCCAATCCTCCGCCATTTTCTACGGCAAAATCAACTACAAGCACAACGTGCTGCTGCGCTCACACGCCCTGGGCAACTTCCGCGAACTGACCAAACAGGTGACCATCGATCCCATGATGCTCATCTACCTCAACGGCTACCTCAACAGCAAGTACGCCCCCGACGAGAACTATGCCCGCGAACTGCAGGAGCTCTTTACCATCGGCAAAGAGTATCCCAGCCAATACACCGAGGATGACGTGGTGCAGGCTGCCCGCGTGCTCACCGGCTGGCGAATCAACTGGCTGCCGGCAGAGAGCTTCTTCTTCCCGCCCGAACACGACGCTGGCAACAAGCAATTTTCAGCCTTTTACGGAAACACCGTCATACAAGGGCAGACCTTGAACGGCGAAGCCGAACTCGATGCCCTGCTCGACATGATCTTCGCCAGGCCCGAGGTGGCCAAATTCCTTTGCCGAAAGCTCTACCGCTGGTTCGTTTATTACCACATCGACGATGAGGTGGAGCAGAATGTCATCGAGCCGCTGGCCGATATTTTCCGGAACAACAATTACGACATCAAGCCCGTGCTGCAAACCCTGCTCAGCAGCGAGCATTTTTACAATGCCCTCTACACGGGTTGCTTCATCAAAACCCCCATCGACATCGTCGTGGGCACCCTGCGCAGCTTCAACCTGGGCATCCCGGCCAGCACCCTTTGGGACGACTTCAGCATGAAGTACATCCTCACCTGGCTCCACAGCATCATGCAGATGGTACCCGGTGAACCACCCAATGTGGCCGGCTGGCAGGCCTTCCGGCAAAGCCCACAGTACTACCGCATGTGGATCAACGGTGATACCATACGCAACCGCAACTGGTACACCGACATCCTGACCCTGTGGCATATCGACACCGACAACGACCAACTCAAAATCGACCACATCGCCTTCGCCAGCCAGTTCGATGCACCCGAAGATCCGAAGGCCCTGGTGGATGACATGACCCGCCTGCTGCTGCCACAGCCCATTTCGGAACAGAAAAAACTGCTGCTCAAAAATGTGCTGCTCAGCGGCCTGCCCAACGACAGCTACTGGACGGTTGCCTGGTTCGAATACCAGAACAACCCCTCCGACCCGATGGCTTTCGAGGTGGTCAATTTCAGGCTGTCCATCCTGACCAAGTACATCCTCGGCCTGGCTGAGTATCAACTGGCCTGAAAAACCGACCGCCTGCAGGTTTCTCTCTCAATCGTTCATCAATATTTTCAGAAAATGAAAAGACGCAAATTCATACGTACCGCCGGGTTGAGCGCCGTCATGACTCCCTTCGTCTTCAAGGGATTTTCCATCCGACCCGTGGCCCGAAATTCCTTTTTCAGTGCATTGGGCGCAGCCGCTTCCATCAACGACAAAATCATGGTCTTCATCGAGCTCAACGGTGGCAACGACGGCCTCAACACCCTCATCCCGCTCGACCAGTACAGCAACCTTTCTAAACACCGCGCCCCCCTGCTCATCCCCGAAAACAAGGTGCTCAAGCTGGACGGTACCGACGCCACCGGCCTGCACCCCGCCATGGCCGAGCTCCAAAACCTGTACAACGACGGCCTGGTGTCGGTGGTGCAGAACGTGGGCTATCCGCAACAGGACTACTCCCACTTCCGCTCCATGGACATCTGGCAAACGGCCTCCGACAGCGACCAGTACCTCGAAACTGGCTGGCTGGGCCGCACCCTGGAAGCCGAGTACCCGGGTTTCCCCGACGGCTATCCCAACCCGGATAACCCCGATCCGCTGGCCATCCAGATCGGCTCCATCACCCCGCTGGCCTTCATGGGCTCGGCATTTCCCATGGGCATGTCCATCAGCGACCCGGAGGCCTTTTACGAGTTCGTCAGCGATGTGCCAGAGCCCACGCCCGCCACGCCCTACGGCGATGAGCTGGCCTACATCCGCCTGGTGATGCAGCAGTCGCAGCAGTATTACGAAGTGATAAAAGCCGCGGCGGAAAACAGCCAGAACCTCTCCGATAAATACCCCGCAGAATACGAGAACCCCCTTGCCGACCAGCTGCGCATCGTGGCCCGGTTGATAGGGGGCGGTTTACAAACACCGGTCTATGTGGTGAGCATCGGCGGCTTCGACACCCACAGCGAGCAAATCGACGGCGATCCCACTACGGGTACACATGCCCAGCTTTTGCACTGGCTCAGCGAAGCCGTTTACGCCTTCCTCGACGACGTGAAACTGATGGGCAAATCCGACAAGGTGTGCGCCATGACCTTCTCCGAGTTCGGCCGCACCATTGCGGCCAACGGCAGCATGGGCACCGACCACGGCGCCGCTGCCCCGCTGTTCGTCTTTGGCGAAGGGGTGAACCCCGGCATCATCGGCGACAATCCACAGATTCCGTTCACCATCCCCCAATCAGCCGACGTACCCATGCAACACGACTTCCGCTCGGTATATGCCAGCGTGCTGCAAGACTGGTACGGCATCAGCAACTGGCAATCAGTGCTGTACAAGGATTTCGAAGTCCTCCCAATTTTCAAGGGAACCACACCCTCCCGTGAAATCTTCGCCGAGCATCTGAAGGTGCGGGTATATCCGAACCCGGTGGTGCGCCAGGCCACGGTTGACTTCACTTGCCAAAACGCCTCCGACGTGGAAGTGACCCTCCTGGATACCCAGGGCCGTCGGCTGCGCCGCATCACCTCCGGTTATTATTCCGCCGGTGACCACAGCGTGAGTTTCACCCGTGAGGGGCTGCCTTCAGGTGCCTATGTCTGCCAGGTGCGCATCGGCGCATTCCGGGTGAGCCGCAAAGTATTGTTCATGTAATACCAGGCTTTTGCATCGATATGCGAACGCCGGTAGGGGAGTGCCCTGCCGGCGTTTTCGTGCAAATGGCCAGATGTTGAAAGTCGCCTCGATGACAAAAAATCTTGCCCTCACCT
>FWPU01001791.1_pt1 | contig 62359 bp, 53 predicted proteins | sample 2228361 | NCBI WGS metagenome assembly FWPU01 (sample SAMEA103939777, study PRJEB20133) | metagenome
TGGATGGTCTGGTCGCCAGTCTGCGCCAGGCCGAGGCGGAGCGGACGGAAAGTCAACTCTCGCCCGAAGCCTTTGCCGTGGAGTGGTGGCTGCGCACGCGGCAGGTCGAACCTGAGCGCGCCCGGAGCATGGCTGGGGAGATAGAATCGGCCTTCCGCGCCTATCCCCACTGGGCCAGCAGCGCCGGCCACGAGCGTGAACTGCGCAAACATCTGTACAAAGTCCTGATCAATCACCAGGTGGAAACTGTGGTCGAATGGGCCGAACAGATTCTCAATCTGTTGCGGAGGGCTGCTGAATGAACAGCGTCGAAAAACAGCCTGATGCCTGGCAGCCTCTGGAAGAAACGGTGCCGGCGGATCTCTTCCGCGCCGAAGTGCGCGCCTGGGCGCAGCGCATCGGCGTGGAGCCGCGCGAGGTCCACATCCGGCCCATGAAGCGCAAATGGGCGAGCTGCTCCGCGCGCGGGCGGCTGACCTTCGACGTTGACCTCCTGCGTCAACCGGCCGACAAGCGCGCCGAGGTCATCGTCCACGAGTTGCTCCACCTCAAAATTCCGAATCACGGCCCTGTGTTTCGCGTCCTGATGAAGGCTTACTTGGAAAAGTCACAAGCCAAGCGATTTTACTAGTCGCCTGCTTCAGGTGTCAGTACCGTTGCCCTGGCCACCTTCCGTAGCCGCTATTCATGGCCTCATAGGGGAGGGAGGGGGAGCAGCAAATAAGGGGCGTGCGGTATTAAATTTCCGCACGAGAAAGACCTCTGGGGAGGTCCAAGTGCAGAGCTTCGCAAAGCCGGTGTGGGCTGTTCTGCTGCACGCTCCTTGAACCCCGCCTGAACTTGCTTCGGGCGTTTGCGGCGTCCTCTCTTGAGGCGGCCGACGTGCCTGCACTCACCTGTTCACCGTCGTTTCCCCTGGGTCTTTTCCTCAGCTTACGCCCGGGGGGTCGAGGCTTGGGAGGAGCTCCCAGGAGCAGAGGTGGGCGAGTGCCCTTCACGAACTACTTGGGCCCGCCACGCCTCGTTGGCCCACGATCGTGGGAACACTGCCCCTTCATCCGCTTGGTCCCAAGGGGTTGTGCCCAATGTGTCAACTCCCTTGCTTGAGGGCTCTGCCGGCTGGCCTCCGGTATGTGCGTCACTGGCGTCCGTCCGACTAGAAGAACCCGCGGCGGCTTCTGTGAGTTGTTCCATCCATGCGTGATTAGGACTTCTTGCCCCCAATGGTCCCCACCATGGCTCCCCCGGAATTGCAGGCAGCGCTTTGGTCACACTTGAGAAGGTCCTCTGGTCCCACCCATTCACTGGAAAGCGGGGCTTGCCCATTCCACACCCACTTTGCCCTTGCAAAAAAGGGGGAAATCTCCTATATTCGCCACGGCAACGGGTAGGGCTGCCGACTGCGGCGCGGGCCGGGGGAGCTTCTTGGATCGTGGCGCTTTTCGCTGGCGTACGGGGGTGCTGCGAGTAGTGTGTGGGGCCAAAGCAGAGGCGCGGCTGGGGCGGTGACAGACAAAGGACGGTGGACAAGTTTCAAGGCGATCGCCGTGACCATGGCGCTGTTGGTGGCGCAGTGCAAGAACCCCTTCGCCACCCGGGAAGCTGAACCGCCCACCGGCGGCCGCACACCGTGGATCCCCCCTTCGTCTCCTGGTTTGGTCTTGGCCAACCTCCGCAACGCTATCTCCGGCAAGAGCGTCGACAACTATCTGCGCTGCCTTAGCAGCGGTGGCCCGGGACGGCCCGCCTTCACCTTTGTTCCTGACCAGGGTGTTGCCTCACTCAATCCAGGGTTCTTTGACCGTTGGGGGATCGCGCATGAGGAGAACTACTTGCGCCAACTCTTCGCCGCGGTGCCGAACGACTCCCTGCACAAATTGGAGCTCGAGCTGGTTTCGGAGAACGCCTTTCCGGACTCGGCGGTGGTGGTGGAAAACTACGTGTTGACCATGCACCACACGTTGCGCGATCCGTCCTACCCGCGGCAGGCACAAGGGCAAGCCGAGTTCAGGCTGCTGCTGGATCAGCAGACTGGGTATTGGTACATCTGGCGTTGGCACGACACCGGCACTGCCCCGATGCCCTCCTGGAGTACATTCAAAGCGGTGTTTGGAAAGTAGCGCCTGTGAGAAGATACACGCAAAGGAGAGATGCAAAGGCTGCACGGGGCCGACGGAGTCCGGGGCGGGCAGCCCTCCGATTCGTCACACTGCTGGGGGCTGTCTTCCTGGTGCTGGCGGTGGCGCACAACCTGCGGCTGGATTGTGGCTCGCGCAAGCGGACGGTACCCACGAGAGAGGCATTGGAGTCGACCCTCCTGGACGTTGTCGCCCGCCACGGGATTGAGAAGGGAGCCATCCATACCGAGGAAGAGTGGCTTGTCATCGCCGTACCAGAAGGCGAATCGGCTGTTGGCCTGGCCGAGGAGCTGGTGCATGCCGCGAGGGCAATGGGGGTGAATGCAAAGCGCACGGGAGAGCCTTCTGAGAGTTCTGCGCACCTGGTGTTTTCGGCTGACGGGCGCCTTCTGTTGCGCTGCCAGGTGCACCAGGTGCCTCCCCCGGCAACAACGGGTCCGCAGATAGCCTTGGTCATCGACGATTTCGGCTACTCGCTGGCGGAGCACATCAGAGATCTCCTCCAGCTTCCTTGCGCGCTCACGGTGTCAGTGATCCCGGGGCTGCCGTTTTCCAAAGAGGTGGCCGAGCTGGCGGCGGCGAGTGGCAAGGAAGTGATGGTGCACATGCCCATGGAGGCGTTGCATGAGCAGGTAGAAGATCGCGGCTTTACCCTCTTTGTCGCCTTGAGCGACGAGGAGGTGAGGGCACGCGTGCGTCGGGGCATTGCCGGGGTGCCTCATGCGCGCGGTCTGAACAACCACCAGGGGTCACGCGCCACGGCCGATGAACGGGTGATGAACGTGCTCATGGAGGAGTTGCGCGCTCAGGGTCTGTACTTCGTGGACAGTCGCACCAACAACAAGAGCGTCGCCGCAGAGGTGGCGTCGCGTTTGGGTGTGCCATGTGTAGCCAACGGTGCATTTCTGGACGTAGACCCGGACACGGCGAGCGTGCGGCAGCAGTTGTGGAGGCTTGCACAACTGGCGGGGCGGCGCGGGGGTGCGGTGGGCATAGGGCATGCGCGCCGGAACACGCTAGAGGTCCTGCGTCGGGAAATCCCGAAGCTGGCACACCAGGGGTACGAGTTTGTGGCGGTCTCGGGGCTTCTGCATGTGCCTGCCCCGCCCATTGCCTTGGCAGAGGCGGGTCGGGCAGGGGAGCGATAGTGCCCAGGTGCGGAAGAGCAGAGGAGGAGGGTTGATGCTCAGACTCGGGGTGAATGTGGACCTCATAGGCTTGATGCGGGCGGACCGACGCGGTAAAGAGCCCAGTCCCATAGCCGCGGCGATTCAGGCGGAAGTGGGAGGTGCAGATGGGGTAGTGGCCACGCTGCGCCAGCATGGTCGCTGCCTGAGCGAGCACGACATGGCCGTGCTGAAGGAGGTGGTGACGACCCATTTTAATCTGCGCGTGGCGGCCACCGAGGAGATGACCAAGAAGGCCATTGCCATCCAACCGGACATGGTCACCTTGCTGCCCCCGGTGGATCAGGGGGCCCCGGCGAGCTCGGGCCTGGACGTTGTGGCAGGCGCGGAGATGGTGGAGGAGTTGGTGGCAGCGGTGCGCGCCAGTAGCATTGTTGTCACCGCGCGGATCGAGCCGGAGTTGCGCCAGGTGAAGGCCGCCGCGCAGGTGGGCGTCGATTACGTGGAGCTGAACAGCGCTGCCCTGGCCTTGGCTCCCGACCTGGCGGCCCAGGCGGAGCAGCTGGAGAAGTTGCGCGCGGCCGCATTGGCCGCCCAAAAGCTGGGACTGGGCGTGAGTGTGGCCGGAGGGTTGAACTACCAGAACGTGCGCGAGGTGGCCAAGATTGCGCACATAGAGGAGCTCAACATCGGGCACGCCATCATCTGTCGTGCCCTGTTGGTGGGGCTGGCGCAGGCAGTGCGGGATATGATTGCGCTCTTGCGCGAAAATGCGCCGGAACCGGCATGAGACAGTCTGAAACCTGCGTGGAGATATTGCCTATGGAACACGCCAAAGAGTTGCAACAACTTTTCCCAGAGATTCACACTATCGGCGATGCCGCTCTGCGCGAGAAGGTGCTCGCGGTGATGGCTGATGCCCTGGCGCGTGGCGGCTGGTCAGTGCAGGACCTGGCCAGCATGCCGTTCACGCTCCTGATTCCCAACTGCAAGGTCAGTTACCTGACGCACGTGCGGGCGGTGACCCAGGTGGCCACCGAGACGGCCAAAGTGCTGCAGGCGCTTTATGGGGAGCACTTGACGCTGAACATGGACAGGTTGGTGGCCGGGGCCTTGTTGCATGATGTGGGCAAGCTTTTGGAATTTCGGCGGGACGAAAGTGGTGCGTTCGTCAAGAGCGCCGGCGGCAAGCTGCTCCGTCACCCCTTCAGCGGGGCCGGCCTGGCGATGGCTCATGGCTTGCCCGAGGAGGTGGTGCACATCATCGCCGTCCATGCCAAGGAGGGAGAGGGAGGTTACCGCAGCCCGGAAGCGATCGTCGTCCACCACGCGGACTTTATCACGTTCGAGCCCCTGCGCCCCTGACCAAGCCTGGAGTGAGCATGGAACAGCTCTTTGAACCGTTCAAGATCAAGGTGGTCGAACCTATCCGGCGCACCACGCGGGAGGCGCGCGAGCAGCTGTTGCGCCAGGCAGGGCTGAATGTGTTCAATCTGCCGGCCGAAAGCATCCTCATCGACTTGCTCACCGACAGCGGCACCTCTGCCATGAGCGACAACCAGTGGGCCGGCATGATGCTGGGCGATGAATCCTATGCCGGCAGCCGCAACTACTTTCACCTGGAACAGACGGTGCGGAAGATTTTTGGCTTCAAGCACATCATCCCCACACACCAGGGGCGTTCGGCGGAAAACCTGCTTTTTTCCGTGACGGTGAGCAAGGGAAAGGTGGTGCCCAACAATAACCACTTTGACACCACCCGCGCCAATGTGCTCCACAACGGCGGTGTACCGCTGGACCTGGTCATTGATGAGGGGCGGGACCCGCATGTGGAGCACCCCTTCAAGGGAAACATGGACTTGGCCAAGCTGCAGCAGGCAATCGAGACCTACGGCCCGGAGAACATCCCGCTGTGCATGATCACCGTCACCAACAATAGCGGCGGTGGGCAGCCGGTGTCCATGGAAAACATCCGCGCGACAAAGGCCCTTCTGGCTAGGTACGGCATTCCCCTGTTTTTCGACGCCTGTCGCTTTGCCGAGAACTGCTACTTCATCAAGGAGCGGGAGGAGGGGTACCAACAAAAGCCCATCATCGAAATTGCCCAAGAAATGTTCTCCTACGGCGATGGTTGTACCATGAGTGCGAAGAAGGACGGGCTTGTCAACATCGGTGGCTTCTTGTGCATGAATGACGACCAGCTCTGTGAAAAGGTCTCTAACCTGCTCATTTTGGTGGAGGGGTTCACCACCTATGGAGGGCTGGCAGGCAGGGACCTGGAGGCGATCGCCAGGGGTCTGGAGGAGGTGTTGGACGAGGACTATTTGCGCTTTCGCATTGGCCAGGTGCGCTACCTGGGCGACCTTTTGGACCGGGCGGGCGTGCCCATCTTGAAGCCGGTGGGTGGGCATGCCGTGTATGTGAACGCGCGGGAGTTCCTGCCGCACATTCCGCCCGAGCAGTTCCCAGGTCAGGCCCTGGTGGTGGCGCTGTACCGGGAGTTCGGCATCAGGGCAGTGGAGATCGGCAGCCTAATGTTTGCGGAAAAGGACCCGGCCACGGGCGAGGTACGTTATCCGCCGCTGGAGCTGGTGCGCCTGGCGGTGCCCAGGCGAGTGTACACGACGATGCACATGAATTATGTGGCCGACTCCCTCATTCGCCTGTACCAGATGCGCCAGAGCATCAAGGGGCTGCGGCTGGTGTACGAGGCGCCCCTGCTCCGCCACTTTACCGCGCGCCTGGAGGAAGTGTCGTGATCGCCGCCGTGTTGTTCGATTTTGACGGGGTGATCGGTGACACCATGTCCTGGCATCTGCTGGCTTGGAAGGAGGTGCTGGCCACCGTGGGCATCTCCCTTGTGCCGGAGATGGTTCTGAGGAACGAAGGCCGGCCGGCCAGCGAGATTGCGACCATCATCGCCGATTCGGTGGGAGTGAAATTGAGCGCTGCGGAGGCCGAAGATGTGGCCCGGCGGAAGAATGCGCGCTTCCGGGAGATTCACCGGGCAACGGCGGCGCCAGGCGCCGTCGAGCTGGTAGCGGAACTGAAGAGGAGGGGGCTGAAGACAGCACTGGTGACCGGCACTGAGCGAGCCAACGTGTACGCCGTGCTCCCACCGGTGCTCATAACCCTATTTGACACCATTGTGGCTGCGGGAGATGCCCAGCGGGGAAAACCACACCCGGACCCCTTCCTGCTGGCAGCGCGGCGCGTGGGGGTGGCGCCTGCCCACTGCCTGGTGGTGGAAAATGCCCCGAGCGGAATTGGGGCCGCGCAAGCTGCCGGCATGAAGTGCGTGGCTTTGCGCACCACCCTGCCAGACGACTACCTCCAAGGCGCAGACGTGATTGTGGATGACCTGCCCGCCCTCCATGCCCAGCTTGATCGGCTGCACGTGGGGAGCTGCGTGAGCCCAAAAAGCGCTTGATTTTTCAGGGGCGTTTCACTACATTTGCGGGCGCAGGGAACAACAAAGGAGGTCGCCTCGAGTCGATTCTTGCCACGGTTTTCCACAGTGAGACAGGCAAACGGTGCGGTTGGGGGGAGGGGGGTGGTCTTAACGACTCGGAGGGCGACTTTGCGATTGGCAGCAATGGCCGGGTGCCAAGCGTCCACGTACCCGGTCTTTTTGTATAGGAGAGAGGCATGAGCCGGAGCATGCGCCTGGCACTGGGAGCTCTATGCTTGGGGCTGGCATGTGCCTCCGAGACCCCCAGCCGTTGGGACGGCTCTGCCCCCCGCATTCTCGAACTCAAGGTGCCCGAGGTCTTTAACCGCTCCCAATGGTACCTGCTGCAGGCGGTGGTGGCCGACCCGCAAGGGGTTGAAGATGTGCGCCTTGTCACGCTCACGCGCTATGTCCACGGAAACGTGGTGGAGGCGGACACCTTGTGGGACGATGGCGGCTTCCTTCGCCCCGGAGATGGTGACGAGATCGCCAGAGACGGCATCTTCTCCCAGCGGGTCCGTTGGACCTCTGCCCAGGCTGGCGAAGAGAGGCTGGCTCTGGAGTTTCGCGCTGTGGACCAGGCGGGGCATTGGTCGGAGGCGGTGGTGAAAAATGCGGTCTTGCGCGCCAACACTCCGCCGCAGATCGTGCACCTGAGCGTGCCTGATAGCCTGCCCAGCGGGTTTGAGGGGACCCGTCTGTTCTATGCGGATGTGGTGGATTCCCAAGGTGTGGCTGATGTGCTGAGCGTCACCTTCCGGGCCTTGCGCACCGGCGTATGGGCCTTTGAGGGAGTGCTCTTGGACGACGGTACGCAGGGAGACGAACAGGCGGGTGATGGGCGCTTCAGTTTGGGCGTGCAGGCTTCCTTTGCCGCCGGCAAGACGGGCACCTACGAACTGGTCTTTGTCGCCACTGACCTGGGCGGCGCGCAGGGCGCGGAAGCGCGAGCCAAGCTCTCCATTGCGAACGGCCCACCGGTCCTGAGCGACGTGACCGTGCCGGACTCTGTGGATATACCTCTGCGCGGCACCCTCTTGGTGCCTCTCACCGTCAGGGTGTCAGACCCGCAGTCGCTGGCCGACGTCAAGCGTGTTGGGTTTACCTCGCGCAAGCCCGACTCTACTTTTGCCAACGCCGGCCAACCCGTCCCCATGGTCGATAACGGCTTGGCTTTCGACCCCGCCATAGCCTACGCCCACGGTGATCAGCTCGCCGGTGACGGCGTGTACACATTTACCCTAGTAGTGTACGCCGATCAAGACGCTCGGCAATGGGACCCCCAAGGGAACCCCATTCAGCAGGGGTGGTACACCTTTACCTTCGCAGCGGAGGACAAAGTTGGCAACCTTAGTGAAGCGGTCATCCGGCGGTTCAAGATTCGCTGAGGGCAAGCATGCCCTGCGGCGCATGTGGATTGCCGGCCTGGCGCTGGTAGGGCCGGTGCACTACGCGTGTGCGCAGGGAGTGCATGTTGGCACCTACCACTTTGAGCAACCGGTGCCGGTGCCGCGACTTGCGGGCAATGCCGTTACCGACATCGTGGTGGCTGGGAGCCGGGTGTGGGTAGGGACCGGTGGGGGGCTGTGCGTGAGCGAGGACGGAGGCAAGAGCTGGCGCTCCTACGGACGGAGCCACGGCCTGGGTAAAGGTGGGGTGTCGGCACTGGCGGTGCGCGGTGACACCATTTGGACGGCCACCGCTTTTGACACGGTGATCACCAATGTGGGCGCGCTCCCTGCAGGCGGGGGGCTTGCCTACAGTACCGACGGGGGGCGCACCTGGCAGTGGATGCCCCAGCCTGGCCCCACACCGGTGCAGAATGTCACCTACGACATTGCCCTCACCGACAGCGCCGTCTGGATCACCAGTTGGGGAGGTGGCCTTCGCCGCTCCCTCGACATTGGGCGAACCTGGGAGGTGGTGACGCCCGACACGTTCCTGTTTGACCCTTATGGCAACTTGAACCACCGCGCGTTTGCGGTCATGGCCGTGGAAGAGACCCTATGGGTTGGTACTGCCAAAGGGATCAACAAGTCCATCGACGGGGGCCGCACCTGGGTGAACATGAACCACCAGAATCAGGAGCACCCCATTTCTGGCAACTTTGTCGTGGCGCTCGCGCACCAGCGGGTGGCAGGGAAGTCACTCATTTGGGCGGCCACCATCGAGGCGGAGGACCCAGGGGAGTTTCGCGCGGTCTCCGTGTCGGAGGACGGCGGCAGCTCCTGGCGCACCATGCTGCGCGGCGAGTTTGTGCACAACTTTGGTTTTGATCCGGTTAGCGGTACGGTGTACGCCGTGTCCGACAATGGCCTGTGGAAGTCGGTGGCGGTTGATTCTTTCCTGGTTTTCCCTCCGATTCGCGACAACCAGAGTGGCGAGCGTATCCTCACCAGCCAGTTCTACTGCGTGACTGTAGACCAGGCCAACTTCCTATGGGTTGGCACGGCAGACGGCCTGGCCAGGACGAACAATAATGGCTTCACTTGGGAGATCTTTCGTGCCTTTGTCCCTACTGGGATCGGCGGGAGCCCACGCACTTACGCCTACCCCAACCCATTCTCTCCCTTGCGACACAATCAGCTGGGGGGCGACGGGCACGTGCGTTTCCAATACAACACCACGCGGCCCACGCGCGTCACCATCCGCGTATATGACTTTGCCCTTGAGCTCGTGGCGACCGTGGTGGAAGGGAAGGCGCGTCCGGTGGGCGATTTCAGCGAAGTCTGGAACGGGCGCAATGGACGTGGGGATGTGGTCGCTAACGGGGTCTACTTCTACCGGGTGGACCTCGAGGGGGAGGGCAGCTATTGGGGGAAGGTGATGATCTTGAATTGACTGGGAGGCGCCATGAAGGTGCGATTGCTGGCAGTGGTGTTGGCTCTCCTGTGCACCAGTACGGGTAGGGTTGTCCGCGCCGGTGAGGGCTCGGGCGGCTATGCAGGGGCATTCCTGCGCATGGGATTGGTGCCGCGCGCACAGGCGATGGGCGACGCCTACGTGGCCGTCCCTGAAGGCGCCTGCGCGGGGATGTACAATCCCGCGGCAGTGGCCTTACTCCAAGGTCCGGAGGTCGCTGTCGCAGCTGGGGTGTTGGGCCTCGACCGTTCGCTCTTCGTGCTGGGCTTCTCTTTACCGATCAGGCCCAAGGGGGCTGGAGCCATGGACGGCGGGCTGGGCCTGACCTGGGTCCATGCGGGTGTGGACAACATCGATGGCCGGGACAGTGATGGCGTGCCCATGGGTACCTTTTCCAACTCGGAGAATGCCTTTGCCTTGTCCTTTGCCCTCCGGCCCCATCGCTTGGTGAGCGTGGGCATCACCGGAGCGATTCTGTACAGCCGCTTGCCCGGAGTCACTCGCGATGACGGGGTGCTGACCACCTCAGGAGTAGGCATCAGCGTTGGGGCCGTGGTGCTGCCCTTGCCGAGGCTCACGATGGGCCTGGCGGTGAACAACATCAATGCCAAGTATACCTGGAACACCGAGAAGGTCTATGAACGGGGCACCAGCACTGTGGATCGGTATCCGGTCTCTGTGCGTCTCGGTGCCTCGCATCGGTTTGCTCAGGGCAGGGTGCTGACCAGCGTTGAGCTGGAGCGCAGTGAGAAGCTTGGCACCCGCTACCGCGTTGGCCTGGAGGCGGCGCTGGCCAAGCAGCTGGCATTGCGCGGTGGAATTGACCACGGCCGCCTGCGGGTCGGGCTCGGCCTGGCCCTTCCGGTGCTCGGTCGGCACACGGGTTTGGACTATGCCTACCTTGCTACTGTGGACGGTCTGAACGCCGACCACATGTTGGCCTGGGTCTTTCAGCTGTGACCGGAGGAGGGCACATCATGCGGCACTGCCTGTTCGTGGTGCTCCTGGTGGGAGTGACCCGCGGCGCCTACCCTGGAGGCACCGGCTTTCCAGTGTTGAAAATAGGCGTCGGTGGGCGCTCTGCGGCCATGGCCGGAGCTGGTGCTGCTACCGCCATCGAGGCCAGTACACTCTTTGCGAACCCGGCCGGTTTGGGCGCGCTGAGGGGCAGCGAGGTGTATTTCAGCCACAATGAGTGGCTGCAGGGGATTGACCATGACGCGCTGGCGGCGGTAGTAGTTGGGCGCAGACATGCGTGGGGTATCAGCGTTGCCCATCTGGCCGTGGGGGAGCTCGAGCTGCGGACAGGGCCATCTACGGAGCCGCTGGCGTCGGTCTCGGCCCACGAGGTGGTGGTGGGCGTGAGCTATGCGGCGCGCTGGTTGCTAGGGGTACAGGTGGGCTTCACGGCCAAATATCTCCATGACAAGATCTATCTGGACACGGCTAGTGGCGCCGCCATGGACGTGGGACTGCGCTATGAAACAAGGGGGACCGGACTGGTCTGTGGCGCGGCGCTGCGTAATCTGGGACGCACAGGGAGGCTCAGGGATGAGCGCATCGCCCTTCCATTTCAGATGCAGGCAGGAGTCGCCTTGCCCGTTGGGCTTAGAGCCTTGGAGAGCCGCCTGCTCGTTGCTGCTGACCTTTTGCTCGAACGGGGGCAAAACGCGCGCCTGCTCATGGGATTGGAGGGAGTGGTGCGCGGAATTGTCTCCTTGCGCGTAGGCTATGGCACCGGGCACACAGCGCGCGGACTGTCTGCGGGGCTTGGGCTGTCCACAGGCCGGTACCGCATCGATTATGCCTACACCCCATTTGAGGACCAATTGGGCGCTACCCAACAGGTGTCTTTGGCGATAGGACTTGGCAAACGCTAAGAAAGGAGGAAGTATGGCAAAATACCGTATCGCGTGGCTCCCTGGAGACGGCATCGGCCGCGACGTCATGGATGCGGCACGCATCGTTTTGGATAGGCTGCAGTTTGACGCAGAGTACCTGCCCGGTGACATTGGCTGGGAGTTCTGGTGCAAAGAGGGCAATCCGCTCCCTGACCGCACCATCAAGCTCCTCAAGGAGACGGACTGCTGTCTATTTGGGGCTATCACCTCCAAGCCGAAGGAGGAAGCGGAGAAGGAGCTGATTCCGGAATTGCGGGGCAAAGGACTGGTCTACTCCAGTCCCATCGTCCGCCTGCGGCAGGAATTCAATTTGCGCACCAACCTGCGCCCTTGTCGCGCGTACGAAGGGAACCCCTTGAACTACCGGGAAGGGATCGACCTGGTGGTGTTCCGCGAGAACACCGAGGACCTTTACGCGGGCGTGGAGTTTCACCCGGTGCCGCGTGCGGTTCGGGCGGTGCTGGAGGAGCATCATCCCAAGATGCGGCGTTTTGCCAACGTGGCAGACGAGGACATGGCCATCTCGCTGCGCATCATCACGCGGCAGGCCAGCCAGAACATCGTGCGCGACGCATTCGAATACGCGCGCAAGCACGGATACAAGTCTGTTACCGTGGTGGAAAAGCCCAATGTCATCCGCGAGACCTCAGGGCTCATGATCCGCGAGGCGCGGAAAGTTGCCCAGGAGTATCGGGACATCCAACTCTGGGAAGCCAATATCGATGCCATCTGCATGTGGTTGCTGAAGAACCCCCTGGACTATGGGGTGCTGGTGACGTCTAACATGTTTGGGGACATCATCTCCGACCTTTGCGCGCAGCTTGTGGGGGGCATGGGTTTCGCCAGCAGCGGCAACATCGGTGACGACTATGCCATCTTTGAGCCCACGCACGGCTCGGCCCCGAAATACGCGGGCCAATATAAGGTCAACCCCATGGCCATGCTCTTAGCGGTCAAGCTGATGTTCGAGTGGCTGGACGAGACGGGGATGGCCCAGCGGCTGGAATCGGCCATTGCCCAAGTGATCAAAGAAGGCAAGGTGCGCACCTACGACATGGGGGGCACCGCCAGTACCCTGGAGATGGCCCAGGCAGTGGCAAGCAAGCTGTAGATTTCTTCCCGAACGCGACGATTCCGCAGGACTCAAGACCGGCGAGGGACGGAGTGAAGAAGATTAACTTGGCACTGGGGGTGCACAGCCATCAACCTGTGGGCAACTTCGACTTTGTGTTTCAGGAGGGATTTGACAGAGCCTACCGGCCATTCCTGGAGGCATTGTCCCGCCACCCGCGAATCAAGGTGGCCCTCCACTACACCGGCATCCTGTTGGAGTGGATCGCCGCGCGCTACCCGGACTTTATCGCATTGCTCCGCGAGCTGGTGGCCCGGGGTCAGGTGGAAATGATGACCGGCGGCTACTATGAGCCGATCATGGTCACCATTCCTGATGCGGACAAGATAGGTCAAGTGGCAAAGCTGACCAAGTACGTCAGCGAGCTCACCGGGTACCACGCCACGGGGATGTGGCTGGCCGAGCGCATCTGGGAGCCGCACTTGCCCACACCCCTGTGCCGCGCAGGGATCAGGTACACGGTGGTGGACGATGCCCATTTCAAGTACGCAGGGCTGCGCGAGGAAGAGCTCTTGGGCTACTACCTCACGGAGAACGAGGGGGACGTGTTGGCCATCTTCCCCATTAGCGAACGGCTGCGCTACACCATCCCTTTCCAGGAGCCGGAGGTGACCATCGAGTACCTGCGGTCCTTGGCGAACGCAGAGGGCGACCGGCTGGTGGTCTTTGCCGATGACGGGGAAAAGTTCGGCATCTGGCCAGGCACCTATGCGCACTGCTACCAAGACGGTTGGTTAGAGCGCTTCCTTGCCGCCCTCGAGGCGAACAGTGATTGGATTACCATCCTTCACTTCTCTGAGGCGTTGGAGCAGTTGCGCCCCGCCGGCAGGGTCTATCTGCCGACCGCCTCCTACCGAGAGATGATGGAGTGGGCTCTCCCGGCGCATGTGATTCACGAGTATGAAGATTTTGAGCACAAGCTGGCCCAGGCGCAGCTGTTGGAGCGCTACAAGATCTTTGTGCGCGGAGGTTTTTGGCGCAACTTTTTCGCCAAGTACCCCGAGGCAAACCACATGCACAAGCGCATGCTGCGAGTCAGTAACCGGGTGGCGCGCCTGGCGCGGCACCATCATGGCCGCACCTTGCCCCAGGCGCGTGATCACCTCTGGGCAGCCCAGTGCAATTGCCCCTACTGGCACGGGGTGTTTGGAGGGCTCTACTTGAATAACTTGCGCGCCGCGATCTATCGCGAACTCATCACTGCCGAGAGGCTGCTTGACAAAGTGGAGCACCCGCACGGAGCGGAGAAATGGGCGGAGGCAGAAGTCATCGATTTTGACGCCGATGGTGCCCAGGAGGTCATCGTCGAAACAGAGCGGTTTAACCTCTACGTGGCTCCGGAACGTGGTGGGGTGCTGACTGAATTGGACTTTAAACCCAAAGCCGTCAACCTGCTGGACACCCTTGCGCGGCGCGAAGAAGGTTACCACCGCAAGCTGGCGAAGGCGGCGGCGAATGCCGGTCAGCCTAGCGGAGGAGGGAGCGTCGCCAGCATTCATGACCTGGTACTGGTCAAGGAACAGGGGCTTGAGCGGCGGTTGCATTATGACCGTTACGAGCACAAATCGTTGGTGGACCACTTCCTGGGAGAAGAGACCACGGTGGAGGAGTTGGCGAGCGCGCAATATGAGGAGTGCGGGGATTTTGTCGGGGCGCCGTACGAGTTCGCCGTCGCCCGTCCGCGAGGCGCAGTGGAGGTGGTGTTGCGCCGCAGCGGAAGGGTGAAGGTACAAAGTAAGACCTACCGGCTCGAGTTGACCAAGAGGCTGGTTGCCCGTGCCGGCAGCGAGAGGCTTGTTGTCTCGTACGAGCTCCGGAACATGGAGTCGCAACCACTGCGCTGCTGGTTTGGCGTGGAATGCAATGTGGCGCTGCAGGCGGGACAGGCACCCGACCGCTATTTCACTTTTGACGGAGCCAAACCTGACGACCCGCACCTGGCAAGTCTCGGGCAGGTAGATAAAGTGCGGCAGGTGGCGGCGATTGACGAGTGGCGCAAGCTGCGAGTGAGCTTTACTCTGGACCGAGCGGCCACCGTTTGGCGCTTTCCGGTGGAGACTATTTCCCAGTCCGAGGGCGGCTTTGAGCGCGTCTACCAAAGCTCGGCAGTGGTGCCCTTATGGCACCTGGTCGTGGACCCAGGCCAGACATGGCACACCCAGGTGGAGATAGCCTGTGAGGAGTTTGGGCCGTGAACAAGCGCCTACAAAGGGCAAGCGTACTAGGGCTCTGTGTTCTGGTCTTGGCAGGGGGCACGTGGTATGTGCAGGGTCGGACGGCCGCGTGGGGGCCCTCACTGAGTGACCAGGTACGCCGCTTCGGCGAAGTTCTTGGTACCGTGCGACGCCACTATGTAGAAGAGGTGGTGCCGAGCCGATTAGTTGAGGCCGCCATTCGCGGCATGCTCCGCGAGCTCGATCCCCATACCGCCTATGTGCCGGCGACCCAGGCCGAGGCCGACGACGAACGGCAGAACGGTTATTACGAGGGGACGGGCATCGAGTTTGTGATGGTGGAACAGGTGCCGGTTGTAGTTGCCGCTCAAGCGGGCAGTCCTGCAGAGCGGGCCGGCATTCGCCCGGGGGACCGCATCCTGCGGATCGACAGCGAATCTATGCTTGGGCTCCAGGCCAGCGAGGTGCAGGCGCGGCTACGAGGAGTGCGGGGCAGCAAGGTGGTGTTGCTCCTGCGGAGGATGGGCGTCTCCGAGCCGGTCCGCATTCATTTGCAACGAGAGCGGATTCCCGTGGTCAGCGTAGTTTGTGCCTTCATGCTTGACGGCCAGACTGGCTATGTGCGGCTGGGCCGCTTTTGGGGAACTGCAGCTCGTGAGCTGCGGGAGGCCATAGAGGCTCTGCGGCAGCAAGGGATGCGCCAGCTGGTGCTCGATCTCCGCTCTAATCCAGGCGGCTATCTGGAGCAGGCCTGCAAGGTGGTTGACCTGTTTATTGACGGAGGCAGGACTATCGTCTACACCCGCGGGCGGATCCCTAAACCGGACGACCAGCTCTGCTCTTCGGACCCCACTCCTTACGCCGATGTGCCGCTGGTGGTGCTGGTAGATGGCGGCACGGCGAGCGCAGCCGAAGTGGTGGCAGGCGCCCTTCAGGATTGGGACCGTGCCCTCCTGGTGGGCGAGTGTACCTTTGGCAAGGCTTCAGTGCAACGCGAGGTACGCCTCAGCGACGGGGCCGTACTACAAATCACCGTTGCCCGCTACTACACCCCGAGCGGAAGGCTAATTCAGCGCTCTCGGCGCGACTATGCCCTTGAGGCCAACAGCTCCGATGGCCGCCAGGACAAAGGCGGCATGAAGCGCCCCGTGTTCCGCACGATGGGAGGGCGTTTGGTGTACGGGGGCGGCGGCATCGTGCCTGATGTGGAGGTGGCTGCCCAGCCCGTGACCGCCTACACGCTCCGCCTCATGGATGAAGACCTCTTCTTCGAGTACGGGGCGCAGTATGCGGCGAAGCACAGGGGCCTGGGGCGCAATTTCGCGGCGTTCAAAGAGCGCTTCTCAGTGGACGAACAGATGTTGGCAGAGTTCAAGCGGTTGGTGGTGCGTAGAAAGGTGATGCTAGACGAAGCCGCGGCAAGGGCTGACCGGGAGGCGTGGAAGCAGGCGATCAAGAGCGAGATTGCCAGAAACCTGTGGGGCAATGAGTGTTTCTACCAGGTGGCCCTGACCAAGGACGTGCAGGTTAAGGCGGCGCTGGAGCGGCTTGGGGAGGCTGAGCGGCTGCTTGTGGTAGCCAATGGCGGGCGGAAGGCAGGAGGGTGAACCACTGGAGCACTTGCGCTCAAGTTTCGCAAGCGCGAAAAAAGTATTGACATTTACGCAAAAATTCGCTATACTTAGCAGTGTTTGGTGGGCCATTCATTGCAGGCTTCTAACTTGTTGAAGAGGAGAAGGTAGTATGGTCGAACTGTTCATTCGTGGCGGCGTGTTCATGTGGCCAATTCTGGCGCTGCTGGTCCTGGGCCTGGCTATCAGCCTGGAGCGCCTGTGGACGCTATCGCGGGCTTCTGTGAAGACGCGCAAGTTCCTTGCCCAGATCCGTGATGCTCTCAGGAGCGGGGGCGTGAAGAGTGCGCTCGAATTGTGCGAGAAGACCCGCGGTCCTGTGGCCGCTATTTTCCACGCTGGCCTGCTCCGCGCAGATCGCGGCATTGACCAGGTGGAGAAGGCTATTGTCAACGCCGGGTCCATTGAGATGGCGTTCTTGGAGAGGGGGCTGGTATGGCTGGCCACCGTCGTGAGCGTCGCCCCGATGCTCGGATTCCTCGGTACGGTGTGGGGCATGGTGATTGCTTTTGATGCCATTGCCAAGGCCAACGATATCTCGCCCACCATCGTTGCCGATGGCATTTCGCAGGCACTGCTGACCACGGTCTTTGGGCTCATCGTGGCCATCATCATGCAGGCAGCACATAACTTCTTCGTCTCCCGTATTGACCGCTTGGTCATCGACATGGAGGAGAGCTCGGTCGATTTCATCGATACCTTGGTGGAGATGGAGAAGGGTAAGTAGGGCGTAGAGAGGAAAAGGCCATGTTAGTGGAGCGCAGAAAAGAGCGCAAGCTGGAGATTCCGCAGGCCTCTTTGCCCGACATCGTTTTTCTCCTGCTCACGTTCTTCTTGTTGACCACCACGATTGACGTGGATAAGGGTATTGGTTTGGCGCTGCCGCCGAAGGGTGAGACCAAGGAGGTGCGAAAAGAGAACATCGCCAACCTGCTCATCAACGCCAGCGGCCAGGTGATGTTGGACCGGCAGCCGATCGAGGTCAGGATGATTCGCGAGGCCATCCGCACGAGGTTGGCCGAGCGGCCGCAGTTGATCGTCTCGGTCAAGACCGACCGTCGCACCCCTTACGAGGTATTCATTGCCGTACTCGACCAGGTGAAACAAGCCAAGGCGCCGCGTATCTCCATCGCCGAACCCGAGTTGTAGACCAGACGGCGGTGGGAACAATCCGCACGGTGAAGGAGTCGAAGAGGTGAAGTTCAAGAAGAAAGAGAAGGCCTCTGCCGCCATACCCACGGCCTCGCTGCCGGACATCATCTTCATGTTGTTGATGTTCTTCCTGGTGGCGACCGTTTTCAAGCAATACCGCGGGTTACCCGTGGTGCTGCCGAAGGCCAAGCAGATCGAGAAACTGCCGGGCAAGCGGGATGTGGCCTATGTATGGGTTGATCGGTATCAGCGCATCTCCATTGACGATAAGTTGGTGGGTGTTCGTGACATTTCCGGCATCATGTATAAGAAGCGGACCGATCCTTTGCACCCGCTGAAGGTTGTTTCCCTGCGGGTGGACAAGGATGCGGAGATGGGCGTGGTCATTGACATCCAGGAGGAGTTGCGCAAGGCCGATGCCCTCAATGTGAATTATTCGGCAAAGCCTGCCGGAGAGTGAGGTGATGCAGCCATGCTGAGGAGGAAAGATCCGAAGGCGGACCTGAAGCTGCAGTTCCGGAAAGTGTTCCAGCTTTCCACGGTGGTAGCCTTGGTCCTGCTGATCGGGATGTTCCAGGCCTCCAAGCGCTACGAGATCCGCACGCAACGGGTGGAGAGCATCAACTTCCAGATGAAGGTCGATGAGATCCCACCCACTGAGCAGATGGATCGGCCGCCGGCCCCAAGTCGCCCGGCCGTGCCCATCGAGAGCGAGAGCGAGGACATCCCAGAGGACGAGACCATTTCCACCACGGAAATGGACTTTTCGGAGTTGCCACCCCCACCGCCACCCCCGGAGCAAGTGGACGAGTCGGCGCAGATATTTGTGGCCTGGGACGAGCCCCCGCAGCCCATTGGCGGCTTTGCGGCCATTCAGGCGGCGCTGAAGTACCCCGAGATCGCGCGCAAGGCAGGCGTCGAGGGGAGAGTCTACGTCATTGCGGTCATTAGTGACAAGGGTGAAGTCCTTAAGGCCTGGGCGCAGAACTCCTTGGGGAACAACGGGTGCGACGAGGCGGCAATTGCGGCAGTCAAAGCGGTCAAGTGGAAACCGGCCAAGCAGCGCGACAAACCAGTGACAGTGCAGATCGGTATTCCGGTGATTTTCAAACTCAAGTAGTCTGGACGGAAAGCGACGCAGGCCATGAGGAGGCGGTGTTTCGGCACCGCCTTCTTCATTCCCAGGCACGGCGAAGAAACCAGAGAGATACGGTGGCGCAGTTGCGGCCGACTACGGCGCTAGGAAGGGAATGCGAACGGGTGGTGGCAGCGTTGCCACTTCCGAAGAGAGGAAGGCTTTGTGCACTGTGGTGCGCCGCGGTGCTCAGCGCAGTCGGCGGGTGCTTCAACCCCTTCGCACCTGCTCTGCGGCAAGGCACGGGCGATGAGCTCATCATCACCGAGCAAAAGACCCCAGAGGAGGTGTTGCAGAATTTTCGTTACGCCTACACCTTCAAGGACTCACTTCTGTACGCGAACCTCTTAGACAGCTCGTTCATCTTTGTCTTTTTCGACCCTAATCAGGGGACATCGGGGCTATTCATGTCCTGGGGCAGAGATGTGGACCTGAGGGCGACCGGCCGGATGTTCCGGAGCTTCGACGTCATCGATCTCACCTGGAACAGTACTATATATTCCTTTGAGGAGGAGAACACGGCGGAGCTGTCCAAGAGCTTCTCCATTAACTTCAGCGCTGCCTTTGCCGAGTATCGAGTCTCGGGAAGTGCCATCTTCTCGTTCCGCCGCTGCGCCCACGACGGCAAGTGGCGCATCACCCGCTGGAAGGATGAGTCGGAGTACTGAGGAGAGCAACAGGAAGAGTCGAGGATCGGTCATGAACAGGATTGGCAATTGGATGGTTTTCGCGGCTGTAATCGTCTGTACCGCAGGCGCATGGGGCCAGCAGTCCAGCCAAAGGATGGTGACCGTGCACGTGCAGGCCACGCGGGACTCCCTGTGGCCGGGAGAGCAGACTGAGCTGCGCATTCTTTTGGTGGTTGCACCCGCTTATCACATCAATTCCCATGAGCCCCTGGATCCGGATCTTATCCCCACCGACGTCCAGCTTCAGGTACCTGTGGGCCTCAGCTCAGGGTCGCTGCGCTTTCCGCCTGGAGTGCAGAAAAAGTTCGCCTTTTCTCCGGACCCCCTCTCCGTCTATGAGGACACGGTCGAGGTGACGACTACCATAAGGGTCGGAGACCAGGCCGCGCCCGGGATGCTTTGGGTGCAGGGGAAGGTGAGCTTCCAGGCCTGCACAGATCAGGCATGCTACCCTCCTGATGAACTGCCATTTTCCGTACCGGTGACTGTTCGGTCAGAAAAGCGGACGAGCGCGTCGGTGCCGCAGGTGACGGCTCAAGACTCAACGGTGGCCGCCTCGGATCTTGGCCTTACTGCAGACGAGATGCGGGCCCAGCGTCTGCTCGCGCGCGGCCTCCCTTACGCGCTGCTGGCCTTCTTCGTGCTTGGGCTGGCCTTGAACCTCACTCCGTGCGTGTATCCGGTGCTCCCCATCACCGTGAGCTACTTCGCCAGCAGAAAGAAGGTCCGCCGTGGGGCAGCCTTTGCCGCCGCTTTGGTCTACGTAGTCGGCATCGCCATTGTCTTTTCCGCACTGGGATTGGCCTCGGGGCTGGCTGGGCGGCAGTGGGGGTTCATGTTCCAGAGTCCGTGGTTTGTGCTGCTGGTGGCGCTGATCATCCTTGCCCTGGCCGCCAGCATGTTCGGCGCATTTGAGATTACGGTGCCCAGCTGGCTGCTCACGCGTGTGGGCGGGGCGCGCGAGGGGGTCCTGGGAGGCTTTGTCATGGGGCTTACCGTGGGGTTTGTCATCGCCCCCTGTGCGGCCGGCATTATCATCGGGCTGGTGGGCCTGGTGGCCAAGTTGGGCCTGGTGGCCAAGGGCGCGATGCTCTTCTTCGCCATGGGGCTCGGGCTCGGCCTGCCCTACCTGGTGCTGGCAATCTTCTCGCAACTGTTGGTCAGGCTGCCTAAATCCGGCATGTGGATGCTCTGGGTGAGAAAGCTCTTCGGCGTGCTGTTGGTGGGAGTGGCGCTCTACTTCGTGCTGCCCCAGGCACAGAGGGCGGCAGACATCCTTGTCTTCTTCCTCGGGCTCCTGGCTATCTTCGGGGGGCTATTATTGGGCTTTCTGGACCATCACCCAGGGTACTCGCGTGCCTTCAAGATCGGTAGGGCCGTGTTCGGAGCGCTGGCCATCGTGTTCGGCGTGATGCTCTTCAGGAGCTCCCTCAAAGCCGCTGGTCCGGGCATTGACTGGGTTCACTACGAAGGGCAGAGCGTGGAGGCCCTCGTTGCCGGCGGCAAACCGGTCTTTGTCGAGTTCTATGCCGACTGGTGTGCCCCGTGCAAACAGATGGAGCGCACCACCTTCCGCGATGGAGAAGTCATCGCCCGCAGCAGAGAGTTTCTTATGCTCCGGGTGGACTGTACGGCGCCTGATGCGAAGGTCCAGCAGTTCATGCGCCAGTTCCAGGTGACGGGCATGCCAACCCTGGTGTTCATTGGCGCCGACGGACATGAACGGCGGGACTTGCGCGAAGTGGCGCCGTTGAGCGCACGGGCACTCGTGGCCAGATTGGAGGCCCTGCGCGCCGAGCGCGCGTTCGACCCTACGAAGCCGGCCAAGTAGGGACCTTCACTCCTTCTCTTCGTACTTCAAATAGAGTGGTATCTCGCGGCCGTCTTTCAGGAGGCTGTAGTTTGAGCGGTAGAACTTGGCCAGCTGGTCGTTGTCAATACGGTAGGCGAACTGCAAACCCTTCGTGAACTGACTCGGGGGCACAAGCTGGTAGCCCTGAGCCAGGAGCAACGGTTCTGGGATGAACTCGTAGCCCCGGGCGAAGTAGCGCTCCATGGCGGCTACGTTGACCTGAAGATCTGGGCGCGGCCCCTTAAGACCGTAGCCTGCTTCCAGAAGGGCGCGCAGCTGCTCCTGGCCGGTTATGGGCTGGAGCTGCTGGGACGGGGCAAAGTGTTTCTCGCTCATGAAAGGTCTCCCATGCGGGTGAAGGCTCACCTGCAATTAGTGGCTTCTGCATTGGCAAATTTAGTGGAGCGCACCGTCAAAATCAAGGCCAAAGCCCGTGGCGCAGGCGCAGGTGCCCAAGTAGGCGTCTTTTCCCTTGATTTTGACACAGCTTTTTGTTATTTTTGCTGTCGCAATGGGCGATTAGCTCAGCTGGTCAGAGCGCTGGTCTCACATACCAGAGGTCACTGGTTCAAGTCCAGTATCGCCCACGGCGGAGGAGGATGCGGCTGAGCGCCGCTCCTCCTTTTTTGTTAGAGCCATCGGGTTGAAAGGAGGAGTCCTCGTGTTCACAAGACAGTTTGTGGCCATATTGCTCTCAGCTGTGGCCGTTCTTGCTGCCACGGCTCAGGAACCGGACACTTTCGCGCGCCAATGGCTCGTGGCAGGTGCCTTCCCCGTGGACCCTGAGCATGAGCCCTTAGCTGGGGACCATTTGGGCGGGGAAGGGCGCGTGATGCCGCGGAGGGGCGAGGCGGCCGGAGAAAAGCAGTGGTTTCTGGCGGAGACCGATGAGCGTGGGCGCCTGAACTTTGTGCGGCTCGGCATTGAGCCACCGGAGCGTTCGGTGGTGTATGCGCATGTCTACGTCTTTGTGCCCCAGGAGCAAGAGGTGCTGCTGCTGGTGGGCAGCGACGACGGGGTGGGGCTCCGCGTCAATGGCAATCTGGTCCATGAACACCTGGTGTTGCGGGGTTGGCGGGCGGATCAGGACACGATCCGGGAACGGCTGGGCGCCGGCTGGAACACCCTCCTGTGCAAAGTCTTCAACAACCTGGGCGGATATGGGCTGTCGCTGCGGGTGGTAGGTGCTCAGAGGGAGCCCATCGCCGGCCTGCGCTACGCCGCAGACCGCCCCGCGGACTTTCGTCTCGCTTCCGTCCCCGCCTGGTACGAGTTCCGGGAATTGCGCATCCTTCCGCATGCCCGACTGCTCTCAGGTGGTGAGCTGGTTGCTGTCGTGGCGGGGCGCGTCCATCCCCATGGGACCGGGGCCGTGAGAGCACTGAGGTGCACGTTGCAGCTGGGCGACAAGTTGATCCATGTGCGCAAGGCTGGCGACCTGCGCGGGGACCCCATGGTCGTGGAGTGGCAGGTGCCACTGCGCGAGCTCTTGCCCCCAGAAGGGGAGACGCGTCTCGTTCAGGCGACGATTGAGTGGGGTGCAGGGAAGACCTCCAGGCAGTTGCTGGTGCGGGGGGAGGACGCACTCTCGCCGGTGCTCCAGGGGGTGGAGATCACCGATCTGCTCACCTTTGCCAAAGCCGGGGAACAGACCAGTGTCGATGGCGCGGTGCACCTGCCGCGGGAAGTTGCCGCGCACGACCTGCGCCTCAGGGTCGCCGGCGCTCAAGGAGCGTGGGGTGGATGGTGCAACGGTGCGGCCCTGCTGCCGCTTGCGCTCCCGCAAGGCATCTGGCAGGCTCGCGTCCAACAGCCGCCCGCCCGTTTCGCCGTCGTGCGAGCCCCTGGTCAAGAGCGCCTCTCCTTGCACGTGGAAGGACCTTCACTGCCAGAACGGCCGCGCGTGTTCCTGGAGCTGGCCTCGGTGGACTACGCCTCCCTGCGCGACGACCTACGCTTCGGGCACCTGTACAGCGCGGAGACCGATTTCGGTCAGAGCACGCTCTGGAAGGATTTGACCACTGCCTTTGTGAGGGCTGACGGACCGGCATTCCAGAAGGCGCTGGCGGATTTCTACGCACGTGCCGACAACCTGCGCCAGGCGATGAAGGGCGACACCATCCACGCCGTGGGAAATGCCCATATCGATATGGCATGGTTGTGGCGGTGGCCGGAGACGGTGCAGGTGTGCGAACAGACCTTCCGCCAGGCATTGGCCTTCATGCAGGTTGATTCGGCCTTCACCTATGCCCAGAGTCAGGCCCAGGCCTATGAGTGGATGGCCCGCTACCACCCGGACGTCCTTGAGGGGATCAAGGCCATGGTCAAGCGGGGCCAATGGTTGGTGGTGGGCGGCATGTGGGTTGAGCCCGACTGCAACCTCCCATCGGGCGAGGCCCTTGTGCGGCAGGTCCTCTATGGCAAGCGTTACCTGCGGGAGACCCTCGGCGTTGACGTACGGGTTGCTTGGACACCCGACACCTTCGGCTACGCCTGGACACTTCCGCAAATTTACAAGAAGAGCGGCATCAACTACTTTGTGACCACCAAGCTTTGGTGGAACGACACCACCCCCCCCGAGCACCAGCTCTTTTGGTGGGAATCGCCCGATGGCTCACGCATTCTGACGGTGATTCCGCGGAGCTACGTTGAAGACCTGGACCAAGAGCGCACGATGCGCAATTTGCGGGACTTTTCTCAAGCCACTGGCGTGCGTCACCTCTTGGTTCTCTACGGCGTGGGCGACCATGGCGGCGGACCTACTCAGCAGATGCTGGCCAGGTTTGACCACATGGCCAACATTAACCTCTACCCCACGATCATCAAATCGTCGCCTGAGGCGTTTTTCCATGCGGTAGAGAAAGAAGCACACCTGCCGACGGTGCGCAACGAACTCTACCTGCAGACCCACCGCGGGACTTACACCACCCAGGGCGCGGTCAAGAGGCAGAATCGGCAGATGGAAGCGGTCTTGGAGACGGCGGAAAAGCTCGTCACCTTTGCGCCTGTGCCTTATCCGGCACAAGAGCTACGGAGCGCATGGAGAGGAGTGCTGTTCAACCAGTTCCACGACATTCTGCCGGGGTCGAGCATCCCTGAGGTCTACCGGGACGCCCACGCCTTGTACGATAGCTGTCGTGCCATCGCTGAGGCCGTTCTCGATAGCGCCCTGGCCACGCTATGTGCCAAGGTAGACACGCGAGGCGAAGGTTTCCCGATGGTCGTGTTCAATCCACTGTCGTGGGAGCGGAATGACGTGGCGTGGGTGCGTGTGCCTGCCTCTATGCTCGAACGTGCATGGGTCGCTGTTGACGCTGAGGGCACGCCGCACGCGGTGCAGCCACACGAGGATGGGCTGTTGTTCGAAGTGAGCGGCGTCCCAGGCATGGGATACAAGGTGTTCTGGCTCCGCCCCGGGGAGGGCGTCCGTTGGCCCGATGCCCCCCGCGCGCAGCGATGGATGCTGGCAAACGGGCAGTGGCAAGTTCGCTTCGATGCAGACAGCGGCGAACTCCTCTCAGTGCAGGACACCAAAAGCGGGTGCGAATTTCTGGCTGGTCCGGGCAACCAGCTGCAGTTCTTTGAGGACTTGCCGGCAGAGTATGACGCGTGGAATATCGGCTACACCGGCAGAGAGTGGCGCACCGACCCCAAGGCCCACATGGAGGTCGTCGCTCAGGGGCCCGTGCGGGCAACCATGCGGGTGGTCCGTACGTTCGGCAGCTCGCGCTTTGTCCAGGACATCAGCCTGTACCGGCGGATGCCGCGCATGGACATCGACACCAGGGCTGACTGGCACGAGTCGCACATCCTGGCCAAGGTCGCCTTCCCGGTGGCAGTGTCTGGACGCGCGGCCACCTACGAGATTCCCTATGGCTGGATCCGGCGGCCAACCGTGCCCATCACACCGGCTGAAAAGGCCATGTTTGAGGTCCCCGCCCAGAAGTGGATTGACCTCACCGACGAGGAGGGTGGCGCCGGAGTGAGCCTCCTTAACGACGCCAAGTACGGGCATGACGTCCACGGCAGCGTGATGCGCATGACCCTCCTGCGCTCGCCCAAGAGTCCAGACCCGCAGGCGGATATGGGCGAACACCGTTTTGTCTACAGTCTATACCCCCATAGGGGCACCTGGCAACAGGCGGAAACGCACCGCCGGGCCTGGGAGCTCAACTACCCCTTGCGCGTAGTGCTGACTAAGGCGCACCGTGGGCCCTTGGGCACCCGTGGGGCTTTGGTGGTCGTGGAGGGCAGCGCAGGCGTCATGCTCAGTGCCGTGAAGCAGGCCGAGGAGGGGAATGGCCTCATTCTTCGGCTGTGCGAGCTCTTCGGCGAGCGCACGCCGGTGACCCTTCGCTTCAGGCAGGAAGTGCGCGAGGCCTGGGAAACGGACCTCCTGGAACAGAGGACAAAGGCGCTGCCTGCAGCGCGACGTGCGGTCAGTGTGGAACTGATGCCGTTCGAGATCAAGACTCTGTTGGTGCGTCCGGGACGGTGAGTGTGTTGAAACGTGGTCGGAACATTTAGGTTGAGCATGCGCCTGCGATCCGAGAAGCTAAAGTCCCGTGAGGAAGTGGCCGCGCTCTGCGCTCAGGCCCGCGCCCAGGGCAAGAGGGTCGGCTTCACCTCTGGGGCCTTTGATCTGCTGCACGCCGGCCATGTCGATTACCTCGAAAAGGCACGCCAGGCCTGCGACCTGCTTGTGGTTGGGGTCAACTCTGACGCCTCGGTACGGGCCTACAAAGGCCCACAACGCCCCCTCGTTTCGGCTGCGCAGAGGGCGGAGGTGGTTGCTGCCCTGGAGAGTGTGGACCTTGTCTTCATCTTCCCGGAGCGTCGCAACAAGGTCAACATCCAGCTGCTGCGCCCAGATTTATACATCAAGGCCGGCGATTACCAGGAAGCCCAACTGACCTCCAAGGAGGAGGTCGAAAGCTATGGCGGCAAGGTGCTGCTCATACCCGTGAGCAGAGGCGTGTCAACGACGGAGATCTTGCGGCGGGCCGCATCGACTCAGGCGCTGCAGGAGGGCGTCGAGGAGAAGGCAGGCGCAGTGCACATCCGTCGCCCTAAGCCAAAACCCGCTCCGGCGGTCTTTGTCGACCGCGACGGCACCATCCTGGAGGAGATCCCTTATCTGCACGAGCCAGAGAAGGCACGTCTCCTACCCCTGGCCGCTGAGGGGCTGCGCCGCTTCCAGGACATGGGCTACCGCATTGTGGTGCTCACCAACCAGGGGGGCATTGGCCTGGGTTACTTCCCGCTCGAAGACTTTTACCGGGTCAACAGCGCGATGCTCAAGCTCCTCCACCGGCATGGGGTGCGCGTGGACAAAACCTACTTCTGCCCGCATGGCTTAGCAGAGCAGTGTGAGTGTCGCAAGCCGGGGATTGCTCTCCTGCGCCTGGCGGTGGACCAGCTGAATGTGGATCTCAGCCGGAGCATCGTCATTGGCGACCGCACCTCGGATGTGGAGACGGCGCGGCGAGCGGGGTGCAGGAGCATTCTGCTCCGCACCGGCGCCACCGGCAACGACGGCGAGTATCCAGGCACCCCAGATGCCGTGGTAGACAATTTGCTCGAGGCGGCGCAAATTGCCCTAGAATGGGAGAGGGGACCAGTCCAGCCGCCAGACCGTTCTAATGACTCACATGAGGGCACTGTATGAAGATCGTCATCACCTACTGTACGACGTGAGGGTACAAGGAGCGAGCCGTCAGTTTGGCGGACGAATTGGAAAAAGAGATCGGGGTCAGGCCGGAACTGCGGATGTCCAGTGGGGGCGTCTTTGAGGTGGAGGTGGACGGCGAGTTGATCTTCTCGAAAAAGGAACTTGGTCGTTTCCCCGCGGCGGGGGAGGTGGTGAGCCTCATTCGCCAGCACGCTAAGCCTCGGTGAGGGCACATCCAGGGCTTAGGTGGAAGAGTTTTCTCTCAGCGTCGCAAGCAGCCGGGCAAAGTCCTCGGGTAAAGGAGCTTCGAAGTACAAGGGCTTCTTTGAGATGGGGTGGACAAAGCCGAGGCTAAGAGCGTGCAGTGCTGGTCGGTTGAACTGCTTGAGCAACTTGACGGCGAAGGCCACGTTCTCGCGACTCAAGCCGCCTAGTTTCTTACTCCGGCCGCCGTAGGTGGCGTCTCCGAACACTGGGTGCCCTATGTAGGCCATGTGCACTCTGATCTGGTGGGTGCGCCCAGTGCCCAGGATAAGCCTTACCAGGCTGAGCAGGCGGAATTTCTCCAGCACCTCGTAGTTTGTCACCGCGTGCTTGCCCTGTTTTGACACGGTCATGCGTAGGCGGTTCTTGGGGCTGCGGCGGAGCATGGTTTCCACCCGGCCTGTGGGAGTCCGGAAGTGCCCCCAGACCACGGCCCGGTACTCGCGCTGGATCTGGCGCGTGGCGAATTGCTGCCAGAGAGCCACGTGCGCGGCGTCGCTCTTGGCAACCACCATCAGGCCGGAAGTCTCTCTGTCCAACCGGTGCACGATCCCAGGCCGCTGCACCCCGCCGATGCCAGAGAGTTGCCGGCAGTGAGCTAACAGAGCGTTGACCAAGGTGCCGGTGTAGTTGGCGAAAGCCGGATGCACCACCATTCCTGCCGGCTTGTTGACCACCAACAGATGTTCGTCCTCGTACAGGATATCCAGCGGGATCTCCTCTGGCAGAATCTCAAGCTTCTTGGGCTCGGGGACGGTCACTTCGATGAGCTCGTCTGGGTGAACGCGGTGGCCGGGCTTGCTGGGTGCGCCGTTGACGGCTACATTCCCCTCGGCAATGAGCCGTTGGATGCGCGTGCGAGTTAGATGCGGGAGCTGCTGGTGGAGAAAAGTGTCCAGGCGTTGACGCTCATGCTGGTGGGGCACAACGAGGGTGTAATGCAAAGCGGACATCGCGGCGAGGGGTGACATTCATGCGGCTTGTTCGTTGTCCCGCTGCCGCCCCGGCCCGGCCGTCGGGGTGAAAAGCACCAACGCGATGAGCACGATGATGCCAATGCTCACCGCTGTGTCGGCAACGTTGAAAACCGGCCACCGGGTCAGAAGAAAATCAGGGAAATCCACATCGACAAAGTCAATGACTTTGCCGAAAAGGACGCGATCGGTGAGATTGCCCACTGCGCCGCCGAGCGTGATCGCCAGCGCCACCTGTTCGATGGCGCTCCCCGTGCGATTGCGCAAGAGGTAGATGAGCAACGCTATGCTCGCGCAGGCGATGAGCACGGTGAACAGGGGGCCACCGCCCACCTTGATGCCGAAGGCAATACCGGGATTCTCGACGTAGGTGAGCCGCACCAGGTCGCCTATCACCTCCACCGAGCTATCCCGAGGCAAAAGATGACGCGCCAACACCTTCGTCGCCTGGTCTGCCACCAAGACGCAGACGGCAACACTGAGTACTTTCCAACGCGCTATGGTCAATTGTTCCTCGCCGAGCTGTTAGCGCTGCTTCTCCTCCTTGGCCTTGCACTCGACACACAGGCGCACATGCGGCACCGCTTCCAGGCGCTCTTTGCCTATGTCCTTTCCACACTGCACACATTTGCCATAGGTACCATCGGCAATGCGTTCCAACGCCCGATCAAGGTGATAGAGCAGATTCCCTTCGCGAGAGGCAAGGTAGAAGGCCTTTTCCCGCTCCATCGTGTCGGTGCCTTGGTCTGCCATGTGGAAAGAGTAAGAGGAGTGGTCGCCTGTGGCCTCTTTGAGCGTGGAATTCAGCCCGGACTCTCTCAGCCTTTCCAGCTCCTTGAGCAGCTCTTCGCGCTTCCGCAGGATGAGCTTCTTGAAGTACTCCAGCTCCTTCTTCGTCATTGTCTCCTCCGCCCTGTACACATCACAGGTCTATGGTGTGTGTAAAGCCTCCCACCGCTGACTACTGCTCCGTCACTCTGGCAACCCCGATGGTTACTTCATTCTCTCCAATACTCCAGGTTTTCACGTAGTCGCCCTTCACCTCCGGCAGCACGATCTCTTTGGCCAGGGTCTCGGCGCGAATGTAATCCGCCAGACGAGAGATGGCCTTGGCCAGCTTACCTTGTGCGTTGCAGAAAATGACAATTCTATCCACCACATCGAACCGTGCTTCCTTGCGCGTGTTCTGTACGCGATTGACAAATTCCCTCGCCAGGCCTTCCAGCTCCAATTCTTCTGTGAGCGTGGTGTCGATGGCCACGGTCAGATCGCCTTCACTGCCGACCACCAAGCCTGGGGCCTGTTGCACCACCACCTGGATATCTTCTGGCGTAATGGAAACCACCGTCCCATCTGCCGGCAAGGAAAGCGTGCCTTCGGCAAGGAGGGTACTGATCTGTTCCTCGCCGAGTGTGCGGATGCCTTGGGCCACAGCATTGACGCGGGCGCCGAATTTCGGCCCCAGGGCGCGGAAAACAGGTTCGGCACGACGGGTTTGCAGGGCAGCCGCGTCGCTGACAAATTCCACCGTCTTGACGTTGAGTTCCTCGAGAAGCAGGTTTTCCATCCCATCCAGCAGGGTGCGGCGTCTGCCATTGGGATCGACGACCAGCAGGCGCGCCAGGGGCTGCCGCACCTTGACGCCTGCCTGGTTGCGCAACGCCCGTCCCACCAGCACGATCTGCCGCACCAGGCCCATGCGGTTCTCCAGCTGCTCGTCCCACAACTCGCACGGGGGCTCCCCCGGTTTGGGATAGCTGTGTAGATGCACGCTTTCCGGCAGCGAGGGGTCCCCGCCCTCGCGCAGCCGCCGGTACAGTTCCTCGGTCACGAAAGGCACAAACGGCGCGGCCAGGCGCACGATGGTTAGCAGGACTTCGTACAAAGTCTGGTATGCAGCCAGCTTGTCCTGCCCGGTCTCCGACTTCCAGAAGCGGCGGCGAGAGCGACGCACATACCAGTTGGAAAGGTCCTCGATGACGAATTCGGCGATGCGCCGTGCCGCCCGCGACAGCTCGTATTGTGCCAAAGCCTCGTTGACCTGGCGCACGGTGCTGTGTAATGTGGAAAGAACCCAGCGGTCCAATTGCGAGCGCTCACTCACCGGGAGACGCTTCCCCTCGGGTCTAAACCCATCCACATTGGCGTAAAGGGCGAAAAAGTTGTACACATTCACCAGCGTGTCGAGAAACTTGTTCTGGGCTTCTTGCACGCCCGCAGGGTCAAAGCGCGTGGGCAACCAGGGTGCGCTGGCGGTGAGGAGGTACCAACGGAGCGCGTCTGCCCCCTCCTTGTTCAGGTGGTCAAAGGGGTCCACCGTGTTGCCCCTGCTCTTGGACATCTTCTGGCCTTCTTTGTCCAGAATCAGCCCCAGGGAGACGCAGCTCTTGTAAGCTGGCTTGTCGAACAACAGCGTACTCAACACCAACAGCGAATAGAACCACCCGCGCGTCTGGTCGATACCCTCCGCGATAAAGTCGGCCGGAAAGTTCTGGGCAAAGACCTCTGCGTTCTCAAACGGGTAGTGGAACTGCGCGTAGGGCATGGCGCCGGAGTCAAACCAGCAGTCGAGCACCTCGGGGGTACGCCGCATCTGCCCGGCGCAGGCGGAGCAGGCAAAGGTCACCTGGTCGATGTAGGGTCGATGCAGGTCAATCTCCCGCTCCAAACCCCCGCGCCGCATGAGCGCGGCCACGCTGCCAATACATTCCTGCTGCCCGCAGGTGTCGCAGACCCAGATGTTCAGCGGGGTGCCCCAGAACCGGTCGCGCGACAGGGCCCAGTCGACGTTGTCCTCCAACCATTCCCCGAAGCGCCCCGTGCCTACCTCAGGCGGGTACCACTTGATCTCGCTATTGTGCCTAATAAGGGCGTCTTTGTAGGCTGTAGTGCGCAGGTACCAGGACTTGCGCGCATAGTAGAGCAACGGCGAGGCACAGCGCCAGCAGAACGGGTAGCTGTGCGTCACCCGCTCCGCCTTGTAGAGCAGACCTCGCTCCGCCAGGTGTGTGATGATCTCCGGATCCGCATCTTTGACGAACATGCCCTGCCAAGGGGTGATCTCCGCCGTGAAGCGACCGCTCTTGTCCACCGGCTGCAACATAGGCAAATCGTATTGCTCCCCGACCTGGTAGTCCTCCTCGCCGAAGGCCGGGGCGATGTGGACGATGCCAGTGCCTTCCTCGGTGCTGACAAAGTCGGCCAGAATGGTGTAAAAGGCATGCTTCTGCGGGGTCAGGTAACGGAACAGAGGCTCGTAGTACACCCCTGCAAGCTGCTCGCCGCGCACTTTCTCCTGGATCTCATAGTCGCCATCAAGGGCAGACAGGCGGTCCAAAGCCAGGATCAGGTGCTGGCCGCGATGACGCACTTTGACGTAAGAGAGGTCAGGGTGCAGAGCCAGTGCCACATTGGAAAGCAACGTCCAGGGCGTGGTTGTCCATACCAGAAAATAGGTGTTGTCCTGGCCGGCCACGGGCACCTTGACGTAGATTGAGGGGTCTTCTACCTCCTCATACCCTTGCGAAACCTCGTGACTGGACAAGGGGGTCTCGCATCGTGGACAGTAGGGCAGAATCTTCTGCCCCTGATAAAGCAGCCCCTTGTGCCAGAACTGCTCCAGGATCCACCATACCGTCTCGATGTACTCATTGGTGTAGGTAATATATGGGTTCTCCAGGTCCACCCAGAAGCCGATGCGCCGGGTCATCTCGTCCCAGTCTTCCTTGTAGGCAAAGACCGACTTGCGACACTCGTCGTTGAAGCGCTCGATGCCGTAGGCAACAACCTGGTCTTTCCTTTGGATGCCCAGCTTCTTTTCGACTTCGATTTCCACCGGCAGGCCGTGCGTGTCCCACCCCGCCTTGCGCTCCACGCGGTAGCCCTGCATGGTGCGCCAGCGGCAGACAAAGTCCTTGACGGTGCGGGAGATCACGTGGTGGATCCCCGGGCGCCCGTTGGCAGTGGGTGGCCCCTCGTAGAACACAAACTTATGGGCCGGATCGCGGGAGAGGACGCTCTTATAGAAGATGCGTTCCTCTTCCCAAAACTTAAGGACCTCTTTTTCCAGTTCCGGGTAATTGACCCGACCAGAAAACTCTTGGTACATGCTCGTTTGCTCCGTCCCCGCGGCTGGGCGGGTGCTCTCCTCACATTCTCTCGATAACCTTCCGCATGATGATAGTCAGCTTTGGCTCAGCTTCCTTGGCGAAGCGAAGAATCTCATTGATATCGGCCGGCTTCAGGCAGTCGGCAAAGCATGCGTCGGTGATCACCGACAGCCCCAGAACGCGCATGCCGCCATGCACGGCCACGATCACCTCCGGCACGGTGGACATGCCCACCACGTCGGCGCCGATGGTGCGCAGGAAGCGATACTCCGCCGCGGTCTCCAGGGACGGACCGGTCATGGCCACATACACCCCTTTCTGCACCCATATCTGCTCCTCCATCGCCACCTGTTCGGCCAGGGCGATGAGGGCGCGGCTATAGGGTTCAGACATGTCGGGGAAGCGCGGGCCGAAGGAGTCATCGTTCACGCCGCGCAGCGGATTATCGCCCAGCAGATTAATGTGGTCAGTGATGATGACAATTTGCCCCGGGCGGAACAGGGGGTTCAGGCAGCCGCTGGCAGAGGAGACCACCAAAGTGTGGGCGCCCAGATGTCTCATCAGCCGCACCGGGTAGGTGATCTGCTGCATAGAATAGCCTTCGTAGTAGTGAAAGCGCCCCTGCATGGCCATCACTCGCTTGCCGCCAAGGGTGCCAAACAGCAGTTTGCCGGCGTGGAATTCCACTGTGGAGCGGGCAAAATGGGGGATGTCCTCATAAGAGAGGATCGCCTCGGCGTCGATTTCACGGGCCAAGGCCCCGAGCCCGGTGCCCAAAATGATCCCCACCTCGGGCTCCACCTGCGTGTGCTTCCGGATGAAGGCGGTTGTTTCCTCCAACTGTTGACGTAGTCCTTGCATGCGTGCGACCCTTCTGCTCAGCGTGGCGGCCTCGGTTTGCCTCCCTTTTGCGCTTCGATCTGTTTACGCAATGCCTCGAGCTCCCGTTCCTGGGCTTCCTGTTCTTGTCGCAGCCGTTCCAATTCCGCTTCCACTTGGGCTTTCCTAGCCTTTTCGGCTTCCAGCTCCTCTGCGGTAGCGCTCAGGCGTTCTTGCTGGATTTCCTGAATGGCCAGCTGGCGATCGCGCTTGTCGCCTTTGAAGGCGAAGTAGATGCCGCCCACGGTTGTGCCGATAACCGTGGTGGCGATGCGCACAGTGTTGTCCGTCTGGTCTTCCTGCAGTCCGCGCTGCAACATGGAGCCGGCGTAGAAACTGAGGCCGAAGCTCAGCGCCGTGCCGCCCAGCGCATGCAAAAAGAGCTGACGGTGCCCCTTCCGCGCGGCAATTTCCCGCTCGGAGATGGGTGAGCCGCCCGCGTCATAGACTGCTGCCTTGCGCTTTAGGGCGACAATGTCCTCTTTGCTCAGGCGGTAGGCCCGCCCGCTCTGGTCCCGCACAAGAAGATACGAGCCGTTGTTGACCAACGCCTCTCCTTGCACCGAGATGCCCGACCGCAAGATCACCTGCACAGTCTCTTTGGCTTTCACTTCTTCGGGGGTAACGGCGCTCCAGTGTGTGCACCCCGAGGCCGCTGCGAACAGCGCCAGCAGGGCGAACCAGGACACAGATCTCTTACCCATTCCTCCCTCCTTCTCCACACCGCCACATGCTCTCAAGATTCCCATTGCTCAGATGATGAACTCATCGCTCAATCGCCCTGGGGGCGGCCCCGCTGATTTGGCTTCCTCCGCGGGAGTCTCCGCGGCAGGGGGTGCCGTGGGCTGGGGTTGCTCCTCAAGACCCACGATGCGCGGCTCGTGTGGGGACTCCGCCTCAGGTTCTTCTTCTTGCTCTTCTGAGTCTGCGCGCAGCGAGGCCCGCACCCGCCCGAGATCCAGCTCATCGCTGCTCAGAACATCAAGGAGTTCCACCTGTGCCTGCAGTAGCTGTTTCAGGCGTTTCACGAACGAGGCCTTCTCCGCGCGGAGCAACAAGAGCTCGCTCTTTAGTTGCTGCAGCTGATTGCGCGCCTCCTCGACGATCTCTTCGGCGCGCAGCTCAGCTTCGCGCACGATCAGCTCCGCCTGCCTTCGCGAGGCCTCGCGGGACTCGTTGAGATTCTGCTGCGCGTTCATCAGTGTCTCCTGGAGCGTTTTTTCCACCTGCTGATAGTCGCGCAGCTGGGTGCGGAGTTTGACCACCTCCTCGTTCAGGGCATTGCGTTCGCGCAGCAGTGTTTCAAACTGCTCGGCGACCATGTCCAGGAACATCTCCACCTCGTCGACGTCAAACCCCCTCACCGCGCGGCGGAATTCCTGTTTGCGAATCTCCAGCGGTGTCAATCTCACCGTCGCACCCTCCGGTCAACTACTGATGCGTTGCACGTGATCCACCTCCCCAAGCGGCCCTTCGGGACGGGGGCCAAAGATGACCCTGCCGAGGCGAACCATGGTGGCTCCTTCTTCGACCGCCACCTCAAAGTCATCGCTCATCCCCATGGACAGATGTCGAAGGTGGACATTGTCGAGTCCCAGGTGGTCGATTTCCTCTTTCAGCTGGCGCAAGGTGACGAAGCAGGGACGGACCAGCTCAGGGTCAGGCAGGAAGGCACCGACGGTCATGAGCCCTGAGACCCGCACGCCAGGAAGGGAAGCAACGCGGGCCACCAGGTCTGGTGCCTGCTCGGGAGGGATGCCAAACTTTGTCGCTTCCCCTGAGGTGTTCACCTCGACAAACACTTCCACCTGTCGCCCACAGAGAACGGCGCGGCGACTAATCTCTTCGGCCAGGTGCAGACTGTCCACCGACTGAATCAGGTCGAAGCACTCCAAGGCCCGCTTCACCTTGTTCGTTTGCAGGTGCCCCACCATATGCCACGCCACACCCCTGCCGATAGCCTGCACCTTCGGCCAGGCCTCTTGCACCCTGTTTTCCCCGATGATGCTTATCCCCGCGGCGATGGCCTGGCGGATCCGCGCCACGTCTACGGTCTTGCTCACCGCGACGATGGCCACCTCCGCCGGATCACGATGCCCGCGCGCACAGGCCGCGGCAATGCGCTCCCGCACCTTGCGGACGTTGTCCTCGATCGCCATCATCCTTGCCCATGAGGGCCTTAAATATACGCCATTCCCCCAGCAAAAACAACAAGAAAATTGCCCGGCGATTTGGGCCGCTTAGGTCCAGTTTATGGTAGGGCCACATGGGCCAGACGCTGGCGCAACTGCTCCGGACTCTGACGCGCATGCCGAGCCATCTCCGCCACAAAGGCCTCATCCTCCAGGTCACGCCGCCGCAAACGGACCATGTATTCCAGCGCCACCTGATACGATTCAGTACTCACGTCCACCAAGCGGAGACGGGTCTTGCCGGTGGCGGGGTCCAAGACCTCTTCGAACTTGACCGGCAGCAGCTTTCCGCCGTTCACGCAGATCAAGGCGCTGTCGCGGTGTTCGGGCTTGGAGCTGGACAGATAGCGGACCGCGCTGTAGCCAAGGTCGCGCACGTACTCGCAGTCGAAGGGGATGGGGTCGGCGCAGCGCAAGACGTAGCCGATGTTGATCTCCACGATCTCGATCTTGTCGCCACGGGCGGCAAAACGGCTCTCAAGCTGCAGCTTCAGAATCTTGCCTAACTCCACTTCGCCCAGGCGAATGTTGCCGTAGGGGTCGTACTCAATCACCACGCCGGGAATGGCTTGCAGCTCCGCGGGGGTGAAGCGTTCCGCTATTCCCTCGGCGATCACTGCCACCCCGTGCTCATGGCCCATGGCCCTGCGCTTCAGCATCGCCCCCTCCAGCACGTCGCACACGGTCTGCACGGTAATAGGCCCGGACGGGAACTCTTCAGAGATGATGGCCAGGGTGGCACCTGCTGCCTTGGCCATGCCCAGGGCCAGATGCCCGGCCTTCCGTCCCATGGCCACAACGATGTACCAGCGGTTGGTGGTGCGCGAATCCTCCATCAAGTTCTTCACCAGCTCGGCGCCCAAATGGCGAGCGGTCTGAAAGCCAAAGGTCGGCAAATTGTCCGGCAACGGCAGATCGTTGTCGATGGTCTTTGGCACATGCGCGAAGTTGATCTGCCCCTTGGCCGCAGCCGCCAAACGACTGGCCGCGTAGATGGTGTCGTCCCCGCCAATGGTGATCACATAGCGCACCTGCAGGTGCTCGAATGCCCGCAAGCAGGCCTGCAACGTGCGTTCATCCTTCGTGGGGTTCACGCGCGAGGTGCGGAGAATGGATCCCCCCGTGAAGTGGATGCGGGACACGTCCCGCATGTGCAACTCGCGTACGTGATGATGCAGCAGGTCAAGGTCGTCTTGCACCAACCACTTGAACCCATCCATTATGCCAAGGACTTCGACGTCAGCCTTCCTTGCCTCGATCGTTGCGGCGCTGATCACCCCGTTAATGCCTGGTGCAGGTCCTCCTCCCACCAGGATTGCCAATCGCTTCTTCGCCGGCTGACTCATACCGGGTACCTCCTCTGCACGCAAGGAGCCTCTGCCCGCTACCACTTGACCACTGCAGAGGCCCAGGTGAAACCCGAACCGAAGGCCACCAGAATCACGTAGTCGCCGTGGCGCACGCGCCCCTCGCTGACGGCCTCGTGCAAAGCAATGGGGATAGAGGCTGCTGTGGTATTGCCATACTTGTGGATATTGGAATAGACCTTCTCCCTCCCGCCGAAGCGCTCCGCCACCGCCTCGGTGATGCGCAAGTTTGCCTGGTGCGGAATGATGAGGGCAACGTCCTCGATCCGCAATCGGTTTGCCTGGAGTGCCTCGTCGATGGCCTCGCAGAATTTGCTCACTGCGTGTTTGAACACCGCCCGCCCATTCATCTTCGGGTGCAAGCTCCCGTCACTCAGCATCTCAGGCGTAAGACGACGCAAACAACCCGGGTGTTCCATCCACAGCTCTCTGGCATAGCGGCCGTCCGCATGCAGGTGTGTGGAGAGCACTCCCGCCTCGTTGTCGCTGGGGGTCACGATCACGGCACCCGCACCGTCACCGAACAGCACGGCAGTATCTCTGCCCGCCGTGGTCAAGCTCAGTCCGATGGACTGCACCTCTGCCCCGACTACCAGCACGCAGCGGTACATGCCGGTGCACACATACTGGTCGGCAATGGACAGGCCGTAGATGAACCCACTGCACTGGTTGCGTACATCAAGTGCCCCAATGTCACTGATGCCCAGCTTGGCCTGCAAAAGACAGCCGGAGCCAGGAAAGGGCTACTCAGGACTTAGAGTCGCAAAGATGATAAAGTCGACATCGTCCGGCTTCTTACCGGCGTTGTCCAAGGCCATGAGACTTGCGCCCAACGCCAGATCTGATGTGCCCACCCCGGGTTCCAGAAAGCGCCTTTCAACAATGCCCGTGCGCTCCCGGATCCATTGGTCGCTGGTGTCCATTAGCTTCTCAAGATCAAAATTGGTCACCAGACGCTCAGGCACACAAACCCCAGTCCCTGCAATTCGCGAACGTTTCATCCTAGAAGTTCCAATCATTTGCCGCTCTGCAAAGCCACTTGTTTCCCGCGCAGAGCCACCTTCTGAGCACGCCGCAACAGAGGTTCCACCACTTTGGGCAGCACCAGGCGCGATGCCACCAAGTAAGCTCCGGCCATATACCCCGCGCCGATGAGCAAATCGATGATGTAGTGCTGATTGAGATAGACTGCGGAGAACCACACTCCCAGGGGGTAAAGGGCCAGCGCGGGCGCAGGCCAGCGCAGCCCCTTGCGTGCGAACAGGGCGATGACTATCGGATAGGCCCCATGCAACGATGGAATGGCTGCGAAGTGATTCGGATTGAACCCGCCCCAAAGAGTGGTGAAGAACCGGGTGCCGATCATTCGGTCCACGTTGATCAGGCCTCCGGCACCCATTCCCCAGAAAGAGGTCCTGGCAGGTTGACCGAAGCCGTGCGCGTAGACGTACCAGGGCGGAGCAGCGGGATACGCCATGAAGGTGACCAGGGCGGAGAAGTTAAGCACGGTGAGGGTGGCGACGAAGAGGTAGAACAGTCGACGGTCCTCTTTGGTATGCCAAAAGTACCATCCCAACACCAGGGGCAAACCAAAGTGAAGGGTGTAGAAGAGCCCCCCGGAGGCGTCCAGGAGCCGACGGAGAAGCGAGTCGCCGAGCACCTCTTGCCACTGTTGAAAGAAGAAGCAGGGGATCTCGCCGCCGAACAAGGGGCCAAATAGCGCCAGCTCCACCTGGTAGGGCAGTGCCACGTTGATGACCCCGCGCACCGAATCTGCCACGCCGCGCATCATGTCGTATGCCGTCCAGAAGACGATGAAGGGGCTCCAATCGATAAGGAAGCGCTTCCCCTTCTCTTTGCCCAAGAGCGTCGCCAGCATCAGCAGGGCGATGAACGCGTGGTCGGGACGGACGCGAATCACCTGATTGATGGCCACAAAGTAGAGAATGACCGCCAGAAGCACATACACACGCCACCGTCGGGATGGCTTGCGAAAATAGTGCCGCACGTGAGACAAGAATTTGCGCATGCGTCCTCTTCAACAGTCCACTCTCGGAAAACCTGACGTGAAAAAAATGTACAAACGAAGCCGGACAAAAACAAGGCTAATTGTCCCAGGCCTCAGCCGCGGGCCAGTCTGTGCTGTGCAGGGCCCTGTGCATGGGGGGAGGGGCTATCCGTGTACCCTGTGCACGGTGATCAGGTTGGTGGTGCCACGGCGCGGGATGGGGAATCCCATCACCACCACCACCAGTTCACCTGGTGCGGCCAGTCGTGCTGCGCACACCTTGGCGTCAATGCGTTCCAGGAGGTCGTGGAGGTTGTCGGTGAATTGGAGCAGAAGGGGGTGTACTCCCCAGACTATCTGCAAGTGGCGCTGGGTCATTAACTCCGGGGTGAAGGCGACAATGGGAGCGGCTGGCCGATACTTGGCGATCATCCGCGCCGTGTAGCCGGACTGGGTAAGGGTGACGATGGCCCGTGCCTTGAGGTCGTGCGCTGCCCGGCACGCGGAGTCAGCTATGGCATCGGCAACAGAGCGCAGACGGCGCCCCGAAAGGGGCATATCTGCACTCCGGAGCATGCCCTGACTTTCGGCGGTGCGGATGATGCGCGCAAGAGTGGCGGTCACTTGTACGGGCCAAACGCCGGTTGCGGTCTCCGCGGTCAACATCACGGCATCCACACCCTCGCCAATGGCATTTGCCACGTCGGTGACTTCTGCCCGCGTGGGCCGGGGAGTGCTGCGCATCGACTCCAGCATCTGCGTGGCAATGATGCACGGCACACCGACCTGGCGGCAGCGGCTTACCACCTTCTGTTGTACCATCGGCACCTGTTCCAACGGCAGCTCCACCCCCAGATCTCCGCGTGCCACAATCACGGCGTCGGTCACTTGAAGTATCGCTTCCAGGTCCGCGAGCGCTTCGGGCTTCTCGATCTTTGCCACCACCTGTACAGTGGGGTTGTGCTGAGCCACAAGCTCGCGAACCGCCTGTACATCGGCGGCGCGACGCACAAAAGAGACTGCGACAAAATCCACGCCCTGCGCCAGGCCAAAAAGCAGGTCATCGCGGTCCTTTGGCGTCAACGCCGGCGACGAGACCGCCACGCCGGGCAAGTTTATCCCCTTGTTATCCGTAAGCACGCCGCCCTCGAGAACCCGGCAGCGCACGCTTGCGCCCTTTGTCTCCAGTACCTTCAACTGGACAAGGCCATCGTCGATGAGAATCTTGTCACCGGGGCGCACATCTTTGGGCAGGTCAAGATACGGCGTGGTGAGCACCCCGGGTGCCTGGTCTGCGGTGGTTGCGACCAGGGTAACTTCCTGTCCGCGCACGAGGGTCAGTGCTCCCCCCGGCACTCGCCCGATGCGCAGCTTCGGCCCTTGCAGGTCCTGCATGATGGCCACAGGCACGCCCGCCTGTTCGGCCGCCCGCCGGATCATGGCAATCGACTTGGCATGGTCGTGCTGCGTGCCGTGAGAGAAATTCAGACGCGCCGCATCCATGCCCGCACGGATCAATTGCGAGATGGTCTTCGCGGAGGCGCTGGCCGGCCCGATGGTACAACAGATCTTTGTCTTTCTCACCGCACGCTCTCCTGGTTGCACCTGAGTTCTGTACGACAACCCCTTCTCCTCGAACATCAACCCCCGCAGGTTTCCTCCAAAAGCACCACCGTAGGTGGCCGGGGGCACTATGCGGCCGGCACTCCTCAAGGTGGAACCGCACGACCTGGCCTCCGCGCGCCAGAGGAGCCCAGAGACCCTCGCTCACGTGTGCCTGGCGTATTCCCTAAAGGCAAGAAGCGCATGCACCTTCCAGTCTCACTTGCGTCCACAGTTCTGCGGGCACGGCATCTTCGGCTACCAGGACAACAGCTCCAACAAAGAGGGTAACTTCCGCCTCCACTTCACCTGCTGCCACCGGCGACCGTCGCTCCTGAAGACTATAGCTCCTTCATGATCCGTACGCAAGACCTTGGCGCCGCTGCGGTGAATGCGCTCGAGGGCACTCCGCGCGGGGAGCCGGTAGGGGTTGCCAGCTCCTACCGAGACAAGCGCGACCTCCGCCCTCACTGCCTCCAAGAACTGCGATCCAGAGGACAGGCTGCTCCCATGATGGCCTACTTTCACTATCGGACTTTGCAAGAGGGAACCGTAGCGCAACAGCGCCTCCTCCGCCGGAATCTCGGCGTCTCCCATCAGGAGCAGCCTTGTCCGCCCGTAGATGAGGAGCAGGACAAGCGAGGTGTTGTTCATGCCATACGGCGGCGCGGCGCAGGGCCCGACAAACCGCGGAGTAGGATGGAGCACAAGGAGCAAAGCAGAGCTGTCGCTGCTGATTTCAGCTCCGGCCAGCACCCGGTGCGGCCGAACGCCCACACTATCGGCGACGCGCAGAGTCTCCAGGTAGGAGAGGGTTGTGTCCTCCTGTGCGGGGGCATAGAGCCGATCTACCCGCAGCGACCGGAGCAGATGGGTGGCGCCGCCGTAATGGTCGCTGTGGGGGTGCGTGACAACCAACGCATCCAGGCCGTGTACCCCCTGGGAGCGCAAGAAGGGCTCCACAAACGTGCGCCCAGCGCTCATGGTGGAATCGGCAGGCCCGGCATCCACCAGCACGCAGGTGCCGTTGGGAAACCGAATAAAGGCTGAGTCGCCCTGGCCCACATCAAGGACAGCGGCCTCCAGAAGACCCCGTGGTCGGAGGGCCTGTGCCCACACCGCGCAACAAGCCACGGCAAGCCCGAGAAGCAGGGCACGACCCCGCCAACGCGCCTCGCGCAGGTGGAGGCCGCAGGCCAGAAGGCCATAGTAGGCCACCGCGTGGAGGAACCGGGGCTGGTGATATGGGACGAACGCGAAGGGCAAATTCCCCAGCCATTCAACGCCCCGGAGCAGGACCGTCAGCACCAGCCAGTTAGCTGCGGCATAGAACTTGGCCATGGGCCAGCACAGAAGCCCGATGAGCACGGTGGTATAGCCCAATGCCACAATCAGTCCCACTGTTGGCACCACGAGCATGTTGGCCACAAGCGACACCAGAGGCACGAGCCCGAAGTAGTAAGCTGTCAGGGGCAAGGTGCCCAATTGTGCGGCCATCGAGACGAACAACAGAGGAGCCACCGCGGTGCCGAAGAAGCTGTTCCGTTGCAGAGCCCGCAGCAGAGGGGTCCGCAACGCCTGTTGCAGCCGCCGATAAAGCGAGACGATGGATAACACTGCTGCGAAGGACAGCTGAAAGCCGGCCTGGAAAAGCTCGAATGGGTTCACCCACAGCACCACCAGTCCAGCAACTGCCAAGGTGTTGTAGACATTGGTGACCCGCCGCAGCGAGGTGCTGAGCAAGAGCGCGCAGGCCATGATGGTAGCGCGCACCACTGGCGGCCGCGCTTCGGTGATCAGGGCAAAGAGCACCAGCACCGCACAGACAACCAGCGGCCTGACCGCCGCGGGGATCGGCGCAACCCGCACCAGGGCCATGGCGATCAGCGCCACAAAGCCCACGTGCAACCCGCTGACCGCGAGCACATGCACTACGCCGGTGTTGGCGAAGGCCTGTCGAAGCTCCGGCCTGATCTCCCCCCGTGCCCCCACCAGCAGCCCCTTGAGGAATGCTCTCTGGTCACCCCCAAACGAGCGCTCCACCGTCCAGACGATGCGTTCGCGCACCGGATAGACAAGGGAGCGCAATAGCCACGAGGCAGATCCGCTCCCCAAGAAGTGCACACTCTCCAAATCCCGGCACCTGAGTATCGCGTGGATGCCCTGGGCGCGGAGGTATTCTCGGTAGTCAAACCCGCCCGGGTTCCGCTGCGCTGGCGGCAACATGAGCACTCCTTCCACCTCCAGCAAGTCGCCGTAGCGGATGGGGCAGAAACTGGTGCGCAGGCGCAAGAGCACTTTTCCCCGCACCCGGACGGTGCCGTGGGGCAGACCCACCTCGCTGGCCCGCAGGGTGACCAGCGCGTGATCTGGCCGCTGGTCTGGAGCAGAAATGGCGACTCCACGAACAACAGCATCTTGCCCTTCCGGTCTGGCGATATGGACGATGTGCATGCGGTCAGTGCTGGCACCTGCCGCCAGGAGATAGCGAAGCGCCCCGGCTGCCAGCAACCCCGCCATGAGGCCGTAGCCCACCACTGCTCCGCTGCGCTTGAGCATGGCCAACATGCCGACAGCGAGCAGGCATGCCAGCAATGCAAACAGCAGATTGTGAGCGGTGACGACGCCTTCGAGCGCGTATCGGGCGATCACCACGCCTGCGGCAAAGGCAAGACAGGCTGGGACGGCCGGCTTGCCCCTCATCTCTACCCCTCAGTGTCAGTCGGCTCCTTTGGCCAGCGTCGTGCTCATTGCGAGTTCAAACGGACAGAGGCCCTGTGCGGCTCCTCTCCTGGAGCCAGGCATACAGCGCCCGCCCCTGCCGGCGCAGGGCCCAAACTGAACCAGTGTTGTACACCACAAAATCGGCAAGGCGAAGCTTCTCCGCCAGAGGCATCTGTGCGGCGATGCGCGCCATAATCTCCTGCTCTGAGAGGCCGTCGCGCCGGCGAATGCGGGCGATGCGCTCATTCAGGGGCGCGTATACCACCACCAGCGCATCGAGGTGACTCACCAGGTTCACTTCGCCCAACAAGGCCCCTTCCACCACCACGACGCGATGCCCCTGGCGAATGAGCGCCCGCACACGTGCATCAATGTGTCGGCGCATGGGCGGGTGGACAATGGCATTGAGCCGTGTGCGCGCCCGCGGATCCGCGAACACGACGCGCGCCAGTCGTTCGCGCAGTAGGTGGCCCTCCGGGTCGAATATTCCCGGCCCAAAAGCACTGCGCAAGGCCGCACGCACGTCTTCATCAGTGGCCGTGAGCTGGTGCCCCACGGCATCCGCATCGATTATGGGCAGGCCGTAGCGCGCCAGCAGCCGTGCCACCACGGACTTGCCACTGCCGATGCCACCGGTGAGTCCGGCAACAAAGCCTCCGCTGAATGGTCGCGTCATCTACTTACCTCAATGGACCACCGCCAGCTTGCCCATGGCTCTTTCGTTACCGTGGGTGACCACATAAAGGTAGACGCCCGAGCCGACGAGTCGCCCCTGGCCGTCTTTGCCGTCCCAAAGTATCCCCCCGTTGCCGTCCTGCTCTTCCAGCGTGCGGATCACACGCCCGTCCACCGTCATGATGAAGATGGTGGCCTTCGCGGTCAAGTTGGCAAAAGTCACTGTCGCTCCATCGCCAGCGCGGAAAGGGTTCGGATAGGTGAAGACCCGGGAGAGGTTGGGCTGGGCAAGGAGGAGGGCCAGCCGATCGCCACGACCGGGTGCGACTGCTACCCCATGAAGTGACTTGACGCCGGAGACGTAGACGATGTGGTGGGCGTGCTCGGCACCCAATGGCGCCAACGGTCCCACCTGGAGCAGCACCACCCGCGGATCAGCGCCGTCCAGTACAGCCCCCAGAATCTTCCCCCCCGGCTCGATCCTGTAGTTGGCCGCACACTCGGCGCTCTGTCGGTCCAGGGGGAGATTGAAGGTCAGCACCACCTCGGAAGCCCCTTTCACCCAGGCGGCACTGAGGTAGGGTGCTTGGGGCTCGGGCATAAAGCAAAACGGTGCGCTGCTCCTGGAAGTATCGATGGGGGTGCGATCCCTGTCGAACACATTACGCACGCACACGAACAGCGTATCCCCACTGCGTACCGGCGGCGACAGGGTGACGATTGCCTCACGACCAGATTTGTCGTGGAGCACGGAAATAATCTGGTGAGGGTGGCCGAGGACCGTGTAGTGCGCCGGGTCTTTGATCGAATTGTCCATGGGTTCACTAAAACGCACGCGTACTGAGGTCTCGCTCAATGCCAACGCCTGTTCCAACCATGGAGGCTCGTTAGGCCTGACCACAAGCGGCCGAGAAGGCAGGCTTTCCGAGGGCTGGCGGCTGGAATCCACCGCCGAGACGGAAAGCCAGTAGGTCTGAGAGTTCTGCAGACCCCTCAGGGTGCACCGCGGCGCTGCCACCCACAGGCGCGCCACAAGCGTATCAGGGTGCCTGCCAAAGCGAAGCCAGTAGCCGTCCGCTTGTTCCACTGGTGTCCAGCTGACCACAACGCGGGATGTATCCAAAGGGAAGGCGTCCACGGCACGCGGGCCTGGGGGACGTCCCTGGGCGTCCACGCGCCGAAAGGCCGCAGTGCTCTCCCCATCGTTGAAAAAGAGTTCGTTGACTCCATCGCCATCGGTGTCGGCAACCACTGCCGCGTTGCTGCGGTTGGGCCGGTAATGCCAGATGGGAGCGTACACTCCTGTGGTAGGATCGCATTTGACAATGTAAAAGTCAGGGAACACATTGATCAGGAGCTCAGCACGACCATCGTTGTCGATGTCCCCGGAGGAGACGCCGGCATCAAAGTCCTTGGGAGAGGAAAAGCCGAAGAATCGCCACTCCCCTTGCGGTGTGTACAGATTGTCGCCGGTGGCTTTGTACAGCCGATAAAGCCAGTGCCGGGCGTCGTACTCGTGCTCCGCATCCAGGCTGGGGTCCGAATGGCAGCCGACCACGAACTCGTGCCGGCCATCACCGTCATAATCGCCGCTGCCCAAGAAATCGATGGTATCCATGAGCGGAAGACGTTCCCACCAGCGCAGGTGGAAGCGACCATCCGCAGTATCGCATTCGTAGAGATAAACATCGCCGTCATAGTCGCCGATAAGCACCTCCGGGGCGCCGTCCAGGTCAAAGTCCTGCACTTCTACATGCGGCACCCCGGTGACGTTGCTGCCGGAAGTTGGGTTCGGCAGCGAGTCCCACAGGGCGAACGTGTGTGACCCCAGCGATCGCCAGACCTGGAAGCTAACATCGGCGCGCGCGATAAGGTCAGAGCGACCGTCTCCATCAAGGTCTACGAGGCGAGCGCCCCAGACGTTATCCTCGCTCCGCCAAACCAGTTGGCAGGAGATGAGCCCAGGCGCCGTTTGTTCGTAGAGCGTGGTTCGCCCGCCATAGCCTGCCAGAATCTCCGCCAGGCCATCGCCGTCGGTGTCGCCGATGCTGCGTGGAATTGCCGACTCGCGGCTCTCCCAGACAGGAGTCATCATGCCCTCGAGGTTGCGCCACACGGAGAGCTTGCCGAAGGTGTTCGTGCCATTGTAGCGGCAGGTGACCAGCTCATCTCGGCCATCGCCATCGAAGTCAAACGCCCGGGCCAGCAAATAGGCCGAGGGAAGGAAGAGGGACAGGCGCACCATCTCCACGGTGGACACGGGAGCGCTTTGGAGTGCCAGCGGGTAAAGGCCCCCATGGTTGTCCTCGACGGTGGCGAGCCGGGCGCGGTTGGTCGCCTGGATGCGGAAAAGGGAGCCGGGAGGGAGCAGTCTCGGGGTGAGCAAGAGGCGATGTTCAGTAGTCTGGTAGGCGAGCCTGACCTGCTTCCACTGCCCCGAGGGGAGCAGACACTGGAGTTCGGCGTCGCACAGTTCGTCCGTGGAAAATGAAACCAGGGTGCCGTGCATGTCTTCTTCGATCATCGGCGTTTGCGCCAGGGCGGAGATGCGCGGCGGCGTGCGATCCACAAAGACCCGTACGGACTGGCTGACGGTGCTGCCGTCGGCATCTTCGGCCGTGAGGCGCACGGTGTACTGGCTATCCGGCAAAGGGGTTACATCCCACACTCCCAGGGTGTCGTCGATAACCTGGCGTGCCTGGACTTTTGTGAGTCTCTGCCAATTGTCTGGGTCAATCCCGGTGCCGTAGGAGAGCTCATAGTTGCGCATGAACACGCCGGCGGCCGTGCCGATGATGGGAAGAGCACCACCGGCTGCTCCGTGGTCCAGGCGCGGCCAGGCGATGCGTGCCACGGTGAAATTGGGGCTGCGCAGCGCCGAAAGGGCGTTGATTCTGCCAGCCCCATAGAAACGATCCCAGCCGGTGCTTCCGAGGTCGTCGGCAGTCGCAAGGAGAGTGCCCCGCACATTGTCGCTGCCATAGTCGGAGTGGCGCGAAAAGATCAGCGCTGCCAGAGCCGAGACAAAGGGAGCGGCAGCAGAGGTGCCGCTAAAGGTGGTGTAGGCATTGTTGGGGGCGGTGGTCAAGATCCCTGTGCCAGGTGCCACGATGTCGACCATGGGGCCGTAGTTGGAAAAGCTGGCAAGATAATCGGTGGAGTCCGTGGCGCCAACTGCCAGCACCTCGTCCAGCCCTGAGGGGTAGTGGACCTGGGCATTGGCACTGTTGCCGGCAGAGGCAACGAGGACGGCCCCGCAGGCCTGGCCATAGGCTATGGCATCGCGCAACAAGGGCGTACAAACCACGTCCCCGAAGCTCATGTTCACCACGTGCGCGCCATTGTCTGCGGCATATGCCAGCGCCGAGGCTACATCATCTTCTTCCAGAAGGCCTTGGCTGGTACCGGCGCGCAGATTCATGAGCCGACAGCCAAAGGCCAGCCCGGCGATGCCCACAGCGTTATCGCCCACTGCGGCCACAATTCCGGCCACGGCGGTACCGTGTCCATGCTCATCCATCGGGTCGTTGTCGCGTTCCAGGTAGTCCCCGCCATCGGCGAAATACGGCGCATCGGTAAAGTCCCACCCCATAATGTCGTCAACGAAGCCGTTGCCGTCGTCGTCCACCCCGTTGGAGTCGCGCAAATCGGCAACACCGTTCCCGTTGAGGTCTTCGCCAGGGTTGATCCAGACGTTGGCAGCAAGGTCTTCGTGCGCGTAATCGATGCCGGTGTCGATGATGGCGACGATGACCGCGCGGTCTCCGCGAGTGATATCCCAGGCCCCACTTGCCTGCAGGCGCGGCAAGGCCCACTGCGCGGAAAAATACGGGTCGTTGGGCACATGGTGCACGTGGTAGACATGATTCGCGTGCACGTACTCCACCTGTGGGTCCTCTGCCAGCGCGGCGATGACTCGCTCTGCCTCGGCAGCAGGGACGCGCAGTTGGTAGATGCGATCCAGGCCGATGGCCTTTCGCGCCTGACGATTGCGTGCGGGTGCCGGTGCTGCAAATGTCTGAACCACGGTACTCACCTGCTGCGCAGCGCAGAGTCGATCCAGGGCGGCAACGCCGGTGCGGACTTGGACCGCGCCCGTACGCGGGAGGGCGCGCAGAGGATGCCTGCTCTTGACAATCACTTCCACACTCGATGCTGTCTGCGCCGCCGCAAAGGGGGGATAAGCCAGTGCCAAGCCCATCAAGGCCGCCTCCCATCTCGGTCCCCACCTCTTCTTCATAGCCCTCCCTTCCTCTGAGCATGCCACCTAGAGATGAGTGCCCACGCCAGGCGCGGCCAGAGCGTGGCAAACAAGACCGCACTCACGAAGACGTCCACCAGCGGCCAGCGGCTTGGGTACTTGCGGAAGTAGCGCACAAAATCTCGATGTGAAGCCACCAAGGCCCCGACCCGGTGCGCATAGACGCTCGCTCCTTTGTGGTGGATGGCGTACACGTCTGGCCTGAAGACGATGCGCCAGCCCTTGTCCCAGAAGCGCCGGCACCAGTCGACATCGCTGAAGAACATGACAAAACGCTCGTCGAGCAGACCCACAGAGGCCACTGCCTCGCGGCGCGCCAAAAGGAAGGCTCCCTGGGGCTGGTCCACCTCCCGCGGCGTCAAGTGGTCAAACTCGGCCATCTTCCATGCGTTTAAGCGGGCGCTATGAGGAAAGAGCCGCGACAGCCCGAAGACTTCACACAGGACGTCCCGCCGTCGGGGGAAGCGCCGACAGGAGGGCTGCACGCGTCCGTCGGGAAATCGCAGCTGCGGGGCGACGATCCCCACTGCCGGCGATTGCGCCAGGTGGCGCAAGAGCCAGCGCACGGCGCCAGGTGGGACCTCGACGTCCGGATTGAGCAGGAGGAGGTACCGCCCGTGGGCTCGCGAAAGGCCCAGGTTCGTAGCTTTGGTGAAGCCAACGTTCCGCTCGTTGCGAAACACCTGCAGACGAGTACCTGCTTCCAGCGCCAGCTTCTCCACTATCCCGCAAGTCCTGTCGGTGGAAGCGTTGTCGACGACTATGATCTCCGCCTGCAGCCCGTTCACTTCCGTGAGCAGCGAGCGAAGGCAGGGGCCAATGTGCCGTTCACTGTTGAAGGTGACGATGACGACCGAGAGCTCACATGTGTTCTGCGCTGCCACAGTGGCTTTCTGGCGAAATGACTTGGGAAACCCATCTTAGGCCATGTCCACTTTTGCAAGATAAAAAAATCGGGCAACAATAGCAACGGGTTTTCTCAGAGGTCCCACGTAGTGACGGTGCACGGTGCTCACTGCTGAGATGCGCGCGGGTGAGGCCGCCGAGACGGGGTCAGTTGGAGGGCCGTACCCTGTGGGTAGCCTCGAGGTGCTTTCTTGTTATGGGAATTGCTCCCACCGGGAGGGGAAACTGTGACAGGACGGGCATCGGGTCGGGGATATCGCCTCCTCGCCCGGGCAGGTGCAGGCCGTCAGGCCTCACCTGCGCTCAAAGAAGGTCTCGAACCACTCGTTGTGTCGACAAAAGTGCCGGGCCCGAGGAGGAGGCTTGGCCACTGCGAGATGGACGGCCTCGTGCGTGGGCGAAGGGACGGTGCGCCGTGCCGCCCCTGTCTGCCACAGTCAGGTAGCCGAGGACTCGTCTTGCATCAGCCAAGTAGCTTGCCGTGCCTTTATGATTGCTTCCGGTTCGTGAGAATCTGGCAAAAGATCTTTCGGGCCATCGACTCCGGGTTATGGACCAGAGCCTACGCCCACGCCAGTCGCCATTGGTGATTCTCGTTGCCCTCAGAGATTCGTTCAGAATCACGCTGGGACCGACACCAATTGTAGGGGCAAGCCACCCCAGGGGGACCTTATGTTTCCCAAGTTCTGCGTTCCCGGCCAATTCGATCCTCTGCCTCGCGATGCCCTTCTTTGTGCAGGATCACCGGCTGGGGTGACCTGCCCGGCGACCGTGGCCCGGCAACCAGCCGCTCCCGGCACATGAGCATCCGTATGATTAACGACCTCTATTCCTGTGGGATAGTGACCCAATCGGAGGCGGTGAAAGTAACCTCTGCCTGCATCCTCTTGAAATTTGCTCCCGCATCAAGCGAGGCGGTCGCCGTGATGCTGCCAACGACTTGCTGTATCCCTCGCAGCAAGTGGCTGTCACAAATTCTTCTCAAACCACGCGCAAAACTGGCCGCGAAGGCAATTGTCACACCTGGCTCTCAAACATTGTTACAAGTTGCGTTTCTGCGGTGGGGTGGTGCACCCGGCTCTCTCGGATAGCATTGGCCAGAGCAGTTCCTTCGGATGCTTCTCCCGTAGCTTCAGGCTACCAGTCGTGTTCTTCCTGGATTAGCGCCAGCACCAGTTCTGTTGGCAGAGGCTCGGCTTGTACCTCATCGAAGGTTTAGTGCCCAATTCCTCCTTTGCAAGCATTCCACCAACTTCTCATCTCATCACACTCGGCTCTATGTGCCCGGAGAATTGCCTGCTTCCCCGTTTTTCTTCACTCCCCGATCGGCCCGATGGCTACCGCTGCACCTCGGGGAGGCTTCTTCCGGTTTCCGCCACACAGCCGTCCTCCACGAAGCGCGTGTGCTGGGTCGCCACCGCATCTACCCAATCACGATGAAGCAGCCGCTTGAAGTCAATTGTGCTCTGCTCCCCACCGACACGCCAGTGATGCATCGTAACCAACGCCTGCGCAGTGACTCCCCCGAGGCGGAGCGGCGAAACTCTTCTCGCGTATCACACATAAACCCCGCGTCACGCCACGTCGTCGCCAGGTGCGCATGGACATCGAAGTGCCCACCGCTCTTGAGAAGCAGAGCACCCTCCGCGTGTGCGCCTCTGGCTGCCAGCATTGTCGCTGGTGTGCCCAGGGCAATCAAACCATAGACCGAAAAGCCCTGCGCTCCGTCAGTGACGTCCTCGCGCAGCATTTAGGACGGAAGAACATGAGGGAATCGTCTAACCGTTTTCCCCTGTCAGTCGGGCAATTTGCAGGACGCACAGGCGCAAGACGGCCTGTTTTTCGGGCGGAAGAGCGGCTTCTTCGATTTGAGCGATCCGTTCCACGTCTTTGACGGCACGGATGATGCTGACTGGCACTTCGATGGTGCTTTCGGTTATCTGACTCAACTGCTCCATCGCGCCGAGCAGGAATTGGCGCATTTCGTCATCCGCCCGCAGGGAGCGCAGGAGACCGGCCAGGGCAGAGGGCTGCCGTCCGGCGACGGAGGCTGGGCGTAGGATCGGGGCGGCGGGACTTGCCGAAAAGGCGCTTAGGGCGGTTGCCAGTTCGGTGAAACTCTGCACGCGCTGATAAATCGACTCGCCTAGCAAATCCCAAATCGTCAAACGCCACGCGCGGATCTTTTCGGGCTGGGCGAGCAGTTGGCGGACTTTGGCTTGCCACGCCGGGTCTAGTTTGCCGGTTGTTCTTGCCATCATGCGCTCGAAATCGGTGTTGAAAAGGTCACATTGCAGCAGGACGGCCAAATCCGGGCGCAGGGTGGGCAGTAGGTCGGGCAGGAAGATGCCGTTGTGAAAGAAATCGCTCACGTTCAGGCCGTGCCGTCGCAGGAGTTCCTGCTGAAAGAGTGGCAGGAAGCGCAGCATGGCGTCGTGGTCTTCGCGCAGGGCCACAAAGGTGGCGTGACCCGCCGGAAAGGCCGGCTCGATGCGGCGCAGGATTTCCCCACGCCAATCCTGATACAGGCGCAGGCTGTTGAGAATGTCATAGACCGGCAGGTGCGGCAGGATGTGCTCGCTAATCCGACTTTCGCGCTCGGCTTCCGCGAAGGCCCTTTGGCCGTAGTACTCCAGGGCGCGGAACAAGCCGGTGGTGAGCTGGTTGACGCCCAAAACGACGGTCTGCGCCTGATTGTGGGCGATGGCGCGCAGCATGCTGCCTTGCTTGGAGAGCGGAATCATCTCGGCCACGGTAGCGATGATTCGCTGGCCCCTGTCGGCTCCCAGGACGGCCCGCCGCCGCGAGGTGGGACGGTCGCGCAGCTGTGGAATGGAGCGCCCGATGAAATAGGAGACGATGTGCAGGCCGAACACATCTTCGGGGCGGCCATACAGGATGCAGCGGAAGTGTTCGGTCAGTTCGTCGAGGAAGTCTTCGTACAGCGGTTCGCGCAAGCCCATCGTCAGACGTTCGAGCTCTTGCGTGCCACGCCCTTTGACGCCCATACGGCTTGCGGTCAGCGTTTCGGCGGCACGCAGCAAGTACTGACGGTGGGCACGCTGGGACTCGCGCAGGTGATAGAGCAGGTTGGCGAGGTCGCGCACAGACAGGAAGCGCATGCGTTCGGCGATGTTGCTTTGCACGGTGCGCAGGTCTGCGCCCAAAAAGACTCCCTGCAAGGGTGTGACGGCGTAGGCGGTGCTGCGCAGTGCGGCAGGCCGCAGATTCCGGGCGAGGCGATCGCGCTGCGCAGGCTCGTGGAGTTGCACGAAGGCCGGCAGACCAGCAGCCGACGAGTAGTAGCCACCCTGACGTTGCATGGGTTCGCCGCTGCCCAATTTCAGGCGAATGGAATCCGATAGGCCGTGTTCGGCCAGCCAGGTCTGGATGCGGTATTTGGCTTTGACGTAGTGGAACGCGGCGTTAGCCTGGCTGATTTGTTGACTCAAATCGGAACCGGCAACGAAGATTTCGACCATGATTTCAGAGAAGCGGCTCTGAGGGGTTTGGCCAGCCTGGCGGCTTTGGGTGGCGTAATCCCAAATCTTGTCCAGGTAATCGGGGATGCCGCTGACGGCCTCGACGTCCTCGAAGAGCGGAATCAACCAGATGCTCGGCAGGTCGGATTCCGGATACTCGCGGCGGAACCGCTCGCGCTGGACGGACATCTTGCGGTGCAGCGAGACCAGCGCTTCGGCGTGGGTGGACATGCTGATCTGCAGAGCCAGTGTGAGGCCAGGGTTGCCGTACTTGCCCGCAATCGCATTGATTTCGTGCATGTTGAAGGCGGTCGTCTCGATGGCGAATTGCTCGCGCGAGGTAATCATCCCCTGGTGGATGCGAGGGGTGATGACAAAGCGCTGCAGAATGTCGTGGTAGCCGACGACGGCGCGCAGGAGTGGCTCGTGGGCGCGCAGGAGGAGGATTTCTGGAATAAGAGCGTAGAGTTGTTTGCGCAGTCTCTTGTTGAGCGCGAACCAGGTTTCGAGCATGGCGCGGCGCTGGGCGCGCAGCTCGAGCATTTTCTTCTCGTAGCGGTCATTGTGCTGCCACAAGACTTCCGCCGGGTCCCGGCGCAGGTGCAGGCGCGTTGCCCAGCGCCGGAGCGGGGTGACGTTCAGCGAGTAGGGCAAGAAGCCGCGATAGCGCTGCTCAAGTTGGTGAGTCAGTTGGTTAATCTCGTTCAGCAGCTGCCTAAAGCGTGCGCTGCGCTCGGGCAAGCGTTCCAGCTCGGCCAGCAAGCCAGGATCAATGGGTGCGCGCGGACTGGCGCGGCGCAGCAGGGAGAGGATATTCGCCATGCGCCGGACGTTTTCCATGACCACGGCAGCGGCCATGCGGTGTCCCTGGCCGGAGGGGCGATTCGAACCGTCCCAATCGCTCCAGAAGGAGAGGAAGCTTGGCAGGCGAGCGGCGCTGTCTTGGGCGAACAGCTCCACGTAGTCTTCGGCGGCGACCAGGGCGTCGTAATCCAGTAGGATCTCATCAGCTTCGCGCTCGGAATTGATGCTAACGTTCTGACCCAAGAATTCGCGCAAGAGTTCGTGAGCGGCTTCTTCGGCCAGGCCCGGCGCGGGCGGCTGGCCGGCTATCAAGGCGCGCTGGATGGCCTCGATAACCAGCTCCACCTGCAAGGAGTATGTTTGCGTGGGGTGAACGGTGCGGTCGTAGGAACGCTGCTGAAAGGCGACCTGACGGCGGGCGAGCGAATCTTTCATGAATTCGCGTTCCAGCCGCGCGCCCAGCCATTCCCCTTCGGCCGCGGCTTTGCGCATCAGTTCGTCGCTGAGAAAGGCGCGGTCGGCGAGCCGCTGGCGGAACGCATTCAGGCGTTCCGGCAGGTAGTGATGGAGAAATTCTTCGCGCAGGCGAGCGGCATCTACCCCTGGAAGGGTGTGGAGCGGCCGCAGAACGGCGGGTTCGTCGAAGCGCCGCCTGATTTGGGCGGCCAAGGAGTCCCACGCGCTCTCCCTCACCTTTACTCCCTCCCCTGGGGCGAGAGCGGATGTTACCGCCCCGATCCTGCTTCTCCCCTCTGTCCCCCTGGCAGAGCAGGCGGGCGCATGGGTGAAACGCAACTCTTTCCGGTTGTACCGCGCGTCCTCTTCCTCAATCAGCCGGTTGAGGTCAATCAGGAGGCGACGGGTTTTGTGGCGAATGGCCTCGGCCCCATCCTCGCCGCCCAGAGTCAGGCGGAAGGTGCCGCGGCCGGTATCGAAGCCTGCTTCAGTACGGGCAAAAGTGGCCAGCGGCAGCAGCCCGATCCCGCGCCGGGCCAGGGCGGAGGCCAACCAGTCGAGCGAGAGGCCGTGTGGCAGGCGTTTGACTTGCAGAAGAGGATACATGCTACCGGTGGGGGGCAGTATCGTCAACCCGAAAGGGTTGCGCTCGACGGGCAGGTCGGCGCATGCCGCGAGCATGGCCTCGGTGCGTTCCTTGAAAATGGCGTTGCGGAGCCGCCAATAGGCGCACGCCGCTTCCACCGGCCCGCGATAAAACAGATAGGCGATAAAGATCGCGGCCAAGTTGGGTGCAATCAGGTCGTTCACGGCGCGGAAGCGCTCGCGCAGTTCAGGCAGGCGGATTTCGACCACCGCCAGGCGCGCCCCGGCCAGGCAGTCGGTTTTCGACATCGAATGCACGGTGATCACGCGCCCGGCCTCCTCTTCGTCAATCAAGCCGTCGCGTATCAGCTCATCGGCCACCTGACGGGCGGTTTTGATGAAGGGCAGCTGCTCCATCGGGGCCACGTTCTGGTAGGAAAGGTCGTCCACCACATAAATGCCGCGCTGCAAGCACCACACCATCAGGCGGCGGACGTCTTCTTCGGCAAAAACGCGCCCGGTGGCGTTGTGTGGGTTGTTGATGATCATCGCGCCGCGCTCAGGCCAGGTGGGGTCTGCGCGGCACAGCTCCGCCAACCTGGCAATCATCGCCTCTACGTCCAGCGTCAGGGCGTCTGTCAGCGGCACGGCGTAGGCGTTGGGGAAGCACTGTTCGTAAGACCAACTCAAATCGGGGAAGACGACATCGGTGATGCCGCAGTGGAAACCGAGGAGACTCAGGGCGGTGCGCGAGGAACCACTCGCCACCAGGCAGGCTTCGGGGCGATATTGCGGATGATGACGGGTGAAGACGCTCAGGAAGCTGCGCTCAAGTCGCGCCTGCCAATCCCGCTCGTGCAGATGGGCAATCAGTTCATCGAGCAGCGCCAGGCTGTCCACATGGGCAAACTCATCCACCAGAGGGGTCTGCCAGCGATGGTGGATGACGCGCGAGAGGCGCTGGACGGCGGCCTCAAGGGAATCAGCCGCGCGGGTGAGCGTCTGGACTCTGGCCTGCGCCAGGCTATTGAGGCGCTTGCCGGCTCGCACCGCCAGGGCGGTCCATACCCGGGCTGGAGAGTTCTCAGCGGGCGGGGCTTCCACCCAATCGGGTTCGAGGATGGTTTGGACCGCGGGGGGTACCCCGGCTTCGCTCAGACCGCTCTCCACCAGGAAGTGGAGGAATTCGATCTCCGAGGCCGAGGGCGTGCCTTTGAGCGAAAAATGAACGTTTTCGATGACGCTAAGGAAATCTGCGTTGCCGATGACGAACACGATGGGAAAAGAGGCCAGGCGCTGGTGGAAGATGGCAGGGGTGAGCAGGCGGATGACGCGCTGGACCAGTCCAGCCTCGCGCGCCAGGGAGTGCTGATTGAGGGCGTTGCTCGCTTCGATAAAAAAAAGTGCACCGCGCTGGCTCAATAGGCGCAGTCTGCGGCGGCTGTCTTCGGTCAGCGCGTCACCTATGAGCAGGAAGGTGGGAGTCTGCGGTTCGGCAGCGAGCGCGGCTTCGATGGCCGAGCGCGCGGCGCCCTCTTCGTCTGGCAGTGATTCGAGACGCAGCCGCGGGATGGCGTGGTAGGCCGGGGGCAAAGGCAGGCGGTAGGTCAAGATGCGGGCAGGGGTCACCTGTAAGTAATCTGAGATGGCAGTCAGGATGACGCGCAGGGTTTCGTGGATGCCGCCGGAGGAGAGGATGATTTCGCGCTTGCCGGAGGGGTCGTTGAGGTCGTAGCGCAGGGGCTCAGGTTGGTTTTCGAGCCAGAGGGCAAAGGCTTCGACGAGCGGATGCGGGGCTTTGCGGCTGTAGCCGCCGCGCGGGGCATAAGGGCTGCTCTTTTGGATGACACGGGCCACAAATTCGAGCTTCCGGCACTCCTCCGCCGACAGCGCCAGAAGATCGGCCAGGTCTCGCAGATGCGATAGTTCCTGGCGACGGAAATCAACTCCCAGGGCAATCCGCAGGAAGAGCCAGGATAAGCGACTGTCTTGCAGCGGGTTGCCGATGTGGAAATTGACCCGCTCCTCAGGCGCAACTGGCGCGGTGGCAGTGGCTTCGCTGATTTCCGAAACGCGCGCCGCCCGGACCGGTTTCAGGCGAAAGTAGATGAGGGGATCTGGCTGAAGCATGACAAACCCGCTCTATTTCGTCTTCTCGACAACCTTCTTGAGCATTCTCTGAAACAACTCGCCTAACTCCGTCCCTGCAAAGTCTTGCGGGGAGAGCGAGATGATGGTGCGGGCGTTCTTCAACCCCTGGCTGGCCTCCGCCAGACGGGCAGCCTGGGGAGTAAGAATCAGCAGTTCCGGATGGTCCCTCAGAATCTCCAGTTCCTCTTTCTCGAAGGCCAGTCTCATGCGGCTGCGGGCCAATTCGTCTTCGAGACGTTTTTGCGCCAGGGCGCTTTCGTGCTCGAGCAGCTCCTTTTTGAGGGTGGCCTTTTTTACCTCCAGGGCATGTTCCATAGCGGCAATTTCTTCATCGGCCTGGTACCTCGATTTGGCCGCCGCGACCCGTGCCTGATTGTTGAGTCTTTCGGTTCGTTCAAGCAGGCGGGCCTTTTCCTGCTGGCGCAGAGCTTCGGCGATTTCAGCGTCGGCCGGGTCGAGCGAAACCAGGACCAGCGAAATGAGCTCCACGCCAAAATGATCTTTGAACCCGGCAACCTCCTTTTCGAGGTATTCGCTCAGGAGTCTGGAAGAGAGCGATTGCATCTCTGATTGCTGGGCGTATTCCTTGACCAACCCCTCCAGGCGGATGCTTGCCTGTTCGGCGGCGCGGGCAACGGCGTCATGGTTCCACCCACCGATGCGAATCAGCGCCTCGAGTCTGTCGAGGGCGGGGGCAACCGAGCCAACCAGCTTGACAACCACGCCCAGATTACCGGCGGCAGTCGCCTCCAGGTGCAACTGAATGGGCTGGGGCGCGCGCCTCAGCAGCAGGCTGAAGTGGCGGGGATACAACAGACCTCCTCGCAAACCGATGCGGCCATTCGATTCATACAGGACCAGTGTATCAGGTTGACGAACCCGATATTCAAAGAGTGCTAGCACCACTAGCGCCACCGCCAGAACAGCGCCAAAGACTAGAGGGATTTCCATAGTCCGTATCTCCTGCTCGGGCTAATCACACACAAACCCCATGGATTACAGCTTTGTTAGAATGTACCCCAAAGTATTGGAAATGCCGAAAAATGAAATGAGGAGGTCGCACCGTAAGCGTGCTCCAGGGGCGGGTGGGAGGTTCATGACCGCGCCCATTACGCTGCTGACACTTTCTCAGGACGCCTTGGGCTGTCGCGCGCGGTCTGGGTGCTGCGCTCCGTCGCGGAGACGAGGCTGCCGGTAGCCTAGTCCGCGGTCATGGGCAGGAAATGAAAGAGGCTCTCAGTCCCGCGAGGGAGTGCGTCCTCGATGAGGATCTTCGCCGACCATCCCACGGGCAAGTGAACACTCCTTTGCCCTCATTTCCTGTTCTCCGCAACGAATCCTTCTGAAGCCTTCAATCCTGCATCTCTTGCGCCTGCGCCGTTGTCTCGGCCGCCCACCGAGTCGATCCGTTTGGGTCGCTGACTCCTTCTACCCTTCCACCGAAATAGCCTTGGGCTTGGCACCTCTCTTTACTTCCACCAGCACTCCCTACGAGGCGAAAGGTATGAGCAGGAAGCGCCTCACGGCGTGGTTCAGCCGCTTGCGGAGCGCAGCAGAGCAACGTCGCCTGCGACCGGTTGTTGGGCAGCGCTACCCTGCCTTAGCTCTTCGGAACAGAATTGCCAGCAAAATCCCCATCGCCGGAAAGGTCACTATCCAGAGAGCACCGATGTAAGTCAGCGGAGGCCACACCACTGCCCCGACGATGAATGGACCGATCACGCCATGTGCCAGCATAGCCCAACGTACCCGGGCTTCTAACCCCAGCCGAGCGAAAACCGGGGCAGCAAACAGTGCCGCCATGCTCATGAACCCATACGCTAGACCGTTCACGGCAAACAGAAACGCGCCCGGTTCAAACAGCAGCACAGAGACCGTTTCAGCTTCGTTTCGCAGAACACGAGGAATAACGACGGTCAGTTCAGTGAAATACACAATACTATTCATCACAGAATACATCAGGGCAAACCCGAACCCGATTGTTGCCCAGATTCTTCGCTCTGGCGGGGCAGCATCGAGGACACATGCGATCAGCACCAGTAACTCCAGGCCAACACGATCGGAGGAGCCAGTTGGTAGAAAGTACCCCACGGGCCAGCCAACACGCCTGTCAGTGTGGCGAGCAATGCGACAACGTAAGCCAATCCAAATATGGTCGCTGTGACGGCTGCCCAGAAACCGATGCGAGAAGTATGCATATTCATGGTATCTCCTTATTCAAAATATCAAACGCCTCTCAGAGTTGCAACAGTCCAATGCCAGCCAAACACGCCCCACAATAGCAACGCGTCAATAGCTAGCGGGACAAGCGCGTTGATACCAATGTAAAGTAGAAATAACAGGGTGGATGCAGCCGCGCCAATGATAGTGAGCGGGATAAACCAGGTGGGTAAAATGAGCCACCCAAGAATGGCCGCCACTGAAGCCAGAAGGCAAAGCCCCGCTGCAACGGAAAGAAGTTGAGTGACCGGTTTGGTGGCAGACCCAAGAATATCGAGTGTGGGCTTGCTGTCCTTTGCGAAAGGCCAATAGAATAACGCTTTTTCACCAGGAGCGATTGCGGTTAGGGCGAAATGAGCCCCCAAGAGCAGGGTAACGATGACGAGCCAGCGCATTGAACACCTCCGTTGAGAAGATAACGAGTGATTGGCTTATGGATACGGCGCTTGTTTTGCCAGATTCATGTTTCCAAATAGAAACGTGCCTGCCAGCAAGCCGACCACGGTCAAAGCAACCCATAAAGGTATCTCAGCCGCGGCATCAGGCACGCCGGCGTATGCTGCCCATAATGAACCAGCCGTTAACACCAATGTATAAGCGGGACCTTTGATAGTTAATATTCCTGCCAGCACATAACCCCACGGCTTGCGCTTCAAAAGCCAGATTGCGCCGAGAACGAGGAAGGGTGCCAGCAAGGTCAGGTCGAGCGCAAAGACGACACTGCTCGGGTGCTCCGTCCGCGTGACGATAGCGGGGAGTTGTCCTGTGAAAACGAAAGCGAGCGACTGGGCGAAATAGATCAGACTCAGTCCGACCGCCACGAACAGCATATATCCTGCGATCCATTTGACGGGCGTTCGTTCGCGGAACTGTCGCCTGATCCTGTTTACCTCCAGATTCACCAGCCCGAAGATCAAGGCGAAGATGGATAAGCCAAGCAGGGCAACATAGATGAGGAAGAACCAGTTGAAGGCCGCCCCGAAAAGATAGAATGCATAGTTATAGAGCATATAGTCCAACACGCCCATCCAGATCAATTGCGCCCTGAGCGACCCGCGTGCCGAATAGATCAGCGCCGCAACCAATAGCGGTACAGCAACGAAGAGCGTGACCACATCGTTGCCCTTCCACGCCGAAGTGACGAAGAGATTGTCGCGATACAAGCCGTTCAGGAGCAACCCGCCTACGGATGCCAAAGCTGCCAGGACGGCAATGATGATTGAGAGAACGTAGGCTGTCTTGAGATTGGTTCGCAACATTTCAGACTCCTCTATCTTCAAATGACCACGCCTATTCGAGCCGCCCAATGGCGTCGAGATGAGCCGCCCGGCCAGTCCTTCGATACTACACCGAAAAGGCTACGCCGCAGCTGGCCGCGTCGGCTCCATCGAGTTGTTAGGCGGCCAGTAGATACACCCCAATCTTTTTTCGGCAGGCGCTGACTATGCGGAGTCTTGGGGTGATGAATGGCTACCGGCGTGGCCAGTGGAGCCAAAGCTGCGTCACGAAAACCGCGAGGTTCACGCCGAGGGCAGCCAGGGTGTTGAAAGGAGGCCAGTTTCCTAGGAATAGAATGATCCCCAACGTCGAGACGATTGCAGATCCAACTGCAAAGGTGCTCCACAACGTCTCAGGCGTCAGGAGAAACAACAGGGCTGCGGCCACGAATCCGATCATGGAGACGGCCCAGAAGACTATCGCCGTGGTCTTGGCTGGTGCTGGTGAAAGAGAGGGGAACAGCCATGACTTTGCCGCCTTCCATCCGCCCGTATCAGTTCCTGGTTTGGCCTCCACCCAGAGGATTGCACCGATGGCACCGCCGTGGGCGATCCCATGAAGCAGCACAACTGCAAACACAACGATGTTAACCCATTGATGGGACATACGGCGATCCTTCTTTTCCTATCAGCTTCTATTGGGGATTCCTACCCGCGTTCGGAACATGATTGTCGTTGTTGCCAACAGCCACACGGCAGTGGGTAAGTAGAGCACGTAGGTCAAGGCGCCACCAGGTGTCAATGGCCCGCTATTGGCGACAATCCCGAACCCCATGACAAGATTCACGGCGGCGGTGAATGCGGAAAGCACGCCGTGCCACAGGGGGAAAGCTCCTGTGCGGAATGTCACGGCGGCAACGGCAACGAGCAGCACAGCCATTGGCAGATAGGCAATTACTGACAACGCGTACGTCAACTGGCTGACTACACCAGCGGCCGATGGGTCAAGGCTCGCTCCGGCACTCGACGCCAGCGCCACTTGGGCGCTCTGAAACACCATCTGAAGGCCCGCCCAAAGTACACCCGCGCCGAAGGCGGTCAGAGAGATGGTCCCCGTTTCGCCTTCAGTGCGAAAGAGGAAGCCTCGGAGAGATGCGAAGAACCAGACATATACGGCTGCACTCAAGACGAATAGCAGGCTCTGGGCGAGGAGCTCGGTCCTGTAGGTTGTAAGGACTGCCAACGTATCTTCGATGGGTGCGTTGGCTGGAGGCGCTCCTCGCTCGAACGCAGCCGCGGCTATGCCGAGGACAAAGACCAAGTAGCCACTCGCTGCACCCCATCGGTCGGAAATCCTGGCGTTCATCAACAATCCTCCATTCTATTCTGGCCGCCAACGGTCGGTTTCAGCGGCAGCGGCGGGGCGGACAGGACTCCTTCGCCAAAAATCTACTTGACCGGCTCGCGGCGCGTCCCTTCAGCGGCGAAGCCGCTGTCCGCGGCAAACAATGTTGGGCGACTCTTACGGGATAAGAATCATTTACTCAACAGTCAATCTAGTGAGGATTTCCGACCACCGAGAGAAAATCAGCATGTGTCCTTCGCCTGAACAGAAAGTGGCATGGCAGTTTGGAATCGTTCTCGCCAGATATTCTCCCATAGGTAATGGCACCATGACATCTTGGTCGCCTTGCCATAGGTAAATTTTCGTTGAGATATTTGTCAAATCAAATCCCCAAGGGTTGGCGAGAATCAATTGGTCCCACGCCGGACCCTGCGCTCCGTTCCGAAACGCTTCTCCAATATCGTCCGCACCTTTCTCCAGCGATGCCAACACAGTTTTGTCAACTTGCGGGAGAGACGAAATCATTCCTTGCATGAATCTTTCTGCCCCGCCACTGATGAGCAGGTTGATGAAGACTCGGTGCGCAAACGGAAAACGTCCGGCTAAACGAAACATCAGTCGATTGGATGACATCATCCCTTTGGTTGCGTCAGGCGCGTCCAGGGGGCAAAACTGCTGATAAGCGCCGCCGCGGTCACCCGCGACGGAATCTTGTAAGCGCAAGCCGCCGCATACGGTCCGCCGCCTGAATGCCCTGCGACTGCAAAGCGATGAATCTGAAGCGCGTCGGCGACTTCAGCGACATCATCAGCCCAATCTACGAGCGTGCGCCGCGGTTTGAAATCAGACAGTCCAAAACCTGGACGCTCACACGCAATCAAACGGATTTTCAGAGAAGCCGTCTGCACATGCAGTGAACGCAAGAAGAGTCGCGACCCTGGCCATCCATGAAAGAAAAAAAACGGGTTTGCCGGTTGGGTCCCCGTATTCAGCATATCCAATATTTCGACCATCGCGTAAACGTACTTGAGAACCTGTTGCGCTTGAATGTGTATACATTGGCCATGCTCCTGATTAGATTAGCCGGCTAGCGGCACGCGCATCAGCCGCACGCGGAGCGTGTCGGCTGGATGCACTTGTTAGGCGGCCATTCCAAAATACTGGCTTGGCCGTCTTCGCCATAGAGAAATGCCACCTACTGATACACGGATAGGACTACTACT